>Ga0334900_1000523_pt1 | contig 54965 bp, 41 predicted proteins | sample GraSluR3_MG_2_FD_207231 | JGI IMG/M metagenome (GOLD analysis project Ga0334900, IMG submission 207231) | Sludge microbial communities from methane-producing bioreactor in Wageningen University, Netherlands - Granular Sludge_31_08-R3 | ecosystem: Engineered > Bioreactor > Anaerobic >... | reverse complement strand
CATCTTCAGGTATAGAATCACATTTCAAAACTGAAATTGATATGCGTGAAATAAAACCATCTATGTATGTGATTAAAGCTCGTACTGCTAATAAGGTTATTGTCAAGAAGATTGAGAAGAATTAGGATACAGGGTTTAGGGTTTAGGTTTTAGGATTTAGGGTTTAGGATACAGGGTTTAGGTTTTAGGATTTAGGGTTTAGGGTTTAGGTTTTAGGGGATTATATTACAAGAGATTGATATAAGAGTAAAATTCAGCGGAATCTAGGTAAACTAAGCTTACAAAGATTATTGCTTAGCTTTAGAGAATATCTCTTCAAATTCGCTCAAAACCATAGCGGTGGCTCCCCATATTATAGTATGTTTCAGCTTATAATAGGGTGTTGTTATTCTTTTGTTACGAACCGGTACTTCTCCGGTCGTTTTATTATTGGTATTCAATAGTTCTTTTAGTGTAACTTTAAAATAGTTTTGTACTTCAGTTGGGCAGGGTTTTATTTTGGGGTCGGTTTGTAAAACGCCAATTATTGGAGTTACAGAAAATCCGCTTATAGGAATTTCTATAGGTGTTAAACTGCCAATAATCTCTACTTCATCAGGATTTATTCCTATTTCTTCGTTTGCTTCTCTTATTGCTGTATTTATAAGTGTATTATCATTAGGTTCAAACCTTCCACCAGGAAATGCTATTTGTCCGCTATGTGGACTTGTGTCTTGTGTCCGTTCAATAAATAATGTACCAACATGTCCATTGAAAGGGAATAAACTAATTAGTACTGCTGCCTTTCTCAATGGTTTATCTGAAAAATACTCTAAATGAGAAGAATGAATTTCAGGCATCATCCTTTTTTGAGCGATTATTCCTGGCAAAGGTTCTTTAAGTGCCTTTTTAAGCTTGAAAATAGTGTTATTAATATCTTCTGCCGACATTATTTATGAACCCTGCGGATAAAATCTTCTACTTCGGGTACTCCGCCTTGATATACTAAATAGCCATTGTATGGTTCACGTTCTGTAATTTCGTCATTTATAGGAGTAAGCATTATTCTTTTAACTTCTTCAGGATCATCTGTTTGTCCAAGAGTCCATCCAAGTTTAATATATGCAACTTCGGGAAGCATATTGCCGGCAGGAATAATGCCTTTAGCCATCATATCACGACCAGTATCGTAAACAAACATGTGTACATATCCCCAAATTGTTTGCAAGGTCATATACATGTGTACTCCGGCTTTTTGTGCACGTTCAATTGCAGGATATAATTCTTTATTTACGTGTCCTAAACCTGTGCCTACAAATATAATACCCTTATATCCGGCTTCTACTAATAAGTCGATAGTGTCAGGTTTCATTCCTGTGTAGTAATAAAGCATTGTAACTTTATCACTGAAATATGGTTTTATTACCACATCTTTGTCGCTACGGCGTTTATTATAAGTTTTTTTAATTGGAGTTATTTTATCGCGACTAACCATAGCAACGGGTGTGTCTCCAATAGTTCTAAAAGTAGAACGATACGAAGAGTGCATTTTTCGTACTCTAGTTCCTTTATGTAATAGACCGTATTCGTCAGAAGTAGGTCCAAACATACAAACAAGAACTTCGGCAATATCACTTTCGCCTGCAGTTTTCATTGCGTGCATTAAATTAAGAGCAGCATCGGAACTTGGGCGGTCTGATGAACGTTGCGATCCAACAAGCACAACTGGAACAGGTAGATTTTGACACATGAATGTAAGTGCTGCGCCTGTATGATGTAGTGTGTCGGTGCCATGACCTATTACTATACCATCAGTACCTTTTTCAATTTCTTTACCAATAGCTTTTGCAAGAGCAATGTATTGAGCTGGTCCCATATTTTCGCTAAATACAGCAAAAATCTTTTCGGTTTCAAGATTACAAATGTCAGCAAGTTCTGGAACTGCGCCATAAAGTTCACCCGGTGAAAATGCAGGAATAACAGCACCTGTACGATAATCTAAACGGCTTGCAATTGTGCCTCCTGTGCCAAAAAGCTTCACACTTGGTAACCCTTTAGTGTATGGGAATTCCTTTTCAGGAATAGCGTAGTTTGCTTTCTTAAAACCGGTTTCTGTCATCGAAGTAATATTATTTACATCAATACCGATATTATATCCTGTTATTACTTTTAAAACAATATGAAATTCGTCATCATTCTCAGACCTTGGAAGTACTGTGCCTTTAAATGCTCCTCGTGTAGTATTAATTTCGGCTTGTCCCCAAACTCTTACATTGTATTTTTTTAGCACTTCTAATGCTTTCCCTTTGTACCCTTGAAATAAATCGCTGTTACTCATATCAGCAAAAAGATTATTTGATTTTTATTTGATTAACTACCTCATTATAAAGCTCATCCATGTTCATGTTGCCAATTGCTGAAGGTTTTAGTTGTCCCATGATAAAATTAATCATGTTTTCATTACTATTGTTTTGCGGATTAGCTGCAAATTTTGCTTTTAAAAATGGAATTTGCTCAATAATATCTTTTTTGTTTTTTTTCTTAAACTTGATTGTAGTAAGAACTGAATGAAAATCCATATTTGGGTGTTCGTAAACTACAGGAAGCATTTTAACTCCAAGTGGACAATGTAAATCTTCGTCTTTTAGAAATTTTATCAGTTCATATATTTTATCGTATGTAAATTCTGGAGATTGGATATATTGTCCTTCGATATGTTTTAATTTATGTGCAAATAATAACGCAACATGTTTGGGAGAAATATTAAAATCCTCAACAATGCGTATTATTAGAGGCATCAAGTTTTTACTTAGAATATAAGTAAATGTATCTTCGGGAATATTCCATTTTCTAAGCATTAGTATATATTCATACAAATCTTTAGGCAAGTCTGCTTTAAGATTGTCGATATATTCATCTGACAGAGGGATAGGAGCAGAGTCTGTGTCAGGATACATTCGGTCGGCACCAGGTAAAACTCTCTCGAAAATTGTTGTTCCGTCTTCAAAGGATTTACGTGTTTCTGAAGGTACACCTTCAAAAGCCATTTTGCAACGCTCTTCGATAGTTTCTAACGCTGTTTTAATGTCATTGGTTGGACCCCAGAAAATTAATACTGCATCTTTTTCAAGATTTGCAGACAGCATTAATTGAATAATTTCCATGTCAGCATCAGTTATTATCGGTTCAAAGTCTTCGGTATGTACCATGTGAGGTTTTTCAATACAGGCAATTACTTTAAGTCTTTCCGAAATTTCGTCTGCGAAAACTTTGCCGGGTTGTGTAAAATGCGAAAGAATTCCTTTAAAACAAGGAAGCTTTACAGCGTATAATTCTTCTCCTTTATCGCGAGCTTCTTTAATTGGTGGGTATGTTACCGAAAAGGCATCATAATCTAATTTAACGGCTTCCATTTCCCAATCCGAAGCATTACAACGCTTTAGCAGTTCATCGCGTATTGCAAGTAGTGCCCATTGACGAAAGGCTTCGTTATGAGTAAGTTCAGGTATCCATTTTGTATGAGCAACCCCTTTAATCTCAACACGTGTTCCTCCTTTGCAGCTTACGTTTACATCTTGGCGACTTGCTCCAATGCCTGTACGTACTTTCCCCGTTGAACGGTTTAAGAAACGAATATAATCGCAGCCTTCTTTTACTTCATCAGGATTTACAAATTCAGGATAAGTTACTGTTTCTATTAGTGGCATTCCCAATCTATCTGTCTTATAAACACGAGTATGGGCAATATCTGATATTTCACGACATGAGTCTTCCTCAATACTAAGTTGAATTAATTTAACTTTTTTATTCTTTAAAGGTATTTCTCCTTCTACACCAAGAATTGCAGTTCGCTGAGATCCTGTTGGAATACTGCCGTCAAGATATTGTTTGCGTGTAATATGTACTTCGCCTACAACATTCATTTTGCAAAGCATTGTAATTTGTAGTCCGGCATTTAAGGCTTCACGATTTATAGGAAACGGTGGAGTGTCGTCAACTTCGTATGTACAAGCATTGTCGTTATTAATGCGGTAAATTATTTTCTTGCGGGTCTTAAATTCCATGAGCGCTGTGCCGTCATATTCGCCGAGTTCACTTAAAGTGGGACGCATATGTCTTATAATTTCAGCATCGTACTCTTCGTCTTCGTGATATATACCGGCCGGACAATGACAAAAAAGTTTCTTTTCGGTTAGCAGTTGCTGATGTACTTCAAGCCCCGACATAAACCCGATTCTGTCGTAGTCAGATTGGCTTGCTTGTTTGCGATTTATGTACCCAATTTTGTTTAGGGTTTCGAGATAATTCAACTTAGGATCAAAGCTCTTCTTCATCTTGCTTTCTTTAAATCAGTAATTTTACTATAATGCCGGCAAATTTAAGTTTGTTTTGCCACATAAACAATAGCTTAATTCATGTTAAAGAATGTATTTGTGTTTTTTTTCATGTAATTAGCTTTGTTAATATTTGTGAAGACTTGGGCGGATTGTGAGACATTATCAGAGTTACTAAATTGAGTTAAACATTTAAACTTGTTGATATATAGGAAAATATGTAGGTTTTCTTAATTTGTAACGAATAATATACGTTAAAAAGTAATGGGTAATTTAACCCGCATTATTCATACGATTAGCTTTGTGTAGCTGGTAGGCGTCGAAACTTGCAGATATATCCTTATATTTCAAGAGTTTTGCAACGAAGCAGATGCACAAAGATAATTGTAAGCTTTCTCAAAATTTGGCTAATAATAAAACCATAAGCACCGTGTCAATCCACAGACTAACAACTTGTTACGAGCCAGCCAAGAATAATGCGATGAATAATGCGGGTTAAGTAATAAATAGAATATCCAAAACTAAAAGAAATGTTGAAAAAACAAAGAATTCTTAGCTCTTATTTGATTATAACCAGTCTTTCAGTTATTCCATTGTCCGGAATTTTTAAAATATAATGACCTTCGCTTAAGTTACTAATATCTAATTCAATTTTATTTTTACCTAAAATATTTTCAGTTAATACGATTCTACCGATAGCATCAATAATAAATAACTGTTTATTACTAAAATTGGGTAATTCAACATTTACGATATTGTTTGCTGGGTTTGGAAATATTTTATAATTGTTTTGTAAATTAGTTTTTATGTTTACAAACTGTGTTTCATATTGCAAGCTAAAACCATTACCTCTTGTATCCCCATTACTTTTGAATGTTACAGTCATTTTGTCGGATGGAATTATGATAGGTTCTGGTATTGTATCTCCTGATACTTGTAATACTGTTTGATTATTATTAATAACAATTTTAACATAATCTGAAATAGGTTCTGTATCGAGTTCTGTAAATGTAACAGTGAAACTCTCGGCATTTTCGGGTTCTATTATCCAGTTACAAAAAGTATTGTTGTGATATTGATAATTGCTGCTTCCATCTGTGATTGTTCCTATTGGTTCTGATATGTTGCTAATTAAATCGCAATAAGTAGGCTTTATACCTTGATATTTTAAGAGAAAACCATCAGCAACTGAATCGTTATTTGTTTCAAATCTAATCAATACTTGTCCAGATGTTGTTTCAAATATATCGGGGATAGTATTACCGGTATATGTATCAATTACAGGATAAGAGTCTGCAGGTCCGTCAAAAATTGTAATAATATCGTTATCATCAAGTTGTAGTTTTAAGAATTCGATTTCGAACCCTGAAGCTGAATCTTCGGGTTGTAAAAGCCATTCGCAGAAAAGATTATTTTGATATTGGTGTAATGGTCCACTTCCGTCGTCAATAGTACCGCTATATGTGTTAAGAATTTTTTGACCGTTGCATCCATAGGGATATTCTCCTTCTGGGGTAGCGTAAGCAACAGCTTCATGTAATAGGGTAAAATTTGAGCTTCCGGGAGTAAGATCGTCTATGTTAAAGAATCCATCAGAAGAGCCACCCCAACCCCAATTTATGTGAAAGTACGAACTGTCTTGATAACCGTCAACAATAAAGGCATGTCCGCTAATATAATCATAGTCGCTCCATCCTGCATAATAGAGTGGGATTTTTTGGTCTAGGTGGTCGATGAGCATACCTGCCCAGTCAAAATCTTGGGGTAAGCTGTCTCTAAACAAATATGAAGTAGCTTCGTTGTATGCGAAATATGTATGAAGTGTATATGCAGCTTTATGGTTCCACATACCACTACCATCAGGTCCAAAATCCATATCAACCGAAACTCCGATATTGTATATTAGATGAGCTATTTCATAGTTTTCGGTATTTAGAGAAACTGCCATTTGATCGTAATCATAAAACTGTTCTGCGAAATTTACTTCGAGCCAACCGTAATCTTCGTGCTCGTATCCGTATTCGCCTTCTCCTTGAAGTGGCCACCTAAAATAGTTCATTAATTGCGCAAGTGCTGTTGCAACACAACCTGTTACTGCATGGCCGTCAGGTCCGGCAGGATCTTCAGGGCATTCCGAATTGTAATACAAACCTTGATTCCATTTTGTTTGTAGTAATGGTAACATTCCGCTTCCGGGTTCTTTTGTTGATTTATAATTATCAGCTAAGAGTTCTGCCCATTCGGCATTTGCTATGCTATTTGGCATGTCTTTAGCAATATTAATTTGAGCATTATAATTGTCAGCAAAAAATAAAAAACCTGTGTTATTGTTGTTTTCATTACATTCATTCGTAAAACTATAAGCTAAAACGGGTTTTACATTAACACATCTCGACATTACAACAAATCCTGCAGGACTTAAATTGATTACTTCTATATTATCGTATAGTGTAAAGGAGTTCTTTATGCTATAATCAATATTTGCATATTTAGCAAAACTTTGTGCTTGCGTGTGTATAAAACGTAAGCCTGCTATATTAATCTCTTGATTACTTAATTGCGAAAAACCCAGAGAAGTCATTAGAATGAATATAATAAAAATTAGCTTTTTCATTTTTTTTAGATTTATTTAATCATCTACTTCATTTAGCGAAATGTCTTCATCTTTTCCAGTTAATAAATGGTTTAATTCATCACTTTTTTCGAGACTGTTTTTTAGGAGTTCTAAGTTTGCTCTACGTTTTTTAAAAATATCAATTGCCAGATATATAGCATTTCTAAACGATTGAATATTTGCTATACCTTGCCCTGCAATTTCGTAAGCAGTACCGTGGTCTGGAGATGTTCTAACTATTGGTAAGCCTGCAGTATAATTAACACCTTCGTCGAAAGCAATAGCTTTAAAAGGAGCTAATCCTTGATCGTGGTACATTGCTAAAATAGCATCAAATTTAAAACACAATTCTGACCCAAACAAACCATCGGCAGGATATGGACCTACTGCCATTATATCTAAATCATTTGCTTCGTTTATTGCAGGTTTTATTATTTCTGTTTCTTCTTTGCCCAGTAAATCGTTGTCGCCGGCGTGAGGATTTAAGCCTAAAACTGCAATGCGTGGTTTTCTAATTCCAAAGTCAACTTGTAAAGTTTGATTTAGAACTTTTAATTTATTTAATATTTTTTCTTTTGTGATATTCTGTGCTACATCTTTAATTGGAATATGTCCGGTAACAACTCCAACTCTAATTTTATCGCTTACAAGCAGCATTAGGAAGTCTCTGATATCGAACTCGTTTGCTAAGTATTCGGTGTGTCCCGGAAAATTGAAACCTGCTTCTTTTATATTATGTTTATTTATAGGTGCAGTTACCAATACATCTATTAATCCTTCTTTAAGATCTTTTACTGCCTGTTTTAGAGGTAAATATGAGCCTGTACCTGCTTCTTCGGTTGATTTACCAAGTTCTACTCTTATATTATCATCAAGACAATTTATGATATTTCCATTTTTAGGGTTTGCCTGAGCAGCCGAGTTTATGCTTTGCAGACTGAAATTATCTATATTTATAGCCTTACGATGATATGCCAATACTTTTGGCGACCCGTAAACTATTGGAATACATATATCATTAATACGATTATCTCTTAATGTTTTAATAATAAGCTCATTACCTATCCCATTAATATCACCATGGGTAATTCCAATTTTTATTTTTTCCATCTTCTCTTCTTAATTATTTTGCCTCAAAGTTAATATTATTGTTTGGGTTTTTATTTTTTTGATAATTGTTTTAAAAATCCGAATAATAACCTTACACCGCTACCTGTACCATTTTTACCTCTGTAACTATCTTTTGATTCTAAATATGCCGTGCCTGCAATATCTAGATGAATCCATGGGTAATCTGTAAAGTGCTCTAAAAACTTACCTGCCGTAATAGCACCTGCATATTTACCACCTATATTTTTAATATCGGCAAAGTCAGATTTTAGTTGTTCATCGTATTCTTTCCATAATGGGAGTTCTACTATTCGCTCGTATGTATTTAAACCAATACTTTTCAATTCTTTTAATTTATCTTTGGAATTTGTCATTGCTGCAATTGCAATTGTTCCTACTGCCACTACTGCTGCACCTGTAAGGGTTGCAAGGTCTATTACTAATTCTGGTTTATATTTTTTTGCGTATGCAAGTGCATCAGCTAAAATCATACGACCTTCGGCATCTGTGTTTAGAACTTCAACAGTAGTGCCATCATACATTGTAATTATATCCTGTGGTACATATGCGTTTTTGCCTGGACGATTGTCGGTGGCAGGTATCAAAGCTATAACATGTAAAGGTAGTTTTGCTTTTGATATTGAATACATAGTTCCTGCTACTGCTGCAGCACCGGCTTTATCCGATTTCATAGTATCCATGTAGTTGCCGGGTTTCAAGTTTATTCCACCAGTATCAAACATTACGCCTTTACCTACTAAAACATAAGGTTTTTCATTTTTAGCATTTTCAGGTTTCCATTCTAAAACCGAAAATGTAGGAGGATCTTGACTGCCTTTGTTAACAGCAATTAGCCCACCCATCTTTAAAGCCTCAATTTTTTTCTTATCAAATACTTCAACATTAAAACCGGATTCTTTGCCTAGTGTTTTTATTAAGTCAGAAAATTGTTGTGGCGTTGAGTGAGACAAAGGTTCGTTTACTATGTTACGAGCATAATATACTCCGCTTATCAATGCTCTTAGTTCTTCAATTTCTTCTTCCTGCAATTTTTTACTTACAATAATCAGTTCATTTAAGTAAGATTGATTTTTGTTTTTTTCTTTGTTAAAGTGTTTTGTATAAGTATAGTTTCCTAATAGAATACCTTCTGCTACAGCTAAAGAAAAATCAGTTTTATCTGTAAGGTTATTTACTTGTAAAAGCTTTATCTTATGCTTATTAGTATGTGTTATAATCTCATTGCCGGCTTTGCGAATATCTTCTGTAAGCTCATTTGTATTATTATTGGATTTACATAGTTTTATATAAGTCCACTTGAAATAAGAGTTAATTGTAATTAGTTTATCAGAGTCTTCGTTTAAGAGTTTTATTACATAATGTAATTCTGTTTTTGTTAAGGGAATTTCTTCAGTTTGTTTAATTTCCTTAATTAGGTAAACTACTGATTCATCAACTTTTAACTCTTTGCTTAAATTTATATTCAATTTCATATTGTAATTTATTATTAGTTTACATATTCTTTTCTTGTAACAATTGTATATGATCCATCATCGTTAGCAATAATTCCTTGGTCGTAGCAAAAATAATATACTTTACCATTTTGAGTTTCGTATATATTAGTGTGATAATCAAAATGAAATCCTAAATCTAGTAATTTACGTTTACTTACCTTAGCCTTACCTTTAGTGTTAATATCTGCAAGTATTTTGCGGTTTTTTCTTAAAATCCTGTTAATACGCCTGGCTAAGTTTATCTCATCTCGATTAAGCTTGTTATTGTAAGTGTTTCTGCACTGGTCGCTACAGAACTTTTTATCGATACGGCCTACAATTTCTTCACCGCATTCAAGACAATATTTGCTCATAATTTTATTTTTTTTGTAAAGATACAAATTATCCGACATAAAACATATCTCCTAAACCCTGTATCCTAACCACTAAAAACTTATACCTGTTAAAAATAAAAGTTTATTTTTGCACAACTAAAAATTTCAAGAAATTAAAAATTATGAAAAAAATAGCAATACCCGTAAAAGACGGAATAGTTGATGGTCATTTTGGTCATTGTGAGTATTTAAATTTATATACTGTAAATGAAAATAACGAAATTGTTGAACAAGAAATGCTTTTTACACCTGAAGGATGTGGTTGTAAATCGGGTTTAGTGCCAATTCTTGCTGAGAAAAGCGTAAATGTAATGCTTGTTGGTGGTATAGGAAGCGGAGCTGTTGATGCACTCAATAAAAGTAATATTGCCGTGTTTAGTGGTTTTACAGGTTCTGTAAACGATGTTCTTGATGCTTTTGTAAACAAAAATGATAGGGGTACTGACGAGAGGTGTTCAGCTCACGAAAGTGGATGCCATTAATATGTAGTAGTAAGAGGCTCCGCTAAGAGTTAAGCTCAAGCAATTTTGCCATTTCTTTTTGCATTTTTTGGGCTTTTATACCTGCTATATGAGCAAAATTTTCGCTGCTATCGGCAAAAATAATTCCTCTGGATGAGTTTACAAGAAGCCCGCAATTTTTGTTTATCCCGTATGTTGCAACTTCTTGTAAGCTTCCACCTTGTGCTCCTACGCCGGGAACAAGCAGAAAATGATCCGGAACAATTTTGCGAATGTCCTGCAACATTTCGGAGCGAGTTGCACCTACAACGTACATCATTTGCTCCTTACCTGCCCATTGTTGAGATTTTTCCAGTACTGTTTCGAATAAGGCTTTGCCATTATCGTTATGGTACTGAAAGTCGTCGGCTCCTTTGTTAGATGTTAGTGCAAGTAAAATTACCCATTTATTATCGTAATCTAGAAACGGACTTACCGAATCTTCGCCCATGTAAGGAGCTACTGTAATAGCATCTACATCCATGTTTTCGAAAAATGCTCGTGCATATAGTTTCGAAGTATTGCCGATATCTCCGCGTTTGGCATCTGCAATAATGAATATTTCAGGGAAATATGTACGGATATAATCTACCGTTTTTTGCAAACTTATCCAGCCTTTTGGGCCTTCGCTTTCGTAAAATGCAATATTTGGTTTGTAGGCAACAGTATATTTAGCTGTATTGTTAATAATTGCTTTATTAAATTCAAATATCGGATCATTTGTTTCAAATAAATGTTTGGGAAGTTTTCTTTTATCAGAATCTAGACCTACACATAGGAAACTTTGTTTAGTTTTAATTTGATTAACAAGTTCGTTATAGTTCATTGTTCAAAATTTTTATTCGTTCATTTTTAAACGTTCTGCATTTTCTGCCATGATGAGTTGGTCAATAATATCTTGTATATCGCCTTCTAAGATATTGCCAAGATTATACATTGTAAGATTTATTCTATGGTCGGTCATTCTTCCTTGTGGATAGTTATAAGTACGTATTTTTGCCGAACGGTCGCCCGAAGAAACCATTGTTTTTCTTTTATGAGCAATTTCATCAAGATATTTCTGGTGCTCAAGATTGTAAAGTCTGGTTTTTAATTCTTTCATTGCTTTATCTAAGTTTTTTAACTTAGATTTTTCGTCTTGGCAAGTAACTACTATTCCTGTTGGGATATGAGTAAGTCGAATGGCAGAGTATGTAGTATTTACCGATTGTCCGCCGGGTCCTGACGAACAATATTCGTCTCTTTTAACATCAGCAGGGTTAATCTGAATATCAACATCTTCGGCTTCGGGTAATACAGCAACCGAAGCAGCCGATGTGTGTACGCGACCTTGAGTTTCAGTTTGGGGTACTCGTTGCACACGATGTACTCCCGATTCGTATTTTAAGGTACCGTAAACGTTTTCTCCTTTAATAGATGTAACAATTTCTTTATAACCACCCTGTGTACCTTCTGTTATTCTTATCGGTTCCATTTTCCAAGCTTTAATTTCGCAATATTTTGTGTACATTCTAAAAAGGTCTCCGGCAAAAATACTGGCTTCGTCGCCACCTGTACCTGCACGAATTTCTAAAATTGCATTTTTTTCGTCTTCGGGGTCTTTAGGAATGAGCAGCAAGCGAATCTTTTCTTCCATAGGTTCTTCCTTTTCGTGCAGATCGTCAAGTTCCATTTTTGCCATTTCTCGCAATTCGGGGTCTTTTTCTTCGTTTAATATGCGTTTTGCGTCATCTATGTTGCTTAGTATCAATATGTATTCATCGTAAGCATTAATAATCGGCTCTAATTCCTTGTACTCTTTATTCAACTTTATGTATTTATCCATATCACTTGTAACAGATGGGTCTGTTAGTAGTCTGCCAACTTCTTGGAAGCGTTTTTTTACGCCTTCTAGTTTATTTAAAATTAATTTTTCTGCCATATTGTATTTTAATATATATATGTTCCAAATTCTGATTCAATAACTAACTCTTTTTTATCAGAAGCTTCGCAATGTCCTATTATTTGAGCTTCTAAATTATATTTATTTGATATTTTAATAATATTTTCGGCTGTAATTTTATCTGTATATATTTCAAATCTATGCCCCATGTTAAAAACTTTATACATCTCTTCCCAAGAGGTTTCTGATTGTTCTTTAATAATTCTGAATAGGGGAGGGAGAGTAAACATGTTGTTTTTAATAATTCTAAGTTCATCAATGAAATGTAGGATTTTTGTTTGTGCTCCACCCGAACAGTGAACCATTCCATGTATATTTGACCGATATGTGTTAAGAATTTCACTAATTATAGGTGCATATGTGCGTGTAGGAGATAGTATAAGTTTACCGGCATCAATTCCAAGTTCTTCTATTTTGTCGGTAAGTTTTAGGTTTCCCGAATACACAAGTTCTTCTGGTACTGATGGATCAAAACTTTCAGGATATTTTTTTGCCAAATATTTCTCGAATACATCGTGGCGTGCAGAGGTTAATCCGTTACTTCCCATACCTCCGTTATACGAAGTTTCGTAAGTTGTTTGCCCACTACTCGAAAGTCCTACGATTACATCTCCTGCTGCAATTTTTTCGTTACTGATAATATCTTTTTTGGGCATTCGGCATGCAACAGTAGAATCAACAATTATTGTACGAACTAAATCTCCAACATCTGCCGTTTCGCCACCGCTCAGTACAATGTTAATACCCATCCTGCGCATCATTTCGCACACTTCTTCAGTTCCTTCAATAATAGCTTTAATTACTTCGCCGGGAATAAGATTTTTGTTTCTTCCTATAGTTGACGAAAGTAAGATGTTATTTGTAGCACCCACGCAAAGTAAATCGTCTGTGTTCATTATTACTGCATCTTGTGCTATGCCTTTCCATACGCTTAAATCTCCTGTTTCACACCAATACATATATGCTAATGATGATTTTGTTCCTGCTCCATCGGCATGCATTATATTGCAGAAATTTTCATCATTATTGAGGATATCCGGTAGAATTTTACAAAATGCCTTTGGGAACAATCCTTTATCAAGTTTTTTGATGGCATTGTGTACATCTTCTTTACCTGCACTTACGCCTCTTTTAATATATCTTTGTTCGTGTATCATTGTAAATGTAAATGTGGGTGCAAAAATAGTATTATTAAGATTATTATAATAAAAAAGTGTCCGATATATTACCGGACACTAAAGCATTATTTATAATAATTAAAAGTCTCCTGAATTGTCTTTACCAACCTCTGCGTTTCCTTTTTGTTGTTCATATTCCTCCAGAGGATCATCTAATTTATCAATACCAAAATCTTTGCTTAAAACACTAAACTCAGTTCTTCTGTTTAACTGATGTGCTGCTTCGGTTTGTTCTTTAGTTTTTAATTTATTTATATACTCTTCTGTTAAAACATCGCCAACTTTTAAGAAATTATATCTTTTTGCATCATTTTCGTTAACTTCTTTTGGCATTGATTCGCCAAAACCTTTTGCAGTTAATCGTTCGGGTTCAATGCCCTTAAGTATTAAATAATCTACACAAGATTTTGCTCTTGCTAATGATAATTCCATATTATAATCATCAACTCCTCTAAAGTCTGTATGGGCGCGTAACTCAATAGTAATGTGTGGATTGTCGGTTAATGTCTTTACCAAACCATCTAAAGCAACTGTTGATTCAGGTTTTAGGTCTGCTTTGTCGTATTCGTACTCAATATTAGGTAGTTCAATAATTACAGGAATACGGGCAAGGCTAAACTCTACACGAATAATTGTATCGTATTCTATTCCTTTTGTTGAAAATGAAGTTGAGTTTGCAAAATAATCTTCGTCCACTTCTGCTTTAACTGTATAATTATGGTTTACTTCTAAGTCAAATGAGAAAGCACCTGTATCGTCTGTTGATGCTGTTGAAACTATTGCATCTTCGTCAAGCAATGTTATCTTAGCATCTTTAATCTTTAAAACTCTTTGAGGGAAGGTTGTATCTTTAACATATCCTTCTACTGATATTCTAAGAGGTGGTAATGTAAAACTATAAATGTCGTCTCCGCCTTTGCCTCCCGGTCTATTAGATGTAAAGTATCCTTCTTCGCTTGTACCTTTAAATATAATTCCAAAATCATCGTAAGAAGAGTTGATTGGATATTTTAAGTTTTCGGGTTCATTATAGCCTCCATAGCCGTCTGGTTCAGACATGTAGATGTCTAAGCCACCCATACCACCCCAGCCGTCGCTGGCAAAATATAGAAAATCGTTTTCACGTATATATGGAAATACTTCATTCCCAAGTGTATTAATATTATAGCCTAAGTTTCTAGGATTTGTAATTGTCCCGTTTTTGGTATTAGCATCTGCTATATAAAGGTCCATTCCACCAAGGCCCCCTGCTTTGTTACTGGAAAAAACAATTTTATCACCTCTTTTATTTAGAGCAGGATATCCTACTTCTGCTTTTTCAAATCCTGCTATACTAACTTGTATTGGGGTGCTCCACATGTTCCCTCTTTTAGTACTATAATAAATTTTGCATGGTTCATCTACTTTTTTACCTGCTAAGCATCTAGTGAAAAAGATTTCGCTACCTTTAGAAGATAGTGCTGCAGCACCTTCGTCGTGCTCTGAATTAATTCCACCCTCTAAAGGTATTGGTTGGGTCCAGCTTCCTTTTCTATCTTGCGAAACAGCAAATAAATCCGTAAATTTCTGTCCTGATTTGTAATTGTCTCTATCTCCAATTGTACCATCGCGAGATGTTGTAAAGTAAAGTTCTCTATAATCTTTTGATGCCCAAACAGGTGAAAAATCCAGTTTGTTTGAGTTAAACTCGGCCATGTTAAGAACTTCGTATCTTGTTGGTCGGTTCATCCACTTGGGCGCATTGAAACATGCCTCTCTTCCATTTATAGCACGTGGATCGTTGGGTTGATTACTCAAATAAGCACTATAAATACCAATAGCGACCTCGTATTTGCCACTCATTCTAAGAGATTCAGCATAACGCAGCATTATATCAGTAGAACTAATTTGTGAAGATTGTGAGCCAGAATATTGTTGAATGCTAAATGCATTAGTAAACCTTGATTCTGCTTTGTCAAATTGTGCAAGTTCAAAGTAACAAATACCTAACTTATAGTTAATGACAATCTTCTCTTCTTCGGTTTTTAACTGTGGTATTGCTTTTTCATAATATTCTGCTGCTAATTCATACATGTCATTTTCAAAAGCTTCGTCTCCCTTGCTAATGTTCCCTGACTGTGCTAACACAATTGAGGATATTAATAATGTCCCGATGATGAAAACTATTCTCTTCATATTCTTATTTTTTTTCAAAGATAAATTAATATTGTGTTTTTTTAATAAAAATTTCTCTAATAAATTCTTTTGTTGTATTAATGCCTGCTGTACTTATGCTATCTGTTGTGATTCCATAATCTTTGTGTTTTACATAAATTGTATAATCATAATTAGTTTCTAAATCAAATTCATATTCTCCATCTGAATTTGTTTTAATAATGTCTATTAATTCATAATTGTTATTCATTAAGCTAACTTGAACATCCTCAACAGGTTTATTTGTCATTATATCCCAAATTATTCCTTTAAGGCTTAGTTTTATTTCAGGTTTATGAAAATAATAAATATCAGATTTACCCAAGCCCCCAATTCTTTCTGATGTTAAAAACCCTTCATTATATGAATCCATAAATACAATTCCAAAATCATCGTGTGGTGAGTTGATAGGATACCCCATGTTTTTAACATCAAATTGTGCTAATCCTGTTTCTTTTGCAACAAATATGTCGTATCCACCCATGCTGGTATGCCCTTTTGATGAGAAATAAAGAAGCCCGTTTTTTCTAATGTATGGATAAGCATCATCGTAACGTGTGTTTAAATCTGGACCTAAGTTTTGAGGAGTACCAAAATTTTCACTTCTTTTTTTTCGTGAAATTTTGTAAATGTCTTTGCCCCCGTATCCACCAAACATACTGTCGGCTACAAAATATAGTGTTAATTCGTCGTGAGAAATACTCGGATGACCTACTGATACATGTTTTGGAATGCCTTTTATTTCGATTTTTTCTACTTGAGTCCAATAATTATTTGAGCGTTTTGCAACATAAATACGACAGGCTTTATCTTTTTTCTTTGAGTAAGTACATCTTGTAAAGTATAGGTTTCGTGTTGTCCTGTTTAGGGAGGCTGCTCCTTCATCATAATCTGTATTAACACTGCCATCAATAATTTTGGGTTTTTGCCAAAACCCGTCTTTATTCATATCTGCTTCATAAATATTTGAGAAATATTCACCCGATTCTGGACTTATTTTAGGATTATCACTTATTCTTCTACTACTTGTAAAATATACTGTTTCGAAAGTATTGCCTTTAAAAAATGGACAATAATCCATTTCAGGAGAATTTAAGCTTGGAACTTGTACTACATCATAGTCGGTCGGGTTGCGCATCATATAAATACATCTTCTATATCTTTCTAAAGCTTGGTCTGCTATGCTGTCGTCTGGCATCATTTCTTTATATTTTAATAAATGTTTCTCAGCTTTTGCAAATGATTCTATCATTTGAAGCGCTTGTCCATAATATAAGTGTAGTTTGGCAGCTTGATAGTTGTATTCAATAGCTAATTTAAAATATTTTATGGCGTCAGCAGGGCGGCTTACTTCAAAAAAACATCTACCTATATAATAGCTTGCTTCTCCTTTCTCTATGTCGCTATATTTATTACCGGTTAAAATTTTATTAAAATATTTGCTTGCTATGTAATACTGCTCGTCAGCAAACATCTCGGTTCCTTTGTTAAGTAATCGTTGAGCATTTGCATTAGGTGCAGTAAACACATAAAGTATTGCAATACATATAAACAATAATAAATGTTTTAGCATTTGTATATGTCCCTGTTTATGTTTGCTGTAAATGTACATTTTTTTTTATAAATATTAGAATTTTAGCAAATTTAATGCCTCAACAAAATGCACAAAAAAAATAAGCCGACTAAATATCGGCTTATTTTATCAAAATTTAAACAACTCTAAGAGTTATTATCTATAATCTATAAGCTTCTCGGTAAGTTTTTTACGTGCAAAATAAATTCTGCTTTTAACAGTACCTATTGGTAGGTTCATGTTTTCTGCAATTTCGTGATATTTATATCCATTTATGAAACTACTGAAGGGAATCCTGTATTCGTCTTCGAGATTATTTAATGCTTTATGTATCTCTGATTCTCCAAATTCATTATCAGGAGTAATATCATTTACCTGAGAATTGCGAAGTAAGTATTCGTCTTCGCTGTTATCTCTAATTGTTTTTTGTGTAGATAATTTATTGTAATTATTAATAAATGTGTTCTTTAAAATGGTAAACATCCAAGCTTTAAAATTTGTATCATTACGATATTTGTCCCTATTTGACAAAACCTTATAAAAAGTTTCTTGTACTAAATCTTTAGCTTCTTCTTCGTTATTTGTTAAACTTAGTGCGTAATATTTAAGACTATTTTCGTGAGTCATTAATCTGTTATTAAATTCATGTGTGGTCATATTTGTAGATTTAATTGTTATTAATTAGTTAAATCGGTACAAATATACCTAAATAAATTTGAATACCAAATAAAAAGAATAAAATATTTGTTAAATAATTGTTAAATCTTTATAAATTTTAGATTCAGTAGGCTGAATAATCTAATATTACTCACGACTTCAATAAATAGATTCATTGAATATTAAATATTTCGCGTCTGCTAAAGAAGAAGGCTATTTCTTTCATTGCATTCTCGTTGCTGTCGCTACCATGTACTGCATTCTCTGTTAATGAGCTTGCATATTTGTGTCGAATTGTTCCGGGTTTTGCTTCTGCGGGATTAGTGCTTCCAATTAAGTTTCTGAAATCCTCAACAGCATTTTCTTTCTCGAGCACAGCAACTACTACACGCCCTGATGACATGAATTTTATTAAACTGTCGAAAAAAGCTTTGTCTTTATGAATAGAATAAAACTCTTTTGCATCATCAATGCTCATGTGTGTCATTTTCATTGCACGAATTTTAAATTCTGCTTGGTCGATCATATTAAATATTCCTATCATGTGCCCTTGTTTAATTGCTTTGGGCTTGATAATTGTAAATGTGAATTTTCCTTTTTCCATAATAATATATTTTATGTTTATAAGCCTGATAAAATTCCAATGCTGCCAATTATTAGTCCCACAATCAGATTGATTGATTTTGCTGCAACAAAACTTCGTTTTGATTCTGCAAAAAGAGGTAAAGCTCCGTGTCCGTCTTGTACTATACTATTTGCTATTAAAATACTTAATGGGATTGTCCCGCTAATGTAAAGTGAAAGGAATAAAATGTGGGGTCCTGATTCGGGAATTATTCCAACAAATACAGCAATTAGTAGTACCAACCATAAATTGTTATTTATCCATAAATGAATGTCTGTAAACATTAAAAATATGTGAATTAAGATTAATGCTATTATTGTCCATAGAAAAATTTTGGGTAAGTGTTTTATGATTAAGTGTTTAAGCATATGATCTCTTAAAAAGTGTTCTGAACAAGTTAAGCAAATAAAGAAGCCAATTGAAGCTGTTATTATTAAAGTAATTGAAAACCAATCGAATTTTCCGTGATTATGATTTTCGTGATTTGGGCTTGATTCTGTAGCATGATTATGGTCGCTTTGCGTATGGTTGCAGTCGTCTGTGTGTTGATGAGGTTCTTGAACTTCCACCTTGGGCATTAGTACATTGTGTTCATGTTTAGTTAATCCAATAAAAGGAGCAATGATAAAAAAACCTAATAGCAATAGCGAAGCAATTCTCAATAAAGAAAATCTAAAATTAAAAAGCTTAAGGTTATCAATTATACATTCTTTATGGTCTTGACTATGTACCTCGAAAGAGAATTTTTTAGCTGATATAAAATCTCGTTTACCCATGAGTTTATCTGTGATAAATCCTACACTAATAGCAAGTGCAGCGAGAATTAGCATTATTATCCAAACTTTATCAGGTATTATTGCAAACATTAAGAATGTTTCGTCGCCGCTGGTAGCAATCATGGCTGCTGTTAATGCACCAAAGCTTAAGAGCCGGTGTGTGTACATAGAAACGACTGTAAAAGTTCCCAAACATCCAGGTATAAGTCCTAATAGTGTGCCGGCAATAATTTGTGCTCCTTTTCTATTTTTAAGTTTTACTAGGAGCTTTCCTTGCGAAAGCACATTTACATAATCAATTATTAGCATCATTGTAATTACAAATCCAGTAATTGTTAATGCTTGTTTTAAGATACTCCAAATAACTTCCATTCTTTTTTAGTCTAAATCTCGTTCAATACTTACAGCAATAATTCTAATTTTTCGTTCTCGTGATGCAGCTACACTATACACGGAGTTTCTTACATCTGAAGGATCGTCACTTATGTTTGGGTTAGCAAGTGTTTCTCCAAAAGCAACTGTTTCATACCTAATATTACCTGTTTCTTCGTATGGTAGAAAATATCCGTTTTTATATTCTCTAAAAAAAATCATAAGGCTCGAAATTCGCCTTTTTGCTAGATTTTCGTTGTATTCGGATGTGTTCAGCGGGCTTGTATAGCCTTTAATTGTTATTAATATTTCTTGGTCTTTTTGCACGAGCTCTTCTAATAATGCTGCAAATTTTAACAATTTTTTATACTCTTCGTTTACTTCATAAGTAAAAAAGTTATAAATACTGTCTATTGCATTGTCTTTAGCATCCCCCGATAAGCTGTTAGAATATATGTCTATGTATTCATCAATCATTTGAGTATATTCTTGCCATGTATTGGTGTAATTTTTATTTGTAACTGTATCCCAACAGTTTGGGTTAGGTTCGTCGTTATGGAAGTATAGAGTAATTGGAATTAACTGTGTTGCGTCAGTTTTAAGTGTTACTATTTGTTCTTCGATTATAGCTGTCGAATCTATAATTTTGGGTATCTCATGATAGAATATATCATTGCAACAAGATTGATGCCTTAAAGCTAGTGCTTCTTTTCTATTACTTGTAAAATATGCTTTGTCGTGGTTACTTGCAATACTATAATATAAATCGTTTTGACTGCTATTAATAGGATACCCCATATGTTTGGGATCAGACCAATTTACAAAATCGGTTTTACTGCTAAAAATATCGTAGCCACCCAATCCGGTTAACCAATCGCTGCTAAAATACAAGACAGAATCTCTGCTGTCAAAAAATGGTGTAATCTCGTTGCCTTTGGTATTTAAAACAGATTCTATTCCGAAAAATGCAATGTAAGTTTCGTCCACTTTGGGAGGAATACCTGCAAGTTTTGGTTCCGAGAATCTAAATTTATTGTCCATTTCGGCATACCATATATCTAAATTGCCGATTCCGCCGCTACGGTCAGATGTAAAAAACATTACATATTTATCGCCCCATTTGCTTATTTGTGCTTGTGTGCTATTATATTCGGTACTATTTATAGGTTCAGGCAACTTAAAAGGACCTAAGTATTTATTTTTGTCCCATTGTACTCTATAAATATGTGTTTTCCCGTTTCCGTCTATTTCTTTTGCACTAAAAAATAAGTTTTTTAATTCGGGGATATAGCATGGATTTGAAGTATGATATGCGTGTCGATTTATTAAAGTGTCGAATAATTGTGATTTACTCCAATCTTTTCGATAACTACTGAAATAAATATGAGAAACAAATGAACTATCGGCGCCAACAGGCTTTACTGAACTAAAAAACAATATACTATCGCTTAAAACAGATGTTCCAAATTCGCTATAAAGTGAATTAATATTTTTGCTTAATTGTAATATTTTTACACCGGTTGGGTTGTATTTAATTTTTATTGCTTTTTCGCAATTAATAATTTCTTTTTTTGCCCTAATGGTAAAGAAATCAGTTGAATCTGCCTTGTGTTTTTTATAGTATTTATTAAAATTAAATTGGGCATTAAAATAATCTTCGTTACATTTTTGCATCTCGGCTAAATAAAAAACTGAAAGAGGAAATTTCTCCGAAGCTTTTTGGGCAACAATATCATAATGCTTTATTGCTCTAATATAATCGTTGTCGAGTCTGAATGATTCGGCTGCTTTATAATGTATGTCGTACATTTTATTGTCGTACTTTAAAGCATCTTGATATAGTCTTCCTGCTCCATAATAATTTGCTTCTTCAAAAGCAATATTAGCAGATTTTATTATGCTAACTAATTTTTGCCCAATGGTAAAATGGTTTAAAAGCAATAAGGATATTATTAAAACAAATCTATACATAATTACATAAAATCAGGGCATTTACGATAATGGGGTGCTTTATAAGGTTTAGGATGTTCTAATATATAAATTAGAGATATTTCTATTCCGCCTTTTCCTCTGCTAATTGTAGTTAGCTTAGATAAGTTTACGTCGTAGCTTATTGCAATATTTATATTTTGATAATTCCCACCTATTACAAATATTCCGGCATCGCGAGCTCTTAGAATTGCACCGGCGAACATATATTTAAGACCTAAGGGATTGTATTCAATTCTAAACATGCTACCCAAATTAATTTCGAGATATTTTTGTTGGTGCATTATCATAAACATTGGTTCTAACCAAAAGTCGTCTTTTGCGTTCCACAATGCCTTACCATGATATAGATATTTGATTGGTAAGCTTATATTTCTTTCTTCAAAGAAACTTTTGTTTGGACTATTTAAATGGTTAGCTGAAAAACCTGCGTTTATGCGTAATTTGGGACTTTGTATCCATGTTATGTTGAATCCGGCAGATATGTCAAAATAGGAATATTCGTCGTAATCAATAATTTCGTTGTTGGGTAAAGTAGGGTCAAAAGATTCGCCATCGTATTGTGAGCCAAAGTTTAAAAGATTAAAGCTTATTCCGTGATGGTTTAATGCTCCGTTTCCACCAAGCGAAATTACAAGAGAGCTGTCTTTGATAGGAAACATATAAGCAAGTGATAATTTGTAATGATTAGTTCCAAATTTTGCGTCTCCTGCAATATCAGAATTAAATTGAAAGCCAATTCCAATTCTCCCAATTTTTTTTATTGGATTACAAAAACCATAGTCAGCAGATGCCGAAAATGTTGAATATGCATTTGCAAAAGATTTCCATTGACTCTTGTGGTTTCCGCAAAGCCTTAAATCTCCGTCATAATTGCCGGTTAAAGATGGATTTAGATTTAATGGGCTGTTATAAAACTGGCTATAATGGATATCTTGTGAATGCAATCCTAAACATATTACTATGCTTACTACAAGGGCAATATGTTTTTTTATTAAGACCAAATCAATCTATTATTTACCGTAAAGTTAAAAAATATTTTTTGCAATAACAGCGATTATAAACAAAGTCTTGATAATGTTTGATTGGGATTTTCAAATATACTGTGATTTATTTTAAAACTTTGGTTCAAATTACTTAAATTTGTGATGTCAAAGTAATGATTTAGCATTGTTTTATTAATTAAAGATATGAGAAATACTTTACGAATAGTCTTTGTTTTATTTATATTAATATTGTTATTGCCAATGCTAAATGACAATCTAAATTTGTTTAAAATTAAAGCTTTAAACGGGGCTTTCAAAACTTTAAGTAAACCAAAACTTGACTATAAAACATGGTGGAATGGGACATTTCAGGATAGCTATACTGAATATAAATCACAAAGCATTAAATTTCGTCCTGTTTTTGTTCGGATTAACAATCAGTTAGATTTTAGTTTATTCAAAAAAACTAATGCTACAAAACTTGTAATTGGGAAGCAGAATTATTTATTTGAGGATAATTATATTAATGCTTATACAGGTAAAGATTTTATTGGAATTGACGAAATTAATAAAAAAGTAAAAAGAGCGATTAGAGTACAACAAGCCTTAGAAGATATTGGTGTAGATATGATTTTTGTATTTCTTCCTGGAAAGGCTACCTACTTTTCAGAGTTTATTCCAAATCGTTTCTTAAACTCGCTTAGCGATAGTACAAATTATAAATATTTTAAGGAAAAGACCGTGAATTCAGGTTTAAATATTATTGATTACAATGATTGGTTTTTGAGAATGAAGGATACTGTGAATTTGCCATTGTATCCTAAATGTGGAATTCATTGGAGCTATTACGGAATGTATTTAGTCGCCGATAGTCTTATTAATTTTATTGATAGCAGGCTTTCTTACGATATACCTACACTATGTCTTAATTCGATTGAAATAAGTAAGGAGCAAAGAGGTACAGATTATGATATTGGAAATACTTTAAATTTGTTATTCCCAATTAGTACTTACCCAATGCCTTATCCTAATATTTCTTTTAACACAGAACATAAACAAAAACCTAAAGTGTTAGTAATTGGCGATAGTTATTACTGGAATATGTATTACAGTGGTATCCCCGGAAATGTTTTTTCTAAACTTGATTTTTGGTATTACAATCATAATATACATAATGATGGTACTTCAACTGTTGTAAATACTACCGATAATATTGATTTCAAATCAGAAATATCGAAACAAGATGTTATTTTAATAATGCAAACAGATGGTGGTCTTAATAATTTCGGGTTGGGTTTTTATGAAAAAGCTGAACAGTATTTGAATTCCGATAGTTTTGATTTAAGAGTTGAGTTTTATAAAAACAAGATTATTAATGACTCAGAATGGCAGAATCATATTCGTGAAAAAGCACTTAAACAAGGTGTAAGTTTCGAGGAAATGATAGAGAGGGATGCAAGGTATATGGTACAGCAAGAGAATTAGTTAAGTTTTGAAATATAGCTTAATAAACTTATTTTTTTAGAATTACTAAGTATTTTGATGTACTCCAGAATTCTTTAGGTCGGGTAATTACTAAATTATTTGTAAAATTTGGAGGTCCATCAAATTTATATGAATACGAAGGATGTTTCGAAAGCAGTTCGGCATTACTACAATTTAATGGAATTTTAGTTACTTCTGTAATGTCAATTTTTTCGAAGGCATTCTTATTAAAGTCTTCGAGTAAAATATAAACACTGCCAATTCCAAACATTCCACCTTTGTTTCTTATAATACTGTAATCACGTAAATCGTTAGAATAGCCTGAAATATAGTAAGCAGTATTAAGCTCTTCTTGTGCAGATAGAGCAAAAACTTTCAATGAATCAATATGGTTTTGTAGTATTTCAAATTCTCCATGATAGGAGGATAACTGTTCCTGTAATTTACTAATTTGCTCTTCTTGACTATTTATTATCGACAAAAAATTATTAATTGTGGTCTGAAGTTCTTCTGAATATATTATAGAGTTGCTGAGCTGTAAATTTAATTGTTCAATAGTCTTTCTATTTTGTTCCATTAGATCATTAATAAACAATATATCTTTGCTTATTGCTTCAACCATATTTGCATCCATGTTTTCTTGTAATGAACTTAATGAAATTATGTTTTCTTTTTGTTTTATAATATCAATATTCTGGCTTATTTCATTTATTGTCCCCATGAAATTATTTATGGCACTGTCCTTAGCATTATTTACTCCACGCAAATACTTGTTCTCTTCTTCCAGTTTTGTGATTTTCTCCTGAAACAAGTCGTCATTATCGTCCTCAGGTTTACTGGTGCACGAAAAAAGCACTATTAACAATAATATTACAATAAAACTTTGTTTCATTTATAGCAAATATTTTACAAAGTAAACGGAATAATTTTGAAAATATTTGTATGCTATGTGAAAAAAATCTTAAATTAAATTGATATGTAATTATAAAATCTCCTATTGCGAAAAGATGTATTATAGATTTAGAGATCCCATGTAATATTTTTAATATAAGTTGGAGAAATATCCCCATTAATGTAAAACTCAATTCTTGCGATACCAAGAGCTTCGGTATAATTATTCAAATAAAACAATGTATATATCAATTGATTGAAATTTTGAGCATGAATTGTAAATCCATCAGGATATTGATTAATATAATCCCAACCTGAGTTACAACATGTTAGTTTTTGTCGGGATAAAATATATCAATAAAACTCTGCTGTAAAGCCAATCCTTCTGCTAACAACTCTTCGTTATGAGGATAGCTTGAACTTTGTTGACATTGTTTAAGCCAATATATAGTTTCGTCGATATATTTTGCTGCACGTTTTATTATTCCTGCATATTCTGATGATTTGCTTGAGAAGTGTGAATAAAGTAGGCTATAGCTCATCCCAATACAAGAAGTATATAGTCTTTTGGCAATAGCTTCTTTACCATTTTCGGTTAAATTATCTACAAATTTTATTAACCCAATAGAATACTCATAGCATTCTTTAAGCAGCGGAATTCGTTCTGGTTTTTTCATGATAAGAGCAGAATTGATTAGAATTCTCTAAAGATAGTAAAAAAAACTGCTCATGTCAAGTTTTTTTACAAATTTCCTTCAATAATTATTACAATTTCGCCTTTTAAGGTGTTGTTGCTATAATATAAAACTAGTTCTTTTAATGTACCCCTAACAGTTTCTTCGTGTATTTTGCTTATTTCGCGGCAAATAGCAGCTTTTCTATTTTCACCGAAATTCTCAATAAATTGATTTAAAGTTTTGATTAGGCGATGAGGAGATTCGTAGAAAACCATAGTTCGAGTTTCGCTGCTGAGTATCTGTAATTTGGTAGCTCTACCTTTTTTTGCAGGTAAAAAACCTTCGAAAACAAATCTGTCGTTTGGGATTCCGCTTACAGCAAGTGCCGGTATTAATGCAGTAGCACCCGGTAAGCACTCAACTTCAATGCCTTCTTCAATGCACTTACGCACTAATAAAAACCCGGGATCACTTATTGAAGGAGTTCCGGCATCAGAAACCAAAGCAACTTGTTTGCCCGATAGTATCATATCACAGATTGTTTGAAGTTTATTGTGTTCATTAAATTTATGGTGGGCTATCATTGGCTTTTTTATCTCGAAATGCTTCAACAAAATTCCTGTTTTTCGAGTATCTTCAGCTAAAATAATATCCGATTCATTAAGCATTCTAATAGCTCTTAAAGTAATATCTTCAAGATTACCAATAGGAGTAGGTATTAGTATAAGCTTACTCATAGTTCTCTACAAAATCGATTATCAGATTAAAAAGACTATTATATCCGGTTAGAGTTAAAGTTTCGGGTTTGTCTTTTGGATTATGATAATAAGTTTGACCACCCATGCTGTATATAAAAATTGCTTTTACGCCAAGCATGTGAAAAGGGAAATGGTCGCTATTAGCTGCTTCTCCTCTGGCTTTTAAAATTTCAAAGTAATTTTTTTCGGCGTTAATGCTGTCTATACAATTAAATAAATCTTTGTAATCTTCGGCGGCTCCGTTAACTATTGTAATTCCATCATCTCCTGTGCCTACCATATCTAAATTTATTACAGTTTTAATTTTATTTAATTCAAAATATGGATTCATTACATAGTGCATTGACCCATAAAGCCCGACTTCTTCTCCGCTAAAAAGCATAAATACTAAATTGTACTTTGAATCTTTTTTTACATAATGTCTTGCAAGATCAAGTACGGTGGCGGTACCGCTGGCATTATCTTGAGCCCCGGGAATATATACTTCTTTGCCTATTCTTCCTAAATGGTCGTAGTGGGCTGTAAAAACAATATATTCAGCATCTTCGTTTTTAGCCGGAATATAGCCTATTACATTTGAGGTTTTAAAAAGATTTATAAGCTTAGGTTTAAAATTTACGCTTATAGTTTCAATATTTTCGGGAAAAGCTTCTTCCGAAATTTTTATGCTAGGATAACTATTTTGAAATCCTCTTACTGACCACATAAGATTTTTAGGTAGTTTCTCAATATAACCACAAGCATTAATCGGATTCTCTCTCATTTGATTGATATAAAATAGCCGAATATCTCTATCTTTAATGCTTGTGTAATCAATAACTACAAACTTTTTACTAGGGTTCTCTTCTTTGACTTTTTTCTTAAATAAAACTGTGTCGTTGTAAGTAATAGAGTCGAACACAATTACTTTATAATCCCCTTTAAACTTAGGACTGGTAGGTCCGGGCATATAATCGTAGCCGGATTTTAATTCTTTTCCGTTTATAGCTACATAGGTGTTGTGTGGAAATGTATTTACGCTATAAGAAAAATCTTGTAAATAATCCTTTTCAAACGAAAGAAGACCGATTTCTTTCATTTCTTTAGCTAAATATTTAGCTGCTTTTTTTACACCTTGTTTTACATAACCACGCCCATGCATATTTTCAGAGCTAAGGTCTTCTACTATGTGCATTACATAATCTTTGTCTTGTCCTGATGCAAGCTTTACAATGAATAGGACAAAGACAATTATTATAAATATTTTACTTTTATTAATCATCTGAATTATATGTACTTTCTTGAAACAATATTTAAAAATTGTTTGGTTGTGGAGTCTTCAATGTTCCAGTTAAAATTAGATTGAATATATTCAATAGCTTTATCAAAATTATTTAATCCGTTAAGGATTTCAATGGTTTGGTTAAACTTTTCGTTATCGCCATCGAACAATTCTCTAATAAACATAAATCTATCGCCAATTCCAATTGCAGCTTTAATATCGGTAATAGGTTTTTGACTGAGTTTGCTTACGATATCAGGTTTTCCGGCAAAGGTTTCGTTAAGCGATTTTTTATTTGCGCCCAAATGTTCGCCTATTGTAACTTGTTTGTCGCTAGTAGTATTAATTGAGTTAGTAACATTAGCAAACAAATCAACTTGTGCATCCGAAGTTTTTATTCTTTCTTGATTTTTATCTTGTTCCGAAATTTGCTTATCAAGGGGTTCTGTTTTTGCAATAGGTGTTTCTATTTCTTCCGACTTTTCGTGAGTGTCAACCGAGTTATTTTCAATTTCAGTATCTATTTTTTCGTTGCTTAAATCAATTTCTTTTAATTTTTCTTTATTATTTTCGTTATTTAAAGATGTATTTTTAGATTCTGGTTCAGTTTTATTCTCAGTTTTAGTAATAATAGGGATACTGTAATTACTAAAAGCTTTTACTTCTTCATACAATAGTCTGATACTGTTTAAGCAAACATCTATATCAATCTGAGAACTGTTTGGACTTTCTAAAACTTCAATATCTTTCGCTAATTTTTGTAATAATTTTTTAATATGCTCCATGTTTTTCATCCTTTGATTAGTTTTTTCCTAAATTTGTAAAAATATTAAACGTCAAAATTAGTAAATAATTTCAAAAGATGTTTCTTGAAAGACCACGCAGATTTCACCCCAAAAAAGGATGGATCGAGGTAATTGCCGGATCTATGTTTTCAGGGAAAACCGAAGAGCTTATCAGAAGGCTTAAGCGAGCCGAATTTGCTCGTATGCAAGTTGAGATATTTAAACCTAAAATAGATGTTAGGTATTCTGATGATGATGTTGTATCTCACGACTCTAATGCAATTAAATCAACACCCGTAAGTAATTCAGCAAATATCCTACTTATGACAAGCGATGTTGAAGTAGTGGGAATTGATGAAGCACAATTTTTCGATGATGGACTTGTAGATGTATGTACTAAACTAGCAAATCAGGGAATTAGAGTTATTGTTGCCGGACTTGATATGGACTTTATGGGGCGACCATTTGGACCTATTCCTAAACTTTTTGCTTTAGCCGAATATGTTACTAAGGTTCATGCTATTTGTATGCACTGTGGCGATTTAGCACAGTATTCACATCGAAAATCGGGAGGTAATGATGTGGTAGTTTTAGGTGAAAAAGATATTTATGAACCTTTGTGTAGAAACTGCTATAACGAAGCAATAAAAAATGAAAAATAGAAAATCATCATGAGTTATTCTGTAATTGATATTGCTAAGGAATGTAAGGCTAAGATTATTGGACGACAGGATAATTTTATTAAATATATTTCGGCAGATAGTAGGAGTATTGCTAATTATAAAGAATGTCTGTTTTTTGCTATAAAAGGAAAAAATCTTGATGGACATAATTATATTAATGAGTTAATCGAAAAGGGTGTATTGTGTTTTATAATTAGCGATACCAACTTTATTGTTGAGAAATCGAACCTTACTTTTATAATCGTTGATAATGTAGTTGAAGCAATGCAGCAAATAGCAGCTATGCACAGACATAGATTTAATATTAAGCTAATAGCTGTTACCGGAAGTAACGGTAAGACCATAGTAAAAGAATGGTTGTCGTTTTTACTTGGAAATAGATTCAATGTAACTCGTAGTCCCCGAAGTTTTAACTCTCAAATTGGAGTGCCTCTATCGGTATGGGAAATAAACGATCGCACACAAATAGCAGTAATTGAAGCAGGTATTAGCGAACCCGGCGAAATGCAAAAATTACAAGCAATAATTAATCCCGATATAGGGATTCTTACTAATATTGGAGATGCTCATCAAAAGTATTTTAAAAATTTTCAGGAAAAAGCTAACGAAAAACTTAAATTGTTTAAATCTTCAAAAACAATTATATTTAACTCTGAAGATAATTATATCGTAGATGCAATTAATCATGAAAATATCAACGCTGAGTTAGTCAATTGGTCGTATAATAAAAATTCAGTAATTGTTATTGATGATGTTACCGAATTCGATAAAAAAAGTAAAATAACTGTTACTTACATTAGTAAAAAATTTGAACTTATAATTCCATTTGTTGGTGCTGCATGGGTTGAAAATGCCATTTCCTGTTTGGGAGCTTTAATCGCTTTAGGCGAAAATCCGGCTGAATATTTAGAATTGTTCTCTAAATTGCCTACTGTTGCTATGCGTATGGAAGTTTTAAACGGAATTATGGGATGTAGAATTATTAACGATTCTTATAATTCAGATTTCCAAGCATTATGTACTTCTTTAGAGCAACTTGTAAGTCAGTCGGGAGATAGAGACCGCCTTGTAATTGTCTCAGATATTCTTCAAAGTGCTAAGCCCGATCATGTTTTGTATCGTGAATTATCAGATTTATTAAGATCAAAAAGAATTGATAATATTATTGGAGTAGGTAAAGCTATAAGTGCTAATAAATCTTATTTCTCGGGTAATACAAGGTTTTTTGATGATACTGACTCTTTAATAAAATCAGGCATACTGTTGAAGTTGGCAGATAAAGCAATATTGCTGAAAGGTGCTCGTCCATTTAAATTCGAAAATATAATTAAAATACTTCAAGAAAAGAGTCATACTACTGTTTTTGAGATTAATCTGAATGCAATAGAAAACAATTTGAATTTTTATCGGCAACAGGTAGCTAAAGATACTAAAATTATGGTAATGGTAAAAGCATTTTCGTATGGTAGTGGATATTACGAAATTGCTCATCATTTGCAGTACCTTAAAGCTGATTATCTCGCTGTTGCATACACCGATGAGGGAGTAGAGCTAAGAAAATCGGGAATTAATTTGCCTATAATGGTTATGAATCCTGATGTAGAGTCGTTTAACTTAATGTGCGACAATAGCTTAGAGCCTGAACTTTATTCATTAGAAATATTTGAAGCTTTTGCTAATTATACCAATACATATCTTACAAGTAAATATCCGGTGCATTTAAAATTTGATACAGGTATGCATCGTCTAGGGTTTTTACCCCAAGATATTGCTGTGTTAAGTAAGAGTTTAAAAGAAGCTAAAAATATTAGTATTGCTTCGGTATTTACTCATCTTGTTGGTTCTGAAAATGAAGATTTTGATGAGTTTACTCATTTACAAATTAGCTTGTTCAATAAGATGTGTGATGCTTTAAACGTAAATAATTTACAAAAGCATGTATTGAATAGTAGTGGTATTTTGCGATTCCCTGAATATCATTTTAATATGGTTCGTCTTGGAATAGGTTTATATGGTATTGCTTTCGACCCCGAGCAAAAATTAGAACAAACAGGAGTGTTTAAAACGAAAATTTCACAAATCAGAAAACTTAAAAAAGGACAAACAGTTAGTTATAATCGTTCAGGTAAAGTAAACAGAGATAGTACTATTGCAACTCTTCCTGTGGGCTATGCCGATGGTGTAAATCGTAAATTGGGAAATGGAAATTGGAAAATGTTTGTAATGGGAAATTATGTGCCCACAGTTGGCGATGTTTGTATGGATATGTGTATGATTGATGTTACCGATTTAAATGTTAAAGTTGGCGATGAGGTTATTATTATTGGTGGAACTGCAGATATTGTAAAAATGGCAAATGTTTTAAATACAATTCCTTACGAAATACTTACTAATATTGGACAAAGAGTTAAAAGGGTTTATGTAAAAGAATAATACCATTATATTTTGACAACGAAAAACTATAATAACAATTAAATGAAAATTAGTGTTGCCATAATAACGCTTAACGAAGAAAAAAATATTGCCCGTTGCCTTAAGGCAGCATTTAAGGTTTCGGATGATATTGTGGTTCTTGATTCTGATTCAAAAGATAAAACAAGAATAATTGCTAATGATATGGGTGCAAGAGTTTTTGTGAAGAAATTTAAAAATTTTTCCGACCAAAAAAATAATGCAATTAATGAAACAAAAAATGATTGGGTATTATCAATTGATGCGGATGAGGTATTATCAGAGGACTTAATTGAATCAATCAATAGAATTGAATGTACTGCTAATAATTTTGTATATGCTGTAAATAGACTTACTAATTACTGCGGAACGTGGATTAGACATTGTGGGTGGTACCCCGACAAGAAAATAAGGTTATGGAATAAAAATGTTGTTAAATGGGAGGGAAGTGTACATGAACAAGCTTTGATCCCGACCGGATGTAAAACTATAACTCTTAAAGGAGATTTATTGCATTACTCATATGCCACAATTGAAGAACACTTAAAACAAGCCGATAAGTATAGCCGTATGAATGCCGAAAAAATGATAGATAATAACAAAAAAACAAATTTATTAAATTTAATATTTGCCCCGCCGTTTAAATTTTTTAAAATTTATGTATTAAAACTTGGTGTTTTCGACGGATATTATGGTTATGTAATATCAAAAATCTCAAGTCATGCAACCTTTCTTAAACATTTACGGTTATTACATATGAAAAGGCATAAAAACTTTTGAGTTTTATTTTTAAAATTGAAATTTTTAAAGTATATTTGTGCCAATAAAATATTAGTGAAATTATTTTTCTTTATTAATTAAAATTTATAACTATGAGAAAATTTACTTTTTTAATTGCTTTGATAGCAATAGCTTCATTTACATTTGCACAGCATTCTATGCCTTATGCAGCTGTTAAAGAAAGCCAAAAGTTTCAAAAGCAAACACAATCAACAAAAGCTGCCGGAGATATAATCTGGTCAGTGGATTTTGAAGAAACTACACCCGTATGGTCATTTGGCGAAGATGATGAAATGGGTTCAACTATGTGGCAAGTTATTGATCAAGATGGTTGGAACCCTACTTTAGGTGATCCTGAAAATGGTTGGTATTTCTTCCCACTTGGAGACTTATCTGAAACAGGTAACGCTGATGATAATTTCACTGCTTTAGGGCATTGGGCAATTATTGAGGTTTTATCTAACGAACCTCAATTTGGTGGTCCTGGTCAAACAACTGATAATTCTTGGATACAATTCGATGGTATTGATTTAACTGGAGTTGATGCACCAAAACTTGTTTTCTATCAGTTGTTCCGTCCAATAAATACAGTTGCTAGTTATATCGACTTTTCTATAGATGGCGGTAATACTTGGACAGAAGTTGAAGTTAATGCTGATGTACCTGGAAATGAATATGGAGACGTGTTATTTGAAATGCTAGTTGGACCATACATTGGTAACGAGTCTAATGTTTCAATTCGTTTCCGTTGGAATTCTTATGAATTGTCTGATCCTTATCCATTAGGATATGGTTGGCAAATTGATGATATTAAAATTGTTGAAAATGCTGAATACGATCTTAAACTTGTTGATGCTCGTATGAACTTTTTTGGAACAAATTATGTAGATTACCATGTTTCTGGTGATGAAAGTTATTTCCACTATAGCGGACATTATGGAAATGTACCTAACGAACAATATGATAGTGAATATGGTGTTTCTTGGTTCAACGTAATTGTTGAAAACTTGGGTATGTATGATGCAACTCCTTCTGTACGTGTAGAAGTATTAGACCCTCTTGGAAACACTGTTTATGATGAAACAATTGTGGGCGATCCTCTTGCCGTAGGTGCAATTGATACTCTTGACGTGGAAGTACCCGAATTTGCTTTAACTTCAGGAACTGAATTCGGAGAGTATAACGTATTGTATGAAGTGTTTGAAGATGGTGTTACTGATTATAGCGAAAATAACAATACTTATGCTGTAACCTTTAATGTAAGCGATAACGTATTTAGTAGAGATTTGGGTAACATTACAGGCAGAGTAGGTCCAGGTAACTGGGGAAGTGGTGGAAATGATGGTGATATGATAGGAACTATTTATCCATTCTTATACGATACACAAATTGAATCAATATCAATTTTTATTGATGATCATACTACCGAAGGTGTTCTTCTTATTCCTCAACTTTATACTTATGGAACAGATGATTGGGAAGAACTTGCATCTGCTGCAATGTTCACTGTTACTGCAGCTGATCTTGGTCAGTGGGTTGATTTTACATTTGATCCTCCTATCGAAATTGCATTAGCAGGCGAAGATGTATTAAGAGTTTTAGCTAGCGTACAGTTCTTTTATAATGAAGGTGAGGCTTATATTGGTAGTGATGCTTCTGCTCCTACAAGCTTTTGGGCAGCACTATGGTATTTTACTGAAGGATCTAATGCTAATCAGTGGTTCTCTATTACCAACTGGGCTCCTTCAAATATCGCTATTCGTTTGAATACTACCGATACAACTGAAGATCCTGTTGCTATATTTAGTGCAGATAATACTCAACCTCCTGAAGGAACACAAGTTACATTTACTAACGAAAGTTTAAATGCAGACGAGTTTTCATGGATATTCGAAGGTGGAGACCCTGCTACAAGTACAGACGAGAATCCAGTTGTAACTTATAACACAGTTGGTCAATATAATGTTACACTTACAGTTACCCAAACTAGTACTGGTGCTACCGATACAAGATTAATTGAAGATTATATTGATGTTCAACCTACTTATATTAGTCCTTCAGCAACAGAGAGCTTTAAGGTATATCCAAATCCAGCAACAGACATTGTTATTGTAGAAGCTAATGACATTACAAGAATGAGAGTAATGAATTCATTAGGACAAATTGTTTTCGAAAGCAACGATCACTCAGTAAATACATTTGATGTATCAAACTGGAATGGTGGATGGTATATTTTAGAAGTTACTAGCGGAAGCGAAATTATTAGAACTAACGTAATCGTTAAGTAATATCTAAGATTTAATATTTTTATAAAAAGCTGTCTGATTTATTCCGACAGCTTTTTTTTATTGGAAACCATTCTGAATCTTTATTCGGTATTTGTAAAAGTATTAGATATTCTTGAAAATTCTGTTAATGATAAAACAGTTGTTGGAGATATTACTGCTATAGGTGCATGTGATATTATTAATGTGACAGTATAATCAAATAGCAAAACTCAAATAGCAAAACTCAAATAGCAAAACTCAAATAGCAAAACTCAAATAGCAAAACTCAAATAGCAAAACTCAAATAGCAAAACTCAAATAGCAAAACTCAAATAGCAAAACTCATTTAAATTACAAATTACAAACAGGCTCCGTCCTTGCGAACTCGCATCGAAAGCTTTCGAGAGTGAGTGAAGCAAACTGTATTTGAACAAATTGTAATAGTTAAAAATTAAAAAAATTAACTGTTGGTATGTACTAAGCAGAATGCTTCTCATTCGTGCCTCATGCTCCCATTGACGTAATTGAGATTTAAATTACAAATAGCAATAATCAAATAACAATGATCAAATAGTAAATCTTTAATAGATTATAATTTTTGATAATGAACCTCTCAAGCACACGATGCAAAGTAACATAAGCTGTACTATCTGCTTAGCAGATAATACTTTAAAACAAGAATATATTTTATATTCTGATATTCTATTTTTCAATGAATTTAGCAGGCAAATTTAATAAATAATGCTTGTTAATTTTTCACACACCTAATTGAGTAAGCATAGCCGTTAGGAGAATCAAGTCTCCCTATTCTTGAGTCATTATATTTTAAGTATCTATATAATGAATTAACCCCATTATTTGTATCTGTCCACCAATATCCTGAGCTATTAATATCATCAAAATAATTTTCGTCGTAAAAAGCCCCACCGGGTCTTGCTGAAAAACCTGATGAATTATTAGCTCCTGTATTTGGGTCTTGCCAAAAGTCAGTAGATTTCATTTCTCCTCCTTCGTCTGTTCCTCGCAATCCTGTATTATTGGCTTCTTCTAAACTCATTCCGAGATATAATTCAAGTTTACGCCATTCAGAATCGGTAGGCAGATGCCACCCTTCGGGGCAAGCTATGCTTGCAGCTGCCCAATTATAAAGAACGCCATAATTTTCGTAATTTGTAAGAGATTTGGCTTCTGCGGTGTCGGTTCCATGATAATCATAAACATAATATCTAGGGCTTGTGCCTGAGACATCCTCTTCGCTATTTACTGTTGGCAAATACTTTAGATTTTCGGAAAGCCAAACTTGATATCCGATAGTAATTGTATTATAGTTTTTGCCATCGCGACTATCGGTATATGTGCCAACAGTGCCAGTTGGGTCAAAAGTTTTGAACGAAATGATATTACCATAAAAAATATTATCTTCGGTTTTGGCATAAGCTCTCGTATAGTATTCGGTACTTGGACTAAGATTCCCAATAAAGCTTGAGAAATCGCCGTTACCTGCACCAACAGTAAGTTTATTATCTCCAAATACAGGTGTTCCTGTAGTATTCCATACAAATCCACGATCGAAAGATGCAGAAGAGTTTTCTGAACTAATATTACCATTCAATACCGCCGATGTATCTCTAATTTCTGTAGCTTCTGTTGTTGTAACTTCAGGAATAATTAAATCAGGTTCGTTAGGTTTACAGCCTATAAATATGATTGCACATACTAAAATAATGCTTATTAGCGAAAACACTCTGTTAATAATTCTTGTATTAGTCATATTATTAGGATATTAGGTTAAGCTATGGATTCTTTTATAATTGATTCTGCTAACTCAATTGCATCATAAATCCTATCAATGTTTTTACCACCGGCTGTTGCAAGAAAAGCTTGTCCGCCGCCCCCGCCTTCGATGAGTTTTGCAGCTTCTTTTATAATGTTATCGGCATTCAAATTATGTTTTTTTACAATGTTTTCGTCAATCATTATGCACAATCCGGGTTTTTCATTTACTACTGTTGCCAATATACAAATTAAATCTTTTTCTTCTCCTTTTAACTGAAAAGCTATTTCTTTAAGATGCGACTGATTGCTTACATCTACTTTAGCTTTTATTATTTTATATTGTCCATATATTTTAGCCGATGATTTTAAATCTGATTTTATTCTTTTAATCTTTTCTGTTTCAAACAAGTTGATTTGATTTTGCAAATCCTTGTTTGCGTTAAGTATTGATTTCACGGCTTCGGCACTACCTTTTGGGTTATTTACTAGATTATTAATTTCATTTAGTTCATCTAATTTTGAATAGATAAATTTTTCGGCTTTTTCGCCTGTAATCGCTTCAATTCTTCTAATACCTGCAGCAATTGCACTTTCGTGTATTATTTTGAAAAAACCGATTTCGCCTGTTGCTGAAACATGAGTGCCACCACATAATTCTACGGAATTTCCAAATTTTATAACACGAACAAGATCACCATATTTTTCGCCAAACAGAGCCATCGCTCCCATTTCTTTAGCCTCGTTAATAGGGATGTCTAGTTTTTCTTCGGTTGAAACATTATCTCTAATATATTGGTTGACCATTATTTCTACTTTTCGTATTTGCTTATCTGACATTTTTTCGAAATGAGTAAAATCAAACCTTAAATAATCAGGATGTACAAGCGAACCTTTTTGTTCCACATGATTGCCTAATATTTTTCGTAAGGCATTGTGCATTAAGTGTGTAGCCGAATGGTTACGTTTTATTCGATTTCTCCTGTCAAAATCCACTACAGCACGAAATTTAGCATAAATATCAGTAGGAAGCTTTTTGCTAATATGTACAATTAAATTGTTTTCTTTTTTAGTATCAAGAATTTCAATTTTTTCACCATTCGATTCAATATATCCTGTATCACCAACTTGCCCGCCCGATTCTGCATAAAAAGGAGTAATTTGAAATACTAATTGATAAAACTTCTTTTTGTCTTTAATTACTTCTCTGTATTTTGTAATAAATATCTCTGCTTCCGTTCTATTGTAGCCGATAAATTCTTCAACATTATCTTCTTTAAGTATCGTCCAGTCGCCTGTGTCGGTTTCTGCGGCTTTGCGTGCACGTGATTTTTGTGCTTCCATGGCTTTGTCAAACTCTTGTTGGTCAATTTTTAATCCATTTTCGTGAACTATTAGTTCAGTAAGGTCAAATGGGAAACCATAAGTGTCGTATAAAATGAAAGCGTCTAAACCGCTAATAATCGTTTGTTTACGAGCAATTGTTCTATTTATAATATCGTTTAAAAGACTTATGCCTTTATCAAGGGTACGTAAAAAGCTTTGTTCTTCTTCAAATATTACTTTTTCTATTAAAGATTGTTGTTGTTTTAATTCACTAAAATAATTTCCCATTCCAACAACAAGAGTATCTACTAATTTGTATATGAAAGGTTCTTTCTGATCCAGAAAAGAATAATAATATCTAACAGCACGTCTTAAAATTCTTCTGATGACGTATCCTGCTTTTACGTTAGATGGGAGTTGTCCGTCTGCGATAGAAAAAGTAACTGCACGTAAATGGTCGGCTGCAACTCTCATCGCAATATCTATTTCATTATTTTTACCATATTCTTTTAAGCAAAGTTGTTCAATTTTATTTATTATCGGAGTAAATATATCGGTGTCGTAGTTTGATGTTTTATTTTGCATGGCCATGCAAAGTCTTTCGAACCCCATTCCAGTATCAACATGTTTTTGCGGTAAATTTACGAGTTTACCATTAGCTTTACGGTTAAACTGAATAAAAACGAGATTCCATATTTCAATTACTAAGGGGTGGTTTCCGTTAACGAGTTTGTCTCCTGAGAGTTTTTGTCGTTCTATGTCAGGTCTTAGGTCGATATGCACTTCGGAACACGGACCGCAAGGGCCTGTATCACCCATCTCCCAAAAATTATCTTTTCTATTACCATTTAAAATCTTTTCAGTTGCAATATATTTCTTCCAAATATTTTTAGATTCATTATCAGGTTCAAGATTTTCTTCTTTGCATCCATCGAATACAGTTACATACAATCTGTCTTTGTTAAGTTTTAAATTTTCGGTAAGAAATTCCCAAGCCCATTCAATAGCTTCTTCTTTAAAATAATCACCAAATGACCAATTTCCAAGCATCTCAAACATTGTATGGTGATAAGTGTCTTTGCCAACTTCGTCGAGGTCGTTGTGTTTACCCGAAACTCTTAAACATTTTTGCGAATTTGCAATCCTTGTGTGAGAAGCTTTAGTGTCGCCTAAAAAAATGTCTTTAAATTGATTCATTCCGGCATTGGTAAACATTAATGTTGGATCGTTTTTTACTACCATTGGTGCACTAGAAACAATTCTATGTCCTTTGTCTTTAAAAAATTCTAAAAAGCTCTCACGTATCTTAATTGATTGCATTATTTAAGTTTTTAATAATTAACGGTTAACAAAATTATATGTAACAGTTTGCAAATTTACATGTTTTAATTAATTTTGCCGAATATTTTACTCACGATTCTTGATAAAGATGAAGTTGTTTAAGCCAAAATTTAGATATAACCCAGAAACATTAAGGTACGAAAAAGTACCTTTTAGCTTTAAGCGTTTTTTATTAAAAGCTTTTCCACATTTAGGTCTATCAGTAGGTCTTAGTATATTGATGCTGAGTGCGTATATGGTGTTTTTTAGTACACCCGAAGAAACCCATTTGCGAAGCGAAAATAGGTTTATGAAAGAGCAATATAAAAATATGGAAGCAAAGCTTTATGAAATGGATTTATTGTTAAATGATTTAGCTACTCGCGATAATGAGCTTTATCGTACAATTTATAATGCAGATACTATTCCTGAAGCGGTTCGTAATTCGGGATTTGGAGGTACACATGCTTATAAAGCTTTCGACGGTTACGAAAGTTCACAATTGGTAACAGATGTTGCTAAAAAAATTGATGTGTTAAGTAAAAAGCTAAATGTTCAATCGCTTTCGTATAGCGAATTATTTGAATTGGCAAAAGAAAGAGAAACAGTTTTAAGTCATATTCCTGTTTTGCAACCAATTCATAACGAGGGGCTTACACGTATTGGTTCGTTTTATGGATATCGTAAGCATCCTATTGTAGGTGGAATTCACTTTCATGAAGGTTTAGACCTAACGGCTCCAACCGGTACACCAATTTATGCTGCAGGTGATGGTACTGTAATTAGAATTGATTTTAATCGTTCACGTACAGGATATGGTAATTTAGTTATTATCGACCATGGGATTAATGGAATGACAACGAGATATGCTCATTTAAATACAATTGGTGTAAAGCGTGGTCAAGAAGTTAAACGTGGCGAACAGATTGGGACTGTTGGAAATACCGGAATGAGTACTGCACCGCATTTGCACTACGAAATTAGAATTAATGGCAAGTCAGTTAATCCACTAGATTATATGATAAGTATTACTCCCGAGCAATATGATCAATTGCTCGAAATGGCAGAAATTACACAAGTTAGTTTTTAATGAAATACACTTCTCTTTTAGCCCTTCTTTTGGTTTTTTTTAGAATTTGTTTTTCACAAGATTATTATGAGGTAATAATACCTACATTTCTTGGTTCGGAACAGAGAAATTATTACGGTGAAAACGCTCCCGATTCACTAAATCTTATTTGGAAAACAAATTTGGGGTGTGGACTTACTGTTTTGCCAAATGCTAACAGAGATACTGTTCAGATGTGTGGTGCCGGATGGACAGGTCAAGCATTGTTAATAAAAGAAGATGGTCGTTTGTTTGTAGTACAGGGAGCTTATGATTATAACTTGCGTAAAATTGATGCAGAAACCGGAAAAGTAATATGGGAGTATCCCTACGATGATGTTATAAAAAGTTCGGGGTGTGTGTGGGTTGATACGTCTAAATCCGAAAATCATCCTGATAGAATTTTAATACTGCAAGGAAGCAGGCGTGGGTTTGGGAAAAGCTTATACGAGACTCATATTGGTTCATATAAAGCAGTTTCGTTTGGAACCGGAAAAGAGAAATGGCAATTAGATATTCCTAGAACGCAATCTTTTAGTAGAGATACAGATGGAACAGGGCTTGTACTTGGAGATACTGTGTTTTTGGGGCAGGAGAACGGTTATCTTACTGTATTTCAACCAAATCCTGATAAAACAGTAATTAAAAATGGTGTAAATCAGCCTGTTGTGTTAGAAGAGTATCCATTATATTTAGAGGAAGATGTAAGAAAACATTTTCATAATATAGTAGTGGAATCTTCGCCTTCGTTGTTGAACAATCATATATATATCCCTTGCGGTTCAGGGCATGTTTATGGATTTAACAGAATAACACGAACCCTTGATTGGGATTTTTATGTTGGGTCAGACCTTGATGGTTCGGCAATCGTTACTAGAGATTCGTGTATCCTTATTTCTGTTGAAAAGCAATATATTAATGGCATAGGGGGAGTGTTGAAGCTTAATCCTAATAAGAATCCTGAAGTCGCAGTAGAATGGTATCATCAATCTCAAGATTCTTTATTTGCCGACTGGGCAGGAGGCATAATTGGTTCTGTTGCAATTAATGACAGTTATATTTCAGAGAACGAAAATGCTATGGCTGCATTTGTTGGTATAGATGGTGAATTACATGTGGTTGATCATGAATTTCTTGCTACTAACGATAGTACAACCGGACCTGATGGAAATACATGTTATCCAATTCCGCAATCAGTATTTAACTATCATGTTGGAGCTTCGATATCTACTCCTATATTTACCGAAAATCGCTTAATTGTTGCTTCTTACAATGGTTTGTTCTTGTTCGGATATAATGATAATTGTATTTTTACTTTACTTGACCATTATGATATTGTGGTAGAAGCTACTCCTGTGGTTTACAATAAGAAAATTTATGTTGCTGCACGTGATGGTTATTTGTATTGCATAGGACAAAAAAAATGATTTGTTTAATTACTTACTATTTGCCCCTCATCATAATTTTCTTAAACTCTTACTTTGTATCTTTTTATTTTTTTTGTGTATAAATTAAGCACCATTGTGTGTAATGATAACCAAAACGGAAAGGTAGGTTTTCGTTTTTAAGTATTTTACATGTGTCTCGTAAGTCTGTTTGTAATCGTTCAGCAAAAAGATTAATTGGACCAACATAATTACCATGTATAGCTAAATTCCATGAATTATTAAAATCTCTTAAAGGAATACCCGATGGGTCTGTAATTATTTGTACACTATTTTTTAGGATATGATTTTTAATTATTGTAAAAGTTTCACGATGACACAGATAGGAAGCAGCTTTTAGAAAAGTAGTATTTCCGAAGATATATTTGGTAAAAAATTTATCGTATTTTTTCGTTTCTATGGAGTCGTTAGAAATGTCAAGACTAAAATAAACAAGTTCTCTAAGATCGTTTTCGGAAGTATCTTTGTAAATAAATGCAACCCCTTGATCGAAAGGTTTAGCTATAGTTTTATTGAACATCTGATTTAGTGTATCGGCAATAATTAAACCTTTGTCATTAATACTAACAGGATAAACATTAATAATTTCGTAATTATGCTTTTTCATAAACAATAGAAAAAGTGGAATAGTGCCATCAATAAGTTCAGAATTTAAGTCCTCTGCCATGCCTTTTGTTCTGAAGAAACTGTATTCTAAATTATATTTTATGCTTGAGCGTAGAGCGTTTAAATATTCATTTAGTTTTGTATCAGATAAGCCTGAAATATCAGGGATACTGCCGGGTTTTTCTAGACCTATTAGAACAGAATATTTAGTGTTTGGAAAAAAAGTATTTAGGTAATTAAAATCGGGACCGCTAAATGGATAAAACATTGTGTCGGTATAGTTTAAATTTTGAGATGACCATTCACTTACTTTTGTAAGAACCTCATCTTCAAAATTTAGCCAGTTTAGAGAGGACTCATTTGCAAAATTTTGCCATAAGTTTGTTTTAAATAAATTAGAATGTGTTCCACAACTGTCAATAAACTCTTTACCTGCAAGAAATGATGCAATTTCGTCGTAAGCCTTATAACTGAACGTGTCGTAAGGCATTATTGTTATTTCAATAACAGTATCATTCGTAAGTTTATTATTGTTATTATTTTGGTTTTGAGTATTATTACAACTATACAATGCAAGAGTGGTAATTACAATAATTAGAGCAATAGTTTTCATTTTTTACGTTTTGAGAAATAGTAAATTATATAGTATATTATTAAGCCAATAAGCATTGTGCTTAATCCCATCAGGGTTTCAAAAGTTTTTTCTTTAAAAAGATAGATAACATTCCAAATAACAAAGGCTAGAAAAATAGCAGGTACAATAGGGTAGCCCCAAGTTTTGTATGGTCTTTTTACATTTTTATATTTTATGCGATGGATATAGACTCCTGCAACTGTTAAGAAAGCAAATATATTCATTACAAATCCCAAATAGGTTAGTAGTGCTTCAAAAGTAGATGTTAAGAGAAGAATTAAACTAATAGCACTTTGAACAATTATTGCAATAAGTGGAACTCCGTTGCTGCGTTTTTTACCTAAAAATTTGAGTGCAGGATAATCTTCTCCTATTACTTGGATTACTCTAGGTCCTGCAAACACCATTGAGCTTATTGTTGAAATGAGTAAAATACTAATGAATAATGAGATTATTTGACCGCCTCGTTGCCCAAAAATGTAATTTGCCGAAACAGCTCCAACATCTAATTGTCCAATAAGTTCTGATTGAGGTGCTGTATAAAGGAAAACAAAATTTACGAGTAAGTATAATACAGTAACTACAAGTGTTCCGGCTAGTAGTGAACGAGGTAAATTTTTTAGTGGATTTTTCATTTCGCTCACAAAATATGCCGAAGCATTCCAACCTGAGTATGAGTAGTAAACATAAATCAATGACACAGCAAACCCTGCACTTAATATTTGCGACCAGTCTGCACTTTCAGGTAATAAATTAATTGGTTGAGGATTTTTCGTTACTAAGAAACCTGCAATAATAAAGAACAGGACGAGTATAATTTTAAGAGCAGTAAAAACTATTTGAAAACGACCACCGGCTTTCAGGCTTGTTATGTGGATAATAGTAATTAGCACAATTACTGCTGCTGCAATTATTTGAGGATTAATACCATCGTAAACATTATTAAAATATTCACCTAAAGCCATTGCTGCCAGAGCAATAGGAGCGGCAAAGCCAATAAATGCAGAGAAAAATCCCGACATAAACCCCACTGATGGATGATACAGTTTGCTTAAATAATGGTACTCGCCACCCGAACGAGGCATTACAGAGCCCAGTTCACCATAAACTTGTGCGCCTGTAAATGCAATAATTCCACCCATCAACCAAAGTAACATTAAGGCAAATATACTGGTTACTCCACCTGCTAATTGGAAGCCCAATGACGTAAATACACCTGTACCAACCATATTAGCAATTACATATGCGATAGCTGTATATAAACCTATTTTTTGTATCTGTACCGATTTTTTCATTTATTTTTGCATTAAAAACTGTAAAGCGTTTTTTGGAGTTGCAATGATAAGATAAATATTTTTTTACACCAATGAATTTTATAAAATGTGGAAAGCTTTTTTAGTAATAATTATAGTAACGCTATTTCTGATTGCTTGCAATAATACTAAGCAATATAAACCTGATGGTAAAGCAGATGATGATACCGAATATTTAGAAGGGGAAATGTTTATTTCGCCTATTATTGAGAATGATACAAGCTTAGTTTTTAGTTTTAGCAGCGATTTTGAATGTAAAGTAAATTTTATTTTACCCAAGGATACTATTAAAGGATCAATACTATTGCTACATGGTTGGAATTTGCCGGCTACGCAATGGTGCGACAGTACTTATTTTTGCGATAATGCAACAAAGCGAAATTATGCCTTGGTTATTCCTAATTTAGAGAAATGTAATTATCCTCTCCATATTTATCCGGAAACACTTGAGCAATACAAGAAGTATCCTAGCTTAACATGGATTATGGATAGTTTATTGGTCGAAATATCGGAGCAAACCGCTTTGCTTACAGAGGGTCATAAAAATTTTGTTGCAGGAATATCAACCGGCGGGAGAGGGGCAAGTCTTTTGTCTTTTTATATGCCCGAGATGTTTACAGCATGTGCAAGTATTTCAGGTGATTTTAATATTACTGTAATGAAAGATGAGTATTTATACAATGCATGGTTTGGACCATATCACAAATTCGAGGATCGTTGGAAAAATGAATGTTTTGCTTACCGTTGTCAAGAGTATTGTGTGCCAAGCTATATAGGTCATGGTAAAAAAGATAATATATCACCTGTATCGCAAAGTATGGCAATGTACGATTCAATTTGTTATTATCATCCCGAAATGCCTTTGGTAGGTAATTTTCCTGATGATGCTTATCATGATTACAATTATTGGAAGTCAGAAACTAATAATATTTTAGATTTCTTTGATAGCTTTTAATTTGCAATCTGGTTTTATTTGCGTTTTTCTATACAAAGAATTCTAACAATAGGTCCCATCATACAAATGCTTTGGTATTCCGGTTCTACTTTATAAGTAACAAATATTTTCTGTCCATCTTTAAGTTCGATATCAAATTCTTTTAAATTAAGAGGTTCCAGTTTTTGTCCGTTTTCAAGAGCAATAATCCAAGAGCAGGCATCTAAGCCTGCATAATTTTTTAAAACTGCTTTAGATGCATCTTCAGAGCAAACTCGCTGTGGAGTTTTACATGCAAAAAGTAATAGACTTAAAACGGTAATAATAATGTATTTAGAACTTACTTTCATACATCTCCATATATTTAGTAAATTCTGCTTCTAGATCAATATAAACTTGTTCTCTATCTTTTCTAATTGCATGCGAAATAGTTCTACGAAGTGTTTCGATAGCCATTTGTGTTTCCATATCGGCTTTCGTATAGAATAGTTTTTTGGGTAATGAAAAATAGAAATCCAGTTCTTGTTGAGTAACTTTTGCTATTTCGTATAGTACTTGGTCGCCTTTAATGCTGTCTCCGGCTGCATACCAACCATCTGAAAAGTCAACATCGAAGTATCCGGGTACAAATATATCGAAAGGCATAATTTCTTCGGCTCTTTCCATTACTTCAATTGCTTTATCTTTTTTGTTTTCGCGTGCCAGAACTATAGCTAAGCGTGAGAAGTTTCTACGAATTTTAAGAATTTTAGTGGTTCTTTCTGTTGTATAATCAATATATATATCTGGGTCGTTCATATTACCCCATTTAAAAGTATTCATTAATCTGTCGTATAATAAATCTGAGTCTATTCTACCTGATGTAACACCGGTATTAAATGGCATTAGTCGATATGCAAATCCTTCGAGTTGGAAGTATTCATCTAAATTAAGAGTATTGCTGCTGCCAATTGATGTAAAATAAACAGGTCGTTCCCATTGGTTAGTTGCAAGCATATCAAGAGTAAGCAGTTCGTTTTTAAACAAATGACTTCTATTTAAATCAAATTTTATAATTGGTTCGATTTTGTCAGCATCTTTAAGTTTTACATGCCCATTATCTACTAATTTAGCAGAGTCTGCACGCATAAACAATTTGTTGTGAGGATAAATATAAAAATACGAATCTTCTGTTCTAAATCTGCTATTATTTTTATTTTCAACAAATCTCATTAGGCTGTCAACGGAGATATATCCTCTTTCTTCTCCTGAAGGTGGGTAGTAATAAACTATATCTCTTGCACCTGGTTCATATACTTCTCTATCAAGGCTAAGAGGCATTGGTCCAGATTCGTAGCTTGCCATTTTCATTTGGTCTATATACCAGTCGCTTGCAAAATATGGTAGGCAACAAACTTTTACATCTGTTCTAATTCCTTCTACCTCTTGGGCATACCAAATTGGGAAAGTGTCATTGTCTCCATAAGTAAATAATATTGCATTTGGTTCGCATGAGTTTAGATAATTATATGCAAAATCGTGAGCAATATATCTATTGGAGCGATTGTGATCGTCCCAGTTTTCGCTTGCCATCAATAGAGGTACAGGTAAACATAATAATAGTGCTAAAACGGAAGCTAATTTACCGGAAGTAAATTGTTTAAATATTTGATAAATTCCTAAAACTCCAATTCCTATCCATATACTAAAAGCATAAAAGGAGCCTGCATAAGCATAATCTCGTTCTCTGGGTTGATATGGCGTTTGATTAAGGTAAACAACAATTGCTAAACCTGTAAGGAAGAATAATAGTGTAACAACCCAAAAGTCTTTATGGTGCTTTCTTATTTGTGCAAAAATTCCAATAATACCGAGCAAAAGGGGTAACATATAATATGAGTTGTTTGCTTTATTATTTTTTAAATAATCGGGGAGCTTATCTTGATCGCCAAGTCGGGGTGTATCAATAAACGAAATTCCACTTTTCCAGTTTCCGTGTATTATATTACCGTGTCCTTGAATATCGTTTTGTCTTCCAGCAAAATTCCACATAAAATACCGCCAATACATCCAATTAATTTGGTACGACATAAAGAACTTAAGATTGTGTTTAAATCTTGGTTTAGCACTACCTTTAATGCCTCCCCAAGTTTTGTAAACCTCTACATGGTTTTGCGATGGGTCTTGTTTATTGCTAAACATTCGTGGAAAGAATGTACATTCACTATCTCTGTATGTAGGAATGGGTTTATAATCAACAATTTCGTATTTTCCATTCTTCTTAACATAAACAGGATTTCCCTGATCGTATCCGGTAGGTTCGGCATAATAATACTGTCCGTAAAACAATGGACGGTCTCCATATTGTTCTCTATTAATATAATATAATAGCGAAAACACGTTGTCTGGATTATTCTGGTCCATTGGAGGATTTGCATTCGATCTTATAATAATTAAAGCAAAACATGAATATCCTAGTGCTACAAGTGTTAAAGCAATCATTATTGTATTTAGGATTTTTCTATTATTAATAGCTAAATAAATAATACCGAATCCCAGAGCTAGGATCAATATAACTGCAAGGAACGCACTTTCGCTCATAAATGGTACACCGAGCAACACAACAGAAAGTACTGAAAAAATACCGGCAGCATATTTTTTGTAATTAAATTGAGAGAAATAAATACTTCCTAATAGTGATAATATTACAAAAGTTACCCAAACGAAAACGCCTGTATTATATGGCATTCCCATTGTATTGATAAATAGTAATTCAAATTTTGCTGCTACTTTTGCAACACCGGGTATTATTCCCCACATTAATGCAGCTACAATTCCAAGTGAGGCAGATAATGCTATTACTATACCTAATGGTGTTGGTTTTTTATAAGTTCTAAAATAATAAATGAATACCATTGCAGGTATTGCAAGTAAGTTAAGAAGGTGTACCCCAATGCTTAAGCCAATTAATAAGGCAATAAGCATTATCCATCTGATAGCGTATTTTGTGTCGAAAACATCATTCCATTTTAGCATAGCCCAAAATACAATTGCAGTGAAAAACGACGATGTAGCATAAACTTCGCCTTCAACAGCTGAAAACCAGAATGTGTCAGAGAAGGTATATGCAAGTGCCCCAATAAGGCTGGCAGATATTACGGCGATTGTATTATTTAAATGGTATTCATCGTTTTTAATCAGCATCCTGCGAGCAAAATAAGCTATTGTCCAGTACAAAAATGCAATAGTAAATGCCGAAGCTATTGCCGACATTGCGTTTACCATAAATGCTACTTGAGAGGCATCTGCAGCAAATAATGAAAAGAATCTTGCTACTAACATAAAAAGGGGAGCTCCCGGAGGATGTCCAACTTCCAGTTTATAAGATGAGCTAATAAACTCACCGCAATCCCAAAAACTAACAGTAGGTTCTAATGTTAACATATATACAACAGCAGCAACCAAAAAAGCTACCCATCCAAAGATGTAATCGAGGCGTGTAAATAATTTTTTTGTCATTTTAATTAAATTGTAATACAATAATTATAATGTGTAAAAATAATATATTATTGTTTAGTCGAAAAATATTCTTCGACTAAACAATAATCTTAGTAATTATTATGTATCCTATTGTTTGATAAATTTCAAGTAATAAACACCTTCATTACAATGGATAGATGTAAAGTAAAGCCCTGCTTTTAGGTTTTCGATAGAAACATCTGTAATGCTTGCAGTTGGTTTTATTTCCATAATAGTTTCTCCATTAATATTAAAGATATTTATTTGTTGGGGAATAATATTTTCTGTGCTAAATTTTATGTTATTATTAGCCGGATTAGGGAATATTTTAATATCCTTGAGGCTAAAGTTAGCAAGTTCTGTAGTAATATCAATTGTTTGTGTGCTAATGTCGCTGCCACATTGATTGCTGACAGTAAGTGTAACTGTATATTGTCCTGGTTGTGCATATTCAAATACAGGAGATTCCTCTGTTGAGGTTGATGGCATTAAATCATTATCGCCAAAATTCCATGAATAATTAGTACCCTCTTGGCTATTATTCAAAAATGTAACTGTTGTACCTGAAATAGTGTAGTCAAAATCTGCAGTTGGTAATATATCACAATCATAAATACTTATTTCGTCTATTCCAATCCCTTCGTTTTCCATAAAAGGCATCATTCCGCTATCGAATACAAAACGGAATTGAACACTACTTTGTCCTGCGAGAGAGGGCATATTTGTGCTAACAGAAATCCATCCTTGGCTGCTTCCGTTCCATGTGCTTGACATTTCGGGTATCAGTGCGTCACCATACCAATTTGAGCCGCCACCGCCTGCTTCTATCATTGTCCATGTTAGTCCATCGTCAGTACTTGCTTCTACGTAAAAATCAGACATCATAGCCATAGTTTCATAAATTACAAAAGCTTTAATCATTGGGTTTGTCATATCGCTAAAATCGAAGCACGGACTGTTTAAATATGATAATTCACCGGAGTTGTGGTTACCTGTAAGATTCGTAACCCAGCTATAGTCGCCTTCACCGGCTGTGTTAATAATTGGAGCTGCGGGTTCGCCAAGTTCAAGACTACTATTAGTTCCTGATGCAATCCATCCGTTTTCACCTGTTTCAAATGTTTCGTGATAAGGGAATGAATTTATAGTTTCGTGATTCGCAATAATTCCGTAATATGAATCATTTTGTGGATTTTCATCTGTACTTAATTCAGTTTTTACCCAAACATTATAATCTCCTGTAGTACTGAAATCTACCGGTGTAGAAAAGGTAAATGTAGCAGATTGAAAACCTTGAAGTTGTAAAAGATAATCTTGAGTTACCCATGTATTACCTTGGTCTAAAGAATAACTTACAGGGAATGCTGTTTGTGTTTCGGTTCCATAATTTTTAATTTCGACTTGAATACTTTCATTATTGCCCATACCACAAGTGCTTACAGGTCCAACAATTTGCAAGATACCAATGTCGTTGTTTAGTATCGGGTTTATTCTAATTAAATCTATTGCTATACCTTCAGCAGCAAGTAATGCACCTTGATAATGGATGCGGAATTTAGCTTCTGGGACATCAGCAAAGTCTAATATTTGATAAGATTTTTCTTCCCACATTCCACTAGACCCCGACCATGAGTCGATTTGGAACCATGTTTCGCCTGAATCTATGGAACCTTCTAATGTGGCAGAACCAGCCATTAAGGTACCGGTTTCGTACCACACGGCAAGATTAAGTTCAATTCCGTTAAGTCCTGAAAAATCGAAGCAAGGAGAATAGAGGTAACTATCTTCGCTAGCATTTGCGTTACCTTGTGGATTTGTTGCTATTACATTTTCTCCACTATACGCAAAATTTATTTCAATAGTGTCGTCAGGAATTCCTTTTGCCCATGACGAGTTAGTGCCAGGTTGCCAACCATGATCATCAGTTTCAAAATCTTCGGTGTAAGGAAATTCGTCAATGTTTAAAGTGTTTACTATTTCAAAATCGGCTCTGTCGTTGTTGGGTTCTTCGTCTCCTGTCAAAGTTGTTTTAATTGATAATTGGTATGCCCCCGGTTCGCTTAAATCAGCTTGGTTATTAAATGTAAACACTACTGAATCTCCCGGTTCAATTGTTTCGGTACAAATTTCTTCTTCGCTAAGCCAAGTTTCTCCACCATCGAGTGAGTAAGTTGCCGGTATATTGCTAATACTTCCGGCACCACTATTTTTAATATATAGCTTTACATATTCGCTATCGCTTAGTCCGCATCCCGAAACGGGTAAAATCAGAGAGCCAATACTTGCATCAACCATGTTTTGTTCCTTAAGAATAAAATTGTCTATTGCCACCCCTTCGGTAGCAAGTATGTCTGCAGTATAATTAAATCTAAATTTTACGTTTGTTTCGCCTACTAATTCAGGTATTCCAAGATCAAACTGTTCCCAATCGTCTGTATTTGTATTCCAAGATGCAATATTTAAATTATAAGTTAACCCGCCATCAGTAGAAGCTTGAAGATTAACCGTACCGCCTCCAATAATTGAAGATAATTGTGTCCAAATATTGAATTTAAGTGTTGGTAAAACAAGTGAGCTTAAATCAAAACACGGAGAATATAGGAATGAGTTTTCGTTAGCGTTAGCATTTCCAGAAATGTTTGTGGCAATAAATCGATCTCCATCGGCAGGATAATTAATTACAACTTCGTCTTCAGGTTCTGGTACTCCTTGTGCCCAGCTACTGTTTGTGCCGCCGGTATTAAAATCTCCTAATCCTGATTCAAAGCTTTCAATATATGGAAATGTAGATAGTATTTCTGAATTTGTAACACTGGTTTCAAAGCTGTCGTTTGTATTATTTTCGTCTCCTGCCAGAATTGTATAAGCTTCAATTGTGTGAGTGCCTATATCGGAAATGTCTGCCGGTGTTGAGAAAGAATAATCCATTGTTGAACCATTTGTTATAGAACCACTAAAAGTTTCAATTATCTCGTTTACACCATTAACTGTGTATGCAATGTCAAAATCGGATATTGTGTTTGTTCCAAAGTTTTTAATAGTACATGTTATATTGGCTGTGCTAAGTCCACATGCTGAGGTAAGGGGTTCAATTTGAGTAATGCCGGCATCATTATTATAAACTTGATCAACAGTAATGTCAAAATTAACATATGTAGAATATTCTTGAACAAATAGATTGTCGTTTGAAGAACTTACAACTATATAATAAGTTGTTTCGGCATTTAGCGAAACTAAATCTATTTCTGGATTTGCAGTTAAATCATCTACAGTTGCAATACAATTAGCTGTTGGCTGATCAGGACAATCATCAAGCAAAAACAGTCCAATTGTTGCATTGATTGCAATGGGAGCTTCTGTAACTAACTGTGTATTAGTTAAAGTAATTCTAACGCTCATCTCATTGTTCGGCGTAAAACTAAATACATAGTCTTCGTTTACCATAGCTGTACTTTCGCAAGCATCAGTATCAGTATATTCGTTGCCTGAACCTTGAGTACTTAGCCCTGATTCACTGAATGGCAAGTTAAGAATTTCTTGTGCAGTTTCGCAAGTGTTTTGAGCAAAAATACTTAAAGAGAAGAAAAGGGGTAAAACAATACAAATTAGTTTTTTCATAGTAGTGAATTTTATAAAAATTATTTAATCCTTAAAATTATTCATTTTATTCTATATTTTAAAATTTTAAGATTCTTTTAACATTGTTTTAAAACAGCAAGTATTCTAAATTTCAATTGTATATAAGTTTTGCTTGAATAATATGTATTTTTACCGTTTAATGAAAATTAAAAAACATAAGAATATTTATAAGCTTTTGTTGATTATAACAGGTAGTCTATTCCTAGTATTAGGAACTATAGGGATAGTAGTGCCTGTTTTACCAACGACTCCATTTTTATTGCTTACAGCTTTATGTTATGCTAAAAGTTCAGAGAAGTTTTATAATTGGTTAATTAACAATAGAGTGTTTGGTACTTATATAAAAAATTATAGAGACGGGAAAGGAATACCTGTAAGGGTTAAGTTGTTTGCCATTAGTCTGTTATGGGTTGCTATTTTAATATCTGCGTTTTTTGCAGTAGAAAACAATGCCTTAAAAATTCTTCTTATAGTGATTGCAATATTAGTGAGCATCCATATAATCACAATTAGTCCCAAGAAAAAAGTTTGAGCAAGCTTTTATTTAAGAGCTGTATGAATAGCTATTAATTTTTGCAGTAAAGTTTCTACTTTGTTGAGGTTTAGCATATTTGCACCATCGCTTAGAGCTATGGAAGGGTTTGGATGAGTTTCAAGAAATATTCCATTTACCCCTGTTGCAATACCTGCCTTTGCAATTGTTTCAATAAACTCAGGTTGTCCGCCGGTAACTCCTTTTGCTGTATTGGGCTGTTGTAAGCTGTGTGTAACATCCAAAACTACAGGTACATTGTTTTTTTGCATTATCGGAATACTTCTAAAATCGACAATAAGGTCTCCATATCCAAAACTACTACCTCTTTCGGTAAGCATAATTTTTGAATTACCTGTGCTTTGAACCTTCTCAACTGCATATTTCATGCTATCAGGTGCTAAAAACTGCCCTTTTTTTATGTTTACAACACAATTCGATTTGCCGGCTGCTATTAGTAGTTCGGTTTGCCGACATAAAAAAGCAGGGATCTGTATTATATCTGCAATATCTTTTACGATTTCAATTTCTTTACTTTCGTGAACATCAGTACAAATTGGGATGTTTAAGTCTTCTTTTACTATTTTTAATATGCTTAAAGCTTTATCATCTCCAAGCCCTGTAAATGAATTTAGTTTAGACCTATTTGCTTTTCGATATGAAGCTTTAAAAATAAATGGTATTTTTAGTTTATTAGTAATTTCAAGAAGCTTATTCGCTATTTCGAATACTAAACTCTCTGATTCAACAACACATGGTCCTGCAATAAGAAAAAAGCTATCTGAAGATGTGTTTTTGATATTTTTAATTCCTGTAATCATAATTGTAATTTGAGAGTAAAAGTAATTATAATTCGTAAAACATTAATGTTACTAATAGTAAAATATAATAAAAATTGATCTGTATGCTTAGAATGGATTAGCAGATATCTTTGATTGGTTTGTCCTTTTGTGATAGTCGTTATTAACCGTTAGTAACGGATAACCGATTGTAATCGTTAATTTTAGAATCGTATAAGTGTAAGAAAATCAAATGATAAGACTGACAAATCATAAACTTTAATTTTTCATTAGTCGTTGTTAACCGTTAATAACGGATAGCCGATTGTAATTGCTATTTCCTTATTTATATAAGTGTAAGAAAATCAGATGATAAGACTGACAAATCATCCGTTGTAATTTTTCAATAGTCGTTATTAACCGTTAGTAACGGATAGCCGATTGTAATCGTTAATTTTAGAATCGTATAAGTGCATGAAAAACAGGTGATTAAATTGAGAAATCATAAGTTTGAATATTTCAATAGTCGTTATTAACCGTTAGTAACGGGTAAAAGTTTATTGGATGTTCCAATAGATTAGTGTAAGCAACTGGTAATAAGTGTATAAAATAAAAATATTTGTATTTTTGTTTTATTAATAGCCGTTATTAACGGTTAATAACGGATAATTTACAATTATTAAAATACCACAAAAATGAAATGCAAAGTTTGTGATAAAGAGTTTACCGGAAGAAAAGACAAAATATTTTGTTCTATTAAATGTAAAAACGATTATCATGTTACTTTAAGAAGTGTAACAAGACGAACAGCCTATCCACTTGATAGAATACTACATCGTAATAGGTCAATTTTATTGGAGATAATGGGACCACGGGCACGAAAGAAAATTGTTTTGCGTTCCGATTTGGTAAAAAAGAAATTTCAATTTAAATACCTAACACATTATAATATTAATAGCAAAGGAAAAACATATCATCATGTTTATGACTTTGCTTGGATGGATTTTTCTGATGATAAAGTAATGATAATTAGACAAAAAGATCAGTGGATTCCTGGAGAAGTAGTTGGCGATTAGTTTTTTATTTAGCCGTTATTAACCGTTAGTAACGGATAGCCGATTGTAATCGTTAATTTTAGAATCGTATAAGTGCATGAAAATCATATGATAAGACTGGCAAACCATCCGCTGTAAATTTTCATTAGTCGTTATTAACCGTTAGTAACGGATAGCCGATTATAATCGTTAATTTTAGAATCGTATAAGTGCATGAAAAACAGGTGATTAAATTGAGAAATCATAAGT
>Ga0334900_1000518_pt1 | contig 55374 bp, 42 predicted proteins | sample GraSluR3_MG_2_FD_207231 | JGI IMG/M metagenome (GOLD analysis project Ga0334900, IMG submission 207231) | Sludge microbial communities from methane-producing bioreactor in Wageningen University, Netherlands - Granular Sludge_31_08-R3 | ecosystem: Engineered > Bioreactor > Anaerobic >... | reverse complement strand
TCTGTGTCCTCTGTGCCTCTGTGGTGATAACTTATATAAACGTATCAGAAACTGAAACAACCACTAAGACACGAAGTACACGAAGAATACTAAAAACTCTGTGTCCTCTGTGCCTCTGTGGTGAAAACTATTAAAAACGTATCAGAAACTGAAAACAACCACTAAGACACGAAGTACACGAAGAATACTAAAAACTCTGTGTCCTCTGTGCCTCTGTGGTAAAAACTAATATAAACGTATCAGAAACTGAAACAACCACTAAGACACGAAGTACACGAAGAATACTAAAAACTCTGTGTCCTCTGTGCCTCTGTGGTGAAAACTAATATAAACGTATCAGAAACTGAAACAACCACTAAGACACGAAGTACACGAAGAATACTAAAAGCTCTGTGTCCTCTGTGCCTCTGTGATGATAACTTATAAATACTTATCTCGAATAAAATCAATCAACTGTTGTTCTTCTTCAACAATTTTATTATCGATTTTAGCAGCTTTTACCATTAGTTTGTAAATTTTAACTCTATCTTTTTTATTTTCCGGCATTTGAATTACGAGTTGCTTATTTCGAGCCATTTCAATCAATCCCTGTACTTTGTTGGTGTTGTATCCCCAATTACGAGCAATACTATTTGCAAAATCAATTTCTTGAAGATCAAATACTCCATCAGCTGCTATCATAATCAGAACATTATTAAACGCATAATCGCGAACCTTTTGAGATTGCACAACTTTAGCAGGGTTCATCTTTGCAGTAAATAAGCTAGAATTGTTTTTAAAATACTCCACATATTGATTTAAACTAAGGATATCAGTTATTATCCATTCTCTTTCGGTGCTATTTAGTAAGGTGCCACAATAAGCACAATTCATATCAAAAGTGTCTTGAACAGGGGCTCCACACGAAGGGCATTGATGAGCATAGAGAGAACCTTTGTTTTCGCTTGCTAAAATATTTCGGCTGAATAATACAATTTCGGTTTTGGTATTAAGTTGTGGGTCAAGGATTTGTAACTTATCATTATTAATCGAGACTCTTTGATAAGATGATTTAACATATATAGCAAGAATATTTTTTTCATTTTTTTGTAAAGCACCTATTAAAGTTACATCACTTAGGTAAATTCTATTGTAAACAAAGGGGGAGGTGCTTTCAATGTCTATCGACAATTTTGAATACAAATCGTTGCTAACAAATCTCTTCATCATTTCAGGTTTTCTATAAACCTTTGCTGTTTCAATTTGCAAGTATCCATTGCTAAGTTTATCTTCTATAATTTGTGTGGCAAAATCTTCATTTTCGTTTGCAATCTCTTGTATTCTTTCGCGAAGATTATGGCTAAGGTCATGCATAGGTTTTGTAGTAACATAATCGTAGGCTTGTGTAATTTCTGACAATATCCAATCGTATGCACCACTATTTGTTAATGTTCCGCAATGCTCACATTTACTAATCTCGCCTGCCTCTTTCGGAAGTTCTCCACCGCAATTAGGACAATTGTAATTAGAATACAAATCTTTTTCTTCGATACCATTTTTCTTAATAAATGACCAGTACTCAACAAACTCTTCGTATCCACCGGAGTTAAGTCTTGGGAATTTATCGGAAATAAACTTATCACTTATTGTAGCTCTTATTGCAACATGAATTATATCAAAAGTCCCTTCTTGTTCTACTTTGTCTATATGTATAGCTTTAATATTCAGCTTATTAAGTTCATTTCGCTGACTTAATAAATTCATCATTTTCATTTGTGTATTCAGTCGCTGATACATTCCATCACTAATATATCTACGCACCTTGTCGATGTTTTTATTTGCCCATGCTTCTTGAATTTGGACAAAAGCAGTATTAACCTTTTCAATAAACTTATCCTGATTAAAACTTGGATTTACAGCTTTATAATCGCTTAAAGATTTGCTTTCGCCCGATGGCATATTCCCAAACTGGGGCATTTGATTGAATATAGATCGCTGTTTTAGCTTTTTATTAAAAATAAAATATAGTACAACAATAATTCCAATTAGAATTATATTGTAGGGAAAAGGTATTAGTAAAATTATATAGAAAATCAATTCACCAAGACCATCTCCGCCACTACCACTACCACTACTACTGCCACCTCCACCACCGGCTCGTGCATATAATAATTCTGGAGAACAAAATACAAATACAAAGACAAGTATAAGCCCAATTATATACCTGTGGCGATAAAGCAACTGAATCAATCCCGTCATTAGATGTAGTTAAAATATTTAAAACAAATTTAATTATTAATTGGATACATGTAATAATATTAAAACTATTTTGATAAAAACAATTATTGATTTTTTTAATTTTGCATTATGCAAATCAGACAATTAATAAAAACATTGCTTCCGGGGTTATTACCCTTATTTGTATTTATAGCTGCCGACGAAATATGGGGAACACTTATCGGGTTGTATGTTGCAGTAGGAGTGGGTGTAGTTGAAATGGCTGTAATGTGGTTTATACAACATCGTTTCGATAAGTTTATTTTTTTTGATACTATGCTGATTGTTGCTATGGGAGCTGTATCAATTATTCTTGACAATGATGTTTTCTTTAAACTTAAACCAGGCATTATTGGAGTTATTTTGATTTTGTTTTTAGGAGTTTCGGCATTTTCGAGTAATAATCTATTGCTTAAAATGAGCGGTAGATATTTGCGAGGTGTTGAATTCACTCGCGAACAAGAAAAACAAATGCAAGCTAGTATGCAAATCATGTTTTGGATGTTTTTTGCACATACAATTCTCGTGTTTGTGTCGGCTTTGTATATGAGTAAAGAAGCATGGGCATTTATTAGTGGAGGACTATTTTATATTTTATTTGGTATTATTTTGCTTCTTGAATGGATTAAAGCAAAAAGGAAAGCACATAAAATATCAAATTCTATTGAAGAGATTATTCCTATTGTTGATAAAAACGGTAAGATTTTGGGTAAAGCTCCACGAAGCATAGTACATAGTAGTAAAGAATACATACATCCGGTTATACATTTACATATTTTAAATGGGAATGGGCAAGTGTATTTGCAAAAGCGTTCATTGACAAAAACGGTTCAGCCCGGGAAATGGGACACATCGGTGGGAGGACATATTTCATGGGGAGAAACTATTGATCAGAGCTTAAAACGAGAAGCCTTAGAAGAAACCGGTTTGACTGATTTTAAAGCGATACCAATGGCAAAATATATTTGGGAAAGCGATACAGAGAAAGAATTAGTTTATTCTTTTATTTGTTATAAAAAAATTGTGCCTAAATTAGAAGATGGTGAAATTGATGAAGCCAGATATTGGAGTTTTGCTGATATTCGTAAAAATCTTAATAAAGGCATATTTACACCAAATTTTGAAAAAGAATTTGAAATATTGGATACTTTTTTGAAAAAACAACAATCAATAATCAAAAGTCAATAATCAAAAGTCAAATAACAAAACTCAAATAGCAAAACTCAAATAACAAGTCTTGATTAGTCTGGTATTTCGTCAAAATTCATTTGTTCGGGTAATTCTTTTGTTGCTTTGGCTCCAAGTTTTCTAAGTTTTTCGGCCTGACCAATTAAATTTCCGCTACCGCTGCTAAGTTTATTCATTGCTTGGTCGTATTCTTTCTTAGTCTTTTCAATTGTGCTACCTAAACTTCTGAGATCTTCGATAAAGCCTACAAATTTATCGTACAATTTTCCGCCACGGTCGGCTATTTCTATGGCATTACGTGTTTGTAATTCTTGTTTCCAAATACTGCTAATAGTTAGTAATGTAGCAATTAAAGTAGATGGACTTACAATTACAACTTTTCGTTTCCAAGCATAATCGAATAAACCTTTATCGTACTGAAATGCGACTCCAAACGAAGCTTCTACAGGAATAAACATAAGAACGTATTCCGGTGAATTTAAACCCGGCAAATTCTGATACGACTTTAAGCTTAGCTCATCAATATGCTTTTTAACAGAAACAAGATGCTCTTTTAGATATTTATCCTGTTCGTTCTTGTCTTCGCAATTAATTACTCTTTCGTATGCTACAAGCGAGACTTTACTATCTATTAAAAGGTGTTTATCATCAGGTAAATAAATAATAGCATCGGGGCGAAGGTTTTTTCCTTGTTCGTCTTTTACATTTTCTTGCATTTTATAATGGGTATCTTTTAATAATCCTGAACTTTCTAAAATTCGTTCAAGTATCATTTCGCCCCAATCGCCTTGTATTTTAGATTCTCCCTTAAGAGCTTTGGTTAGGTTTATAGCATCTTCGCTAATCTGTTTATTAAGCTCTTTCAGATTCTTTAATTCATTTTGAAGCTCTGACCTCTCTTTTAAGCCTTTTTCGTATGTATTCTGAACTGTCTTTTCAAAATCTTTTATCTTCTCGTTTAAAGGTTTTAGAATTGTATCAATTTTTGTCGAGTTTTGTTCGGTAAACTTTTTAGATTTTTCTTCAAATATTTTGTTTGCCAAATTCTCGAAAGTAGCCGAAAATTTTTCCTGAAGTTTTACTATTTCAGACTGTTGTGTCTCAAGTTTTTCCTGCAAAGATTTATGTGTTGCAATACTTCCGGCTAATTCTTCTCGCAAAGTCTGATTCTCGCTTCGTATCTTGTCTAAATAAGATTTATTTTCGTTGTATTGACTCTGTAAGGAAACCAATTGACCTTCTAATCTTGATTTTTCAGAATTAAGTGTTTTATTATCTTCTATTATACTATTATCAATAGGCTTGTGATAAATCTTTTTTGCTAAAAACCATGCTATAAGTCCTCCTACAACTAATCCTGATGCTAAATAAATTATATCCATAATACTCTAATTTTCAAAATTCATTTTCAAAATTAACAATATTTACCAGTTCTGCTAATGAAAACGATATTAAACCTTATTAATATATTAGTATAAACTTGGAGCAGAAGCATCAGAATGTTTTGAGATATCAATTGATAGCATAATTTCGTGAGATGATGCTGTTGATATTTTTAGAGAAGATGTAATTATGTCGAAAGAGTATGCTAACTTGAATCTATTGAATTTGTATCCTACACTAAAGTTTAGAGCATCAGCCCATCTGTAAGCAATTGAACCAAATACTTTTTCATTATAATTATACTCAATAGATACATCACTTTCAACAGGTGAGCTAGGAGCATATTTAATAAATATTCCGGGACTAAAATTGTGAGCATCCATGAAAAAATGATATTGTCCACTAAAACAAAACAAGCGTGAGTTTTTAATCAAACCTTCATCTGTTACTGCAAACGAATTAAAATTTGATTGTAAAAGTTGGTTTATTGCAAATTGCAAGTAAAAGCTTTTGCTTTGTAGCATTAGTCCGAAACTGGCTTCAGGTCTCCATTTTTGTTCTGACCTTAATTCTAAACTTGGGTCTAATATATCTTTATAAGTTAAATCACTATTTTTGAATCGGTATTGCATAATTAATCCTGATAATCCAAAACTCAAACTTAAATCGTTCATATCAATTCTGTAAGCATATGATAGGTTTACTATTAATCGGGATGTTGGAAATGTTCTGTCGCTTATTAGAAAACCGCCCACACCGCTACTAAGCCCAATCTTCTGATTATAACTTATTAAAGATGTTGAAGGTGCATTGTCGAAACCTACCCATTGTTCTCGATGAACAATGTTGATAATATTATTATCGGACTGTCCGGCAGCAGCAGGGTTAAGTATAAACACATTTTGATGCTTAAGTGAAAGTTGTGGTAATTGCTGAGCGGATATTTGCATTGATAAAATCAATAAGAATAATACATATACTAATTGTTTCATAATTAACGAATTATAGTAACACTTCCTTTTATAATCTCGGTACTGTTGCTTGGCGATATTATATAATAATATGTTGCATCAGGCACTTTTTTATTATTGTATTTTCCGTCCCATGATATAGAATTATCGTCAGATGAAAAGACAATATTCCCGTTACGATTATAAACTTTTACATTGCAGTTAGGGCAATTATCTATAATCCAAGTATCGTTAAATCCATCGCCATTGGGTGAAAAACTATTGTATATAATAATATTTTCGAGTTCTTCCGGTTCGGGTTCTGGTTCAGGTATGCTATCAGCAGGAGCAGAACCTTTGTAACAAAATACAAATTGTGGATTTGAAAAATCAGATATTTCATCAATCCTAATATTTGTTTCTATAGACAAAGTGTCAATATAACTATCATTTAACAAATTCCATGCAGGGTTAGGGGTAGAGCTCCAATTTGCAATATGATTAAAATCTCCGTCTTCTGATTCATAAATCATTGTAAGGGAAACATTACTTACACCACTAATTCTATTTATTAAGTGAAAATATTTGTCGTTAACATATTCAATGCTATCATTAAGTAAAGAAGTGTAATAACCTTGATCATTAGGATTTACATTAACAAACCTTGCATTGAACTCTGACAATTCAGCTATGGAGGGTTTTATTATAATATTTCGTTTAATGGGGTATTCAAAATCACTTCCAAGTGGGAATAAATAATTTCCTTTTGTTTGTGTTTTTCGGGATAAATAACCACCGGTAGATGAGCAAATAAATCCATCATTTACTAGTAATGAAGCTGTATCGGTGTTTGTAATATTAAGGCTGTGGTTTTGGGTGTTAATTACGGATGACTTTAAATTTAGTCTTCCGCTTACATATACGGAATTTGACAAGCTAATTTGACCATTTTCATGCAAATTTAGATTAAAAAAAACTGTTTCTTCGTCTCCTCCAATATTTTGTTCTGCTGATTCTAAATTAACAGTACCTTGATTGCACTGAAAATCTGAGTTATTTGTCCAATTACCATGTAATGTAATTATACCCTGTCCATTAATTTTGTCATTATTAATTAAATCTCCTAAAATATGAACTTCAGCATTATTAGTATCGTTTTGACTTATAATAATATTCCCGTATTCGTTTGTTAAACTGCCATTAAGATACACTTGAGCTTCGCTGTTAATATAAATTTGTCTTCCATTGTTGTATAAAACTTGAGATAGCATTAATCCCGAATAGAAAATAAATAAAATTGCATATATATACTTTAGTTTAAGCATTGCTACAAATATTAATTATTAATTATATTTTGTTCTTTCTTAGTTTTAGCATTGATAATACTTTCTTTTGGACTTTCTTTAAATAGAAATCCATCCTTATTATTTTTCATATATAAGTTTGGATGCACATACTTGTTTTTGTATCTGCCTTTTTTAGTAGGTTCATCATTTTTCATTTCGGGATTTTCGCGTAATAATTTATCGTTTCTTTCTGCGACAATAGTCCACGAAACTTTAGCACCTGGTACTCCACCGGCAACACTAAACTTATTATTATTAATTTCACTACTTACAAAAAGATTTGGCATAGCTGCCCCAACAGGAGTGAGTTGATATGATACATTAGTATTAATATCTTCAAAATAGGTTGGTAGTTCTATTTCTGCCATTCCGTTATTGTCGAGTTCAGAAGTACCTCTGTAAATGTTTAAAACTTCGTTTGATTCAATGCTAAAATGTACGAGGAATTTATTGTCAGGGTCATTAGGGTGATCAATTCTAAAGCTTTTTGTACCACCTGCATAAAGATTTCCGCCTACATCGAGGTGGTTATAAATACCACAATCGTCGTAGCTATAAAGTCCATAACTTAATGATAAATCTGTACTTTGTCCGGCTATTCCGGTAATTCCACCTCCATAAGTACCAATTCCTGGGTCGGTAGCACTATAGTTAAAACCATAAGATCCAAATCCATCAACATCATTAGATTGTCCTACAACGCCATTAACTCCTAATCCCATAATTCCATGTCCACCTGTAGTTCTATTATTTTGTCCATAAACTGCGGCTTCTCCAGAGCTTCCGGCATCAACATCTCCTCTAATTCCATAGCCATTTCCGTAAGTTAATCCGAATATTGCAGCACTATTTGTGTTTGAGTTAGTTGTTCCTTGAATTGCGGCATAAGAGCCTGATGCAGAAGTGTTACCTGCCGATAGACAAATTCCATTGCCTGAATGTACAACTTGTAAAGCAGGATTTGCATCAACACTAGAATTAATCATTACCGGAGCACCCGGCTGAGTATTTATAACCCCACCTGAAGAAGCTCCGCCACAATCGTAAGCTTCTTGCAAATTATAACATTGCTGTACTGGATTCTCGCCTGATCCTAGAAGCTCCCATTGTGAACCATTCCAGTAATAGAAACCATTTTCGATAGAGCCACCAACATTATAAATTAATAAGCCAATTGCAGGACTTTCTACCGGATTTGCATTATTTAAATCAGATAGAGTAATACGAGGAATCAATAGTCCTTGATTGTCCGATTTAAGTTCTAAAATAGCCGATGCTTCTGGAGTGTTAGTTCCAATTCCAACATTATTATCTTGTGATTTAGCGGTAAATGAAAGAAATACTAGCACTGCAACATAAACAGTGAATCTTAATTTATTCATAATATAAAAATTTTAGTGGTTATTTATAACTATCAACAGATGTAAAATTACAAAAAAATCTTACATCAAAAAGCATATTTATCACTTTTATTAGTGATTAAACTAAACGATAAAAGCAGTTTATTTTTTTATTTGTTCTGCGTTAGAAATAAGATTATACTTTTCTTGTCTTCTTTCCCATCTTTTGCGAGCATATTGTTGCATATCTGTAATAGTATCTTTCTCATCAACTATTTCGAGTCCTAAAAGAGTTTCAATTATGTCCTCCATAGTTACAATACCATCAAATCCGCCATATTCATCAACAATAAGGGCAATATGTTCTTTTTTAACTAAAAGCTTTTCCCAAACAGAGAACAAAACCATTGTATCTGGTACTATTACAATTTCTCTTTTAATGTTTTTAAGTTTAAGCTTATGTTTATCTTCTGCTAAATCTTCTAAAACTTTCTGACGCACTACATATCCTGTAATATTCTCTTCATTGTCAGCATACACAGGTATTCTGGAGAATTTTAAATAGTTTTTGTTTTGTAAAAATTCTTTTAAGGTTAAATTTTCGTCGGCAATTGCAACAACAACCCTGGGGGTCATGATTTCAGTTACTTTAAGGTTTTTAAGTTTAAGTAAATTCTGTAGGATTTTGTTTTCTTGATTCGAAAACAAACCTTCTTGTGCACCTATGCTTGCCAAAGCAGCAATTTCTTCGCGGCTTGTAGTGTGCTTAGATGATTTATTTGATAATGCTTTAGTTATTATTGCAGAAATTAATACCAAGGGATAAGTAATTATAATCATTCCCTTTATTGTATAAAAGGATATTTTCGTTAAGTTTTTCCAATAATTTGCTCCTATGGTTTTAGGAATAATTTCAGTAATAACTAAAATTAGAATTGTAAGAATTGCAGATACTAATCCAAAATACACCTCTCCAAAAACCTTTACTGCTTGAGCCCCAACTCCCGCAGCACCAATAGTATGGGCAACAGTATTTAAAGATAATATTGCCGATAAAGGTTTGTCTATGCTAATTTTTAAATTTATAAATGATTTTGCCCATTTATTACCATGTGTATATTTAACAATTAGAAACGATTGGGTAGTTGATAATAGAACAGATTCCATTATTGAACATGTAAAGGAGACAAACAAGGCAAGAAATAAATATGCAAAAAGTGCTAACATTTTTTTTAATTATCATAGAACATGAGAAAAAACTTTAATTACGTTTACTATTCAAATTTTTTCATAATACTCTCAACACTTTCAATTATTTCGTTAAGTTTTTCAATTGAAACTGCTTCTGTAATAAAACGCAAGTAAGGTTCAGTGTTTGAGGGTCGTATATTTAGCCAGAAATCAGGATAGTCTAATCTGTAACCATCAAAATCGTAAAATTTTACGGGAGTATTAATTGAATAGAAAAAGCTTTTTACTGCATCCATAGCGTCCTTTTTGTTTTCAATCCTAAAGTTAATTTCGCCTGATGAATGATAAGGGTTAATGTTTTTAATTAGTTTAGAAAGACTGATTCCTTTTTGTTTAAATTTGAAAAATATTTTAAGTGCAATTAGACAAGCCATAATTCCTGAATCGGAATAATAGAAGTCTTTAAAATAATAATGTCCTGCTAGTTCACCACCAAAAAGTCCGTCAATTTCTTTGAGCTTAGGAGCCGCAAATGCTCTTCCTACTCGCCACATATATATTTCGGCGCCCATCGGGGCAAGATACTCGCCTACAGCCTTACTGGTACGAATATCTTGAATCACTTTTATTTTTTTGTTGTTGTTTTCGAGGAAGTAGTGTCCCATTGCAGCTATGATAAGATCGGGAGAAATAAATTTTCCGTTTTCGTCAATAAACATAACTCTATCTGCATCTCCGTCAAATATTACTCCTACATCTGCTTTTCTTGCCAGAACTTCTGTTTGTAAATCTTTTAAATTTTTAGGATTTAAGGGATTGGGATCATGTCCCGGAAAATTTCCGTCTCTTGTGTTATTAATATAATGTACACTTGTGGGCAAAAGCTTGTCAATTATTTCTGCCGCCATACCATTACTGCAATCTAGGCAAATGTTATAATTGGGTAGGGGATGGACATATTTTTGCATAAACTCTAAATATTGTTCAATAATACTAAAGCTATAAACCTGTCCTTTAACGATTTTAGGAGTGCTTTTGCCGTTTATAATCCATTCTTTAATGGTTTTTAATCCATTATCATAACCAATAGGCAAAGCATTTCTACCACTAACTTTCATGCCGTTATGGTGAGAAGGGTTGTGAGAGGCTGTAATTTGAACTGAGGCAGAATAATCAAATTTTGCTGTTGCCCAATAAATCATTGGTGTGCTTGTAAGTCCTGCATCATAAACATCTGCACCTGCATCGGTAATACCATTACTTAGAGCATCAAACAATGAATTGCTGCTATTTCTAACGTCTCTACCTACAAGTACCTTTTTCGTTTTCAATAATTCGGGTAAAAAATATCCAATTTTATATGCAATTTCTTCATTTATGTCTTCGGGATAAGCGCCTCTTATATCATATGCTTTAAATGCTTTCATTTCTCGATTATTAATGATTTATATGTTTGTAAATTATTTGTTTTACTCTGTCTCTAATACTATCTCCTTCTATAGAGCTAATTATCAAATCGATAAAATTATTTTTTAAAATTAATTCTTTTGTTATATCAAAGTTTAGATCAAATATCCAACTAATTTGCAAAATTTTAAAATCGTTTAAATATATGAGTTCTTCTTTTCGTATCACTTCGGCATTTTCGAGTGCAGTAATTATTTGTTCGGTAACTTTTTCGCCTTTATACAAGCCCAGTTCAATAGCCACATTTCGGGTTTCGATATGTCTGTAATAATCTGTAACTATTCGATAAATATCAAGTTTATCGGCATCGCGGATTATATTTGTAAACAACAAATAATCTCCATTTAATCTATCCGAAATATTTAGCAATCCATGGTTATAAACAGCATCTTTAATAATTTTTGCATGTTTTTTATTAAAGCCTTTAAGAATATTGAGTTTTTCGAGTACATCCACACCAAGCTCCCCATGGTATATTGATTGTGAATCAACAAAAGTATGATATACTTTATATTGTCTGAACCTGCCAATATCGTGAAAAAGTCCACAAATATAAGCCAGACGGCACTCTGAATCTTTCATATTAAGGTTTTGGCAAATAACTCTTGCATTATTAGCAACTTTAAGAGAATGCTGATATTTCATATTAATGTTAACATCAGTATCTTGGTCGCCTGTAATATGTTGATTTACATATTCTTTGAGCCACAATTGCCATTTTTTAATATCTGATTCTGAGATCATAAAAATAACTGTATAAATTCGGTGGTTTAATTAAATATGGTCATTTTTAAACTGATCAAGTCTTTCTTGCAGCATATCCATCATATTTAAGCTAATTTGTGAAACGCATGCTCTAAGTGCATCTTTGTGTTCGCTTCCGGTATTGTCTAAGCTTATTGCACTAATTCCATAATGCAATAGCTCACGTAAAAGCTCATCGCCACTCATATTAGGGTATTGAATTGTAAAATAGAATCCATCTGCAAGCTCTAAATCCACATCTTTGTTATATACAATCTTAAAACCTGCATCAGTAAAAAGTTTTTTCATTATTTCTGCTCTCTTTCCGTATTCTTTAACATTCTCTACAAAATTAAAATGTCCGTCGTTTGCAGCTTTAAGCATTGCAGCAAAGGCGTATTGTGTAGAATGAGTTGCTCCAGAACTAAGGCTGTAAATTATGCGAAGCACAAGGGTGTATCCATACTTATCTGTTCCAAATCTTTCTTTAAGATAAGGATATGATTTATTGTATATTTCATCTGCAACACATGTAATTGCCATTCTTTGGCCAGCATAACTAAACGCTTTACTACTTGAAATTAATAATACATAATTTTTAGTATAATTAGCAACAGAGACTTGATAGGGTGGTTTTCCGGGTGTGCTAATATCTCTTCGAAAATCCATTCCGAAATATGCTAAGTCTTCTACTGCAATAACATCATATTTGTTACACAAATCTCCAATTATTTGTAATTCTTGTTCGGTAAAGCATATCCAGGTTGGATTATTTGGATTGCTATAAATTATGGAATTTATGTTTCCCTTTTTTAGATACGATTCCAGTTTTTCTCGCAATGCTTCTCCTCTGTAATTATATACATCAAAACTCTCGTATTTTTGTCCTAATACTCTAAATTGTTGTTTTTGTACTGGAAATCCGGGATCGATAAATAGTGCTGTGTCTTTTTTAGGATCAAGAAAGTTATTGATGAGAAAAATTGCATAACCTCCTTGCATACTTCCAACAGTTGGGATACATGACTGGGGAGAAATGTCAATGTTCATAAAATTCTTCACAAATAATGAAGCTTGATTTTTTAATTCTTTTACACCATCAACCATAGGATAATCTCTGGCAACACCTCTTTTAAGGGCATCAATTTCTGCTTGTGTTCCGTACTCACTTGGCAATAATCCTGGAACTCCCATTTCCATTCGTAAAAATTTTACTCCACTTGCTTCTTGTATTTGATTGACTAACCCAACTATCTCTCTTATAGTGGCTTTACCTAAATCATTTAAACCTGATTGTGCAATTTTATCTTCAATTATTTGCTCATCAACGGGTGTATTTCTCATTATCATTAGCTTTAAATTATTAATAAATTAAAACGTAGCTAAGATAATAAAAACCTATTGGAAAACCTTAAATATAGAACTAAAATTATTCTTCAATAATTCGATTAAACTTAAGATCAGATTGGAAACCATCGCTATAGAACTGACTTACTTCAAACCAATTTTCGGTAATCTCTTTTATTCTCATTAAGCTTTGTGAATTATATTTGTCGTAACCAATATAATATTCAGGAGCTTTGTCGTAATAAATTTTAATCTGACCTCTACGAACTTCCCATTTAAACTCATCCTCTGCAGAACTATTGCCTTGACTAAAACCTTCATTATTTTTTTTGAAATGATATTGTGGAACATTATAGCTCTCAAGGGTGTCGCCATCAGTATCAACAGGATACCAACTGCCTATAAGCATTGCTTCATGTTCAATATCTGTGTCTGTTTGTCCACAACCGGTAAATAGCACAAAAGAAATTGTTAAGAGTAGCAGGAAGCTTAATATTGGAATTGTAATATTTTTCATTATTATAAATATTTCTTGTACAAATTTAATTATTTATTAAGTTATTGTCAAAAAAAAAGTATTCAGTAATTATAAACTCTAATAAACCAAAAGTTTTACTGATGTGTAAAATTAGAATAATACTAATCGCCAAATCTTTTTATCAGTGCGGGATCGTCAATTTCTTTGGCAAGAATCTTTAAATATGTATCAGGAATTTCTTTAATATCAGAAATCATGAAACCATCTATTGCAAAATTAAAATCAGGATCAATATTAAAACAAATAATTTTTCCTCCTTGGGCTACATATTTTTTTAGTAAAACAGGTATTTTCATACCATTGGGGTCAATTTCTTCTATTAGTTTATCAATTTTTCTAATATCAGAACCGCAATAATCCAGCAAAAGTTTTTGCTCATTATTTAGAGTATAAGTGAATTCTAGTTTTGGTTTAACAAGAGATTTTAAATTCATATCTCCATAGTTTCGTTTAAAATATTCCACCAACAGAGCTTTTGAATTATGTGCATATAGATTACTAATACTAACAGGTCCAATAAGATATCTATAATCTGTGTTTTTCATCAAGAGAATAAGGATTCCTTTCCATAACATAAATAAGGAGTTAGTTTTTCTTTGATATTGACTAACTACAAAACTTCTGCCTAGTTCAAAAGATGCCTTAAGTATTGGATTAAATTTATTTTTAATATTAAATAATGTATTGGTATAAAATCCTTTTTTCCCATATTTTGCAAATATTTCTTTGCCAAAACCTACACGATAGGCTCCAACAATTTGCTGTTCGGTTTTATCCCATATAAATAGATGTTTATAATACTCGTCGTATTTATCAAAATCGCTGGATTTTCCTGTTCCTTCACCAACTTGCCTAAAAGTTATTTCTCTTAATCTACTTATTTCTCTAAAAATATTGGGAATATTATTTTTACTTGTACAGTAGCAAATCATGTTTTCAAGTTCAAACAAAAATGCTTTTGAATGAATTTCATTAATTTCGTTTATTAATTTTTGTTTAGGGCTTGGTTCAATTATATTATCACTTGGTATATCAGGCAATAAGCTTGAGAAATAGGTTAGCCTTGTGTTTAAAGCAAATGTTTTAGCTCTAATAAAACTGCCGAACAGTTTATAATTATCAAAATCCTCTTTAATTTTAGGTGTAACAGGGCTTCCAATCCTAATAGATATAGTTTTGTTTTTAAACCTTACCATTTCCGAAGGAAGTTTTACCGTTCTTAAAAGTGGATGTATTTTTCCAAATAAGTGAAATAATGAACTGTTTTCGCCTTTAAAAAAAATAGGGATAACCGGAACATTAGCATTATAGATAAACTTAAGGATATTGTTTTGCCAAGCTCTATCAGTAACTCTGTCCATTCCTTTGTATTTTGTAGCTACTTCGCCACTAGGGAAAAATGCAACCGGATGTCCATCTGATAGATGTTTGTGCATTTCTCTAAGTCCTGCAAAGCTTGATTTTGCGTTTTTATGTGTTTCGAATGGATTTACACCTATGAAGTATGGTGCAAGCGGCTCTATTTTTTTCAACATAAAATTTGTTAAAACTTTAATATCGGGTCTTAACGGAAGAATCGTTTTTAATAGAGAAATGCCATCCCAACCGCCAAATGGATGGTTGCAAACAATAATAAAAGGTCCTGTTTCCGGAATTCTTTCAAGCTCATGGTCGATATATTCTAGTGAATTTCCTCTTGAAGCAAACAAGCTTTCTACCATCTCAAGAGGATTAGTCTTATAATTGTTATTGTAAATATCATTCAACTTGTCAATTTTAAGTACTCCCATTGTAAATCCGGCAATCATATTACCCGGAAAGGGAGGAAGCTTCATTAAAGTTCTTATTTCTTTTTTATTAACAAGTTGTTTGTCCATAAATATAGTTTATCGAGAATTATTTATTTTTTTGTTTTTAAAATATTAAAATTACGAAATTTGATTTAATTATTAAAATAAATTCTTCTTTGTACTCTTCATGATGCTTTTCGCATATAATACTGTTGTAAAAATGCTACCTAGTGCAAAAATGCATCCTGCAAGTAATAATGCAGATTGTAAGCTATACAAATCGGAATAATACCCTAAAAACGGTCCAATAATACTAAACAGTATTCTGATAACAAAATTGCGTACTGATAAAACTGTTGCCCTTATATCTGATTCAGTAATTCTGTTAATGTAGTCTTTAAGTACTGGCGTAGCAATGCCTCTCGTAAAATAAAAGACAAATAAGATTGGAATAATCCATAATGAACTAATAAAACCCATTGCAATATATCCTGCCGGAATAAGTATAGCAATAAGAATAACTATATTAAGCATTCCTACTTTTTTTTCTATTTTGTATGCTATTAATGTAGTAAGCCCAACCACTAAGTTTAGTAATGACCATGCAATCCCAATTTCGCTTCTTGAAAAGTTTAAAATATCGAATAAATATGGTTGTAAAAACCAAGCCATAGTCAAAGTAGCACAGCCGATTAGCGAAGAATAAAAAATATTTCTTCTTAAATTAATATTAGTAAAAATGGAATATTTAACTATAGCTAAAATTCTTTTAATACTACCTTTGCCTACCTGTTTAGTCCTAATTGGTTCGTATAATATAAAAGCTGCTGGAATAGCAATGAAAGCGACAAAGATTTGTGCAATAAAAGGAGTTCTTAAGCTAATTTCGGCAAGCAAGCCTCCTGCAATTGCTGCAAAAGTTTCAGAAAAATTCCCAATTGAAAGCACTCTACCTTCGTATTTTAAATATTCGTCTTGGCGATTTTGTTCAAAAAGTGTATCATAAAGCATTGCTGAATCTGCACCACTTATAAGGCTTTGCCCAATACCTAGAATTAGCTCTGCACATAAAAAACCAAAAAATCCAAACGAAAACGAATAGACTCCAAACCCCACTGTTCCTAGTACTGCACCAAGTATAATAGTGTTTCGTCTTCCCCATATATCTGCCATATAGCCAGAGGGAATCTCCATTATTACAATACTTATTGAATATACAGCTTGCAGGGTAAGTACATCGGTCATACCAAGACCGTTATCCTGATAAAACAATACTATAATAGGCATAGCTAGCATAAACCATTTAGCAATTTTTACCAAATAAAGCATTGTTATATTTCGCTTAGCACTTTTCATAATAATTACAGTGGCAGCAAATATATGCCTTTAAATATTATTTAAAACTGATACTTATCTTATAATTAGACATTCAATTTTTCTACATCTTATAATTGAAGATAAAATCCTATACATAAAAGGCTTAAGTCCATGTATTTATTTTTGGTCTGCCAAATCAAACAAATATCTAAAAGGCAAGTTTATGGTTCAATGATTTATCTTTGACAAAACAATTTATAATTTATTATAAGCTAAATAAGTCTTATATTCGCATGATTTATGAAAGCATTTGAACAAATAAAAAACGATATTAATAATCGCATTTTTAAGCCTGTGTATTTCCTGTATGGGGAAGAACCATATTTTATAGATGCAATAACAAACCACCTTGCAAAACGAGTTTTGTCTGAGTCGGAACGCTCATTTAATCAAACAATTTTGTACGGCAAAGAAACTGATATATCCTCAATAATTGAAATGGCTAAACGGTTTCCTATGATGTCTTCGCACCAGGTAGTTATTGTAAAGGAAGCACAACATTTAAAAAATATTGGACTTTTAGAGCATTATTTAGAACACGCTTTAGCTAGCACAATACTCGTTTTTGCATGGAAGAGTAAGAATTTTGATGGAAGGCTTAAGGTTGCTAAATTAATTAAGGAAAAAGGCTTATTGTATAAATCACCGAAAATTTATGATAATCAAATAGGGCAATGGATTCAGACTTATTTGTCAGAAAAATCAATAAAAATAGACCCCAAAGCAGTAATGCTACTTTCTGAAAATATTGGGGCTAATCTTAGCCGACTTGTTACCGAAATTGATAAGCTAATGGTTGTATTACCAAAAGATTCAAAATTGATAACATCAGAAATGGTGGAGCAAAATACCGGCATACACAGAGATTTTAATGTTTTTGAATTGCAGAAAGCTCTCGGTATGCGTAATAGTTTAAAAGCTTATCAGATTACAAGTTTTTTTGCTTACGATTACAAGAATAACCCGGTAGTAATGATTATACCAAGGATATTTGATTATTTTTTAAAATTAATGAAGTATCATATGCTAACAGATAAATCTAAGAATAATGTAGCAGCCGAACTTGGAATTAATATTTACTTTGTTGACGAATATGCACAAGCAGCAAGGAATTATCCACCGGGTAAATTAGTTCGGATAATATCTTACCTGCGACAAGCAGATGCACAAAACAAAGGTGTAGAAACAACAGGAATGGAAGAAGCAGACATATATAAAGAATTGATATTTAAAATTTTAAATTAATGGATACAGTTGTTTGGATAATTATTGGAGCATCATCAATTTTTAGTTTAATGTGCTGGCGTAATCCTGAAATGTTTGCTAAATATCAACTTAACCCATATCAGATTATTCATCGCAAACAGTATGTACGTGTAATTACACATGCTTTTATGCACGCCAACTGGGCTCATCTGATTGTTAACATGCTTGTATTATGGTCGTTTGGAGTAGCTTTAACCCGATATTTTAGTTTGATTTGGGGAAACTATGCGGTTATTCATTTCTTGATATTATACATTTTAGGAATAATTGCATCAAGTATTTTTAGCATTATTAAGCATAAAGATAATCCGCATTACAATGCGGTAGGTGCATCGGGAGCTACTTCGGCAGTAGTTTTTGCATGTATGTTTTTCGAACCTTGGCGAATGATTTATTTTTTCGGAGTAATTCCTATCCCCGGAATCGTATTTGGAATTATTTATCTGATTTATTCATACAGAATGAGTAAGCAAAGTAACGACAATATAGGACATGATGCACATTTTTGGGGAGCACTGTTCGGTTTTATATACCCATTGATTGCAAAACCTCAGCTAATACAGCAATTTATTTATCAATTGACGAATTTCAACTTTTAAGAAATGAATAAAGCAATTTTTTTAGATAGAGATGGTGTAATAAACAAAGAGCGTGGAGAATATACTTATAAACCCGAAACATTTATTGTAAATCCACATATAGCAACTGTAGTTTCTTTGTTTAAACAACATGGATTCTTTGTTATTATTGTTTCTAATCAGGGGGGAATAGAAAAAGGTATATACAATCACAAGGATGTAATGCTATTAAATAATGAACTTAAAAAAATGTTAGAGGATGCAGGAACTTACATTGATGAGTTTTACTATTGTCCACATCATAGCGACAGAAGCAGGTGTTTATGTCGTAAACCAAACTCCTTACTTATAGAAAAAGCTATCGCCAGATTTAATATAGACAAAAAAAAATCTTATATGATAGGAGATAATATAAGAGATGTGCAAGCTGCCGAAACAGTTGGGGTAAAGGGTATAATAGTTCCAGCAAATAGCGATTTATTACCATTAGCTAACCAAATTATAAATGGGCTAATATGAGTAAATCTCCTCATATAATGTTGAATGGGAAATTTTTATCGTATGATGCATTATTTATTGGTGCAAACAGCGAAATATTAAATACCGGCATATTTATTAAGTTGGAAATGCGTGGCTGTTCTGGTAAAATGTTCTTTTTCGATAAATATTATAATCTCTTATTAAAAACATTTGATTTTTTGTATATACCTTATAGCCTTGAGCTGAGTAAAGAAATTATAGAGTCAGACATTTTTTCGCTATTACAAAAAAATCGTATTTATCAAGGAGCAGAAGTACAATTAATTATTTATCCCGAAAAAGAAGATAAGCTTAATGTTTTAATTACAGGCAAGGCAAGCCAATCAGGATTTCAAATCAATACGAAAGGAGTGGAGCTAATTGTTGATTCTGATATAAAAATCGTCAATCAACATTTAAACCAATATCCTATTCCGGCATTGCATTCAAATACAAATATGTTTAAAAAATCACATGAACTAACTAATGATTTGACTTTATATGTCAATGATTTAGGAGATATAAATACTTATGATTCTGAAATCTTTTTTGTAAATGATAAAACAATCTTAACACCATCTTTAAATCATGTATCTAAGTTTAGTATATACAGGGATATTATAATAAATCTTGCCCTAAAATCAGGGTTCAGAGTATTTGACGATTGCTCAATAAAGCCAAATGATTTATTAGAAATGGACGAAATATTTTCATTTAAAGTAGATACTGGATTTACATGGGTTTCGGCATATAAAGAACGCAGATATTTTAATAAAACATCTGCGTTACTAAACGAAAGACTAAATGTGTTTGCAACAAAAAGTATAACAAGTTAATTGTTTAAAACATCATGAATTTCGAAAAAGAATTCATCTTTATCAAAAGCAGGTTCTAAATCATCTAACCAAACTGCATTTGGATCAAATTTTGCAAAGAATGGTTTGTTTACCCAATCAGCATTTCTCCCTTGTATGAATTGTAGCACAAACATTTTTTCACCATTAACAGTTGTAACTCCATTGAGCAATACTTTTCCGGGATGTGCTGACATGCTGGGACCTCTAACAGTTCTAGCAATACCACTAACTTGTTTGTAGGCTTTTCTGTAAATATTCCATGCTCTATTTAGTTCTACTCCAAAATAATGTTGAGCACCTGTATCGCGAGCCATAAACATATAGTAAGGCACCATTCCAAGATTTACTTGTTTTTTCCACATATCTCTCCAAATCGATGAACTATCATTAATATGTTTTAAAATTGGTGATTGTGTTCTAATTTGAGCACCTGTGTTTCTAATTCTTGTAATAGCTTTTTGAACAGCTACAGTTTCCAGTTCTCTAGGATGACTAAAGTGTGCCATAAATGAAAGATGATATCCTTGCTTTACGATTTTCTCGAAAATTTTTATCATATCATCACTATCTTTATCGCTAATATATCTGTATGGCCAAAAACCAAGCGATTTTGAGCCAATCCTAATGGTTTTAAGATGTGGAATATTGCCATTAATTAAAGGATTTATATGGGCTTCAAAGTTTTTTGCCGACATAACCATTGGATCGCCTCCTGTAAACAAAACATCTGTAACTTCGGGATGTTGTTTAATATATTGTGCTAAAAGCTCCGATTCACTCATGGCAAACTTTATATTGTCTAAATTTGTGAATTGTGGCCACCTAAAACAGAAAGTACAGTAAGCATGACAAGTTTGCGAATTACCGGGAAAAAACAATACTGTTTCGTTGTATTTATGCTGAACGCCGGGAAGTTTTTGCCCATTCAGTTCAGGAACATTTTCGTTTTGTCCGGCAGGGTGGGGATTTAATTGTTTTCTTATTTTGTTAGCAGTTTTTAGTACTTCATTTTTATTGTCTCCATTTACAGCTAAAGTATCCCTCATTTCAGCAAAATGACTCTTTACTAACATTCCTTTTTGCGGAAAAGTTAACTGAAAAATAGGATCATCTGGAATATTGTCCCAGTTTATTAGCTCATCTACTACATAGCTGTTAGTTTTAAATGGCAAAACATTGCCCACTACTTCAATGTATTGCTTTTCTTCTTCGGTTAATATCGATTGTACTTGGGGTATTTCTCTGAAATTTCTTAATGTGTAAGCTTTATACTTCTTTGTTTGATTCATATTTAATACTCCTATTATTTACATAAATTATAACATGTCTCTAAGCATTCAATCATAGAGAAAACGTATCGTAATATCCTTATTAAGGATGTTTCTAATTAGCTTAAAACAGAATTATTTAAGCAAGCACGAAATTAGTAAAAATATTGATTTTATCCTAAGCTTTTAACTATAATTTAACAATAAATTATACATAATATTTATCTGTAATAATCATAGGAGCTTTAATTATCATGCTATGTAATAAAACGAATGGTTACTGATAAGACATATTACTAAGCTAAGCTAATTTACTGTAAGTATTGTATTTTTAGCCTAACGTATCGTATAGTGTGCTATATGCTGAAATGATTAGAACCTGAAAAATAGCTTATAAGGTTTCAATCATTGTATTAAAGAAAGATTCAAAACTATCTTTAATAATATAATCATTGCAATCGTAATTATTAACAATTATAGCAAATGCAATATTTTTTCCTGAATTAGAGCTTGCATATCCCGCAAAACTTCTCACACGTTTCATGCTACCACCTTTAGCCCATATATTTGATTTTGCACTGCTTCTGCGGCAGTACCATTGTAATGTTCCGCTTATCCCAACAACAGGAAGAGAAGATTTAAATACTTCAAAATTATCACTATTATACATGTACTTTAAAATGAAAACTAAATGTGATGAATTAATAGTATTAAAATGAGATAAGCCACAAGCATCTTCTAAAACTAAACCTTTACTATTCATGCCCTTAGATATCCAAAACTCTTTTAATGCATTAGGAGCATCATTCAAATTATTTTTAAGAAATCGACTGCATAATGCACCCAAATGTTCTGCATAAAGATTAACGCTCCACATATTTGTAAGGATAATGATATCTTTGAGTTGCGGAGAATAAAGTGTATTAATAACTGTAACATTTGGTCTTATATCTTCTTTAGCTTTGCTTTTTGCTTTTCCTGATATTTTTATTCCTACATTTTCAATTTCTTTTTTTAGCAATTGTGCTGCAAATAATGGAGGATTTGCAACTATTCCTTTAATTTTAAAAGACTTGTTGTTCCATGGCAAAGTCCCTTTGATTATTCTATTGTTGCTTTCGGGTCCACCGAAAATATACGCTTGATCGCCACCTTTTGCTGACGAAGTAACGTAGTTTGTAAAACTATATCCTTCAATTGCAGGTTCCATTCGTAATAATTCTGTGGGTGCGCCTTCGGTATTTCCAGTTTTAAAATATAGTGAATAAATATTATCATTAATACACAAACCACAAGCGGGTGATGCATAATGATTTGCAATATCTTCCCAAAGCCATTTATCGTTAATTTCAGGATAACAAAATTCTGATGGATCGCCAATTATATTGCCGTTAATTTGTTTAATACCTAAAGATTTCATTTTTTCAACCCAATGTTCCAAATAATTACTATAATGATTCTGAAAACGAGACGAGCCAAGAGTTGGGTCTCCATATCCAATGATATAAATATCTCCATCTAAAATCCCATTGGTAGTAATAGTGCCCGAATAAGTTAGTTCTGTTTTAAATCTGTATTCGTGCTTGTATAGTTCAATTGCAGCAGCTGTTGCAAAAAGCTTTTGAACAGATGCAGGAGCTAAGCTACGCCCTATATCGTAGGAAATTAAGGTGTCATTAGTTTCCAAATCGATAGCATAAATTGAAAAGGAAGCATTTTCGAAATGTGATTGATTTACAAAATCTTCAACAAAAACAGGATTTTGCGTTACTCCATACGATATACAAGCAAAAACAAATATCGTAATAAATAGTATCTTCATAATTTTAGTTTTTTATTTGTTCAAATATTTTATACCGTAAAAATATCTATTATTTACATTATCAAAATGTATCTTTGTATTTTTAAACATTCTAAATTACATATTGTTATTAAACAAACACAATAAATCTTATGAGCAAAAAAACAATATTAATGATTCTTGACGGTTGGGGTCTTGGTAAAGGAGATAAAGCCGATGTAATAAGTAATACACCAACTCCAAATATTGATAAAATAACTGAAAAGTATCCACATAACAGTCTAATTGCCAGTGGCATGAGTGTTGGCTTGCCAGATGGTCAAATGGGTAATAGCGAAGTAGGGCATTTAAATATTGGAGCAGGACGAATTGTGTATCAAGACCTTGTAAAAATAAATCTTGCTGTAGAAAATGGCAGTATTGCAGAAAATCCTGTTTTACAAAAAGCCTTTAAGTATGCTCGTGATAATAATAAATCTCTTCATTTTTTAGGATTAGTTTCAGATGGAGGAGTACACAGCATGGATACACATTTACACAAGCTTTGCGATCTAACTGCTTTGTATAAGCTTGACAAAGTTTATATACATGCATTAACAGACGGTAGAGATACAGATCCGCAAAGTGCTTACTCGTATATAGAAAGATTATTAAATCATATTAAAAGCAGTAATGTAAAAATTGCTTCTTTAATAGGTAGGTATTACACTATGGATAGAGATAAAAGGTGGGAGAGGATAAAAGCAGGATATGATTTAATGATAAGAGGAGTTGGTGAAAAAAGTAAAGATTTATTGCAATCAATAAGTAATTCTTATAAAAACGGTATTACCGATGAGTTTATTAAACCGATTGTAATGACCGATGAAACCAATAATCCAATAGCTACTATTAATAAAGATGATGTTGTAGTTTGCTTTAATTTTAGAACCGATAGGTTAAGACAGATAACAACAGTACTAACTCAAAAGGATATGCCTGAGTATGACATGAAACCTGTTCCATTGCATTATGTAACCATGACACGTTACGATGAAAGCTTTAAAGGGATTGATGTAGTTTACGACAAAGATAATGTAAATATGACAATAGGCGAGGTTGTAGCACTTGCAGGAAAGAAACAAATTAGAATTGCTGAAACCGAGAAGTATGCTCACGTAACATATTTTTTTAGTGGTGGTAGAGAAGAAAAATTTGATGGTGAAAAACGCATTCTTATTCAATCTCCTAAAGTAGCAACTTACGATCTTAAGCCTGAAATGAGTGCTTTTGATGTTAAAGATGCAATTGTTGCAGAATTGAATAAAAAGGAAGCTGATTTTGTTTGTTTAAATTTTGCTAATGGTGATATGGTTGGGCATACAGGAATATACGAAGCTATACAAAAAGCCGTAATGGCTGTAGATAAGTGTGCCGGCGAAGTTGTTGATGCTGCAGTTGCCAATGATTACGAAGTAGTAATAATAGCAGATCACGGCAACGCTGATAATGCTATAAATCCTGACGGGAGTCCCAATACAGCACATTCTTTAAACCCAGTCCCGATAATTATGGTAAGTAGTCGATATAAAGCAGTTAATAATGGAATTTTAGCTGATGTAGCCCCAACAATTCTTCATATGATGGGACTTGATATCCCTAAAGAAATGACAGGAAAAGTTTTAGTTTAATCGGATTATAAATTCAGATTACAAGAATTTGTATTAACCCTGTATCCTAAAACCTGTATCCTAAAACCTGTATCCTAAAACCTGTATCCTAAAACCTGTATCCTAAAACCTGTATCCTAAAACCTGTATCCTAAAACCTGTATCCTAAACCCTGTTAATAAACACTTTCAACTCTAACCCACATTCCTTTTTTTCTTGCGAAAACAGTATTGTCGTACATAGCAGCGGCATTAACCGCAGGCAAATAAAACTTTCCTGCAAAAGATGCATTTAACATTACTTTGTATGTTTGTGTAGCATTATTATATGCGCTGAAATATGTATAAATCCTGTCATCTCTGATATCTTTATATTCTGCATACGACTGTTCTCCAATATCTACAGTTGTCATTCTTTGATTTATAATTTCCCACCCTGAGGGGAACATTTGAGTAAGAGCCATATTTTCGTAGCTGTTTCTATAGCCTGTAGGTTTAATCTTAACTGTTGCCAAAAAGTCAGTTCCTTGTTCAATATTTGTAAAGTCAAGTGGAGTGCCATCAAGATAAGTATATTGTATATCCATTTGCATTTCGTTGGCAGCATCGGTTTCGGAGCCTAGTTCAGGAATACCACTTCTTACTATTCTTATATACAAAATAGAATTGGCTTTATTAATTATCTCAATCTCATTTAACTCATTTTCCTTAATTTGCAATGATTCCTTAATAACAGGCATATTAGCGTTTATAGTTTTTGAAGTTCCATTTAGGTTTATATTACAATTTATTCCTTCAGCAGGTTTATTTACTTTAATATAATCACCAACAGCTTTAAGAGCGTATGCAGTAGTTTGAGTACTCATCCATTTGTCCTTACCAAGTTCTTCGGCAATATCCATAAGTAACTTAAATGCCTCTTCTTTTTTATTCATCAACACCATGGTTTCTAAAATCATAGCCCTGTCTCTAAGTGCAGAACCAAAAGTGCTACCCTGATCGTTGTAATCATTAATTTTATTAGTCAATCCGTCAACAATTTGTTGGGCTACTCTCTGGTTACCTGTTAGTTGATACGCTGCGGCTAATCTCCATTTCGATTGTACCGACAAGTTTGAAATTTGCCTAAAACGATTCATTGAGCCTTTATCGGGATTTCCGCTTAAAGCTAAAGTATATAATCGATAAGCTTGTATTAGTTGTGAATATGAGCCGTCATCAGTCCATTTCGAGGCTTTAATTTTCTGGTAAGATACCCAATTGTTTATTACTGTATTTGCTACATTGTAACCAGCCTTTTGTGTTTCTATTAGAAAATGACCTGCATAGTTTGTACCCCACGAAGAAACATTGTCATTACCAGGCCAATATGAAAATCCACCGTTTTTCAATTGATATTTAGTTAATTTGCTAATAGTAGTATTTATATGTTGCTGTACATTTTGAGTTTCATTATCACTAAGCTTTACAAACTCAGACAAATACAATTGTGGAAATGCTGCTGAAACAATTTGTTCTACGCACCCATGCGGATATGAAATCAAGTAATTTAAACGTTTCTGAAGATTAACAGGAGGGATGCTGTATAATTCTAAAACTACACTATTAGTACCTTCTATACCTGTAGCCTCAAATTCTAATTCGGTTGACTCTCCACCTTCTGCCAAAGCTGTTAAAACATCTGTTGTTGGTGGATTTGGGTATCTCACATTTAATTCAATATCATAATTTGCTTTATAGATACCACTTTTTGCACTAATTTTTACTTTAGCTACACCAGTAGTATTATTTACATTAAGTTTAAAGCTTAAATATTTTTCTCCTTCCTTATCGAATTGAACAATTTGTTTAGGCTCTCCATTAATGCTCAACAAATCATTAGTTTCAACTTCTACAACAACATTGTTAACTGATGATTCCATTGCAAATAAAGTAATAGGTAAAATAACTTCTTCTTGAGGGCTAAGTACTCGCGGTAACGAACCTAATACCATAAGAGGCTTAATTACAGGAGTGGTTTTTTCTGCATTTCCATACGCCAAAGTCTCATTATTAGAAGCTATTACCATTGTTCTAACCGATCCAATATATTGTGGAAGTTGAATTTCGTGAGTAGCAGTTTTATTTTTATCAATATGATAGGGTCCCATAAAACGTACCATTGGTTCAAAACGATTTGCTTTAAGTGGATCAAGGTCTCCGTCTAATCCGGCACCACCTCCAATACTTAACAAACGCTCAAGTTTAATTCCGTATGCTCCAATTACCCAGTCGAACATATCCCAAGTTGTAACACCTAGAGCGTCTCTACTATAAAAGTGAGACCATGGGTTAGGAGTGGAGTATCGTGTAAGATTTAATAATCCCTCGTCAACTATAGCTATTGTATATGTCATTGGTGTACCATTTTCTTCGCTAATCTTAATCGAAACTTTGCTATCAGCTTCTAATTCGTCAGGCATATCAATAAGAGGTTTTAAATGAGTTTCAGGATTCTGAACCCATACAGGCGCAACTCCGTACATTCTTATTGGATGATCGTTTTCTGTTTGACTATGGGCTTGTATAAAAGTAACATTTACATAAATATTTGGCGACATTTCGGCAGTTGATTTGGTTTTAAACTCAGAATCTTTGCCATTAACTTCTACCCATTCGGAATGAATAATTCGTGAACCGTTTTCAATAGTAACTAAAGCATGACCTTTGCCTTCGGGTAATTTTACTATAATGTCGCTGCCAATTTTTACTGTATCTTCTTCGGGCTCTAATGTAAGCATTTGTGCTCCTTTAGAGCCTTCGTAATTATAAGAACCATAAGAATAGTTGCTAACATTAATAGTTTGTGAACTTGAATGTTTAGAAATAGGATCATAAACATATATTAAAAATTCGCCATAATCTACATTTGGTAAATCAATATTAGTTTTACCTCTGCCGGCTTCTACAGTAACTTTCTTTTTATCAATTGCATTATTGTAATTACTCGAAGCAAAACTTGCGTTATTGTCATTGCTTTCGTACCACCAAGACCACTCATATTCAAATAATAATACTTCGAGTTCACGCCTTGTCTCAATTCTTTTTCCGTCTTTGTTAAGAATTACTATATCTAAATCATAGCTATTATTACCTTTTAGATAATAAGAATCTTCTTTAGCAGGAATATATGTCCCAACAAAACTATTATAAGGATAAAAATCTATACTCTCTTCGCTAGTACTGAAATTTCCACCTTTTTCAAACACTTTTGCAGATAAAACTGCATAGCATTTTCCTGGTGCAGTATTACCAATATTAAGTTTAATTGGTTGAATAATTTGTCCGTTATCATCAGTAGTTCCCTCAAAAACTTGTTTAGTTTCAAAATTTAAACTTTTAGTAATATCGGTAAACTGATACTTTTCATAATCTTTAAAATTAGTATTAGCTTCGTACAAAGTAAGATTTACATTGGTTTTAAGTCCTTTAGCTATAGCTCCATGTAACCATCTTGCTGTTAGGGTGGTAGAAACATCACCATCGCCACTTAAGTAATTTTTGCTAAAATCCATTTCAATTTGCAAACGGTTCGGTTTAATTGTTTCAACAGGCAATGTTTTCCAATATGTATTACCTCCTATACTTATTTTTGCATTATAATTCCCCGTAGGATCATTATTTTCGGTTTTAAATCTGAATGTATGATATGCCCATTCATTTTTAGCTTGTACATCACGATATATTAATTGACCTCTTGGGTTAGTAACTTCTAAAACAATTGGATGCCCAAGAGGAATTGGTTCAGAATTATCTTCAAAGATAAGGCTTAAATAAATTGAATCTCCAGGTCGCCACACACCTCTTTCGCCAAAGATAAAAGCCTGATTATCAGAACTTGAATTACCTGAAACGTCAAATTCACTTATAGATTGTGATTCTCCGTAGTTTAACTTCAAATATGCTCTTTCAGAATTGTTTTTAGCTACCACAAAATAAGCTTCTTCATCTTCGTCATACTCAATCATTGCCATGCCATTTTTATCGGTTTTAGCTTCAGCAATCAACTGTTGTTGATAATTATAAATCTCTATCTCACAAGCTTTAAGAGGTACTGCACTTATTAAATCTGTGGCAACAACCATCAATTCATTATTTACACCTTTTTTTGCCAATAATCCAATATTTGAAGCAAATAAATTAGCTGATACTGATCTTTTGTAACCATAGTAGTAATCGGAACAAGGATTTTCGGCTTCTTCCCAATTATAATAGTAATCCCCGTATGTGTAGTTTTCAAATTCATATTTCCAGAAATCTTCATCATCAGAACTTAAGGTATTTGTGAGTTTTCCCACTTCATCAATTATTGAATCGTTTGCCTTACATGGGTATAAAGCATGTTGTTTTCTAAAACAAATATCAATAGCATAAATTGCACCTGGTTCGGGTTTAATTAAGCTATTTAAATCTATAGTAAATCTGTTCCACTTACTAAAATCTGCAATACCAACTTGCTCTAAGCTTATTGTAGTCTGACAAATAGGTTTACCAACACGTCTAATTTCGTAAGTACCATCGTAACTGTTATTTTGTAAAAACTGCAACACATTATTTTCAAAAATTCGTGTAATTTTTACATCTACTGCCCTCAAGTTTACCGCTTCGAATGGGAATACCAAACCATTTTCAGTACTAGGCATTATTACTCCTTTATGAATGGTTCTGAGTGCTGGTTTTTGAGCTTCAAATTTCAAGTTTTTAAAATATCTATTGAAAATTTTTTGTTGTTTAATGTCTTTAATGCCTTCGTTTACATAAAGACTGTATTTGCCTTGTAATCTTGTAGTTGGAATTATTTTAATAATATTATTCCTAATAATATATCGAAGTTCGGGATCATCTTCGAGACGAATTAAGCCTTCGAGATATTGAGATTCTAAAACAGGATTAGAAAACTGAATTATTACACATTGTTCAGGGAAATTTTCAACTCTGGCATCAATAACTTTAAATATTCCTGCTTCAGGGATTTCATATTTAATATTGCCATGTTTTTTGATTCCAATAGCCTTACCATCATAATTAAGTTTTAATGTTTTCTCTTTATTATCCCTTTTAATGTCTTTAATTCTAAAACTAAATTCCTGATCTGTAATTTGTTCTACCTCTATATTCAGTTTTTCTCCTTCATATGTGCTGTTCAAAACCTTTTCAACAACATCTATGGGTTCAGCATCAGCTAATTTGACACGTCCTGTAAGATCATAAGTACTTAAATCAGAAAAATCGGTGCTTATAAGCTCATCATATTCTACTAAAAAATCTTGTTGTTTTACAATTATTTCGAACACAAAGCCTTCAAAACTATCTTCAATGTCTTTTTTGAGTTTTTTTAATTTGAACTCTACATTATACTTTTCGCCCGACTTAAGTGGTTCTTCAGGAATAAACTGTATTGTATGGTCATCAGCCCAAACAACTTTACCTTCAATCGAAGGGTTTAACTTAAATATACCATCGCATGGTTTTTCGCCATCAAGATTTTTAGCAAATGTAGAGTTTAATTCAATAGTTAGATTTGTATGTTTTGAAACAACTCCTGATGTATAACCCGAAATATATGGACTAAACACTTCAGGGTTAGAAATACTCTTTTCTTTACTATTGCCAAACAACTTAATTACAACAAATAAAACAACAGTAAAAATAATTATGCCACCAATTAGGTAGATCAAATTCTTTTTTTTCATTATGACGATTTAAAAGTTAATATATATGAATTTACAGCTATTATGTTTTCTTTATTTGTTTTTTGAGAATTTTAATCTGAATTCCGGAATCAGATTTAAAGCCAACCGAAATAGTATCACCTTCTGCAATTTTTGCTTTGATAATTGTTTCAGCTAAGAAGTCTTCGATATATTTTTGAATAGCTCGTTTTAGTGGTCTGGCACCAAATTTAGGGTCAAAACCTTTTTGAGCAATATATTTTTTAGCAGATTCAGAAATTTTTATATAATAACCAAGTTCTTCAACTCTTTTAAACACATCTTTTAATTCTATGTCTATAATTTGAAATATTTCATTTTCGGTAAGAGAATTGAACAGCACAACATCATCAATACGGTTTAGAAACTCAGGTGCAAATGCTTTTTTAAGAGCATTATCAATAATACTTTTATTATGATTATGTATGCCTTCGCGTTTCGCTTTAGTTTCAAAACCAACTCCTTTTCCATATTCTGCTAACTGGCGAGTTCCGATATTAGAAGTCATAATAATGATTGTATTTCTAAAATCAATTCTGCGACCGAGACTGTCAGTTAATCTGCCTTCGTCGAGTACTTGCAATAGAATATGAAAAACATCGGGGTGTGCTTTTTCAATTTCGTCAAGTAAAACGATAGAGTAGGGTTTTCTTCTTACTTTTTCGGTAAGTTGACCACCTTCTTCGTAACCGACATAACCTGGAGGAGCTCCTACGAGTCTGGAAACTGAAAATTTTTCCATATACTCGCTCATATCAATTCTTATTAAGGCATCTTCCGAATCAAATAGATATTTAGCTAGCACTTTAGCCAATTGAGTTTTACCAACTCCTGTGGGACCTAAAAAGATAAATGACCCAATAGGTTTATTCGGGTCTTTCAGTCCTGCTCTGTTTCTTTGAATTGCAAGCACAATTTTTTGGACTGCTTGATCCTGCCCAATAACAGCACCTTTAATTTCGCTACCCATATTTAGCAAACGAGCCCCTTCGTTTTGAGCAATTCGTTTTACCGGAACACCTGTCATCATGGCAATTACTTCGGCAACATGATTTTCATCAACAGTTTCTCTTTTCTCACTCAATTCTTCTTGCCAACGTTCTTTTGCAAATTCAATAGCTCTTTCAATATCTCTTTCTTTATCTCTAAAACTTGCTGCAATTTCAAATTTTTGATTTTTTACTGCTTCTAATTTAGATTGTTTAGCTTTAATAAGCTCATCTTCTAGTTTTACAATTTTCTCGGGCACAACAACAGCTCTGATATGAACACGGCTACCTGCTTCGTCTAAAGCATCAATTGCTTTGTCTGGCAAACATCTGTCGCTAATATATCTTACCGTAAGTTTTACGCATGCTTCTATAGCTTCTTTGGTATATCGTACATTATGATGATCCTCATATCTTTCTTTAATATTATTAAGAATAGATATCGTTTCATCTTCAGAAGTTGCTTCCACCATTACTTTTTGGAATCTTCTTTCCAAAGCACCATCTTTTTCTATATGCTGACGATATTCATCTAGTGTAGTAGCTCCAATGCATTGCAATTCGCCTCGTGCAAGAGCTGGCTTAAGCATATTTGCAGCGTCTAAAGAACCTGTAGCTCCACCTGCACCAACAATAGTGTGAATTTCGTCAATAAAAAGAATAATATCATTGTTTTTCGACAACTCGTTAAGAATAGATTTCATCCGCTCCTCAAATTGTCCGCGATATTTAGTTCCGGCAACTATACTCGCCATATCTAATGCGATAACTCTTTTTCCAAACAGTACATGCGAAACTTTTTTCTCAACTATTCTTGTGGCTAATCCCTCTACAATTGCAGATTTGCCAACGCCAGGTTCTCCAATAAGCACCGGATTATTCTTCTTTCTTCTGCTTAATATTTGAGCTAAACGTTCAATTTCACGCTCTCTACCCACAATCGGGTCTAGTTTTCCCTCTTCAACCGACCTTGTTAAATCAACTCCAAAACTATCAAGAACCGGAGTATCCGATGATTTTGATTTCCCGCTTCCAGGATGAATATCTTTCTTTGAACTTGAACCATACAGACTTTCATCTGAATCATCAATATCATCATCATCGTCATCATCATCATCTAAATCGTCAGATGACATAGATTCATAAGTACTTTCAATTTCAACATGCCGCCTTACAAGATCGTAATCTATATTTTTTTCGTCTAAAATTTGAGTAACCTGACTAGGTACTTTTAATAAAGCTAACAATAAATGTCCTGTCGTTATTTCCTCGCTGTGCATAGCACTTGCTTCAAGGTGCATGAATCTATGGATTCTTTCAGTAGATTTAAGGGGCACTATTCTCGATGTTTCGTCAACCTTCAATTCATTGCTCTTGTTTCTTACTCTATCTTCAACAAGACCTTTGACTTCTAATAAATCCAACTCTAGTTTTTTTAATAACCTAACTGCTAAGCCGTCTCTCTCTCTTAATAGTCCTAAAAAAATATGTTCGGGTCCAATAAAATCATTTCCGAGCCTTATTGCTTCTTCTCTACTAAAGCCTATTACTTCTACAACTCCTTTTGTATATCTATCTTTCATTTTGTTTTTTACATTTAAAATGCCTTATAACAATAACACAAACGCTAACTCTAATGTTTACAATTTAACAAAATTAAGTTTTTTTTGTTAAAAAATCCATTATGCCTGTAAAAAAATGTTCCTAAATACAGATGAAGTTTCAATAAAAACATCAATTGCAAGTATTTTTAGCGCTTGTTTTTCAATTAAATTTATAAACATTTTTTGTTGAAAACTAAAGCAATTTCTACTATATTAATCTAAGGAAATATTATATTTTTAGACATACAAAATTAGAAGTTATATGTGTCTGATTATCAGACTGTTAATGTATTAATAAAATAGAATTATGCAGGGAGAAGAAATGGATTCCAGAATAAGACTGGTTAATATCGAAGATGAAATGAAATCGGCTTACATAGATTATTCTATGTCAGTAATTGTTTCACGAGCATTACCGGATGTTAGAGATGGCATGAAACCGGTTCAAAGAAGAATTTTGTTTGGTATGCACGATTTGGGTGTAGGTTCCAATAAATCTTATAAGAAATCTGCGAGAATAGTAGGAGAGGTGCTTGGTAAATACCACCCACACGGCGATAGTAGCGTATATTTTGCTATGGTAAGAATGGCTCAGCAATGGTCGCTCAGATATACTTTAGTTGATGGACAAGGAAACTTTGGGTCAATCGATGGCGATAGTCCGGCTGCTATGCGTTATACCGAAGCAAGGTTAGCAAAAATTGCTGAAGAAACACTATTAGATATTGATAAAAATACTGTTGATTTCACACTTAATTTCGATGACACACTTGAAGAACCATCGGTATTACCTACAAGACTTCCTAATTTGTTGATTAATGGTGCAAGCGGAATAGCTGTTGGTATGGCTACAAATATGCCACCACATAATTTGAGTAATACAATTGATGCTATTGTCGCTTATATCAAAGATAGAAATATTGAAATTAGTCAGCTAATTGAACTCATAATAGCACCTGATTTTCCTACCGGAGGTACAATATATGGTTACGATGGTGTAAGAGAAGCTTACGAAACAGGAAGAGGTAGAGTTCTGATTAGAAGTAAAGTAGAAATTGAAGTTGAACCAAATGGTAGAGAAAGGATAATTGTTAACGAAATACCATATATGGTAAATAAGGCCGAACTTATAATGAAAATTGCCGACCTTATTGTTGAAAAAAGAATAGATGGTATTGCAAATGTTAATGATGAATCTGACCGTAACGGTATGCGTATAGTTATCGATTTAAAACGCGATGCCGTTGCTAATGTTGTTCTTAACAAGTTATACAAATATACGGCTCTACAATCTTCGTTTAGTGTTAATAATATTGCTTTGGTTAATGGAAGACCACGTTTATTAAACTTAAAAGACCTTATTCATTATTTTGTTGAGCACAGACATGATGTTCTGATACGTAAAACAAAATACGAACTTGATCAAGCCGAAAAACGTGCCCATATATTAGAAGGTCTTCTAATAGCTATTGATAATATTGACGAGGTTATCCAAATAATACGTAGCTCTCAAACAGTTGATGAAGCACGCGATAGACTTATCGAAAGATTTGAATTTACAGATGTACAAGCCAGAGCAATTGTTGATATGAGATTACGCTCATTGGTATCTCTCGAAAGTGATAAAATAAAAGAAGAATATAACCAGTTGCAAGAAAAAATTACTTGGTACAATAGAATATTAAACGAGGAAGATTTAAGAATGAATATTCTTTCTGATGAAATGATAGAATTAAAAGAAAAATATGGAGACAAAAGAAAAACTGATATTGTGTATGCCAGTGAAGAATTAAATCCTGAAGATTTTTATGCCGATGATGAAATGGTAATTACTATTTCACACCTTGGCTACATAAAACGAACTCCTATTACTGAATTTAAAGCTCAAAACAGGGGAGGAGTAGGTTCAAAAGGGACCAGCACACGCGACTCCGATTTTATTGAACATATGTTTGTTGCAACTATGCACAATACATTATTGCTGTTTACCGAATTTGGTAAGTGCTATTGGCTCAAAGTTTACGAACTGCCCGAAGGCAGCCGACAAAGCAAGGGAAGAGCTATCCAAAATTTAATTAATATTGAACCTGGAGACGAAGTAAAAGCTTTTATTAAGGTTAAAAACTTAAAAGACGAAGAATATATCAAAACAAGATATATAATAATGTGTACCAAAAAAGGTATCATCAAAAAAACAAGTCTTGAGGCATATTCTCGACCAAGACAAAATGGCGTTATTGCTCTTTCGGTAAGAGAAGGTGATACATTATTAACAGCCAGACTAATCGATGATTCAGATACTACTAAACCAGTAGATATTATGATAGGTGCTCGCAAAGGAAAAGCAATCAGATTTCCACATGATATTGTTAGACCTATAGGACGAACTGCAACCGGCGTAAAAGGAATAAACTTAGATAACGATGACGAAGTGATTGGAATGGTTACAGTTGACGAAACTCAGGATGTTATGGTAGTTTCAGAAAATGGTTACGGGAAACGCTCAAGTATCGAAGACTACAGAATTACAAATAGAGGAGGTAAAGGCGTTAAAACTATTAACATTACCGAAAAAACAGGATATCTTGTTGCCATTGGTGCAGTTACCGATAACGATCACTTAATGATAATTAATAAATCAGGGATAACAATTCGCATGGCTGTTGATACTTTAAGGGTAATGGGAAGAGCCACTCAAGGTGTGAGACTTATTACTCTTAGAGATGACTCAATAGCTTCTGTTGCAAAAATAAAAGACGGTGCTGACCAAGAAAAAAATGGCAATAGTAATAGTGAAGAAACAGACGAAAACAATAATATAAATGAAATTAATGAAACAGATGAATAGGTTTGGCAAAGAATTTGCAAAAACAATCTTATAATCTTAATTTTGCAAAAAATATATTATGAAAAAAATTAGTTTAATAATTGCAATGCTGGTAGTTATAAGTACTGGTTTTGCTCAAAAAAGAAATGTAACAAGTTGCTGGAGTTTCCTTAAAGATGGCTTTTATGGAGACGCTAAAGATGCAATAGATAAAGCCACAGAACACCCAGACACAAAAGATTGGTACAAAACATGGTGGTATTACGGACAGACATACCAAGTACTAAGTACAGCTACCAAACCAAAATACCAAAATTTGTGCGACAATTGTAAAGTAGATGCATTTAATGCATATACCAAAGCATTAGTACTTAACTTTGAAGACGAAGAAAATCGTAAACTGGATCTTGAGAACGAAAATGATATCGTTAAGTTCCTTACTCTAATTGCAAATCAAGAAACAAAATATGAGGATAATCAAGCTCTTATGGATATTATCGGAGTTAGACTTCCTGCATTATCTAACGGATTTGTTAATGAAGGAGTTGAACATTTTCAAGAATCAGAAGATTTTGCTAAAGCTCTTGAGTGTTTTGAATATGCAATAGGAGCAAGCACTTTGAGTTTTAAAGTAGATACTCAGATTTATTATTTTGCCTCTTTAGCTGCTAAAAAAGCTGAAAATTATGCAAAAGCTATTGAATATAATAAAGCGCTCATTAGATTTAAGTTTGGTGCCAACGAAGAAGAAAAAACCGGTATTTACTACAATCTTGCTATGTGTTACAAAGAGACCGGAGATACAACCAAAATGTTGGAAACTTTGCAAAAAGGTATAGATGCATATCCTGAGCATAGTTACAATTTGATTATTGAAACATTTAATTATTACGTAAATGCAGGAGAAAGCGAAAAAGCGTTTGAGTATATTAGCATGGCTATTGAAAAAAACCCTAACGATCCACAGTTTTATGTTATCAAAGGAACATTATTAGAAGATATGAATAAAAAAATGGAAGCTACAAAAGAATACAATAAAGCTTTGGATTTAGACCCAAATAATTTTGATGCAAACTATAGTATGGGTGCATTTTATTACAATTCCGCAGCGGATACATTAGCATGGGCAAACGAAAATATTCCACCTACTGATTTTAAAGCTTACGACGAAGTAAAGCTTGCTTCTAATGAATTGTTTAATTTAGCTGTCCCATATCTAGAAAAGTGCTTAGAACTCAAAGATGAAGATTTAAATGTTCTCAATACTTTAAAAACAATTTACTACAGAATTGGTGAAATTGAAAAACACGACGCAGTTAAAGCTAAATTGGATGCTTTAGTAGAATAGGTTTTAGAATCTAAAATATTTAAAAGCGAGAATTAACTTTCTCGCTTTTTTTTTGATAGGTAGAATATTCAAATAAAATAGAATTAACATGATTTAAAATATACTATTTAACATAATATTAATTATAGGACTTTTATTTTAATTTGTTAAATATGTACATTATTACAATAACATAAGATTTTATGTTAAGTAAACTTAACGATTTTACCAAGTCATTGGAACTTCAATTGCAAGGATTTCGGAATCATTTTCAGTTTTGAAGCTAATATTTTCAGAATCACTTATTCCAATAGCATCTCTTGAGTTTAGTAAGATATCGTTTAATCTAATACTACCGGAAATTACAAATAGAAACAAACCATTGTTTTTTTCAATTACACTATAATTATAGCCAATTCTTCCAGAGAATTTTCCAAATGAAACAAACGCATTCTGATTTATCCAAGTTTTAGCATTTGCTTTTTGGGGACCAACAAGCAGTTCAAAATTGTTCTTATTTTTTAAACTATACTTAAATTGATCATATCGAGGTTCTAAATCCTTTTTATCAGGAAATATCCAAATCTGTAATATTTTTGCATCATCTTTAGAACTGGCATTATATTCAGCATGGTAAATTCCCGCACCAGCAGACATTACTTGAATTTCATTTTTTTCAATTATCTGGGTGTGTCCCATACTGTCTTTATGTTGCAAAGCCCCATCTAAAGGAATTGTAATTATCTCCATATTATCATGCGGATGCATATCGAAACCCGTTCCACCTGCAATAATATCATCATTAAGAACTCTTAACGCTCCAAAATGAATGTTTTTAGGATCATAATATGCTCCAAAACTAAAGCTATGCCAAGTCTTTAGCCATCCATGATCGAAGTGTCCTCTATTTTCATTTTTATATAATGTTGTTTTCATGTTCTATATATTATGTTAAATAAACAGAAGTAAAAGCGAATTGTTTACATTGAATTTGTAAGGTTTTTGGCATAATTTTTTGCTCGCTTTGCTGCAAAAATATATGCCAAAAACCCCACCTACAAATCATATATGAAATTGTCATATTAAAGCTTAAATTTGCAAAAAAAAAGATGATATATCCAGGACAAATATTTGAGCTTAAAGCATCCAGACAAACAGATAATGGTATTTACCTTGTTGACGAAGATAATATTGAAGTTTTATTACCCAATAAGTATATTCCAGATGATCTTGAATTAGGTGGGAATATTAGTGTTTTTGTTTACAAAGATTCCGAAGATCGCCTAATAGCCACTACCCTACAACCCAAAATTTTTCTAAATTGCTTCGCTCCACTTAAGGCAGTTGATAAAAACAAACATGGAGTTTTCTTTGATATGGGCTTAGAAAAAGATTTGTTTGTTCCTCATAATCAGCAACAAAGCGAAATCAAACTAGGACATACTTATGTTGTATATATGTATTTAGATAATGTAACCAATAGATTAGTAGGCAGTACAAAAATTAGTAAATGGCTTGAAAGAGATATTGTTGAAGTTGAAATTGGCGAAGAAGTACAAATTATGGTTTATGGGCAAAACGATATTGGATACAATGTAATCGTTAATATGAAATACCGTGGAATAATATTTGAAAATGAAGTTTTTATTAAAATTAGCATTGGAGACAATTTAAAGGCTTATGTAAAAAAAATAAGGTCTGACAATAAGCTTGATCTTAGTTTAAACCGGTTTGGGTATAGAGGTGTTGATGCAAATACTCAAAAACTAATAGAAACTCTTGAAGAAAACGAAGGTTTTTTAGCACTTATTGACAATACTGCTCCTGAAAAGATTTACGAAATACTTGGTATGAGCAAAAAAGTCTTTAAAAAGGCTGTTGGAGCCTTATACAAACAAAAAATAATTAGACTTGAAAATGACGGAATACGCTTAATAAAAAATCAATAATCCATATAGTCTTAATAACTTTTCAAAAGGGCTTATTCTAAAGTCCGGTAGGTTAAATAATCCGTGTTTTAATTGTATATATTTTGATAGTACAAAATTAGGTTCAAAATAGGTGTCAATATTGTTTTCAGGTATTTCAATATTGTAATATTTTTCTGTCATATATAATTCATCATTTAAATAAAACCTAACTTGTTGTTCAATTAATCCATAGCCATTAAGCTCTCTATAATCGTCTAATTCTACTACCTGAATTCCCTTATTTGTATTTTTAATCATTTTTACCACAATGAGTTTCTCTTTATCAACCCAAAACTGATCCAAGTTGTCATCTGAAACGCTACTACCAACAACATATACAGGCACATCATTAAATTTATCAGTTCTAAATTTACTAATATCAAATCCCATATCAGAAATTCGTTTAATGGCAAATTTTTTATCAAGATGATATAAGTCCATAGTAAGAAAAACTAAGGAATGAACAAGAGGATAAGCCGTATCGAGTTTATGATTTGTAAATAAATATATTGAATCGTTGCGATAAAGCTGTCCACTACCCGATCCAAATTTGTCGTATTCGATTAAAAGCTTACCCGGATACTGATAAGTTTCGTACCATGATTCTGTATTGAATATTTCTCCTTCTTTATAAAAACTAGTAGTTTGTTCAAAACTAATTTCTTTAAACCATCTTCCGTCATATTTTTCAATCATTGCATTAACAAGCATGTCGGAAGAATTAATTCTATTATGGCAAGAAGAGACAAAAAAAACAATTACTAAAAGAGATATGAAATATATATATTTAATCTTACAAAACCGAATCGATAAAGTATTTTTATTGATACGCATAAAATAATGTAGTGGTTTCATAAAATGCATTTTTTGTTTGTATGACGTATAAAATATTTATTTGTTACAATAAAATTTATTATTTAGCTGACCAATAGCAACGCTTTGGCGAAAAAATCTTTTCTTCTTTTTTTAGCTGTTGCATAGCCTTGTCAACATCTTTTTTGTCAATACCTGCAATATCAGCGATTTCCACGGCTTTCAATGCTTTATCCGATTTTTTTAGTATATCTAAAACTTTATTATTGTTTCCCATATAATTTATTTACGATAATAACAATAAAACTACATATTTATTTTAATATTTCCGCAAAAACCTTCTTTAATTTTTCAATTTTTGGATTAATTACAAATTGACAATAACCCGCATTAGGATTATTAGAATAATAGTCTTGATGAGCAGCTTCTGCTTTATAAAACCTAGTAAATGCTTCTACGGCAGTTACTATTGGGTTGTTCCAAATACCGGCAAGATTCAATTTTTCTATTATAAACTCTGCTGTTTGCTTTTGCACTGCATTATGATATAAAATAATTGAACGATACTGTGTCCCAACATCCATTCCTTGGCGGTTTAGCATTGTAGGATCATGAGTTTTAAAAAAGACTTCCAGAATTTTCTCAAGAGAAACTTCTTCAGGATTATACACTACCTGTACTACTTCTGCATGCCCTGTATTTCCCGAACATACTTCTCGATAAGTAGGATTTTTAGTCTCTCCCCCACTATATCCCGAAGTAACCGTCTCCACTCCTTTTAATTGGCTAAAAACAGCTTCGGAACACCAAAAGCACCCACTCCCGAGAGTAATTGTATCAAAATTATTTTGTGAATTCATATCATTAATTATTAATGTGAACAAAATGCTAATTAATAAGTATTTAAAAACCGTTTTCATAATTATAGAAACCATATATAATTAAGTATGTTCATTGATAATATAAAAGAAAGCCTGTATGAAAAGAAAAGTCCCCTGAGATTGGGGACTAAATAAAATTAGGTTAAGTGTATATTGATATGAGAAGAATAATTTAGTTTCTTTACAAATTAACGCTAATAATTAATAAATGTTTGTTAAAAATGATTTAAACAGTCTTAATAATTCGTTAATTAATAAATTATAATTATTTTCAATATTTATTTTTGAATTATGAAACGACAGCAGTTAATAAATATTATAATCATATTAATGTCGATATCGCTCATTCTTATAATATTGATGCAAACCCGATTATTAGTACGTTCATATAACGAGAAGAAGCAAGTTGTTGACAGAGGCGTTAACGAAGCACTTTCGCTGGCAATTAATAATATCGAAAGACAGGATGCTTTAATGTTTGTTTACGATAAAATGAACAGTATCGAAGAACAAGAAATAGACAGCACCTACCCCATTGACCCCTACATGATACAGAGTAGTTTCAATCCTAATAGAGCGCAAATATGGAAAAATAACTACCAAATTTCCATAACATCTACGTTTGGAGGTGCTACTCATATATTTACTTTTGGTGAATATACGGGCGATCCGTTTAGTTTTCAACAATCTGATGACATTTCAGCTCTTAGAAACTTTTTTGAAGAAGAAACTCAAAACCCTACTATTGAATTTAGCGATGTAATTGAACAACTCGAAAGAGAATATAGACAAAGATCAAAACCTATTGAAAAACGATTTGATTCAGAAACCATTAATAAAATAATCACTAAAGCACTTATACAAAAAGGGCTTGGTCTTGATTTTGAGTTTGCTGTTTTTGATGGTAAACAAAACATAAGACTACAATCTAATTCATTTGACAAGAAAATGAAAGATAAGGCTTATCATATAAATTTAGCTCCTAGCAATCTGTTCGATAATCCTGATGAGTTATACGTTTTTTTCCCTACAAAAGAAAAATATGTTTTACAGGGAATTTATGCACAATTAATCAGTTCAATCATTTTTACCTTAATTATAATAATAACCTTTGCCGTAACACTTTATACGGTATTAAAACAAAAGAAATTATCAGAAATAAAAAACGATTTTATTAATAATATGACTCATGAGTTTAAAACTCCAATTGCAACTATACGCCTTGCTGCTGATTCTATTCGTAATCCAAAAATGTTGCAAAAACCTGAATCAATATGTAGTTTTACTAATATAATTACACAAGAAACTCAAAGGATGAATCATCATGTTGAGCAAGTTTTACAAATGGCGCTTTTAGAAAAACAAGGAGTAAAAGTAAAACTGAAACCGGAAGACATGCACGAATTAATTATTGATGCAGTTCATAATATTGAACTTATTATAGGTGAACGACAAGGCTCAATAAATACCGATTTTAAAGCTACTGATTATATTGTTCCAATTGATAAAGATGCAATGTACAATGTGATGAGTAATTTGCTTGATAATGCTAACAAGTATAGCCCAGAAAAACTTGAAGTAAATATAAGAACATATAATAAAAATAATAATTTTGTATTCGAAGTGCAGGACAAGGGACTAGGTATGAGCAAAGATGTTCAGTCGCATATTTTTGATAGGTTTTATCGTGCAAACACCGGTAATGTTCACAATATTAAAGGATTTGGATTAGGGTTAAATTATGTTAAAGAAATTATAACAGCACATAACGGCGAGATAAGAGTAAAAAGCACAATTAACAAAGGCAGTACATTTATTGTATATTTGCCAATAAAAAAGATTAAGAATAAATAAAACCACTATAAAATGACAAAAGAAAAAATTTTACTTGTAGAAGATGATATAAATTTTGGTACAGTACTAAAATCATATCTCGAAATGAATGAATATGAAGTTACGCTTGTTGCCGATGGTGCTCAAGCAGTTCCAACATTCCGTAAAAATAGTTTTGATTTGTGTGTTCTGGACGTGATGTTACCAAACAAAGACGGGTTTAGTATAGCTGTTGAAATAAGAAAATTAGACGAGGGAATTCCTTTAATATTTCTAACAGCAAAATCTCTTAAAGAAGATATTCTTAAAGGATTTCAGGTTGGTGCAGACGATTACCTGACAAAACCTTTTGATTCGGATGTGCTTATGCATAAAATTAAAGCCATATTAAGAAGGAATAAAGATAATATAGACAACTTACCGGAAATTATTACAATTGGTCCATATAAATTTGACCATTCCCTTCGAACACTTACAGGGTTCGATAAGGTCTATAGGCTAACACCACGCGAAAGCGACTTGCTAAAAATGCTTTATCAACATAAAAATCATGTACTGGATCGCAACCATGCTCTTAAAAACATTTGGGGAGACGATAACTATTTCAATGCTCGCAGCATGGACGTTTATATTACTAAATTGAGAAAATACTTTAAACCAATTGATGGCATTGAAATTAATAATGTACATGGTAGTGGATTTATCCTTGTAATTAAAGATGATAGAGCAAGTTAACAGTCGTTAGTTTGCAATCTTCTAATTCATCTGTTAAACACAGTTTAAGCAAATACTGCATCTGTTTCTGAATCTGTATCGCTTAAAAAACCAAGCACAAAACCTTTTATCTTATTAGATATACTTTGCTTTTCAAGAGTATTTCCTATTTGTTCTTTACTTTCATCGTGCTGAATCCCCCCACTCTCATTTTTGATATTATTATCTATCTCATTATATAGTGCTTGCAAATAGTTATTTAAACTATTTGTTAAACTAATAATTGAAATATTTGAATTGAATCTAAGTTTTGTAAAGCTTTCTAATCCATATAAATCGTGTCCTATTCCTGTCAATAAAAGTTTAGAAAGCTCAAGATTTTGTATTTGTAATAATTCTGAAATTGAATTGTACAGTTTTTCATAAAAAATCTGTATCAAATTTGATAATTCTGTCAAAGGCACTTCTCTAATAATGTATTCATTTAATGGAACATCAATAACAACTTCGGAATAATTGTGAGGTGTAACAAGCATGCCATAATAACTATAAAGCTTTTGTGCTAAATCTATTGGGATTGCGAATTTTTCAGATATTAACACAAACAGATTAGAAATTCCAATATTCAAACAATCTGCTTTTAGTAAATAATCAGATTCGTATATGCTAACTAAAGTATGATTTAAAGAAAAGTCAACTATTAATCCAAGACTGTTTTTTTGTTCTGAACTTACGTAAATATCATGTAAAGGTTTGATATGCAAATTTTCGAACAATAAAGATAATGGCTTAACAAGCACTTCTAAAACAATTGGTTTCCACGAATATATCGACAAAAGTTCAAAATACCTTTGTCCTCTACTGATTTTATCTAAGTTTTTTATCTCACTGCTTTCATTAAAGTATCTATGACTGTTAGCTACCACATTAGTTCCTGATTTTAAACCATCTAAGTCGGTAACATTACCTTTCTCTTGAAACTCTACGTGTTCAGAGTTTTCAAAGTATGTACTGTCAAGAAGAATTATTATGCCATCTATATTCTGACTTTCGATTATTGATTTAATTACCTTAAAAGTAAAATCAAGCTTAGATTTAGTATTGCAAGGTCTTATGCCTGATGAACAGAATTGAATCTTTTTAATAAAAATCCCGGCTTTATATAAGCTAATAGAATTGTAAGCTAACACGAACTGTAAATTATTTTTCATTATTTTTAAGTTTATTTAAATGCTTAATAAGTTTAAATATTATATTTAATATTAACCAAGTTACTATTATGATTGCTATATAATTCATGCACAAATTTTACGCTAATATAAGTCATTATAGCGATTTATAAACTTTTGTTAAGTTAATTTGCAGCTTAAATATTTCTTGCTTTATAGAACTTAAATTAAGTTTTTTTAATTAAGTTTTGCATATTTAACTTAATTGTTTTACTTTTACCTTTAAAATCTTGACTATGCCGTTTACTTATTCGTTTATAAAACCATTACCAAAACTTCTCACAGAACACTTGCGAGAAGCCTATCCTGGTTTATTACGAATAATAACCCTGTTCTATGATGATGAGCAAAATTGTTTGTACTGGTATTTATCTGTTAAAGGCAATGACTATGAGGAACTTTTAGCAACAGAAGATTTGAATACTTTTCGTAAGCCCGTAAAACAAGCTTATAATTGGATTGATCCCAAGTCTATTCCAATAAGCCAAGATCTAAAGAAAAATAGTGAAATTACCATTTTTGATGAATCAGATAAACTTGTATTAAGTATGAGGTTTACTAACCCCTACGACATGCAACAAGATGTAATATTTGCAGAATTTAATTATAATGGTAATTTTTTTGGGCTAAAAGCAGGAAACACACAAATTACAGCCGAGAAAAAAGCTATAATAAGTGAATTAATTTATTCAGGTCTATTAAGCATGTATAATAGGTGCCAAAAAGATTATGAGCTTTGGCAAAAACTAAGTAGCCATGTTAATTATATGCAAAAGCAAAGCAGCGATTATTCTAAAGTTTTAGAAAAAGAAAAAGAAGCATATAAGCAAAGTATAGAGAGGCTTGTGCGAGAATATGCAAATAGTTTTAGCAAAGAACTCGGCAGAAAGATAATTATCAGTAACGATGCCATGCAGAGTTTGAGGTCTTATTCAGGCGAACTTATTATTTTAAAAGACATACTAAAAGATGCAATAATTTTTGCTGCCAATCTGAATGATTTAAACTCAGAACTTACCATTGAATCGCCATATATAAATTATTCTTTGAGCAGAAGTACACCTAAACTCGCCGAAACAAGTACCTACCAAAAAAGGCTTAATCAAGAAAAAGACTCTCCAAATCGAGAGATGCGAGCAAGACAATATCTTTATCGTTTAAGTGAAGCAGTAGAGGAAATAATTTCGCGAGGCGATAAAGTAACGGGTTCTAATGTTGGAGCAGCGTGTACTCCTCCTATATCAGCACCAGCTATAAGTGATTTTTTAACAAAATATAGAGTTGCGATAAAGCATATCATTCAAGCAGAACCCTCTAAATGGCAATTACTTATAAAATACTTCAGACCAATTAGCAATATAATGGATTCTCCAACTTCTTCCGCAATAAAATCAGCATAATATTGTACTTTTGCTAAATGCAAAGAACTATAACAATATTAAGAAAGATTCTTACTTTTCCATTTGAGATTCTTATTCGATTTTATAGATTTGCCATTTCGCCATGGTTACCTCACTCCTGCCGGCATTACCCAACTTGTTCAGCATACACTCTCGAAGCATTACGTAAACATGGATTACTAAAAGGATTAGTTTTAGGGACATGGAGAGTGCTACGCTGTAACCCGTGGGGAACTCACGGACACGATCCGGTTCCTGACAAGTGGCCAATTTTTAAGAAAGATAGTAAGGAGAAAAAGTAATATATAAATCAAGCTCTTACTAACTCAAAAAAAAGAGCCGGCAAAAAAATGCCGGCTCAACAATATCAATCAGTAAGGTTAGTATATATTACCTTCTGTTGTAATCATCCTTTTTGGGACGCGCTTCATTTACTACCATATTACGACCCTTAAACTCAGAGCCGTTAAGTTCGTTAACCGCTGCTTGACCTTCGGAGTCATCATCCATAGTGATGAAACCAAAACCTTTACTGCGACCAGAAAACTTGTCGGTAATAATTTTAACTGAACTTACTTCACCATATTCTGCGAATAGGTTTTTTAAGTCATCTTCTTTGATACTGAAATCGAGATTTCCTACATAAATGTTCATGAGATAGAAAAATTAATTAAACAAAAACTTGTCAAATATAAAGCATTTTTTAAAAAATCACACTTTATTTTTAATAAATATAATTTCGATGTTAAAATTTAGGTCATGTCCTGCTAGAGGATGGTTTAAATCTAAAACCACTTCTTCCTCTTTTACTTCCTTAACATGAACCTGTCTGTCCATACCATCATTAGTACGCATCATTAAAGGGGTGCCTACCTGTATGTCAACTCCTTCAGGCATTTCATGCCTTTTAGCTGTAATAAGATTTTCTTCTGACCATGAGCCATAGGCATCGTCTGAGCTAATTTCAACTGTTTTTTTATCGCCTTCGTTCATACCATAAACAGCTTCCTCAAACCCTTTTAGCATATTCCCTTCTCCCACAACAAATTCTATGGGTTGATCATTGTCTCTACTCGAAAATTTTACTCCTTTGCTTGTTTCGCAATCAAAATGAACGCCAACCAAACAATCTTTAGTTACTTGTGTCATAAAAAAAACTATTTTTTTAATGTAGATTAAATATTTGGATATAAGTAATTCCCAATTATGGCTATACGGATAAACATAATAAAAAACCCACTATTTATTCTGATACAAAGGTAATTATTATTTACAGACTACAATAGAAATTACAAAGAAGCCATAATTTTTATACAACATCTGTTTTAATATGCAAGGTTTTTCTTTGATATACGCATCATTTTTATTTTCTTTGTGTATAGCTAAAATGTTTAATTTAAATTTGAATAGACATGAAAAAATCAATTCTTACTATTTCTGTATTGATGAGTATATTAATAATATTCTCATGCAATAATGCCCCAAAAGAAAATGAAGAGAAAGAACAAAAAGAGTTAACCGAAATGGAGAAAAATGTAGCAAATTATGCGGAATTTGAGCTTACTACTACTATAAATCACCTTACTGCCAATCAAAAGGAAATGCTAAGCATACTTATTGATGTTGCCGACATAATGGAGGAATTGTTTTGGCTTGACGCTATTGGTAATAAAGAAGAGTTTTTAAGTAAAATCGAAGATGAAGCTACAAAACAATATGCCATGATTAATTATGGACCTTGGGACCGTTTAGATGGTAATAAGCCTTTTATTGAAGGCTATGGAGAAAAACCTTTAGGTGCAAATTACTATCCACAAGATATTACAGAAGAAGAATTTGAAGCTTGGGATCATCCACATAAAATGAGTTGGTACACACTTGTACGCCGCGATGATGATGGTAATTTAATGAGCGTTTGGTATCACGAAGCTTACGAAGAGCAAATCAACAAAGCTGCCGATTTACTTGAAAAAGCCGCTGAATTAGCTGAGGACGAAGGGTTTAAAAAATATCTCGAACTTAGAGCTATTGCTTTACGTACTGATGAGTATTTAGCTTCAGACCTTGCTTGGATGGAAATGAAAGATAATCTTATTGATTTTGTTGTTGGACCAATTGAAAGTTACGAAGACGGTTTTAAGGGAGCCAAAGCAGCTCACTCCGGTCAAATACTAATTAAAGATCTTGAATGGAGTCATAATATTGAACATTTTAACCAATTTTTACCAGATTTACAAGCAAGCCTACCAGTACCAAACGAATATAAACAAGAAGAACCCAGCGATGGCGGTGATATGAATGTTTATTATGTTGTTTATTATGCCGGTGATTGTAATGCAGGCAGCAAAAATATTGCAATAAATCTACCTAATGATCCAAGGGTACATCAGCAGGCAGGTAGCCGCAAACTGCAATTGAAGAACGCAATGCAAGCCAAATTTGAAAAAATACTTGTTCCTATTAGTGAATTATTGGTAGATGAATCTCAATTGAAGCATATTAAATTTGAAGACGCATTTTTTCAAAACGTAATGTTTCACGAAGTTGCTCATGGTTTAGGTATTAAATATACATTAAATAATAATATTCCTGTGCGTGAAGCCTTAGAAGCATATTATAGCCCAATTGAAGAAGCAAAAGCTGACATTGGCGGCTTATACATTATAACTCAATTATACGAAATGGGTGAATTTTCTGAAAAAGACCTAATGGACAATTACGTTACCTTTATGGCAGGTATTTTCCGCTCTGTACGTTTTGGTGTAGCAAGCTCGCATGGTAAAGCTAATATGATGGAGTTTTATTATCTTCAAGACAAGGGAGCTTTTAACAGAGACGAAGAAACAGGAAAATATAGTGTAGATTTTGAAAAAATGCAACAAGCTGTTGCCGATATGTTACACGATATTCTTCTTATTCAAGGAGATGGTAATCTTGAAGAAGCAAAAAAATGGGTAGAAAATAACGGAAATGTAGGCGAAGTGTTACAACAAGACCTTAACAGAATTGCTGAGGCAGGCATCCCCAAAGATATAGTGTTTAAGCAAGGCAAAGATGTTTTAGGTATCTAATAACGTAACTACATTAAAGCTTTTTAAAACATAAATCGCTTCTCAATTAAATTTTGAGAAGCGATTTGTTTTTATAAACAATCCTATATTCATAAATAACTCGAATATTTTAGGCTCTGAAAAAAGCTACATATTAGATAATATGACCATAATTGAGCAAGTAATTTAATAAATCATAAAAATAATTCAACAATGTTTCATTTTTCATAAATTTATTGTAATTTCCAATCGCGTTTTTAAGCAATTTTATTATGGTACTATTATCTTTCGAAACATGGTGGCAGGCTATGGAATTAGCCGAAAAAATTTATTGGTGCATAGCAATACCGTTTAGTATTGTCTTTATAATACAACTTGTATTAACCTTTATCGGTGGCGATTTTGACGATGCCGGCTCTACTGGTGATGCAGATGCCTCAATTGATGCTGATGAAGGAATTGGCTTCCAATTTATAAGTATTAAAAATATAAGTGGTTTCTTTACAATATTTAGCTGGACAGGTATTGCCGCAATTAATGCCGGTAAATCAATGCCATTTACTATTATTGTTTCTGTACTCGCAGGCTTAGCTATGATGACACTTATGGCTACTCTAATTTATTATATGGGTAAACTCTCCGAAGATGGAACCCTTAAACTTAATAACGCAATAGGTAAGTTAGGTACAGCTTATTTAAAAATACCTGCACAAAGAAAAGGAATGGGTAAAGTTCAAATCAAAGTACAGGGATACAGAACTCTTGATGCAATAACTGATGATATGGAAGACATACCTACAGGAGCTGTTGTAGATGTTGTAGATATTATTAATGACGAAATTCTTTTAGTAAAAATGAGTAAATAATTATTTAACACATAAAAATTATGGAACAATACATTTTAGTAGTAATTAGTGCAGCAATATTGTTTTTATTTCTGCTTATTGTTACCTTTTTAAGAAGGTATAAACGTTGCCCCAGCGATAGAATATTAGTAATTTACGGGAAAGTAGGTCGTAGAGAGAAAGAAATTCAGTCTTCGAGATGTATTCATGGTGGAGCAGCATTTATTTGGCCGGTTATTCAGGATTATGAATATCTTGACCTTACTCCCATTAGCATCGAAATTAATTTAAGAAATGCTCTTAGTAAACAAAATATTCGTGTTGACGTACCATCTATTTTTACAGTAGGTATAAGTACTGAACCCGGTGTAATGACAAATGCTGCAGAACGATTATTGGGCTTAAATCAGGCAGATATTAGTAATCTTGCAAAAGATATTATTTTTGGTCAGTTGCGTTTGGTTGTAGCAACTATGGATATTGAAGAAATTAACAGCAACCGCGATTTATTTCTTGATGCAGTTTCGAGAAACGTTGAGCAAGAACTTAAAAAAGTTGGTCTTAAGCTCATAAACGTTAACGTTACCGACATTAATGATGAGTCGGGATATATTGAGGCTCTTGGAAAAGAAGCAGCTGCTAAAGCTATAAATGATGCTAAGAAAAGTGTTGCTGAAAAAGACCGCGATGGTTCAATTGGTCAGGCCAACGCACATAAAGATGAACGTATTCAGGTCTCTCGTGCTAATGCCGATGCTGTAGATGGCGAAAATATCGCAGCTATAGATGTTGCAAACTCAAATGCACAACGTAGAACAAAAGAAGCCGAGGCTGAACGTTTAGCTGTAGCTGCCGAAAAAGTTAGTCAGGCACAAGCTCTCGAAGAAGCATATCAGGCTGAAAAATTAGCTGAAATTAGTAGAGCCGAACGTGAAGATGCTACACGTCGTGCAGACATTATTGTTCCTACAAAAATTGACAAAGAAAAAATCGAAATTGCTGCTGAAGCTATTGCAGAACAAACGCGCCGCCACGCTAAAGGTGATGCTGATGCAATATATATGAAAATGGAAGCCGAAGCTAAAGGTATTTACGAAATTCTTACTAAACAAGCTACAGGTTTCTCTCAACTTGTTAAAGCTGCCGGTGGTGATAGCGAAAAAGCTGTTATGCTAATGATTGCCGATAAACTTCCGGAACTTGTAAAAACTCAGGTTGAAGCAGTTAAAAATCTTAAAATTGATAAAGTTACTGTTTGGGATACAATGTCGAGTGGTAAAGATGGAAGAACTCCCGCAACCGCTAATTTTATGAGCGGAATGTTGAGCGCCATCCCTCCTATGCAAGATTTGTTTAAAATGGCCGGTATGGAACTACCCGATTATCTAAAAGGAAAAGAAAAAATTGAGGATATAAGTGCAGATACACCCGAAACTGACACTAAAGAATAAGATTTGAGAGTATTTGATTGATAACATATTGAAGTAAATTGGGAATAATGCTATAACATTATATTTAAACTACGCAGGAGGCATCTTCAGATTATTGCATATTCATTAATGTATTTAAATATTGTATTGCAGAAGCTAATTTATTTCTAATAAACTACTTTTTACTTTTATGCAAATAAGAGTTGATACCGAAATTGTACTAAAACAGATTGAAAAGTCTGATGCTCAAAATATTTTTGATACAATTAACTCGCAAAGAAGTTACTTAGGGCAATGGCTGCCATTTGTTGAATACACAAAAGATATCTCTGATTCTGAAAAATATATTGATTCGGTAATTAATTCACCTGAAGAATATTTTGAGCTTGTTTTTACAATTCTAAAAAACGACAAGTTTGTTGGTATAGCAGGTTTTAAAGGCACTGACAAGCAAAATAAAAAAACAGAAATCGGATATTGGCTTTCTCAAAAAGACCAAAAACAAGGAATAATTACAAAATCCGTAAATAAACTATGTGAATATGCCTTTAATGAGTTAGGTATAAACAGAGTACAAATAAAATGTGCTGTTGGTAATACACGGAGCAAACAAATACCTAAAAGACTTGGGTTTAAATTTGAAGGGATAGAACGCAGCGGGGAATTATTGTCTGGTGGCATTTTTACTGATATTGAGGTTTATAGCAAGCTTAAAACTGATAAATAACTTTTTATTTTAGTATTTAAGGACAATGTCTAAATAAGCTTGTTGCTTCTACTACTTACTATTTGTTGATTTATGTTATTCATGAATCCGAAGTTTATAGGTATTATCCTCAATATGAATTCACAACATTGCCCTAATAAAAAAGCCAAACTTTAAATCCGGCTTTTTTATGGTTTTAAATAATCTTAATACAAATACCTTTTTATCTTATGTGTTGCTGTTTTTTCGAAAGGCTGTGGAGAAACAACTACAGCATGTAAACGAGCAAATCTACTAACTTTCTGGTTTATGTAATCATGTAGTTCTTTTTGCAGTTCTTCCTGTTTTATGTTTACATAGTCTTGGAATTTATCTTTCAGATACTGATACTTTTTCTCTAATTCCTCAATATTGAAATGAACCATGGCAACTAACTTTCCATTTTTTTCAACAACTAATGATTCCATTACATATTTAAAACCATTAATAAGACTCTCGATATCTTCGGGATAAATATTTTCGCCACCACTACCAAGAATCATGTTTTTGTTTCTACCTTTCATATAAAAATGGTTTTCTCTGCCAAGACGAGCCAAATCTCCGGTTTTAAACCAACCATCGGGAGTAATAACATCAGCAGTAAGTTCGGGCTCTTTATAGTAACCTTTCATTACATTAGGACCTTTAGCCCAAATTTCGCCAATTCCGGTAATAGGATCAGGATTATTAATTTTAAGCTCCACTCCTTCTATTGCAGGACCTGTAGATTGCCATCTTGCAGTTTGGGGACTTGTGCCTGCCAATAATGGTGCTGTTTCAGTAAGTCCATAACCAATAGCAATTGGGAATTTAGCATCAAGCAAAAACTTCTCGACTACGGGGTCAATTTTTGCACCGCCAACTCCAAAAAACTTTAATTCGCCACCAAATGTGTCCATCAATTTTTTACCTGCAACTTTGTGCAAAAGCACTTGAACTAAACGAAGCTTATAAAAAGCTTTAATCAGGATATTCTTCTGAAATACTGGTAAAATCTTATTCCTAAAAACTTTCTCGATTATCATTGGCACTGACAAAAGTATGGTTGGTCTAACTTCTTTAAAAGCAGCCATCATAACAGTTGGCGATAATGCAGCTTTAAGATAATATATGCAAGCTCCTCCTAGAAATGGCAATATCAATCCCAAAGTATTTTCGTAAGTGTGCGATAGAGGTAAAATCGAAAGGAACCGATCACCTGGCACAATAGGTTGAACAATTTTTCCACCTTCGGCAGTAAATACAATATTTTTGTGTGTAAGCATTACTCCTTTTGAACGACCTGTAGTTCCAGAAGTATATATTATAGCTGCAATATCGTCTTTATCAACGGTGTAGCTATTATTACCGGTATCTACTGAAGATATTTTAGACAAATTGTCTAAATCAATAGTTTTAATATTATCAGACAGTATTTTATACTTAAGTTTACTGCTTACCAATACAATAGATGCTTCGGAGTGGGTTAAAATATTTTCAATTTCTTCGCCACTAAAGCCTGTAAGTAACGGAACTGCAATAGCCCCCATACTTGTAATGGCATAAAAACTTAAAGCCCATGAAGGAGAATTATCTCCCAGAATTGCAACTTTATCATTTTTATGTATGCCTTCTCTACTCAACAAAGCACTAATACTTGCAACCTTATCTCCTACCTCAGTATAGGTAATAGGAGTTTCACCGGTGTATGCAAGTGCCGGACGGTTCCCATATCTGCTTACAGCATTAGTAAGAACTTCTTGTAATGTTTGTGTTTTCAATTCACAAATTTTAAAATTTCCCTGCAAAGAAAACCATTTTTTCAATAAATTGTTGTTTATTAATAAAAACTTATCAAGACAAGCTTATTAATTACTCAAATTTATAATTAGATTTGCTTCGTAATAATCAATACAGGACTATTGTGCATATTAATTAATAAACTGAAATTATCAGTGTTTTATGTCAAATAAAAAATTAAAATTATTATTTATTCCCTTTCCCTTGCTTTCACACAACTTAAGATGCGTGCAAATAGCGAACTTTCTTAAAACTGACTTTGAAATAGCTTTTGTGGGGTCTGGAGGATATACCAATCTGATAAACAATCATGGATATAATACAATTGACGAATACAATATTGAAATTAATTCAATATTAAACAAAATAGAAAGTTTTGATTTTAGCTGGATTAACACAACAACAATAGAGAAAATTATTTTGTCTCATTTGTCGGCTATTGAAGCGTTTAACCCTGATGCCGTAATTGGAGACGCTGTTCCTAGTTTGCGTATTACACTTGAATATTGTAAAGTTCCATATATTTCTATACTAAATAGTTATATGTCTAATTATTACAAATGTGCACGTCCTGTTCCTCCAATACATAAAGCCTTTCAATATCAATAAAAACTTCCCGAAGATGTTTGGAATAAAATATTGCGATTTGCCGAACGATTGAGTATGAAACAAGTTCATAAACCTTTTAACATAATAAGGAAAAAGTATAAGTTAGATGCTGTTAAAGGCTTTCTTGATGAATACGAAGGAAATTTAAATTTGCTATGCGATTTCAATTATCTGTTTCCACTTAAAAAGCTACCACAAAACTTTAAGGAAATAGGTGGTCTGTATTATTTTGATAATGATAACGAGTTGGAGGTAATAGAGTTTATAAATCAAAATAAACATAGAAAAACAATTCTTGTTAGTACTGGTAGTAGTGGCTCCAAGAATCTTCTTTATTTTATAGATAATACTTATTTTGAAAAGTACAATATAGTTGTTTCAGGTAAAAATGTTCCAATCAAGAAGAATAATATTATTTATAAGGAGTTTATACATCTTAATAGCATAATTGATAAAATAGATTTAATTATAAGCCATGGAGGCAACGGAATCATTTATCAAGCATTGAGTAATGCAATACCACATATTATGATTCCCTCGATTTTTGAGCAATACTGGAATGCAACTCGTATTGAAAAACTTTCTTTGGGTCAAATTCATAATATTTTTGATGGTATCGAAGACCTTATAAGTAAAATTGAATATAATATTAACCCGCATTATTCATACGATTAGCTTTGTGTAGCTGGTAGGCGTCGAAACTTGCAGATATATCCTTATATTTC
>Ga0334900_1000508_pt1 | contig 56138 bp, 45 predicted proteins | sample GraSluR3_MG_2_FD_207231 | JGI IMG/M metagenome (GOLD analysis project Ga0334900, IMG submission 207231) | Sludge microbial communities from methane-producing bioreactor in Wageningen University, Netherlands - Granular Sludge_31_08-R3 | ecosystem: Engineered > Bioreactor > Anaerobic >... | reverse complement strand
TTTATCTGTTTTTCTATGTAATGGGTGTAATCGATCCGGGTCGGCCGGTGCTTCAGGGGTATCGGTCCCTCGGGCGTCATGAGGTACTCTATGCTGCGGACGTTCTTTCTCCCCGAGGGGTCCAGCAGACGGGCGGCCCGCACATGGGGGGGCACGTTTTTAGTGTATCCTGCGGCCTGCTTGGTCAGCCTCCTCCGGTAGATAAGCTCGTGGTCACGTTTGCCCTCCTGTATCTCCGCCAGGGTAGTGCGAAGCCATCCAGGAATCTCCTCTTCGTCAAAGTAACGCCGGAAGAGCTCCCGCTGAAAGCCTCGTGCCAGCTCGGTCCAGTCGGATCGCACCGATTCCATGCCGCGGAACTCGATCTCTCCGGTGGCGGCTATGCGCCCGACATAGCGTTTCCGGGCTCCTTCGCCGCTTCCCCGCATGGGGGGCAGGAAAAAGAGGTCGTAATGCTTTTCATACTCCAGTTCCAGATGGGATCGGGCCCCGAACTCCCGGGATATCCTATCGGCGAATAACGAATTAATCCTCGATACAATCCGTCCGACGGCTTCTTCCGCAGTGCCGGTTTCTTCTTCCTTGAGCTGGACAAAGACCGAATCCGTATCCCCGTACAGGACCGTGTATCCTTCCTCCGTTAGCTGTGCGGCCGTTGTTTTCAGCACCCACTGTCCGCTTCCGGTAATTGCCGTGGGCAGGTCCGGATGGTAGAAGCGGCAGCCCGGGGTGCCCATGACCCCGTAAAAGCTGTTCATCAGGATCTTGACCGCCTGGCTCAAAGCATCGTCTCCCGATCTTTTCGCTTCCGCCCTCCGCTCAAGCAGCTTGCCGATGTGCTCAGGCAGAATGCTCCGCCGGCGGTTGAAAAAGATCCCCGCCGGGGTGGGGCCGGGATCCTCATCGGCGGTAAGACGGGCCAGGGGATCGATGTTGAAGGTCCGGATGATGGACGGGTAGAGGCTGCGGAAATCCAGAACCACCACGTGGCTGTAGCGTCCCGGCTGGCTGGTAAAAACATGGCCGCCGGCGGCGTGTTCAGATGCGCTGATATCCGCTATGTCCACTGCGGCATAGCCTTCCCGGTGGAGCCTGGGAAGATAGAAGAAGTCAAAGGCCGCCACGGACATGCTCACCTTGTCCAGCCGCAGACCGGTAACCAGACTGCGGGTCACATACTGCTCAAGCACCCCGGTGGCTGTGAATATCCTGCTTACAAGACGGCAGTCTTCGAAATTGTAGCGGGCCAGGGAGACCTTGTCTTCGATAAAGAGGCGCTGGATTTCGCTGAGCTTGTCCTCCTCCGGGCTGATGGTCTTTCCCGTACCAAGAACGGCGTTGGCCACGGTTTCGAGGCTGTAATTCTCGAAACGGAGAAAACCACCCCGCAAAACCTGGGGTCCGTCGAGTACAACACGTCCGCTGATTTCCGCTGAGCGCATTCCCGACTGCTTCTGGAATGTGCGCACTCCGCTGCCGTCGCGTCCGAGGCTGAAGACTATCCCGTACCTGGCGCATCGCTTTGTCAGTATCTCCAGGTCGAATCCAATTACGTTCCAGCCGATGATCAGATCCGGGTCCGCCAGGCGGATCCATTCCAGAGCCTTCCTCAGCAATCCTGCTTCGTCGGAGCATGAGAGAATACGATAATCCCGGTGCTCCGATTCGGAAGCGCCGGAGGGATCGATCATGTGTACGGCACCGGATTCTCTTCCCTGCCGGTCGGTACAGTGACAACCCACACAGTACACTTCGCCGGCAGGGCTGGTTTCGATATCCAGGGAGAGAATGGAGAAGCGGGGCCTGTACTCTGCCGGGCGGATTCTCGCATTTGTGATGCTGCGGGAACCCTTGTTGTCCTGTATGGATCCCTGAAAATCGAGCCCCCGGTGGATAAAACGCTCCATCAGGAAGCGTTCCTCCGGCCGAATGTCCGACTCCATGGGGACATGTCCCGACTGTCGCAGCTCCCGCCGCAGCCTGTAGAAATCCCCCAGACTCTTGAAATAAAGACCGTCCAGGGCTTCGCCGGAAAAAGAACGCAGGTCCAGAGCCCGACGGTTGAAAGCCGGGGACTCAGTCCGGTCGCTGCGGCGCAGGAAAAAGAGAGGGCGCTGCCGAAGAAAACGGAGGAGAATGGGTCCCGTATCGTCAATGCAGTGGAGTCGGATTTCCACCCCTGCAGGGGTATCCCTGCTCTCTTCTGTGAGGATGTAACATCTGACCGGGTCGTTCTGTTTCACCTTTTTTTAAGAATATCCGAATCTGATTGTTTCATGCTACACTTTTCTTCATTATGTCCACCAGGATTATTCGAAACGGAAAGCTCGATCTTTCCCTGCTGCATCGGCTGGAAAAAAAACCAAAGCTCTACGAGCCCGGGGATTTTGTCTTCTGGACGGACCCCTATATCTCCTCCCACGTTCTGGAGGCCCATCTGGATCCCCACTCCGATGACGCATCCCGCAGGGCGGAGACCATCGAAAAGACCCTGTGCTTTATTTCTGAAAGATATCCGCCGGAAAAATATCCTCGGCTGCTGGATCTTGGCTGCGGACCGGGGCTGTATGCTTCGGGTTTTCATGACGCAGGCTACAGTGTTACGGGGATGGATTTTTCCCCGGTCAGCATAAGCTATGCCCGTGAGGATGCACGGAAAAACCACCGGGAAATCAGCTACCTCACCATGGATTACCGTGAATGGAAGGCGGAGGAGAACAGCTTCGAGGTTATCGTGATGATTTTCGGCGATTTCTGTGTTCTGAATCCCGCCTCCCGCACAAAGCTCCTTGCGAATATTCGCAGAGCCTTAAGCCCGGGAGGGGTCTTTCTGTTTGACGTGTTTACCGAGATGTATCTGCCTCATCCCGACGAACGGGCCTGGTACACCATGCTGCGGGACGGGTTCTGGCATCCAGGAAAAAACCTGGTTTTTGAAATCAAGCATCGCTATGCGGAGAAGTCGGTTCACCTGAACCGCTACCTGATTGTGACGGAAGACGGCACTGTGCGGAGCTGCAACCTGTGGCACCGCTGGTTTGAACGGGCGGAGATACGGGAATACCTCCGAAAGGAGGGTTTTATCGTGGAGGCCATGTGGGCGGATCTGGCCGGAACCCCCTTAAAACCCTCCCCCGAGTGGATCGGCATTGCCGCGGTTTCTGAGGAAATATAGGGTTTTAGTCCTTTTTTTCTTCTACCCTGGCTATGATCTTTTCTATGATCGCCGTCATTGCCTGGCCTGCGGGGCCTTCGCTGTCGCTTATGAAACCGCGCCCGGAGTCTCCCCCCTGCATGATCCGGGGATCCAGGGGCAGTTCGCCCAGGAAGTTCTCCTTGAAGCGCTCTGCGATGGCCTTGCCGCCACCCTTGCCGAAGATATGGCTGACGGTGCCGCAGTTGGGACAGACGAAACCGCTCATGTTTTCAATTATGCCGATTACCGGAACCTTGAGTTCCCGGGCGAAGGAGATACTCTTCATGGCATCCAGGTTTGCTACCTCCTGGGGGGTCGTGACGATTACAGTGCCCGCCATATCCGGTAAAAGCTGGCAGATGGAGAGGGGCTCATCCCCGGTTCCCGGAGGGGTGTCGATTACCAGATAGTCAAGCTCGCCCCATTCAACATCCTTCAGGAACTGTTTGATGACGTTCATCTTGATGGGACCTCGCCAGATAATCGGCCGTTCCGGTTCGTAACCCGCCAGGGCAAGACTGACGACCTTCAGGCTCGGGCCGCTCTCCAGGGGAATAATCCTCTTTTCATCGGAAGAAAAGAGCTGCTGATCGTCGATACCCAGCATCTTCGGCACGTTTGGACCGTGGATGTCGATGTCCAGGATTCCGGTGCTCTTTCCCATTTTTGCGAGCCCTAAGGCCAGATTAACCGCGACGGTACTTTTTCCGACCCCTCCCTTGCCGCTCATCACCATGATGATGTTTTTAACCTGGTTCATGTTGTCCCGTAAAAGCCGGGTCTCTTCCGCCTGCTGGGCGATTCTGTTTGCCTGTTCCATGCCGGTTCTTCCTTAGTGGCCGTGGGAATGGTCGCAAAGGTCCCCGCCGTCTTCCAGGGTACCGGCCTCCAGGGAGCTGATAACATCCTCAATACTGCCGGTTATTCCGCAGATCTGTTCGATTCCCTGCTGCGAAAAGAGTGCTTTTGCCTGGCCGCCGATTCCGCCGACCACGACGCAGTCGGCCCCAAGTTCCTTGACGAAGGCGGGTATCCTGCCCGGCGCATGGGGAGGGCTGGGAAAATCCTGGCGGGAAACGCTCTTTCCGTCCTGGATATCAACAACAATAAATGTAGGTGCGTGGCCGAAGTGTCCGGCCATCTGGGTGCCGTCGGCTGCAATTGCATATTTCATGGTTCGTTCCTCAATGAATGAAAATCAGTCTCAATAATACGCCTTTCGGAATGGGCGGTCAATATACCGCCGCCTTATGAGATAGCATCCAGCTCCTGCAGCCAGATTCCACAGTCCGCGTCCGATGGCATGCGCCAATCCCCCCGGGGTGAAAGGGATATGGTCCCCACCTTGGGACCGTCGGGCAGGCAGGATCGTTTGAACTGCTGGGAAAAGAAGCGGCGATAGAAGCTGCGCAGCCAGGTCAGGATCGTTTCGCTGTCGTACTCTCCGGAAAAAGCCTTTTCCGCCAGCAGGAGCACCTTTTTCGGGGAGGCGCCGCAACGGACAGCGTGGTACAGAAAGAAATCATGCAGCACGTAGGGGCCGATTGTGTCCTCGGTTTTCTGGGCAATCTCTCCTTCGGCGTCAGGAGGCAGCAGCTCGGGAGAGATGGGGGTGTCCACGATATCGTGGAGTACCGCGGCGGCCTCGTCTCCGGCCCAGCTGTCCGCCGCGTAGGTAACCAGAAAACGGACCAGTGTTTTTGGCACTCCGCTGTTTACCGAGTACATGGACATGTGGTCGCCGTTGTAGGTGCACCAGCCCAGGGCCAGTTCCGACAGATCCCCGGTACCGATGACGATGGCTCCCAGCATGTTGGCCTTGTTCATCAAAAACATGGTACGCTGCCGGGCCTGGACGTTTTCGTAGGCCGTGTCCTCCGGTTTTCCCGAGTGCTCGAGGTCCTTGAGCTGCAGCAGGCAGCTTTCGCCGATATCCACCGTCTCCAGGGGAACCCCCAGGGCCCGGGTCAGCTTTTCCACGTTTGTCCGGGTACGGGAACTCGTACCAAAGCCCGGGAGGGTGAAGGTCTGGATTCCCGAAGGATCGAGTCCCAGCTCCCGGAAGGCTTCCACGGTAACCAGGAGCGCCAGGGTAGAATCCAGTCCTCCGGAAAGTCCCAGAACAACGCTTTTACAGCCGATATGCTCGAGCCTTCCCGCAAGACCGGCGCTCTGAATGGAGAATATCTCCCGGCAGCGGGCTTCAAGATCCTCGCGGATTACCGGAACAAAGGGATTACGCACCGGTGTGCGAACGAGGCCGGAGATTTCCGGGGAGGCGGTGCTCAGCTCCAGGTTTATATGCCGGTACTCACGACACTCCAGGTCCGCGCCCTGGGCAAAGGTAGTGGAGTTGATCCGTTCGTGCTCGAGAAAATCAAGGTCGATATCAGAATAGAGGAGCTGCCCTTCCCGTTTAAAGCGTTCGCCTTCGGCAATGATGACCCCGTTCTCGGCGATAAGTGCATGGCCGCCGAAAACCGTATCCGTGGTGGATTCTCCGACCCCCGCGGAGGCATAGACATAGGCTGAAAGACAGCGGGCGGACTGCTGGGTAATAAGGTCGTGGCGGTAGGACGCCTTGCCGACAAGCTCATTACTTGCCGATGGGTTCAGGATAATCTGGGCTCCGGCGCTGCAGAGTCCTGAGCTGGGGGGAACGGGAGCCCAGAGGTCTTCGCAGATTTCAACCCCGAAACTCACCTTCAGGTTCCGTTCTCCGTCGGCCTCGAAGGAAAAGATCAGGTCCGTCCCCAGGGGGGCACGATACCCGGCGTATTCAAGCTCGCCGTTTATCCTGCCGCCCCCGGCAAACCAGCGGGCCTCGTAAAACTCCCGGTAGGTGGGAATGATGGTTTTAGGGACTACACCGTGGAGCCTTCCGCCGCCGATTACCAGGGCGCAGTTGAAAAGCCGACCGTTCCGTTTGACCGGAGCGCCCAGGATAAAAATACCGGCAAGGGACTTGGTCAGGTTGATGAGACCGCTTACACCCTCTTCCGCCGTGTGCAGCAGACGGTCCTGCTGAAAAAGGTCGGCGCAGGTATAGCCGGTGATTCCGAGCTCGGGAAAGACCGTAACGGAGACATCCGTCCGGGCTGCCTCCTCCATCAGATTCCGGGTTTTTGTACAGTTAAAGTCTACATTCCCGGGTTTTACCAGGGGAACAGCTGCAGCGGTGCGGAGATAACCGTATTCGGAAAGGGTTCTTTTCATGGCTCCATGATAGGCCGGGCCGGCGGGGCAGGTCAAGTTTGGCCTTCATGAGGGTCTTTCCTGGAGTGTTTTCATTATCCTGAAGATTTGATACCCTGTTCCGAATTCTTCAGTCGGCCTGCGGCCGACATTAGAATGGAGGAGTTTTTAGCTATGAAGACCGATATAAGCGCCCAGCGGCAGGAGTATCTGTTCAAACTCTATATGAATATGTTCTCTTCCCGGGAAATCGACCGGATTGAAGAGAGCTACACCCACCGGGGAGAAGCCTTTTTTCACGTCTCCGGGGGAGGACACGAAGCCGGGGCGGCCCTGGCACACTACCTCAAGCCTGAGGACTGGCTCCACTGTCACTACCGCGACAAGGCGATGATGCTTGCCCGGGGCATGGACCCGATGATGTTCTTTCACTCCCTGTTTAACAAGGACGCTTCCCACTCCCGGGGCAGGCAGATGAACGCCCACATGAGCGATCCCGCACTGAATATCCTCAGTCTTGTGGGGCCTGTGGGTAACTCCGGGCTCCAGGCAGCGGGCATTGCCCGGGCTGTAAAGGACAGGCCCGGTTCTCCGGTGGTACTCTGTTCCCTTGGGGACGGCATGAGCCAGCAGGGAGAGGTCCTCGAGGCTGTGGCCCAGGCGGTGCGGGAGACACTGCCGGTCCTTTTCCTTGTTCAGGATAACGGATTCGCCATCTCCACCCGCACCCGGGGAAAGACCTTTTACAATCATCCCGACGGACCGGCGGATGAGTTTTACGGCATCCCGATCCGCCGCTTCGACGGCAGGGAACCCCTTACGGCGGACGAGGTTTTTGCGGAAACCCTTGCAGAAATGCGGGAGACCAGGAAACCTGCGATCCTGATCATGGAGGTGGAGCGGCTTTCGAACCACACCAACGCCGACGACCAGCGGGTCTACCGCAGCGAAGAGGAGATTTCCCGGGCTCGTCTGACCGGTGACCCGGTTCGGAAACTGCGGGATGTACTCCTTTCTTCCGGCATGGACGAAAAGGACCTGGAGGAGGCTGAAGCCTCCCGACGGACGGAGCTGGAAAAGCTTGCCCGGGAGAGCCAGCTGGGTCCCGAACCCGAGGCTGTGCACGATGCGGTAAAAACCTATCCCCGGCACCTGCTCGAGGCCGACGAGTGTCAGCCGGCGGAGAGCGAAGGTGAGCCCAGAACCATGATTGAAACCCTGCGGGAGGTCCTTACCGCCCGCATGAAGTCCGACGAGCGGGTCTATCTCTTTGGAGAGGACATTGAAGATCCCAAGGGGGACGTTTTCGGGGTTACCCGGGGGCTAACGGACCTCTTTCCCGGCCGGGTATGCAATTCTCCTCTGGCTGAGGCCTCCATTGTGGGGATCGCCGGCGGCGAAGCCCTGGCGGGCAGGCGTCCGGTAGCATTTCTGCAGTTCGCCGATTTTCTACCCATAGCTTTTAACCAGATAATCTCCGAACTGGGCAGCATGTACTGGCGTACCGACGGCGGCTGGCAGGCTCCGGTTATCGTTATGATCTCCTGCGGGGGCTACAAGCCGGGCCTGGGACCCTTCCACGCCCAGTCAATGGACGGAATCGCCGCCCATACCCCGGGGGTGGACGTCTTTATGCCCTCCCGGGCGGATGATGCCGCGGCCCTCCTGAACGCTGCCTTCGAATCCGGGAGGCCGACCCTCTTTTTCTACCCCAAGAATCTGTTGAACAGCAGGGACTTTGCCACACGCAAGCCGGCGGCGAAGCTGCTGGCCTCTCCCGGAAAAGCCCGGCTCCTCCGTGAGGGTAGGGACCTCAGCCTCGTGGGCTGGGGAAACACCGTGGTCCACTGCATGAAGGCGGCGGAGGCCCTGGCGGAGGCCGGAGCAGAGGCGGAGGTCATCGATCTTCGTACATTGGCGCCCTGGGACAGGGAGATGCTTATCTCCTCAGCGGAAAAGACCGGACGGCTGATTGTCGTTCACGAAGACACCCACACCGCCGGTATGGGGTCGGAAATCCTGAGCACCGTGGCGGAGGCAAGCCGCCGTCCGATCCGGATGCGGAGGGTTACCCGGGGAGATACCTACGTTCCCTGCAATTTCGCCAACCAGCTGGAGGTCCTGCCCTCCTATAAACGGGTACTGGAGACCGCCGTGGAGCTGCTGGATGGCAGCATCAGCTGGCGCAAGGCGGAAGAGACCGGCGGAGAGCTCTATACCCTGGAAGCCGTCGGATCGAGTCCCTCTGACGAGGTTGTAACGGTTATCGAATGGCTTGTGGCGGAGGGGGATTCCATCAGCGAAGGTCAGGAGATAGCGGAACTCGAGGCCGACAAGGCCATGGTGACTCTCTCCAGCCCGGTAGCCGGTGTTGTGAGCTCCCTGGATGTTGCGGAAGGGGATTCCGCCAATGTCGGGGACGGGATCGCGAAGATCCGTCTGGAAAAAGGAGCCGTGCGGATTAAGCCGGTTACCCGGGAAGAACCGGGAACTCCGGTTATCAGCTCGCTCAAGACCGGAGCTTCCGGCGTTTCCGGGCCTTCCCGGGAAGGAACGGCAGCCATCGCGGCGGTCCGGGGCGTCCTGGGCTCCCGGATCGTAAGCAACGAAGAGATTGCCCGGCTCTGTCCTACCTGGAGTCCCGACGATATTGTACGGCGGACCGGAATAAGGGAGCGCCACTGGATAGGCGAGGGGGAGAACGCCCTGACCCTGTCGGTGGACGCCTCGAGCCGGCTCCTGGACGACCTGGGTATCGGAATCGAGGACGTGGACCTGCTGATCTGTTCCACCGTCACTCCCGTAATGAACACCCCGGCTCTGGCTACCATGATACAGTACGAACTGAACCGTAAATACAATGCCGACTGCTCCTGCCCTGCCTACGACATAAACGCCGCCTGTTCCGGCTATGTCTACGGGCTTCAGATAGCCCACGACTACCTGGCGCAGAAGCCGGACCACAGGGTCCTGCTTGTAACCGCCGATATCCTTTCTGACCGCATGGATACCGCGGATCCCTCTACCGCCCCGGTTTTCGGTGACGGCGCGACGGCGACCATGATAGTCGGCGGAACGGAGCTGTCGGAGAAAGGCAAGCTGGAGATAAAGCGGCCGGTCCTCTCCGCCAGCGGTGAAGACGGATCACTGCTGAGAATCCCTGCGGACCTGAAGGACCCGGTATTCATGGAGGGCCCGGAGGTCTTCCGCAAGGCGGTTAGCGCCATGGCGGACATTCTTAAGGATGCCTGCCGGGAGGCTGGAATCGGACCTGAGGAACTCAATCTGGTGATCCCCCATCAGGCTAATCAGCGCATAATCGACGCGGTTCGGCAGAAACTCAGGGCAGAACCGGAGAAGGTATACAGCATTATCGACGAAATCGGCAACATATCCTCGTCGACGATCCCGGTCTGCCTTGAAAGGATCCTGGAGGATTCCTCCCGGCGGGAAGAATATTACGGCCTTACAGCCTTCGGCGGAGGGTTCACGTTTGCCGGAGGTGTACTCAAACGGGTCAAGGACTAACCTGAGGAGCCGCTTCGGGGGAATTCCGGAGAATCCGAATCTCCTGCCTCTCGGAGCGGTGCCGTATCTTGAAAAAGAGGGTTTTGGTCCGGGGATTATACAACCAGCCGTCGCTGTAGCGCTGGAATTCGGGATCGCTCTTCCAGGGAATACCATGCATCTGAATCTGGTCGAAGGGTTCTACCCCGTAGAGGGCAAAGTGGTGTATTCCTCCTTGGGGAAAACGGAAACTCAGGACGCTCGTAACGCCGCCTTGCTGGTAACGCACATTCGCAGCGGCGGTCCACATCCATCGCTCATCTGTTCCCAGGGCGATTGCCTGTGGTTTGTAGGGAAGTTCTCCGCTGAGAGATCGAAGCTGCGGCAGGGCCTCCGGCTCCAGAAGCTCCGGTGAGTTCTGATAGCTGAATTCCCTGCGGATTATCCGGGCAGGGCTGCGGGAGAACTCCCCGGCGGATGCGGCAAAGGATGCAAGAAGGGTGTAGCCCAGAGCTTTGGAGAGGTCGTCTCCGCTCGCAGTCATCAGTCTTCCCGCCAGTACGCTGGTCAGGGTATCGGAAGTCCCGTTAAAATGTATGCCGTAACCGTAATTCGTTGTACAGATCCTGGGCAGGAGCTGTTCCCGGATAAGATAGCGGATGCCTGAATGTTCCGCGCCTTCCTGCTCAAGCAGAAACTCGGCCGCCCGGATCGCTCTGAGCAGATCCGTCGGGCTGGACGGATCGGCAAGAACAGCAGTCTCCGCCAGCTTGGAGAGGGACTCCTGTATGCCTTCCCTGGAACCGAGCCCCGCCTGGATAAGCGTGCGCAGGTTCTCGTTTTTGTCAAAAACCGAACTGTCGCCGCTGCTTACCGCTATCCGTACTTCATTGATGTAATTTTCCATGGACGCACCGAACTCCCCGAGAGGAGGTACTGCGGCGCCGAGAAAGAGGGCGCTTGCATGGTCGATGAGCCGGGGGCTGGCCGCGGCAAGGCGTTCCCTGGTCGAGAAGTAACTGCCCCTGGACAGGGATTCCACGAGGAACGCCGTGGCGGTTCTGCTCTCCGGCGGAGCATCGGCAACGTATTCCCAGCTCCCCGCTCCCGGGATCCAGCGGCCCCTTTCCCATCCTCTGTAGGCGACGGCAAAGAACTCCTCCAGTGCCCGGTCGGCTTCCTCCCGTGAGACGAGCCCTCCCCGCATGCGGAACCAGCTTTCCGCCAGAGAACCCTCCTCCCGGGCGCTGGAGAGCAGGATATCCTGGGGGGAATTACTCCGGGGAATGGAGATAAACTCCGCGGTAACCCGGGCTGAAGGGGGCAGCAGCACTGTGCCTCCGGAGGTCCCGGGGGGCGAAGCGACGAGTATGGGCAGTCCGCTGTGGAATTGCGGTTCCGAACCTCTCCAGGGGAGTCGAATACCCTGCAGGTGTTCTGTTTCGGTCTCGGAAAAATCGAGACTCAGGATATAACTGTTGTTTTTCTCTTCGTTCTCCCGGATCCGGAGTTCGATGCCCGAAACCAGACGTATGGAAATCTCACCGCTGGACCTGTCGATATCCGCCACTACAGCAGGATATTCCCTACCCTCTGTGTCGACCTCCACGGCAAGGCCTGTCTCGGGAATGGAGAGCTGAAAGCTGCGGTAGCGGAGTGTAAGGGATCGAAACCCTGCACCTTGGACCGGCAGAATCTTGCCGGTGACCCCCGCGGCCTGTCGGGCGGAGATACTGATCTCTCCCAGGGTGTAGCTGACGGGTCGGGCCTGGCCGAATTCCCGGTACAGGAGTCCGCCGATAATAAGAGCATAAACAACGAGGACGAGATAGTAGGCTGGCCTGACCCGACTTTTCATGACCGGATTGTACCAAGGCCGGCTCCTTGAGGCAAGCAATATATCGGAGTGTAATCTACTTCTCGGGCCGGCGCAGAAGATTCATCAGCTGAAAGGTAAAATAGAGGCGTCCGAGACTTGACGAAGGGCTCGGACTGCCGGAATCGGATTTCATGGAGAGGGCCAGAGGATGCTCGTCCAGAGTGTAATCGGAAACGACTTTGCCGCACCAGTCCCGGAGCTCATCGTGCCGGCCGTTCCGGTAAAGCTCCTGAATTGTCCTGAGGTCATCGAAAAAGGGTTTGAAGGACCGGGCCTCTTCGATAATGATGGACAGCCCTCCGCCGCTTCTGCCGTTCTCCCGGGCGTAGACAAGATCGAGCCGGGGGGAATAATCCTCCAGAGCCGCGGCCAGGGCCAGGAGTCTCTGCTGATGGTACTCTCCGCGGTAGTCCGGGCAGAGCTGAAAGAGTGAACGCAGGTAGCGTTCATGCTCCCCGGCCACCGAAAGGGCGACCATCAGGTCCTGCATGGCCCGGGTGGGAAGATCGACGGAGACCAGGCGGCCTTCAAGCTCCCAGGGATGAACGGGGTTTCCTATCCGGGCCAGGGACTTGGCAGCTGCGCAGGATACCCGGGGCTCTTCTGCCTGATAGAGCCCGAGCAGAGCATTCCGGCTCTTCTCTCCCGGGTAGGCCCCCAGGGCGAATATCGCGCTGGAGCGCTGGGCGGATTCGGGGTTCTCCGCCTCCCGGATGATGAGCCCCAGGAGCCGGGGCCGGGGATTCGTATAGAGGGAGATCAGGATCTGGTCCTTCTCCGGGGCAATAGGATTGTTCAGTATCTGCCGCAGCTCCTGCTCCGCCTGGGGCGTAGGAGAGTAGTTGAGTGCGGTAAGGATGTTCTGCCGCTTTACCGGATTGGCCGTCAGGTTGAAGGTGTAGATATCCAGGAAGGTCTTGAAGTTGCGGGGAGAGAAGATGATATTCGCGGTTTCACGCATGCCCAGGCTTCCCTGGTCCCGGAGGCTGAATACCAGCAGGAAGGCTATGGCGCAGTAAATTGAGCCTGCTGTAAAGGTAAGGCTGTAGTCGGAGCCGAAGGGCAGGCTGATGTATGCCGCCAGGTCGATAAGGAGCCCTCCTGCGATGCCCGCCAGGAAGGAGAAGACGGCAGTAATAAAGTTCAGCAGGGACATGAAGCTTATCTTGTCCTCCTCCGGAATCACGTTATACACAAGCCGGGCGACCAGCTGAAACACCGAAGCCTGCAGAAAGGTGGTAAAGAAGCCCAGACCCAGAAAAAGTCCCAGGGGTGCGTCCTTGAGACCCGCCCAGATAATAAAGATGGCCGCCTGCCCGATAAAGGAGGCCATCAGGAGGGGTTTGGAGCCCACATTGTCCACAATGGGACGCAGAAAAAGTCCGCTTACAATCATGCCTGCCGTCCCCACCAGGGAGTAAAGGAATACCATGTTCTGGGCGTAGCCGGCCACGACCCGCAGAAAAGGGGTGGTAAAGCCGATCAGCACCGCGGCGGAAAGGCTGAAGCAACGGATAAAGATGACCAGGAGCTGCTCCCGGTTTTTAACCGTCCGAAGGAGTACCCGGTAGAGGTTGCTCCCCTTCTGGTACTGGCTCTTCTCCCGGTAGGGAATCCTGCGCAGGTAGAGGGCGGAGATGGTATTGGTGATTACCCCAAGACCGATCAGAACCAGCAGACTGTTCAGTTCGCTCAATAGGGCGATGGAGGTTAACAGGTAGCTGATGAGCTGGCTGACCAGCCGTGCGGACTGGTTGCTGATAAACATCTGGGCGATAAAGCGTCCCCGGGTTTCCGTGGAGGCCACCATCTGCTGTACCGGCTCGGCCATGGAAGCACCGACGATGCGGGAAATGCAGAAGAGGGCGTAGATGCCCAGGATCAGGACCACCGCCGTCTGCCCCCGGGTAAAAAGCAGCAGCACATAGAAGCCGCTGACCGCACCGCGGAACATCCAGGCGGAAAAAAAGAGCTTTCGCAGGTTCATGCCGTTGGTCAGCCGGGGTACGAAGAGCAGTACGAGCCCCGCAATATGAATAGCCGACGAGATAAAGCCCAGCTGGGTGTTGGAGGGATTGAACTGCAGGGCCAGCAGATAGATGATCGTTTCCGCCAGAAAACCGTAACCCAGCCCGTTAAAGAGGGCGTGCCAGAGAAGCAGCTTGACCCCTTTTTCGCGTTCGTCCTGGGTGAGGAAATCTGTGATCATCCTGGCATTACTGTAGAGCGGGAGGGGGGGCTGGTCAATCCAGTATTCCGATTTTTTGGGCGTAGCGCACGAGTTCGGCGTTGCTGTTGAGGCCGAGTTTTTTCAAGATGCCGGATTTGTAGTTTTCCACAGTACGATGACTTATATACAGCACCGAGGCAATGGCGCGGTTCGTGTGGCCTTCCGCCAGCAGGCGGAAAACCTCCTGTTCCCGGTGACTCAGGAAGTCATACTCTTCGTGACGGGTCTCGATAATATTGGCGGCATGGCTGGTAAGTTCCGGCAGCATAAGCTCTGTTATATAGCTATCGAAGAAGAATTCCCCCGGGATATAAGACTCAAGCCGTCGATTGTTTTGTAAAGTAACCGGACGCACCGCCCCGCAGGGCCTGCTGCAGGTAATCCAGACCTGCGAACATGGAATGGACCGCTATTCTGCAGGATGGGTGGGTTCTTTTCAGGCGGGGGAGTAAATCTAATCCCGACCTTCGCCCAGAGAAATATCCAGCAGGCAAAGATCGGGACGATGATGGGACATTATTGTGACAGGATTTACAGCCGCGGGATCTGCGGAAAAGCATCAAAATGGCTGTCCTGGCTGAATAGATACAGATCGTGCTGAATCGTTAGCGATGCTATCCAGATATCATTCGCAGGAATCGGTGTTCCGGCCTTCCGGAGCTGACGGAACAGGTGTGCGTAACCGCGGGTAGTTTCCATAGTAGGCATGAGTATTTCTACACGTTCCCGCTGGAGAAACTGTTCAAAAATGCGCTCGTTCTCTCTTCCCCTGCTCCCGACGGCAAAGCCGGCGCGCAATTCGGTTATAACGATAAAGGGAACGCATACCCTCGATGCCTTTCGAAACACCTGAACAGCCTCGGATACGGCGTCCACAAAGTCTCTGTAACGGTTTGTATCAATGGCAATGTCTAACGCCATAGGTCCGGCTCAATAGTATCCTGGTCGGCAAGCCCCTGATCGAATTCTGTATCCTCCTGCCATGTCCCGATAAGGTCGTCGAGGTCACTTTTCTCCTGTTCTTCCTCCATTCCGACCCCTCGCTTAAGTGCATCCACTATGGCACTGTTCAAACTTATTTTGCGTCTGCGTGCCCATTCGCGGAGTGCTCTATCCAGACCGTCCGGTACATTTCTAACGGTGTACTGCGGCATGAGTGCTCCTTGTGCAGGCAGTAAGTCATATATTGCCTGCACTATTTTAATGTAGAAAATTTGACTGAGTGGTCAAGATATTCAGAGCTTGGCATTCTTCGGAGAGTTCAGCCCTCTGCCTGTTTTGGCAGAAGAGCGCCTGAAAAAGATTTTTCTTTTTCCGGGGGATCGCTGCACAGATATTACTTATCGTGGGCGGTGTCGATTTCGATATTACAGTCGACGCAGAAGTTGATCATGTCTGTTCTCCTATAATATTTTTGTCAGTAGGAAGGTTCATTATTTGAAAAAAGAAGAGTAGTGAAAAAAAAGTTCTTTTTTCCCTTCAATTTCTATAAGCACTAAGAGAAGACGAAGGGGTGAGGCTCCTGGTCAGTCCGTAATTTCGATTTTTATCGCCGTTTTTGGATAAGCATCTGCCAGCTTTCGGTCGCAAGTCTAAGTACTTTATCAGCCTCCGGCTCAAATTCCCTTCCTTTCATTACATCCGATGCAGCAGCAAAGATACCGACAGTATCATCCACACTAAGAAGCTGTTTGCGCAAATAAAGAGTCAAAACGTTTCGAAACTCACTGCGCCAGAGCCGGGGAGCCGCCCATTCAGAAACCTTGCAGTACAGCTCTTCTGCAGCTTTACTGTATGGGGAAGAGAGAAACAGATAGGAGATTACATTGGTATCGACGACAATCATTGACGTCCATATTCCCTGGCAGACTTCAGTATCTCCTCGGTGAGTGTAAATCCTGAGGTTTTTGCCCTGTATGTTCGGGCGGTTTCCAGAACCGACTCAGTGCTGCACTTGTCATACTTTATGCCTTTTTCGATAAGGTAGATTATTTGACCATTCAGGCTTCGGTGCTCTCTGTCCGCGGCTTCTTTGAGTGCCGAATAGACGGGTTCCGGAATATTCTTGACGGTGATATTGGCCATGGAATCCTCCTTGGGGAAACCGTTATGGTATCAAAATGGTGCCATTTGAGGGATTTGTCACTATCTATGCATTCAGGTGTTGTTTTGGTTATCGACGGGATTACAGAAGCTTGTCGCAGAATAATCACTTACTCCCCCCAATCCTCCACCACCAGACCGGGAATATCGGTAAAATCCCTGCTGTTCAGGGTGGCCAGGATGCAGCCGTGGCGCAGGGCCGTCGCTGCGATGCACAGGTCAATTACCGGCCGTGTCCGACCGTTTCTAATTGAATCAGCCTGAAGGTCGGCAAATACTTTGGCCTCCGCCGGAGTAAAATCCAGAATGGGTATACGGTCTTTGAGTATTTTTACGTATTTTTCCGCCAGGCTGCTGCTCTCCACTGCGCGTATTCCCTGAAGGACTTCCAGTTCACAGAAAACCGAAATACAGCAGGCAGCGTCGCCGACTGCCTTCCATTTTTGAATCACACCGGGCAGGGGGAAGCGCTTCAAGGGCTGGCTGTAAACCGAAGTGTCCAGCAGGTATTTCATGCGTCGCTGTCGGAAAAGGGATTTCGGATAGAATCCGTTTTCCGGGACGGGGCGACGAAGTCCTCTGTGAAATCTTCTCCGGCGGTATAACTTTCCCAGGCTTCCCAGACCTCTGATGCCGGTATGCTTTCCTTCTGTGCCGGGACTATTCGTACCAGAGGATCACCCCGGCGGGTGACGAGTATCTCCTCACCATTTTTTGCCACCTCTGCACAGATTTGCGAGAGCCTGGTTTTTGCCTCAAAGATACCTATCTGTCTCATACAGTAAAACTACTGGTTGACTGGTCTGTTGTCAATAATTTTTTTTGTACTGTTCCGAATCGTGGGGATAGACATCGATCAAAGTATTTCCTGGTATGAGGTTATCTGTTTCTCTATGCCAGTATGATGCTTTTTTCCAAAATGACGGTAGTCCACGATCAGCACAACAGTTTCATCCCCACGATTCGGAACACTAGGTTCTGTTTACTATCAGGCATCTCTCCACATACTCTTACTTCAAAGCAATTCAAAAGCGTAGAAAAACAACTGTCCAGGGGCATTAGAAAAGAAATCGGGAATCTGATATCATGGAGAAATATTCAGGGCATCGGGGGCAGGTAATATGACGGAAATTAATGGGATAAGCAAGGAACAGTTGATTGCATGGGAAGAGCTCTTGTTGAATAAGGGTATTCGGAACGACAAGGAACAGTTAAAGCAGATCGTTGAAGATAATTGTATCGAAATCGATGAACACGGCAGAAGCGCGTATTCAAGCAAGGCGGGGCTGGAAAAACTTGACGGGGTATTTTACATCTCCGATACGGCCTCTGAAATGCTCATGCTGTCTGAGGATACGGTCCTCTTGATGTACGAGGCTGTGAAAACAAAGAACAACAGCAGGACACGGGCTAACTGCAGCTCAATCTGGAAAAAGAAGCAGGAGGAATGGAAGGTAATCTTCCATCAAAGGACTGATCTGAAGAATTAGCTAGTGTCCCGAATCGTGGGGATAAAATCACCGTGCAGCCGAAATTCACCGCCACAATGGACAAACTCACCGAATACGGAAAGGCGGGACGGATAATCCATTCATATAACTACAGTTAGCCGCAATCTATCCCCACGATTCGGGACAGTAATAAAGAATTGACAAAGACCTCGGTATACCGGGAATCAGCCGAATTCCGGGTCTTTCATCTTCTTGCGGAGGGAGCCTCTTTCGTGTAAAGTTTCCGGGAGATTTACCGTACACAGAGGTTGAGTTCCATGTCAGCTCCGCACCGCATATTCTCCCTGCTCATTATTGCCCTCATGGCTGCCCTTGTTTTCTTCGGCTGTGCCACGGCGCCGGAAACTGCAGAACCTGAAGACGAAGAAGAACCGGAAATCAGCCTGGAGGAGGAGACCTACCGGGGCGTCAGCTACTACGCCGCCACCGGAGACCCCTCGGCGGCGATTTCAGCCTTCGAACGGGCAAAACGGGAGGCCCCGGAGGATCCGGAAACCAGGGTGCTCTACTCCTCACTGCTGTTGGCGGTGGGGCAGTTCGACGAGGCGGAGGCGGAGCTCGAAGCTGTCCTTAAGGAGAACCCGGAAAACATCAATGCCCTCTACAATCTTTCCCTTGTGCAGGGCGCCCGGGGGGAAAGTCAGGCCAGGGAAACCACGCTGGAGGAAATCCTGAACGTCGATGCGGGAGAGCCCCGGGCCAATGCCTCCCTTGGGGAGCTCTATCTGGAACGGAAAGAGTACCGTAAAGCAAAAGACTCCTTCCGACGCAGCCTGGATTCGGATCCGGATAACTTTGTTGCCCGCATGGGTTACGGGAACGCCCTGCGAAGGACCGAGGATTACCGGGAATCTGTGGAGCAGTTTAACGAGGCTGCCGGAATAGACCCGGATTACTCCTTCGTCTATGCCGACCGTGCCCGCAGCAAGCTCGGGCTCGGGAAACCCAAGGGCGCGGAGGAGGACCTGACCAGGGCCATCGAGGTGCTCCCGGACCACTACTGGCACTACATAGACCGGGGCAAGGTCCGGTTGATCGACCTTGCAAAACCCTCCCTTGCCCTGGAGGATTTCGACCGTGCTGTGGAAATCAATCCTGAGCTTTTTTACGCCTATGTCTACAGGGGGGGAATCCTCATAGATCTTGGTCGTTACACTGAAGCCCTGAAGGATCTTGAGTTTGTGATTTCCCGGCGTCCTGATTACTACCCGGTGTATCCGGATCTCGGTATGCTTTATGTGCTGGAAGAACGCTACCCGGAAGCCCGCAGTTTCTACCGGAAGAGCAGCGAACATGACCGAGAGAACCCGGGATTCAAATTGATGGTCGGGGCCCTCTATTTTGTCGAAGGGGATGCCAAAAAGGGAACGGAGTATTTCCGGGGTATCGTGAACACCTTTCCACGGGATTCCGGGGCTTACCATGTTGCCAGGACTTTTGTTGAGCCCGGTTACGAGGGAACGGCCTTGAGGAAGCTGAAAGAGGAGAAACAGCCTCTTCTGAAGAGTCAGATGTTTTTTTATCTGGGGCTGTTCTACATGACCCATGATATGTCCGCCCTGGGGGAGACCCTTTTTATGGAGACCGCGGACGCGAATATTCTCTCCCTCCGGGAGACACGGCTTGCCAGGGAGTTCCTGAAGCGCCGGGGAGTTTTTGAGTGAAGGATATCCATGTAAGCGATACGCTAACCAGAGTAAAACTGCGGAACAAGGAGGTCATCCTTATCGGGACCGCCCATGTCTCTTCCGAGAGTGCCGACGAGGTGGAGCGGGTCATCCGGGAGGAGAAACCCGATCATGTCTGCATAGAGATTGACGAGGGCCGATTCGCGGCAATGAAAAAGAAGCAGAGCTGGGAGAGCATGAATATCGGCCAGGTCATGAAGCAGGGAAAGGCCTTCCTGCTGCTGGTAAACCTCGTGCTTACCTCCTTTCAGCGACGCATGGGGATGGACCTGGGCATAGCTCCGGGGGAGGAGATGAAGCGGGCGGTTTCTGTCTGCGAAGAGGAGGATATTCCCTTCTCCTTCGCCGACCGGGAGATCCAGACCACCCTGCGCCGGGCCTGGGCCAAATCCGGCTTCTGGGGCAAGAACAAGCTTATCGCCGCTCTCGTAAGCTCCGCCTTTACCAGCGAAAAGCTCTCGGAGGAGGAGATAGAACGCCTCAAGGAAAAGAGCGCCCTGGAAGACATGATGCAGGAACTTGCCGGCTATCTGCCTTCCGTCAAGGAGGTATTGATTGATGAGCGGGACCGTTTTCTGGCAACAAAAATCTTTCAGGCCCCGGGGGTGCGCAATGTCGCGGTTATCGGGGCGGGTCACGGCCCCGGTATTATCCGGATCCTCCACGAGCTTGACGAGGGAAAGGGGGATACCGATCTGTCCGATATCAGCAGTGTTCCTCCCCGGGGAAGGGTTTCCAGGGTAGTGCCCTGGCTCGTGCCGGTGGTAATCCTTGGAATTGTTGGTCTTGGCTTTCTGAACGCCGGCTGGCAGAACGCCCTTTCAATGCTCTGGATGTGGGTGCTGGTCAACGGTACCCTCTCGGCCCTTGGGGCGATCATTGCCCTGGCTCATCCCTTGACGGTGATTTTGTCCTTTGCGGCGGCGCCGATTACCTCGCTGAACCCGACCATCGGGGTGGGGATCGTTGCCGGGCTTATCGAAGGATTTTTACGGAAACCCCGGGTAAAGGACTTTGAAACCCTCCATGACGACATTCTGAGTATCCGCGGTTTTTATCGTAACCGTTTTACCCACGCCCTGCTGGTCTTTTTTCTCTCCTCCGTGGGAAGTGCCGTCGGCACCTTCATCGGTATTCCCTATCTGACCTCCCTGATCGGAGGCTGAAGGGATGCTGTATGAGTAGTACGGCCCTTCCGGAACGCCTTCATCCTGGTCAGATCGAAAAACAGCGGAAAAGACTGAAAGAGGGATTCCCTTTCGATACCCTGTTTTCCCGCATCGATTTCCTCCTTTTTGTGCTGAACCGGCAGAGGCAGATTGTGGAGAGTTATCCCGAGGATGCCGGCCGCTTTCATGGCGATCTGCTGGAAGGCCTGGGCCAGCGTCCCGGCGAGGCTCTGGGCTGCGTTCATGCCAAAAGCTGCTCCGGGGGCTGCGGTACTTCGGCGGCCTGCCGTTTCTGCGGGCTGGCCCTGGCCGTTTCGGAAGCCCAGGAGGAGGGTATCTCCGTAAAGCGCCGCTGTCTGCTTCGTCGGAGCGGGGCGGCTTCCGAGGAGGGGATTGAGTACCAGGTAAGCGCGGTCCCGATTTCCTGGGAGAATGAGCAGTACATTCTGCTCTTTCTTGAGAACAGGAGCGACGAAAAGCGCCGCATGGTAATGGAGCGTCTCTTTTTTCATGATGTACTCAATACCGCCACCGGCCTGCGGATGCACCTTGAACTGATGGCCCGCAAGGATCTTCCCCGGAGTATCAGGGCGGATGTAAAGAAACTCCTCGAGATCAGCAGCAGTCTCACCGCTGAAATCGAGGACCAGAAGACCCTCACAGGGGCGGAAAACGGGACTCTCCAGGTGCGCAAGGATTTTGTCCACTCCCTGGAACTGCTGAAACTTCTGGCGGACCAGTTCAGCGGACTCGCCGAAGAGAGGGGTGTTTCCATCGAGGTCCGACCCTTTGCGGAGGCCTTCTCCCTGATTACCGACGCCGGGCTCCTGCGGCGGGTGGTCGGGAACATGCTGAAAAATGCCCTTGAAGCCTCCGGAAGGGGGGATACGGTTACTCTTTTCTGCGGCACACGCTCTGGAGGGCAGGTTTTCAGCGTCCGGAATCCCGGGGTCATGGACGAGGAAGCCCGGCTCCGGGTCTTTACCCGCTCCTTTTCCACCAAAGGGGAGAACCGGGGGCTTGGGACCTATAGCATGAAGCTTCTGGGAGAGGGCTATTTAAAGGCTTCCGTAGGATTCACCAGCACTGAACAGGACGGAACGGAGTTTTATATTCTCTTTGCAGATCCTTCCGGCCGTTCCCTTTGACAGTACCCCGCGCTGCGGTGTAGAAAATAGATATCCACCTTTTTTCTGGAGGCGCTATGGCACGACTGATGATTATCGGGGCCGGCGGTGTGGGGACCGTTGTTGCCCATAAGGCTGCCCGGCACAACGGGAGTTTTACTGAAATACTCCTTGCAAGCCGCACGAAAGCCAAATGCGATGCAATTGTCGCTGCGGTGGAGGAGAAGACCGGGGTCCGCATTTCGACCGCGGGGGTTGATGCGGAGGATGTTCCCGCTTTAACAGCCCTTCTGAAGGACTTCGGCCCCGACATCGTCATCAATGTGGCCTTGCCCTATCAGGACCTGTGCATCATGGATGCCTGTCTTGCCGCCGGGGTCAACTACCTGGATACCGCCAACTACGAACCCAAAGACGAAGCGAAATTCGAGTACAAGTGGCAGTGGGCCTATAAACGGAAGTTCGAGGACGCCGGTCTGACTGCAATTCTGGGCTGCGGTTTTGATCCGGGGGTAACAGGGGTCTTTACCGCCTATGCTGCGAAGCACCATTTTGACGAGATCAACTACCTCGATATCATCGACTGCAATGCCGGCGACCACGGCAAGGCCTTTGCCACCAATTTTAATCCGGAAATCAACATCCGCGAGGTTACCCAGAAAGGCAAGTACTGGGAGAACGGAAAGTGGGTCTATACAGAGCCCCACGAGATTCATCAGCCCGTCACTTATCCGAACATCGGCCCGAAGGAATCCTACCTGATCTACCACGAGGAGCTGGAGTCCCTGGTAAAGAACTTTCCCGGTATAAAGCGGGCCCGCTTCTGGATGACCTTCGGCCAGGAGTACCTGACCCACCTGCGGGTGATTCAGAATATCGGAATGGCCCGGATCGACCCGGTCATGTATAATGGCGTCGAGATCGTCCCGATCCAGTTCCTGAAGGCCGTTCTGCCCGATCCCGGCGAGCTGGGGGAAAACTACACCGGGGAAACCTCCATCGGCTGCCGCATCCGGGGCTTAAAGGATGGGGAGGAGCACAGCTACTACATCTGGAACAACTGCAGCCATGAAGCAGCCTATAAGGAGACCGGTGCCCAGGGGGTCAGCTATACCACCGGGGTTCCGGCTGTGGTGGGGGCTCTGATGTTTGTCCAGGGAAAATGGAAGCGCCCCGGGGTGTATAACGTTGAGGAGTTCGATCCCGATCCCTTCCTTGAGCAGCTTGCCTCCGACGGGCTGCCCTGGCATGAAGAGCACGACGGGGATCTTGAGCTATAGCTGCCTCAGAGGCGGATAATAATCCCGGTTCCCAGAATAAAGATCCGGTCCTGAACGCGGTATCCCGACTCCCCCGCAGCGGCAACGTCCTCCGAGGTGCTCCAGGTGCGGAATCGCCAGGCACCGAAGAGTTCCAGTTTGATCCTGCGGTTCAAATGGTAGACCAGATTCAGGTAAGGGTCGTGCTCATAAATCAGCACTTCCGAAAAGTTCAGGGGCAAATAGACCCCGTATTGGAAGCCGATATTGAATACCGGTTCCCGGTCCTGTATGTGTACGTAGGTGATCCCCGGACGGATCATAAGGGTCTGATGGCCGTTATAGGTATTGAAGATATACCTGTTCTTCAGCATAAAGACCCAGTTTTCCCCGGGCAGGGAGGAAAGCAGAAAACGGGGACTGACATCCAGGCTAAGCAAGTGCTCCGGCCGGTCAGTCGTTTTTTCCCACCACCAGCCGGAAGGGTCGCCTGCCCAGTCGTCATCATGCCGGGCCCCGGCCAGCAGGGTGTAGAAGCTGCCAATTTTCAGGTTTTTGTGCAGCCGATAGTATGCCCCTGCCAGGAGGGCGCGGTACTGGAATTCCCCCTCCTCCAGGCGTCCGCTGACTTCAGCGACGGGTTCCAGCTTGCCGTAATCCTTTGACAGATTGAGTCTGAACTGATAATCAAGCTCTCCGGTGCGGGCCGATGGTACATGCTCGGAAATAAGAGGAGCTGCCGCCAGAAGTACGAGTATCAGCGTTACCAGTCTTCGAAGTGCAAAACCTTTTCTAGTCATAATCGATATCCAGAAGATCATAGTAAAGGGAGCTCAGGTCGGTAGTATCACGGACGGTTCCGGCCTCCGGATCGGTATTCCAGTTCAGCTCGCGAGTCCAGGGATAAAACCTGGGCTCGGTAATTCTGGTCCCGTTGATTATGTTGACACCTTCGCCGGCTTGTACCAGAACCTCCTGCTGCGCCGATTGTACCGTCACCGAACCTTCGTTGACGCAAAGCCAGATGTCTGCCGCCTCCTCGATTACCAGGCCGTAGGCGATGAAAAACTCCGTTCCCCGTACCCCTGCGGCTACCGACGGTGTTGTAACGGTAAAGGTATCTTTAAAGAGACGGGCAATCCGCGAGAATACACCGCCCCGCTGAAGATGCACCTCAACATCCTTTTCCAGGTTGTCGAGGCGAAGCCGGGTGTTTTCCTTCATTTTTATTGTACTTCCCCGGCTGCTCTCGAGTATGGCCAGGGATGCGGCGCCGGTGGACACGGTGTCGCCGGGCTGCAGTTGAGAACCGAAATCGGCGATTTCCCTTGCACCTTCCCGGAGAATTTCGGTCTCCCCTTCAATGTAGGCTATGATCCAGACCTCTGCCGTTATTGTTACGTTGAGCAGCAGGACCAGGGAAAGGACGAATATTTTTACTCTCATACTTCTTCCTTGTTGTAAATATAACAAAAACAGTAATAAAAGTGAGGAAAACCAGCTTTAAAAAGTATTTTTTCGTTACCCTTCTTGACAATGGACATTAAAGGACTATACTGTACATAAATGACCTGTGATAGACATTAAAAGAAAGAGAGGCTTGTATGCATTTGAATAGATTAATCACCCCGGACTCAATCTTGTTGATAAAGGAGACCGGAAAAAACGATGCCCTTGTCAGGCTTGTCGCCTCGGTCCCGGAGGCCGCTTCTTCCCTGAGCGGTAAAGATATTCTGGAGAAACTTCATGCCAGGGAGGAGCTTATGAGTACCGGAATCGGCCTGGGGCTTGGTATTCCACATATCCGGGCGGCGGGAATCAATATGCCGATACTGCGGATCGGAGTTCAGCCAGAAGGGATCCCGGATTATGAATCAATCGACGGTCTGCCGGTAAAAATCCTCTTTATGATTCTCCTGAAAGAAGACCAGCAGCGTGAACACGTTGCCCTTCTCTCCGAGATTGTCTCCCTGATGAAGATAGAACAGCTGCGGAACCGGCTTGCGGCAATTACCTCCGCGGAGCAGGCTTACGGGCTGCTCCGGAGCCATCTGGACGGAGAAGAGGAGCAGAAGGCATGAAGATTCTGGAACTGATTAACGGCAGCATGAGGATCGAGGAGCTGAATGCCCTGCTTTTTATCGGCATCGCGCTTTTTGGCGGGACCATCGGGGGACGGCTTTTTCAGAAGATCAGAATACCCCAGGTTGTGGGGTATATCCTCATCGGCCTTGCCCTGGGGGAGTCGGGTCTGGACTTTCTCTCCTCCGCGACCCTGAACCGTTTCCAGGCAATCAACTATTTTGCCCTGGGGCTGATCAGCTTCAGCCTCGGCGGAGAGCTCAAGTTTTCCACCCTGAAGAAGAACGGACGGCAGTTCAGTTATATCCTGTTCCTGGAGGCCTTCGGGGCTTTCCTTCTGGTGAGCCTGGCGCTCTTCTGGCCCATGAGGCTTCTTTTTGATGATGCCATTGCCCTGGCGGTGAGTCTGGTTCTGGGCAGCATCGCCGCTGCCACAGCCGCGGCGGGGACCACGGATGTTCTTACTGAGTACCGGGCACGGGGTATTGTAAGCTCCACCCTGCTGGGGATAATCGCGCTGGACGATATCCTCGCCCTGTTCCTGTTTACCATTCTTGCGGGTATAGCGGCGCCCCTGCTTGGTTTCGGCGGAGAGAACCTTCTGGCTTCCATGTTGTTTCCCCTCTACGAAACCTTTGGTGCAGTGACTCTCGGTCTGATTTCAGGCTTCGCGTTGATCTGGCTTTTAAAAAAATACACCGAAGAGGAGAAGATCTTCGTCTTTGCCATGGGAGCGATACTTCTGGTTCTTGGAGCTTCCATCTTTCTCGATGTTGATATGCTGATGACTGCCATGATCATGGGTGCTGTCCTGGTGAATAAGGCTCCCAGGAAAAGCAGGATCGTTTTTAATCTGATCGAGCGGTTTTCTACGCCCATCTATGTTCTCTTTTTCGTTTTCGTCGGTGCATCCCTGAAGTTCGCCAGCCTGTCTCCCTTGATTCTCCTGATGATCGGAATTTTCATACTTGCCCGCTTCACGGGAAAAACCCTGGGGGTACGTCTCGGCGGTCGTCTTTCCGGGGCTTCGAAAAAACTGCGGAGGTACCTTCCCTACTGCCTTCTCAGCCAGTCCGGCGTGGCTGTCGGTCTCGCCATTGTGGCGGCCCAGCGTTTTCCCGGCGTCGTCGGCGAAACAATCCTGATTATGGTGACCACCTCCACCTTCATTCTGCAGCTTATCGGGCCGACCCTGATAAAATACGCTATCGACGGCGCGGATGAGGCGGGCAAGAATATCAGCGAGGATGTCCTTAAGGAGCAGCTAAAGCTTGCGGAGCTGTTGCATCCGGAGGAGGCCTTTGTTAAGGACGCAGCTCCCATTAGCGAGGTAATTCACCGCTTTGCAGGGACATCTTTCAGTGAACTGTGCGTGCTGGATAAAAACGACCGGCTTGCAGGGGTAATAAGCTTTGACAATCTGAAGACGGTGCTCGTTTCGCCGGAGCTGAACCACTTTCTGCTGGCTGTGGACATAATGAGCCCCCTTCCCGTGCTTGCTTCTCCGGATATGAGTCTGCGGGAGGCTGAGAAAAGAATGCGGAAGACAGGGGTCGAGTACATAGCCGCCGTTGACGGAGCGGGCAGGTTCAGGGGACTCTCTGAACAGAGATTGATTGACAGATTTGCCCGACAGCGCTACCTGGCTTTACAGGAGACCTAGGGTCAGCCATATCTGACCGGGTCCCTTGTGCAGGGCGCCTTCAATGGGTACTCTGATCGGTATGAAATCCTTTCCCTCCCCCTGTTATATTCTGGAAGAAGAGTTGCTGCTCAGGAATCTTGGAACCATCAGCTCTCTGGCCGGGAGTGCCGATATTTGCATTATCCCGGCCCTGAAGGGCTTTGCCATGTGGAAGGTTTTTCCTCTTGTGGCGGAATACGTGGAGGGGGCAGCGGCAAGTTCACTGAACGAGGCGCGCCTTATAAACGAAGAGATGGGTCGCCCCTGTTACACCTATGCTCCTGTCTACGCTGAGGATGAGTTCAGCCGTCTTTTGGAGATCTCCTCCCATATCACCTTCAACTCCGCCGCTCAGGCGCGGAGATTCCTGCCCCGCCTTCAGGAGTACAACAAAAGCGTGTCAGCCGGAGTTTCCTGGGGCGTTCGGGTCAATCCCGGATGGTCTCCCGTCGAGACGGCCCTCTACAATCCCGCCTCGCCGCAAAGCCGTCTGGGAATGCCCCGGGAAGAGCTTGATGAGCTGATGACGGAGTATTGCCCCGAAGGTCTTCATGTGCATGCCCTGTGTGAGTCCAGTGCCCGGAACAGCGCGGACCTTATCCAGGCTGTGCGGGAAGGCTACGGTGATCTGCTTTCTTCCCTCTCCTGGCTGAACCTGGGGGGCGGTCACCTGATGACCGGAAAGTCCTATGATCTGGACCTTCTTGGCCGCAGCCTCAAGGGCCTGAAGGCGGAGTATCCGAAGCTGACGGTGATCCTCGAGCCCGGCAGCGCTTTTGCCTGGGAGACGGGGTACCTGAAATCCACGGTTCAGGACATTGTAGCCAGGGGAGGGGTACAGACCGCGATCCTGGATGTCTCCTTTACCGCCCACATGCCCGACTGTCTGGAGATGCCCTATCAGCCCCGTGTCCGGGGGGCGAGGATTGCGTCCGAACAGGACGATTCGGGCTACAGATACCGTATGGGTGGAAACAGCTGTCTTGCCGGGGACGTAATGGGAGACTGGCTCTTCGACAGGCCCCTGGACGTGGGGGATGAGATCATATTCGAGGACATGATTCACTACACCATGGTAAAGACCAGCATGTTCAACGGGGTAGCCCATCCTTCCATCGGTATTGTCAGGAGAGACGGCAGTCGCGAACTTGTGCGTGAGTTCAGCTACGAGGATTACAGGGACCGCCTGTCATGACGGGGCGTCGGGCTTCCGGGTGCCGTTCTACAGCGGCTCGGTTCCCGCTATGACATCCCGGTAAAAATAGTAGCTGTCCTTGGGGATCCTCCGCATATCGCCGTAGTCGGTATAGATTATCCCGAAACGCTTCGTGTATCCGTGGGCCCACTCAAAATTGTCCAGAAGGGACCAGAGAAAATAGCCCTTCAAGGGAATGCCCTCGCTGCAGATGCGTTTACAGACCCGAAGATGCTCCCTCAAATATCCGATACGCTCCGGATCATGGCAGCGTATTCCGCTCTCGTCCGGTCGGTCCGGAAAGGCCGCGCCGTTCTCAGTGATGTAGAGATCCAGGGGGCCGTAGTTTTCGTGGACCCATTTGATCTGCCGATACAGACCTTCGGGCACTATGTCCCAGCCCATGGCGGTCTTTTTGTGATGGGAGGGAACGACGACAAACTCCTCTGCTGCGGAGGCCTCATACTGTACCGTATCCTCCCAGTAGTAGTTCAGGCCGAGAAAATCGATGGGGGATGAGATTATTTCCATGTCTCCGGGTGCTACAGGCATGCTTACAGCCGGTTCTATATCGAGGTGACGCTGGGGATAGCCCTTTCCGAGGATCGGATCGATGTAGATTCTGCTCTGTCCGTCGGCGGCACGATCGGCGGCATACAGATCTTCCGGGTGGCGTGTAGCGGGTCGGGGGGTGCTCAGGTTCAGGGTTATGCCGATTCTGCCCTTCATGTTCATGCTGCGAAAGCACTGTACCGCCAGACCGTGGGCCAGATTAAGGTGGTGTACCGCCCTGTAGGCCTTGGCACGGTCACGAATCCCCGGTGCGTGTTCGCCATGCAGGTAGCCAAGGTGGGATGAGCACCAGGGCTCGTTCAGGGTAATCCAGGTCTCCACCCGGTCTCCGAAGTTCTCAAAGCAGAACGCCGCATAATCGGCATACTTCTGTGCAGTTTCTCTTACGGTCCAGCCCCCTGAGTCCTGGAGTTCCTGGGGAAGGTCCCAGTGGTAGAGGGTAATGGCGGGAGTTATGCCCTTTTCGAGGAGAGCGTCTGTAAGGCGATTGTAATAGTCGATTCCCGCGGGATTGGGGGTGCTTCCGCCCTTCGGGAAGATCCTTGGCCAGGCGAGGGAAAAGCGATAGGACTGGATACCCGCCCGGTACATAAGATCGATATCTTCCAGATATCTGTGGTACTGGTCGCAGGCCCTGTCTCCTGTATGGCCGTGGCGGACCGCTCCGGGGGTCCTGCAGAAGGTATCCCAGATGCTCATGGTTCTGCCGTCCTTGTCCCAGGCACCTTCTACCTGGTAGCTGGCCGTAGCTGAACCGAAAAGAAAATCCTTTGGAAAGTTCATTGATTCCGTACTCCTGATTTTACATTGACATGATCTGCAGAGATTATATCTCGATTCGCAGAAGTCCGAAAGCGGGAGTTTCGTAGGGATGGGTATTTCTCAGGGCTGCGATAACTGCTTCCCTGGCGCCTTCTTCCAGGACCATCTCCACACGATATTCAGTCTCCGTCTGAAGCTGACCCTTTGTACCCAGAAAAGGAGAGCTTGAATCTCCCGGCAGAAACTGTCCGCTTCCCTTTACCTCCCAGGAGCAGCGGCTGTACTCCCCTACAGCTCCGGCTCCGGCCTTAAAACAGGCATCTTTTACCTTCTCCTTATGGGATTCAGGGACATAGAAATAGAGCTGATACATGGTATGCTCCTCAATTCTCCCGCAGCGGGGAGGATCAGTTCTTTTTTACCGAGAAGAGCTCCGCCAGGGTCTCTTTTAGTCCCCGGAGGTTTTTTCCCTTTCCATCCTTATTCCCATTTTTGCCGGGACCGATGAGGGCGGAAAACCCGAGCTTCTCCGCAGCCTTGCTGCGCATCTCCGCCTGGGGAACCGGGCGCACCTCTCCGGCAAGACTGACCTCTCCGGCGAATACCGTGCCTTCCGGAGCGGCAAGGCCGGTACGGGCGGAGTAGAGGGCCACTGCCAGGGGCAGATCGATACCCACCTCATCGAGCCGGATACCCCCTGCGACGTTGACGTAGAGGTCCTGGTCGCTGAATCGGAGGCCAACGTGCTTTTCCAGGACCGCTGCGATGCGGGACACCCTGCGGGAGTCTATGCGGTCGGCGAAGGTTCGGGAAATGCCGCTCTTTGCAGGAACCGTAAGAGCCTGGATCTCCACCAGAAGCACCCTGCTCCCCTCATACACCGGAGCAATGGCCGCTCCCGGCGGAAGTCCTCCTTCGCGGTTCTGCAGAAAGAGGGAGGAGGGATTGTCCACGCCGATGAGTCCCCGCTCTTCCATGGAAAAGATTCCCAGCTCGTTCACCGGGCCGAAGCGGTTTTTCATTGCCCGGAGGAGCCGGATACCCCCCTCGGCCTCCTCGAAGTAGAGCACCGCGTCCACCATGTGCTCCACCACTTTGGGACCGGCAATGGAGCCCTCCTTGGTTACATGGGCCACCAGAAAGAGGGGGACCTGGTGTTCCCTGCACCAGTCGCTGAGCTCGTGACTGCCGTACTTTATCTGGTTCACCGTTCCCGGTACCGGACCGAGCTCTTCACAAATCAGGGTCTGAATGGAATCCACCACCACCAGGGCAGGCTGTATGGCCTCCAGGTGCCGCAGCAGGCCGTTAACGTCGGTTTCACAGAGGACCTTTATCGAGTCCGAAGCGGCCCCGATGCGCCGGGCACGCATGGCGATCTGCCGGGGGGATTCCTCTCCGGAGATGTACAGGACGGTACCGGAGCAGCGGACGCTCCGGGATACCTGGAGCAGCAGGGTCGACTTTCCGATTCCCGGCTGACCGCCGATGAGTACTGAACTGCCGGGGACCATGCCGCCTCCCAGAACCTGGTTCAGTTCAGGAATGCCCGTATCCAGCCGCTGGACGGCATCCTCGGGTATACGGGATAGGGTCTCAGCCTTATGTGCTGTACGTCGGGAGGACGGCTTTTTCCCCTCCCGGGGAGAGCCGCTCTCCTCGAGAAGGGTGTTCCACTCCCCGCAGGAGGGGCAGCGGCCGAGCCATTTTGCTTCGACGTGCCCGCAGGAGGAGCAGACGAAGCGGACAGCGTTTTTTTTCAGAAGTGGTACCGGATGCCGATACCGCCGTCAAGATCTCCTTCGGTATCGGGAAAGAGGGCTATTCCGGGTGCCAGTTCAAGGAAGAGTTCGATCTTTTCCGCGGGGTAAAAGGTAACCCCCACCGGGACTCTGAGGCCCAGGCCGACGGCGGAATCGTCGGTGTCCTTGTCCCTGGTAAAGATCCTCACCTTGGCTCCTCCGCCGAGGTACCAGCTGAAGGGTTTGGCGATCTCCTCCTCGATCTTTTCGATTCCGCTCCGCAGGAATATGTAATCCCCGTGGAGGTGCACATACTCCCGGAAGGACCAGGCTGCACCCAGAACGAACTGGTTGTTCAGGGAAAAACTCAGGCCCGTAGGTTCGCCGATAATGATCCCTGCGCCGATGTCGTTGGCGGCGACGGGAAGGGCGAAGGTCAGCAGTACAAGAAGAATCAGCAGATAGCGTCTCATGTTTTACCTCGTGTATTGATTTGACTCAAAATACTCATACCGGCATTGTTATTTCAACAACTCAACAACAAAAACCAGAAAGGAATTGGGAGGAATGACTCCCGGATACCCCTGTTCACCGTATCCCAGGTGCGGGGGAATGACCAGGCGCCTCTTTTCTCCGGCCTTCATGCCGCCTGCTGCAAGGATACCTTCCCGCCATCCGGGTATTACCTTGTCCAGAGAAAACTCCACCGGGTCTCCGCCGAAGCTTGACTGGATTACGTTGCCGTTCAAAAGGCTGAGCTCGTAATGCACGGTGACCGGGCGTTTTGCGTTCGCGACCTGTCCGGCGCCGGGCTGCAGGATTTCATAGTATACCCCGGATTCAGTGGAGGAAAGGCCCGGCCACTTGTCGGTGACCTGCTTCAATAATCCCTGCTGGGCGGCGGCCTTTTTATCCGCGGTCTCTTTTCGAACCTTCTGGATAAGCTCATCGAAACCGTTTTGGTCCACGCTGAATGCTTCCGCCTGGGGGCCCACGCGCAGGATCTCTACGGAAGTAATCCGGTCGCCCGCTTCTATCTTGTTGACCACCTCCATTCCTTCGACAACACGGCCGAACACCGAATGACGGTCGTCAAGGTGGGGGGTTTCCCGGTGGGTAATAAAGAACTGACTGCCGTTGGTGTTGGCGCCGCTGTTGGCCATGGAGAGGATTCCCGGACCGTCGTGACGCAACTCGGGGTGAAATTCATCGGGAAAACTGTAGCCCGGACCTCCGGTGCCGTTTCCCTGGGGGCAGCCCCCCTGGATGACGAAGTCGTCTACCACCCGGTGAAAGTTGAGACCGTCGTAGAAAGGACCGTCGCCTTCATCATGGTCGATGCTCCCTTCGGCAAGACCTACAAAATTGGATACCGTCAAAGGGGCTTTCCGGTATTCGAGTTCCAGGTATATCGTTCCCTTGGCAGTGTTGATGGCGGCGTAAAGCCCGTCGTTGAACTCTGGCTGAGCATTGCAGCTGGTCATGAAAAATACTCCTAATAACAGGCTGAAAATTATGCTCCCCGGGGTCTGCAGAAGACCGCGCTTTTCGGAGGCGAAATGATTCCCTGTGTGATGTGTCATAGAAAGCTATGCTACCACGGAAGGGACGGGGCGGCAAGCGGGGAAAGTCTTCGTGGTTTTGACAGATTCTCCCTCAAGCGGCTCCGTATATGGTATACTCGGCGTATGCCTGAAATTATTGACCTTCGAAGCGATACGGTTACACGACCGACACCGGAAATGAGAAAAGCAATGGCGGAAGCCGAAGTGGGGGATGATATCCTGCGGGATGATCCCACGGTTCTCCGTCTGGAAGAGCTGGCAGCAGAGCTGCTGGGTATGGAAGCCTCCATGTTTACTGCCTCCGGGACCATGAGCAACGAGATTGCCGTAGCCGTCATGACCCGCCCTGGAGACGAGGTTCTGGTTCATGCCGATTCCCATATCTATAACCTGGAAACCGGCGCCCTGGCGGCCCTGGCGGGGGTGCAGCCCCGGATCGTGGCGGATGAAAACGGCAGCTATGATATCTCCTCCCTGGAGAAAACCATTGCGAAGCAGGGGGTCCAGCTGGCGCGTCATTCTCTGCTCTGCCTGGAAAACTCCTTCCACCTGAACCGTGGACTGGCCCTGGCGGCGGATGTATATGCCGGGGCTGCCGCCGCCGCTCACAGGGCGGGAATGGGGGTCTTCATGGATGGTGCCCGGATCTTCAACTCCGCCGCCGCCCTGGCTGTGGATGTAAAAGAGCTGCTGAAGGACTGCGATGCCGCCGCCTTCTGTCTCTGCAAGGGACTGGCCGCCCCGATGGGATCCATACTGGCTGGAAGCCGCTCCTTCATTGACGAAGCCCGGCGCATAAAACAGCGCTTCGGCGGCGGCTGGCGTCAGGCAGGGGTCGTGGCCGCCCCGGCGGTCATCGCCCTGGAAAAGATGGCCGGGCGTCTTTCTGAGGACCACGAAAACGCCGAGAATCTGCGGCGGGGCATGGAAGGCCTGGGCATGCGGGTCGACCGCGGCGGGGTGCTGACGAATATCGTCAACCTGGATGTCTCTCCCCGGATAACAGGGGCGGCGGAGCTGGCAGGTGCCCTTCTGGATCGATCGATCAAGGTCAAGGTCTGCGACGAGACAAGGATCCGGATGGTGACCCATAACGATGTCAGCGGGGAACATGTAAACAGAGTGATCCAGGCGGTTTCCGAGGTCCTGGAAAAATAGAAACGGACCGGACAGTTGTACCGGCCGAAACAAAGCGCAAGGAGTGGGTATGAAACAGTTCAGACTAATTTTCAAGCTGCTGCTGGGGATTCTTCTCGGTATCCTCATCGGTACGTATGCCGGCAACTGGGGGGCCACAAAATGGCTCCTGAATGTGGTGGTTTTCGGAAAATCGATTTTGAAGGACCTTATTCAGTTCTTCCTCCCGATTATCATGATCTCCTTTCTGTCTGTGGGTATCGCTGATATGGGGAAAAAAGCGGGACGCATGCTCGGGTTTACCGTGGGACTCTCCTATGTCTACACCGTGATCGCCTGTGTGCTCGGGGCGGTCGTCATCGCCGCCTTCTTTGGCATCTTTCCCGGGCTGACGGAGCTTGGAATGGTGGATATCGAACCCCGTAAACTGCCGCCGAATATCGTGAACATCCGCATTCCCTATCCTTTTTCCGAATCCCTGATAACCTCGATAGTCCTGGGCTTTGTGCTGGGTATCGGCATGACCCTGGTCCAGTCGGAGACCCTGTTCAAGACGCTGAAAGAGGTCCGGGACATAGCCGGAGAGATGATCCGCCGGGTGATTATTCCGATTGTTCCCTTTTACGTGGGGACAGTTTTTGCCGGTATCGCCTACCAGGGTGATCTCTGGCCGAAAATGAGGGTCTTCGGGATCATGCTCGTGATAATTGTCCTGCTGCAGTGGATCTGGCTGCTCATTCAGTATCTCATTGCCGGCGGATACGCCAAGCAGAATCCTTTTCCTGTATTCAAGCTGATGTTTCCCGCCTACCTGACCGCCTGGGGAACCACCTCCAGCGCGGTAACCATGCCGGTTTCCGTAGCTCAGGGAAAACTGATCCCCAACATGAAAGAGGACGTGGCGGACTTTGTTTTTCCCATGTGTTCCCAGACCCACCTCTCCGGCTCGGGCATGACGATTACCATCAGCGCCCTGACGGTTTCCATGCTTACCTATCAGACAATGCCTGAGCTGCTGCCGGTTATCCTCTTTATCCTGCTCCTCAGTGTAATCGAGGTCGGAGCCGTCGGGGTCCCGGGGGGGTCGATCATGGCGGCCTGGCCGGTGCTGACGGGTGTTCTCGGCTTCGGCGAGGAGGCCATGGGCTTGATGTTCGCCCTCTTCCTTATTCAGGATTCCTTCGGAACCGCCGCCAACATTACCGGGGACGCGTCGATCGCCATGATCGTCAATAAAAAGTTCTCCGCCGGCTGACAGGCTGCGGAGCTTGAAATGAGGGCTCCCCGACGGGGGCCCTGCCTTACTGTGTCTTTTCTGCTGCCTGCCGCGTCCAGCGTTCCAGCGCTTTTTTCAGGTCTGCAGCGCTGACCGGTTTGCTGAGGTAATCATCCATTCCAACAGACAAAAAACGTTCCCGATCTCCCGGCATGGCATGTCCGGTAAGAGCTATTATCGGAATATGCTGATCATCAGGTTCGTCGGAACGTATACGGAGGGTGGCCTCGAGTCCGTCCACCCCCGGCATCTGGCAGTCCATAAAGATCGCGTCAAAGCTGTCTTTACTCCAGATCCTGTGGGCCTGATCCCCATCGTTCGCCAGTGTTACGCTGCATCCGAGTCGTTCAAAGATCCTGGTAAGTACGTCCTGGTTAATCTCGTTGTCCTCGGCGATCAGTATCCTGCGCAGGGGGGATGGATCATTCGAAGGTCTGGAACCAGGCGGAGTCACCACTCTTTTCCTTCCCCCAAGAGCTTCCACAATCCTTACCAGGTCGAAGGGCGGATTTGTTATAATACTGTTTTCCAGACCGATTTTTCCGTATGTATGGATGCTTCGAATGTCGGCGATGATTATCAGCATCTGCGCCTGCGAAAGATTCGGCTTGATGGCTTCAAGCTCCTTCGCCGGCAAATCGGTGATCAAAGCGCCCCGGTTTTCCCGGAGAACATCACTCTTCTTCAGGGTTACCGGGCTGCCCTTCCATGAGCGGATATAGGAGGCGTAGAGTTCTTCCATTCTCCGGTTTCTGCAGAGGAGGGCGATCCGCGTGTTTTCAAGATCAAGAAGCTCCCTGAACAGGGCGCTTTCCGGTTCACGCTCCAGGGTCAGGCTGAAGGTAAAACTGGAACCCTCGCCTTCCCTGCTTTTGAGGCTCAAGCTTCCTCCCATGACCTCGATAAGTGAGCGGCTTATGGGCAGTCCCAGACCCGCGCCGCCGTAACGCCGGGTAATGGAGGCGTCGACCTGGCTGAATTTTTCGAAAATCAGTTCCTGTTTGTTCTCGGGTATTCCAATCCCGGTATCCACGACGCTGAAACGGATTTCACTGTCCCCAGGCCCGGACCTGCCGGATTCGACCTTTACCATGATGTATCCTGCGGGGGTGAACTTGACGGCGTTGCCGACAAGGTTGTACAGAATCTGTTTCAGCCGGGCCGTATCGGCGCGGAACTCCAGGGGAAGCCGGGGATCATAAAAGAAAAGCAGGTCGAGTCCGGCACTCTCCGCCGCGGGAAGCAGGGTTTCGCAGACACTACGAACCAGACAGTAAAGATTGAGGGGGGCTTTATCGATACTGATCAGCTTTCCCGCTTCAATCTTTGAGAGATCCAGAATGTCGTTGATTATGGCCACCAGGGAGTCGCTGGAAATCTTGACCGTATGGGCGAACTCGGCCTGCTCATTCGTCAGGCTTGTTTCCAGGAGCAGATCCGTCATACCGATGATACCGTTCAGGGGTGTTCTGAGTTCGTGGCTTATATTGGCGAGAAACTCAGTTTTGGACCGGTTCGCCTGCTCCGCCGTTTCTTTGGCCCGGACCAGTTCTTCCGAAGCTGTATGGTTATGATGAATATCCAGCAGAAGGGCGTGGACTTTCCCGGTTCCGGATTTTGAAAGGTCCGGGGAGACGGAAAGCATGAACCAGCGGGGATTCGGCGCTGCACCTCCGGCCATTGTCAACGGAATATCGATGGTCTCCGGGATCCCGGTCGCCAGTGTCTTCCCGGAGAGACTCTCAAGCTTCCGCCAGTGTTCCCCCAGCAGGGAGTGCAGAGCATCGGCAGGGTCCGGATGCAGCCGGGCAACAGGCTCCGGCAGCGGGCCGATATCCAGCACCCGGGCGATACCGTCTTCGCTCAGGTCCAGATCAAATACGATTCCCGGGAGGGGGATTGCGGACTGTGTAACAGAAGCGGTGTCGGAAGCGGGAAGGTTCTGGTTTTGCGGATACGTCGGGCCCGGTGTGTCCATACTACGGGCTTCAGGATAGGCGGACCCGACTCTATCGGTCAAGCAATCTTTTAGTTTTTATCGATGATCCTGGCCATTACTACGCCTTCAATGCTCTTGAGTTTTGTCAGTAGGGCATCGGTCCCCGGGGATTCGACATCGATGATGTTGTAGGCATAGCCGTCCTTGTGGCGGTTAATCATCTCCGAAATGTTCATGGACTCTTCGGCAAGGATGGTAGTGATCTGACCAACCATGTTGGGGATGTTCCTGTTGGCTATGATGATCCGGGTATCGGTTGTAAGAGGCATGGAGCAGTCGGGAAAGTTGACGGAGTTCATTATGTTTCCCGTTTCGAGGAAGGTGATCAGCTGACGTGCCGCCATTACCGCGCAGTTTTCCTCCGCTTCCGGAGTGGAAGCCCCCAGGTGGGGAATGGCAATTACGTTGTCGTTCTGCAGGAGAGTGTCGTCGGGAAAATCGGTAACGTAACGGTCAACAATTCCTGCCTGAATCGCTTCCAGCATATCGGCGTTGTTCACCAGTCCGCCCCGGGAAAAGTTCAGAACCTTCACCCCCTTTTTCATCCTGGAAAAGCGCTCACGGTTAAGGATGCCCCGGGTCCGATCGTTCAGGGGTATATGAACGGTGATGTAATCTGATTCGGCGATCAGGGCTTCCAGGGTCTCCGCCTTTTTGATGCTGGGTGAGAGCCCCCAGGCCGCTTCCACAGAAATGAAGGGGTCGTAGCCGCTGACTATCATTCCCAGACGTTCGGCGTCGTTGGCCACGTCCACACCGATGGCCCCCAGACCGATTACTCCCAGCTTCTTGCCGCGGATTTCGTTGCCGGTGAACTCCTTCTTTCCCTTTTCCACCAGGGCGGGAATCTCGTCTCCCTTTCCGGCCAGACTCTTTACCCACTGTATTCCCCGGTATATTTTCCGGGAGGCCAGGAACATCCCGGTGAGGGTAAGCTCCTTGACGGAATTCGCGTTGGCCCCCGGAGTATTGAATACAACGATTCCCCGCTGGGAACAGGTTTCCACGGGAATATTATTGGTTCCTGCTCCTGCCCGGGCGATGGCCTTGACGGTTTCCGGAATCGTCAGAGAGTGCATGTCCTGGCTCCGGACGATGATCGCGTCCGGATGGCCTATCTCGGAGGCAACTTCGTACTGGTCCCTTGAAAAAAGGTCCAGACCTTTGGAGGCAATTTTGTTGAGGGTCAAAATCCTGTGCATATCATTTCTCCTGCCTGTATTTAAGCTGTGCCGTCTGTTAAGGCGGCCAGAATACGTAATTCGTCAAGAACCGAAACATGCCGTATGCTTACTGTCTCCGGTACCGATACCGGGACTGTAAAATTTACAATTCCCCGAATGCCGCCTTCGGCCAGGCGGTCGGCTGTAATCTGGGCCTGGTCGGGAGGAACCGCGATTATCCCCAGGCTGATTTTCTCCGCCCGCACATACTCGGCAATCCGGTGGGACGGCAGCAAAGGGATCGGCGATATGAGCAGTTCCAGCTTGTTCGTGTCCCTGTCAAAGCCGGCACATATCTCGATGCCGGCGTCCTGAAACCCCGGATACCGCAGGATTGCCTGGCCAAGTCTGCCCAGCCCCACGATACAGGCCCTGCGGGTTTCCCTCAGCCCCAGGTAGGATGCGATTGCCCCTTTAAGTTCCGCCGGATCATAGCCTCCCGCCGATACGATATCCGCCTTCATGTGGGCAATGTCCTTGCGTACCGTTTCCGCTGTCTGTCCGATGGCGCGTCCCAGCTCCCTGGATGAGACCCTGCCCCGGTCCGATTCCGGCAGGCTGTCCAGCAGTCCGTAGATTCCGCACAGCCGTTCCAGGCTGGGAAGGGGTGGGGGCTTTTTCATTGGAACTCCCGCTGTTTGTGAAATAATTCACAGTAATTGAAGCGAATCCTAGGACTTTTCACAATTTTCGTCAAGGGGTATGGAAATCATTCCAGACAAATTGACTGGATCAAACGCTTTGGCTACATTTAGCCAACGGCACATCTAAAGAAAATCGTCCTGCCGATGGCGCTCGATACGAACTACTTGAGGATATAACACGCAATGCTGAAGGAATTCCGTACCCTGCTTCCCTATTACAAGGCCTATGCGGGCCGCTACGCCATGGGCTTTCTTTTTTTGTTCATCACCGACGCTGGACAGCTCTTTCTTCCCCAGCTCATTCGATCGCTTATCGACCATATATCCGCCGGAAATGTGGACCTTGTCTGGGTTGGGAAGATGGTACTGCTGATGGTGGGGATTGCCTTTCTGGTGGCTGTGGGACGCTTCGGATGGCGCTACTATATTCACGGGGCTTCCCGGAAAATCGAAAAGAAACTCAGATCCCGGCTTTTCGGACACCTGCTGACCCTCTCTCCCTCGTTTTACGGACGAAGCTCAACGGGTGATCTCATGGCCAGGGCTACCGGGGATATGCACCATGTACGCATGGCCTCGGGGATGGGTTTCGTGGCCCTCTTCGACGGTCTTTTCATGACTCTGTTCATTATCGCGATTATAGTCTTCCAGTTTCCTCATCTTGCCCTGATCGTGCTTGCCCCCTTTCCCCTTATTACCCTGCAGGTTTTGGGAATGGGGCGTTTTCTGGGACGTCTTTTCAAGGCCGTTCAGGAGGGCTATGCCGCTTTGAGCAGCCATGTGCAGGAGGCATTGAGCGGAATACTCGTTCTGAAGGCCTTTGTCCGGGAGGATTCCAACCTCAAGGTCTTCTCCGGAAAAAACGAAGACTACAAGCGCCGGAACCTGGCCCTGGTACGGCTGTGGGGTTTTGCCTTTCCGATGATTCACTTTCTCGGCGGCATCGTGACCCTCCTGCTGCTGCGTTTTGGAGGCTTGTCGGTCCTTGAGGGCGGTATGAGTCCAGGTGATTTTGTCGCCGCCATGAGTTATCTTGCAATGCTTATCTGGCCCATGCTGGGTATGGGCTTTACCGTCAATATGCTGGAGCGTGGAGGGGCGGCCCTGGCCCGGATCAACGCGATTCTCCGGGAAGAGCCGGAGATCAGGTCTCCGGATGAGGGAGTCTGCTGTCCCCAGTCGGGAGCCATCGAAGTACGGGACCTGAGTTTCACCTATCCCGGTTCCCTGGTTCCCGCCCTGCGGAATGTCTCCTTCAGGGTTCATCCGGGACAGACTCTTGGTATACTGGGGCGCACTGGTTCGGGGAAAAGCACCCTTATACGGCTGCTTCCCAGGCTCCTGGATACCCCTCCGGGAACTGTCTATATCGCCGGCAGAGACGTCAGGGAGTATGAACTCTCCAGTTTGAGGAGTACCTTCGGTATCGTTCCCCAGGAGACCTTTCTGTTTTCAAGCACCCTGAGCGACAATATCGCTTTCGGTGTTGATGATGCCCCCCGGGAGGCCGTGGAAGCGGCGGCGGAGGCCTCCACCATCAGCCGGGATATACGGCTTTTCCCTCATGGTTACGAGACCGAGGTGGGGGAGCGGGGAATAACCCTATCGGGAGGCCAGAAGCAGCGTATTGCCATATCCCGGGCCCTGCTGACGCGGCCGGAAATCCTCGTATTCGATGATGCCCTGGCGGCGGTGGATACCTCCACGGAGGAGAGCATTCTGGAAGGCTTTATCGAGCTTCGCAGGGGAAAGACCAATATTCTCATATCCCACCGGGTTTCGACCCTCAAATTCGCGGACCACATTATTGTGCTCGATGAGGGGGTCATTGTTCAGTCAGGGACCCATGATGAGCTGATCGGGCAGGAGGGCTTCTACGCAGAGATCGCGAACCTTCAGCGCCTGGAAGAGGAGGAATCGGCATGAGGGGCGGGGAACTTCAGATGAAAGCCTTCGACTGGAAGATTGTCCGCCGTCTTGCAGCTTACCTCAAGCCCTACAAGGCCCTTGCCCTGGTGGCCGTGATCGCCCTGCTGGCGGCCACCGTTGCTGAACTTGCAGGTCCCGTGGTGCTTCAGCGGGCCATTGACCGCCATATAATGGGCTACTACCTGCGCTACAGTCCCCAAAAGGACAGCGGAGCCGAAGGGACCGGACTCAAAGCCAGGGTCGATGATCCCGCTGTTCTATCCGGGGAGGACGGCCTTGTGTATCTGCCTCAGGATATCGCTTCGTCCCTTACGGGGGAGGAGAAACGGCGTCTGCGGGATGCCGGTGCCCTGGATGAGGGGGGATGGTACCTTGTCCGTCCCGGTGACTATTCTCCGGAGGAGTGGGAGCGGGTCAAAGAGCTGCTGGACCCGGACACAAGCGGAATTCAGCGGGAAGGTGAAGGCTTTGCTTTTACCCGGGAGCTGCTGGACTCCTTTGATACCCGGGAACGAAGGCTCCTCAGACGTTCGGACCGCATGGGGATTGCCGATAATGCCTGGCTCTACCTGGGACTCCTGGCGGCTAATCTGGTTTTTACCTTCCTGCAGATCTACATCATGGCCGCCCTGGGGCAGAACGTAATGCGGGACTTAAGACTCTCCCTGCTGGGACATCTGCTCCGCCAGTCCCTGGCTTACCTGCAGCGGACCCCGGTGGGAAGCCTCGTTTCCCGGCTTACCAGCGATGTGGATACCATCAACGAGCTCTTTGCCACCGTGGCGATCTCCTTTATCAAGAACTTCAGTCTGATGATAGGGGTGGTCATAACCCTCTATCTGATGAATCCCCGGCTCGCAACCATTACCGTATTTACCCTGCCTCCGGTGATTGTCGCGACCCTCTATTTCAGGGTCAAAGCCCGGGAAGCCTACCGACTTGTACGCTCCGGGGTAGCGAAGGTCAACGCCTATCTCTCCGAGCACCTTTCCGGAATGGAGGTTGTGCAGATGTTCGGCCGGGAGAAGGCTGTGGGAGAGGCCTTTGACAGGAGGAACGACGAGCTCTATGACGCCTCAATGAAGGAGCTCTTCGTGTTCGCCCCGTTCCGTGCTTTCATTGATTTTCTTACCACCGTTTCCACCGGGGTGATTCTCTATTTCGGCGCCGGAATGTTTGTGGAGCTTTCGGTTTCCCTGGGAGTACTGATTGCTTTTATCAGCCTGATCAGGATGTTCTACCAGCCGGTTATGGATCTGTCGGAAAAATTCACCATCATGCAGTCAGCCATGGCCGGAGGAGAGCGGATCTTCGGAATTCTGGATACCCGGCAGGAAATCCCGGATACCGGAACCATGCACGCAGAGAGTATCGGGGATGTACAGGGAGGACTGGAGTTTCGAGGGGTCGATTTTTCCTACGTTCCGGACGAACCTGTGCTGAAAAACCTCTCTTTCAGGGTAAATCCAGGGGAGACCGTGGCGGTGGTCGGCTATACCGGAGCAGGAAAGACCACCATCGCGAACCTGTTGACCCGCTTCTGGGATATCGAAAAAGGGGATATTCTCATTGACGGGACGGATATCCGGGAACTCTCCCTGTCGGCCTTGCGACGCCTTATACAGCCGGTGCAGCAGGACGTATTTCTCTTTTCCGGGACCATCGAAGAGAACATCACCCTGGGGGCACCGATACCCAGAAAGGATGTTATTGAAGCGGCAAGGATGGTAAACGCCCACAGCTTTATCGAGAAGCTGCCACGGGGATACGATACCATGCTGCAGGAGCGGGGGAGCAACATCTCTACCGGGCAGAAGCAGCTGATCTCCTTTGCCCGGGTTATCGCCCAGAATCCCCGGGTCCTTATCCTGGACGAGGCGACCTCCAATGTGGATACGGAAACTGAGCGGCTTATCCAGAGCGCCCTCAAGGTACTGCTTGAAGGTCGTACCTCCCTGGTAATCGCCCACCGTCTCTCCACCATAAAAAACGCCGACCGTATCCTGGTTCTGAGCCACGGACATCTGGTGGAACAGGGGAAGCATGAGGAGCTTATCGCCTTCAAAGGTCTCTACTACAACCTGTACCGGCTTCAGTACAGCGGAACTGCGCTAGTCCGGGAGGAATAGTGCGGGTCATCCTTCTGGGGTCTCGAGACCCCTTCGCCAACCTGGCCGCGGAACGTTCACTCTTTGAGGACAGCGGCCCCGGCGAGGAGATACTTCTTCTGTATGTGAACCGTCCCTGCGTGGTAATAGGCCGATCCCAGAACCCTTTTCTTGAGGCCGATATAGGAGTCCTGCGTAGGCACGGCATGCCCCTGGTACGGCGCTACACCGGAGGCGGCACGGTTTATCATGATTTCGGAAACCTGAATTATTCTTTTATCCGGCCCCGCCATGGCTACGACAAGTTTGAAAACTCCCGCCGGATTGTCGGCGCTCTGGCGGACCTGGGAATTTCCGCGGAAGTAACGGAAAGAAACGATCTGGTAGCCGGCGGGCGGAAATTCTCCGGAAGCGCGTATCGCCTTACAAAGGAGAAGGCCCTGCATCACGGGACCCTGCTGGTCTCCTCGGATCTCTCCCTTCTGGGTTCCGTACTCAAACCGAGTTTGCCGGGAATCAGGGGAAAGGGCGTGGCGTCTGTAAGGTCGCCGGTGCTCTGCCTGAACGAGATGGTCCCCGGGCTCAGTGTGGAGATCGTTATCGATGCCCTGGCGCGGAGCTTTAACCGCGGGGTGTGGGAGGAGGTCCCGCCGGAGGCGGAACTCTACCTGCTGAGCAGGGATCAGGCAGAGGAGTTTTCGTCCCGGGAGTGGATTTTTGGTCGGACGCCCCGCTTCTCCTTTGAGATTCCCTGTTCCGGCCAGACCGGAAGGGTGTATACCGAAGGGGCTTGTGTTACGTGTACAGAGAGATTTTTGGGAGAGGATCTGAGGGGAAGGAGAGTGGAGGACCTGTTTTAGATCTCCAGCCTGCCCTCAATAAGCACTGTCGTCACCATCTGCCGAAAAAAGGACGGTGTCCGAAGACACCGTCCGCTGATCTGTGACAGACTGTTTTGCTACTGCACCACCTCCCGTGCAGTATATTTTGTGTGAAGCAGATGATGGGAGCGTTCGCTCAAAGGTGCTCCCAGGTACTCCTCGTAGATCTGGGTTATCGCCGGATTTTCGTGGGACTTTCGTATCGGCTTTCCTTCGTCCTCCTTGTAGATTGCCTCGATCCGCTTCTGTCTGACCGAATCATCGGTAAAGCGGGGCTGTCCGCCGCCGCCTATGCAGCCGCCGGGGCAGGTCATAATCTCTACAAAGTGGTAGTCTCCCTTTCCGGCCTGGATGCGGTCCAGGAGCTTGCCTGTGTTTCCGAGGCCGTGGGCAACCGCCACACGAACCTCCACCTCTTCGAGAAAATCGTACTCCGGCTTGACGTTTTCCAGTATCAGTGAGGCCTCTTTTATTCCTTCGAGACCTGCAAGGGGACGCACCTGCAGGTTTTCGCCCGGCAGAGGGCGTCCGGTAACCAGTTCGTAGACGGTCCTCAGGGCGGCTTCCATGACGCCGCCGGTGTTGGCGAAAATGTCCGCCGCGCCGGAGGAGAGTCCCAGGGGGGCGTCCATCTGACCGTCGGGCAGCTCGGTGAAGGCGACGCCGCTGCCCTTTATCATTCGTGCCAGCTCCCGGGTGGTCAGGACGTAGTCCACGTCCTGGACCCCGGAATCACGCATCTCGGGCCTGAGGGCTTCGAACTTCTTGGCCGTACAGGGCATTACCGAGACTACGGTGATCTCTTCCGCTTTTTTGCCGATTTTATCGGCGTAATAGGTCTTTGCCAGGGCGCCGAACATCTGCTGGGGCGACTTGCAGGATGAAACGTTGGGAATCATCTCGGGATAGTAGTACTCCAGGTATTTTATCCATCCCGGGGAACAGGATGAGAACTGGGGCAGGGCGATATTTTCATGGTTCTTCAGGAGTCTGGTCAGACGCATGAGCAGTTCGCTTCCCTCTTCCATGATCGTAAGGTCCGCAGTAAAATTGGTGTCAAACACCGCGTCGAAACCCATGGCCCGGAGGGCGCTCACCATTTTTCCTGTGACCAGGGTCCCGGGCTCGAGGCCGAACTCCTCCCCCAGGGCTGCCCGGATAGCCGGGGCAGTCTGAACGACCACATGCTGCTTCGGGTCATCCAGGGCAGCCCAGACTGCGTCAATGTGGTTACGCTCGGTTATGGCCCCCACCGGACAGACCGCGGCACACTGACCGCACTGTACACAGGCAACGCTGTCCAGGGGTCGGCTGAAGGCGGGTCCTATAACGGCGGAGAAACCCCTGTACTGCGGGAACAGAGCGCCAACACCCTGTACCTCGTTGCAGACGGTAACGCAGCGCCGGCATTTTATGCACTTTGCTGCGTCCCGGCTCAGGGCCGGGGTGGAATCGTCCAGGGCAGGTTCAAGCCGTTCACCGCTGAAGCGTTCATCCTCGATGCCCAGCTCTATGGCCAGGGCTTTGAGTTCGCAGTCCTCGCCCCGTTCGCAGTATTTGCAGTCGCCGTTGTGTTCGCTCAACAGCAGTTCCACCACCATACGTCGGGCCTCCCGGACGCGGCGGCTGTTGGTTTTTATTTTCATGCCGTCCTGTACCGGGGTGGCACAGGCGGGCATCAGGGTCTTTGCACCTTCCACTTCGACCACACAGGCCCTGCAGGCTCCCAGAGGGGCGTGTCCTTCGAGAAAACAGAGGGTCGGTATGCGGATGCCGATTTTCCGGGCTGCCTCGAGGATGGTCTCATTCCTGTCTACGCTGACCGGGAGCGAGTTGATTGTAATGTTATACACGGGCTGCCTCCTTTTCCTTTGTTTCCCGGCGGACCGGGGATTTTCCGTAATCGCAGCGCAGACAACGGCCGCATTGACGCATGGCCGAAGCCTCGGTCCAGCAGAGTTCCACTTCGTCGAAATTTGATCGTCTTCGTTCCACGTCTATGGTAGGCAGCTTCTCTCTGGGGTAGGGTACCGGGGCCTCATCGGGATCATAGGCTGTGTCGTTGTTCCACTCCTCCCGCCAGAAGGCGTGGGTCTCTCCGCTTAAGTATTCGTCGATACCTACGGCGCCCCGTTCTCCCGCAGCGATGGCGGATACCACCGAGGAGGGGCCGGACACCATGTCGCCCCCGGAAAAAATCCAGGGTACCGAGGTCTGACCGTTAATCTGGTTGACGGCAATGAAGCGGTCGGGTCTTGTTTCCACCGCCAGGGAGCCGAGGACAGGTTTCGGATCGAGCCGCTGTCCGATTGCAATGATGATCTGGTCTGCTGGTATGAACTCGGGCTCTTCTTCGGCGGCCTTCGGTCCGCGACGGCCGCTGCGGTCAAAGTCTCCCAGGGTCATGGGCAGGCAGCGAAGGCCACTGACCCTGCCGTTCTTGTCGGAGACTATTTCCACCGGCTGTACCAGGGTGCGCAGTGCGACGCCTTCATTGAGGGCCTCTTCCAGCTCCTCCGCGTAGGCGGGCATCTGCTCCTGACTCCTGCGGTACAGGATGCTGACCTCCTCCGCGTCCAGACGGATCGCGGTGCGGGCCGCGTCTACGGCAGCGTTTCCTCCGCCGATAACGATGACACGGTTCCCCACCGGGACGGATCCCCGTATATTGTACTCCCGCAGGAATGGTACGGCCTGTACAACGCCCGCTGTGTCTTCTCCTGCCACACCCAGGGGCAGATTCTCCGGGGCTCCCAGGGCCATGAATACCGCTTCGTAGCCCTGCTGTTTAAGGCTCTCAAGGCTGAAGTCCCTGCCCAGGCGTTTTTCGGTATGAATCTTTACCCCCATGCGCTCGATCATGCGGACCTCCCGGGCAAGGGTTTCCCGGGGAAGTCTGTAAGCCGGAATGGTCTGGGCCAGCATGCCGCCGGGGCGTGATTCGGCCTCGAAAATCTCCGGCTTGTAGCCCAGTCGTGCAAGAAAGTATCCGCAGGAAAGTCCTGCGGGCCCGGCACCGATAATGGCCACCCGTCTTTTTTCGTTTTCAGGATTCTCCCGAACCTCGGGAATCTGGATTGTAACCTCCTGTTCCACCAGAAAACGCTTTATCCCGCGGATCGAGACCGGCTCGTCCAGGGTGGAGCGGCGACAATGGTCCTCGCAGGTGTGAAAACACACTCTGGCGCAGACCGCCGCGAAGGGGTTCCGCTCCCGATGCAGTCGGAGGGCCTCGGCGTAGCGCTTTTCCCTGACCAGGGAGACAAAACCCGGAATGTCCACATTCGCGGGGCAGGCGCTCTGACAGGGCGCCCGTACCAGCCCCGGACAGACCCCTGCTTCGCAGTGCTTCCGCCGGATATGGTCCTCGTACTCGTGACGGAAATGGCGTATTGTCGAGAGGACAGGATTCGGTGCGGTTTGACCCAGGCCGCAGAGGGAGGTTTCCTTGATCATGTTTCCCAGCTCGATCAGGCGCTCAATGTCGCCTTCTTCTCCCCTGCCTTCGCATATCCGGTTCAGTATCTCCAGCATGCGCTTCGTGCCGACCCGGCAGGGGACGCACTTGCCGCAGGACTCCTCCTGAACGAATTCCAGGAAGAAGCGCGCCACATCCACCATGCAGGTGTCCTCGTCCATGACGATAAGACCCCCGGAGCCCATGATTGCGCCAAGTTCCGCGAGGCTGTCGTAATCCAGGGGCACCGAAAGGTGCTCCTTGGGAATGCAGCCTCCCGAAGGACCCCCTATCTGGGCGGCTTTGAAGGTTTTACCGTTCTTGATGCCCCCGCCGATATCGTAGATCAGTTCTCCCAGGGATGTACCGATGGGAACTTCCACCAGACCGCTGGTCTCGATTGCCCCGGCCAGGGCAAAGACCTTGGTGCCGGAGCTTTTGTCCGTTCCGATGGCGGCATACGTTTCCGGACCGTTCATCAGGATGGCGGGAACGCTGGCATAGGTTTCCACATTGTTCAGCAGAGTAGGTTTCTGCCAGAGGCCTTTCTGGGCGGGAAAGGGCGGACGCGGACGCGGTTCTCCCCGGTGTCCTTCAATGGAGTTCATGAGGGCGGTCTCTTCGCCGCAGACAAAGGCGCCGGAACCCATCCGAATGGAGAGATCGAAAGAGAAACCGGTGTTCAGTATGTTCTTGCCGAGCAGCCCCGCTTCCCTGGCCTGTTCAAGGGCCTTCTGAAGCCTGGAGACCGCCAGGGGATATTCGGCCCGTACGTAGACAAAGCCTTCCCGGGCGCCGATGGCATAGGCGGCGATAACCATGCCTTCTATCAGACTGTGGGGGTCTCCCTCAAGAACGCTGCGGTCCATGAAAGCTCCGGGGTCCCCCTCGTCGGCATTACACAGCGCGTATTTAAGCTCTCCTTCTGCTTTGCGGGTAAACTCCCACTTCATCCAGGTGGGGAATCCTGCCCCTCCCCGTCCCCTGAGTCCGGAGATCTTTATTGCCTGGACCACATCTTCCGGCTTCATGCCGGTAAGGACATTGGCCAGGGCGGAGTATCCTCTTTCTGTGTAATAGTCCTCTATTTTTCCCGGATCGATCCGGCCGCAGTTTCTCAGAACGATCTTCTTCTGATTCTTGAAGAAATCTATGGAATCGAGGGCCGGAGCCTCTTCCCGGGAGGCGGAATTTCGGTGAATCAGACGCTTGAGAAGTCTTTTTTCGATAAAATGAGTGGTGACGATCTCCCCGGCATCTTCGGGGCTTACCCGTTCGTAGACTATTTTTTCCGGATGGATCATGATTACCGGCCCTGCGGCGCAGGGACCCATGCAGCCGGTTTCCTTGACGGGTATGGAGAGTCTGTTCTGTTTCAGGGCGTCCTGAAGGGCCGATTTTACATCCATGGCTCCAGAGGCCATACATCCGCCTCCTGCGCAGAGGAGTATGCTCTGTTCATTTTTTTCCGCGGTATATTCCCGGGAGATCTTCTCCAGGTGTTCGCTGTTTTTGATACGCTGGATCATAGCTCCTCCTCTTCGCTGTCGTCTCTGTAGGCTTCAAGGATACTGCGAATCGAGGTCGGACGTACCCTCTGATGAACCTGGTCGTCGATCATTACAACGGGAGCGAGACCGCAGGCGCCGAAGCAGCGACCAACCTCCAGGCTGAACTGCCTGTCCTCGGTGGTCTCGCCGACTCCGATACTCAGTTCCTCCTGCATGGCAGCAAGTACCTCTTTTCCGCCCCGCACGTAACAGGCGGTACCAAGGCACACCCGGACAACATGACGTCCTCTGGGTACGGTGGAAAAGTAGGAATAGAAACTGACCACCCCGGTTACTTCGCTGAAGGGAATGTTCATGGAGCGGGAAATCATGCGCATCGCCTCTTCGGGGATGTAGCCGAAGAGATTCTGTGCGGACTGCAGGGCCGGTATGAGACCTCCCTTTTCCGGATCAAACTGGGGAATAATCTCCTGAAAGCTTTTTAAAAGTTCCTGTTCGGATTCTGCTGATGATACCTGATTGGCAAGATCTGTCTGCATACGGTACTCCCTTTATACCTGGCTGTGAGGAGAACCTCTTTGAACCGTTGCCGTTACCGGATGCAGTACTGATGTATTAACAAAACTGTTTGCTGTATAATGAGGCTCTGCCTCTTGATACAGAATATCATATAAAGTGCTTATAGTCAAAATAATGTTACACGGTTAACCTTATGGTGCCACTTATGGCGTATATAATATGTTTAACTGATTATTGTGATGGATTAAAAAAACATGCCCCCGAAGGGGCATGTGAGTGCGGGAGAAACGGAGGGTACGACTTTTTTACCTGTCATGCGGCGAATCTCTTGATCCGCCTTAATCAGGCATTCTGTTCGGCTAAAAAGATAATAAGAATAGTAAGGTATAGCAAGAAAAAGTGAAAAAAGAATGGAAAAATATCCTCCCATGGTCAATACTACTATCCGGTAGCCTATGCGAGTTTCCCCTGGAACCATGATCCTGCTCTGCATAATTCTGCTTCTCTGCATAAACATCTTCGGTCTGTATCAGCGTCTGGATTACCTTCGCAGAACCCCGCAGCCGGCCCTGCCGCGGAGGGGCGAGGTTTTCGTTCTCAGCTTCGCCGGTGACATAATGGCCCACGATGTGAACTACCTTAATCCCGCGTATGAAGAAATATACCGCGGCGTGGGATCCCTGCTGAAGCACGATCTTCTCAGTTTCGGGAATCTGGAGTTTCCCGTTGATGCATCAAAACCTCTGCAGAACTATCCGCGTTTCAATGTGCATCCCTCCTATGTGGACGCCGCAGTGGAAGCGGGTTTTCAAATTTTCTCGGCGGCGAACAACCATTCCTCCGATCAGGGGCCTGAATCAATTCTGGCCACCGCGGACTACCTTGATTCCCTCCGTTCAAGGACAGGTGCACAATGGTCGGGTCTGCGCCGCCATGCCGATGACCCCATGTTGCCGGAATTGATTGAAGCCGAAGGTATGCGTATCGGGTTTCTGGCCATTACAGCCTTTTTGAACCTGGATGAGGGGAGCAGCCTGGTAAACCGGGTCAATTATCATAATCCGGAGCGCCGGGAATCCTTTCTGGAATATATCAGGGAAATACGGAAGCTCTACGATCTTTTTATCCTCTCGGTACACGGCGGTGTGGAATATGCAAGGCTGCCCGACAAGGATAAACATGCGTTTTTCCATGAACTCATCGAAGCGGGGGTGGATATTGTCTGGGGGCATCATCCCCATGTATTGCAACCCTGGGAGATGCCGGCCCGCAAGGATGGGCGACGCGCCCTGATAATCAACTCCGCGGGCAACTTTATCAGCGGTCAGACATGGCACATGAGGCCCGAAGAGGTCCACACCGAAATCCCCTTTCGGGGAGAAGGGGCTGTTTACCGGGTAAATCTTGTCCGTTCTCCGGAGAAAGGTGCTTCGATTCGCGGGGTCACCGCCGTACCGGTTATCAGTTACCGGGATCCCGGGCGGGGTATGGTTCTTGCGTCCTACACCGAACTGATCACGGACGAGAAAATGGATCCCCGGTGGAGACAGTTTTACCGCCTTCGGGAAAAACCTCTACAGGAAGTCCTCAAGTCCTTCGAGTGGCGCAACCTGGCCCGCTAAGAAAGGCATTGAGAATACAGCTATCGATTGAGTCATAAATAGACAGTATCCTGTTCTGTCGGTATACTCCCCCCATGGCTTACAAGAATATTCAGGATTTCATAAAGCTCCTCGAGTCCAGGGGAGAACTGAAGCGTATAAGCGCGGAAGTCGATCCCTGTCTTGAAATAACCGAGATAGCCGACCGGGTAAGCAAGTCGGGGGGACCGGCACTTTTATTTGAAACCGTAAAAGGCTCGGAGTTTCCGGTCCTGATCAATGCCTTCGGTTCCTATGAGCGTATGGCCATGGCCCTGGGGGCGGAATCTCTGGAGGAAAAAGCCCGGGAGCTGGAGGAGCTGATGGACTGGGGATTTTCCCAGGCGCGGAAGCTGGATATCGCCAGTTTTTTTCCGAAGATGAAGTGGGCCAGGCTCTTTTTTCCAAGCCGGGTAAACAAGGCACCCTGTCAGGAGCTCGTCGATTACGATCCGGATTTGACGAAGCTGCCGGTGCTGACCTGCTGGCCTGAAGACGGAGGTCCTTTCTTTACCCTGCCCATGGTATTTACCATCGATCCGGATACGGGAAACCAGAACATGGGCATGTACCGTATGCAGCGCTTCGATACAACCAGCACCGGGATGCACTGGCACCACCACAAGGACGGGGCCCACTATTTTCAGAAGTACCGGGAACGGGGAGAGAAGATGCCGGTGGCGGTCGCCTTTGGGGACGATCCGGCGGTAACCTACGCCGCCACGGCTCCCCTTCCCGAGGGAATATCGGAACTCTTCTTTGCCGGCTACCTTCGGGGAAAACCTGTGGAGACGGTCAAATGCCTTACCTGCGATATACAGGTCCCCGCCAACGCCGAGTTTGTGCTGGAAGGCTATGTTGATCCCGCGGAACCTCTGCGCAGGGAGGGGCCTTTCGGGGACCACACGGGATATTACTCCCTCTGCGACGACTACCCGGTTTTTCATGTAACCTGCATTACCCGCAGGAAAAAACCCGTTTATCCGGCCACGATCGTAGGGCAGCCTCCCATGGAGGACTGCTACATGGCAAAGGCCACGGAGCGGATCTTTCTTCCCCTCTTAAAGCGGATGGCTCCGGAAATCCGGGATATGAACCTGCCCCTGGAAGGGGTCTTCCATAACTGTGCGATTATCTCCATAGAAAAACGCTACCCCGGTCAGGTCCACAAGGTGCTGAACATGCTGTGGGGACTGGGGCAGATGATGTACACCAAGATGATCATCGTCGTGGATGCCGATGTGGATGTACAGAACCTGAGTACCGTAATGTGGAAGGTTTTCAACAATATCGACGCCCAGCGTGATCTGATCTTCTCCCAGGGACCTCTGGATACCCTGGACCACGCCTCGCCACGGTCCCGTTTCGGCACGCGCCTGGGAGTTGACGCAACCCGGAAAGGTCCCCTGGACGGGCATGAACGGGAGTGGCCCAACGACATCGTCATGAGCGATGAGATCAAACAAAGGGTCGATGAGCGCTGGAAGGAGTTCGGCTTTGCTTAGAAGAGTTCTGCGGAAGGGACGGGGCATAGGCCGGGCCGTCATGATCGAGCACAGCCTCTTCTCCCTGCCCTTTGCCCTTGTAGCGCTCTTCTCCGAGAGCGCGGGACGGCCCCCCTTGAGCAAGGTCGGCTGGATCATTCTGGCAGTGGTGGCCGCCAGAAACGGCGCCAATGCCCTGAACCGTCTGGTGGACGAGAAGATTGACGCCCAGAACCCCAGGACCGCCGAAAGACCCCTGCAGACAGGCAGGGTCCGCCGCCTGGAGCTGATTCTCTTTACCTTCTTCTGCGGACTCCTGCTCCTGGTTGCCGCCTGGATGCTGAATCCCCTCTGCCTGGTTCTGGTGCCGGCAGCGGGAGCCATGATCATGGTCTACTCCTACACCAAGCGTTTTACCTGGCTCTGTCACTACTGGCTGGGAATGACCTGCTCCGCTGCGGTCATGGGTAGCTTTCTTGCCCTGACCGGAAGCTTTGAACTGCGCTTTTTTCCCCTCACCGGGGCGGTCATGTTCTGGGTGGCCGGCTTCGATATCATCTATGCCCTGCAGGATATAGACCACGACCGCAGCCACGGGCTCCGCTCGATCCCGGCCCGCTTCGGCAGCTTTACCGCCCTCGGATTCGCGGCGGCGAGTTTTACCGTTTTTCTTGGGGGGATTGTTTTGCACGGTCTGCTGTACGGATTCAATGCCTGGTATTACACGGGAGCTGTCGTCTCCGCGGGAATTCTTGTCTGGGAACTTCTCATAGCCTGGAACAGCGAAAAGTCCGAGGAAAACCGGATACCCTTCGCGGCCTATAAGCTGAATCAGGCCCTGTCCCCCATATTCCTGCTCTTCGTGCTGGCGGCGCTCTATCTTCCAGGAGGACTCCATGGCTGAAGGAGAACTTCCAGTTATCGTCGCCATAACCGGAGCCAGCGGCGCGGTCTACGGCCTGCGCCTGGTGCAGCTCCTGATGGAGCAGGGTATTCCCCTCTATCTTCTCCTCTCCCGAAACGGCGAGGATGTAATCCTTCAGGAGACCGGCAGGAGCAGGGAAGAGTGGCTGCGGGAGTTTCGCGCCGCCGGACGTCTTGAAACGCCGGAGATAACGGATTATTTTTCCCCCATCGCCTCGGGGTCTTTCCTTACCCGGGGTATGGTGGTAGCCCCCTGTTCCATGGGTGCTCTGGGACGCATCGCTTCCGGGACTTCCGATTCCCTCGTGGAACGGGTCGCGGACGTGAGCCTCAAGGAGCGCCGTTCCCTTATTCTGCTTGCCAGGGAGACCCCCCTTTCGGGGATACACCTGGAGAACATGCTGAAAATAACCCGGGCGGGAGGCATTATCATGCCCCCTGTTCCCGCATTTTATACCCAGCCGAAAAGCATCGACGAGCTTGTTGACCAGAGCCTCTACCGGGTCCTTGACCTATTGGGGTTCCCGTCATCCAGGACGCGTCGCTGGAATTCGGGTCAGGAGTCCTGATGTCTGCACAACGAAGATCACTTTTTCTCATTCTGCTGTTGTCTGTTTCCGCCCTGCTCTTTGCCGGAGGTTCCGGTGAAAAACCTGAGGAGGTCCTTAAAATCGGACTCCTTCCGGATGCCGATTCCCTGCCTTTTCTGGTTGCCCGGGAAGAGGGCCTTTTTTCCGACGCAGGGGCCGCGGTTGAACTGCTGATGTTCCAGAATCCCGTGGAACGGGATGCGGCCTTCCAGGCCGGGCAGATCGATGGAATCATTGCCGACACCATCGGTTCGATCCTGCTGTTTACCGGCGGCATGGATGTACGGATTGCCTCCATTACCACCGGGCGCTACGGGCTGGCCGCCGCTCCGGGATCAGATGCCCGAAGCCCCGCGGACCTGGCGGGGAAGGAGATCGGAGGCTCCTCCAACACCGTTATCGAATATGTTGCCTCCAGCCTTCTCAGAGAGGCAGGGGTTCCGGATTCCGGGTTCAAGCCCCTGGCGGTACCGAAGATCCCGGTAAGGATGGAGCTGCTTCTTAACGGAAAGCTCTCCGCCGCCTGTCTGCCCGAACCCCTCTACGCCCTGGCGGTGGCCAGAGGTGCGGTGCCCCTGGGAGACAGCAAGGCCCTGGGCATGGATCCGGGGGTCATGCTCTTTGCCGGTGAGGTCCTCCGGGAGCGCTCCGATGAGCTTGTGCGGGTCTACCGGGCTTACTGGGAGGCCTGCAGAAGCATCAACGCCGATCCCGATGCCTACCGGGATTTTCTGGTGGACGTAATGGGATTTCCGCCGGTGATAAAGGAGAGCTTCTCTTTTGTGGAGTATGAGTACCCCCGGCTTCCGGACCCGCAGGAGATTGTTTCTGCCGCCGACTGGATGATACAGCGCGGAATGATCGAAGCCGCCCCGGTATACGAAGCTCTCTGTTTCGGTACCCTGGTCGAAGAACTGGAGCAGTACGACCCCAGATGATTCATATCCGGGACCTGGATTTTAATTATACCTCCAAACAGCGGGTGTTCCGGGGGCTTTCCCACTCCTTTGAAGCGGGAAAGCTGCATGTAGTCATAGGTTCATCGGGTTGCGGCAAGACAAGCCTGCTCTACCTCATTGCCGGACTTCTTTCCCCGGACAGGGGCGATCTGCTGCTGAACGGTGAGGCCCCCCAAAAAGGCCGGGAGAAGACGGCGGTAATTCTGCAGGAGTACGGGCTTTTTCCGTGGAAGACAGTCTGGGAGAACATGGCCCTGGGCCTCAGGCTGCGGGGTTTTCCGCGGACGGAAAAGGCGTCCAGGATCGGCCGGGTCCTGGGGGAACTCGGCCTGAGGGGCAAGGAAAAAAGCTATCCCGCAAAGCTCTCCGGAGGAGAGAAGCAGCGCCTCGCCGTGGGGCGTTCCCTGGTTCTCGACCCGGACCTGATGCTTCTGGATGAACCCTTCTCGTCCCTGGATGCCATGACCAGGGAACAGCTTCAGGACTACCTCCTTGCCGTTCACCGGGAAAGGACCATGACGATTATCCTGGTTACCCACAGCATCGAAGAAGCTGCCTATCTGAGCGATGAGATTCACGTAATGGACATGCAGGGCGGCATAACGAGGATCAGTAACACATCTTCCAGGGCGGGGGACCGAAAAAGCGGCGGCTTTTTTTCAAGCTGTGTCGAAATCAGGAATACCCTGGAAAGCATTACCGCGAAGCCCGCCGGAGGCAGGCAATGAAAAAGACCGCCTTTGCTGTGGTCTTCCTCTTTGTCCTGTGGTGGGCTGCCTCCCTCCTTGTAGCCCGGCCCTTCCTGCCGTCTCCTGTTTCCGTCGGCCGTGAAATGTTCATGGAGATTGCCGGAGGGAACCTGATGCTCCATCTCGGGTCATCCCTCTTTCGCGTACTGGCCGCCCTGGCGGCGGCATTCGTCCCCGCCCTGATATTGGGTATCCTCTCCGGGACCGTCAACGCCGCGGACTCTGTGGTGAGCCCCGTAGTCTATGTTCTCTTTCCGGTTCCGAAGATCGCCCTTCTGCCGATCATTCTGCTCTTTCTGGGGCTTGGAGATCTCTCAAAGATCTTTCTCGTGGCCCTGATCGTTTTCTTTCAGTTCTACCTGGAAATCCGGGATGGGACCGCGGGGATCAACAGGCACTATTTCGACTCCCTCTATACCCTTGGGGGCGGCAGACGGGACCTTCTGGTCCACGTGATTCTGCCGGCCCTTCTTCCGCGGATTTTCAGTTCCCTGAGGCTTACTCTGGGGACCGCCTTCGCGGTTCTGTTTCTGGCGGAGACCTTTGCCACGCAAACAGGCATAGGCTGGTACATCATGGACAGCTGGTCCAGGATCTCCTACACCCGCATGTACGCCGGCATCATGGCCCTGAGCCTGGCG
>Ga0334900_1000504_pt1 | contig 56267 bp, 58 predicted proteins | sample GraSluR3_MG_2_FD_207231 | JGI IMG/M metagenome (GOLD analysis project Ga0334900, IMG submission 207231) | Sludge microbial communities from methane-producing bioreactor in Wageningen University, Netherlands - Granular Sludge_31_08-R3 | ecosystem: Engineered > Bioreactor > Anaerobic >... | reverse complement strand
ATGGCTTTGTCAATAGACTTCAGTGGTTCAGTTTCCTTCCCCACTGCTATCCAAGCTACGGGGCTCTGACTTCTTCCCCGGTGGGCCTTTTTCTCCCACTGAACATTCTTGCCTTTGCTGGACGTGCGCACACCCGCAACCCCCAACCCCGGTCTTTCCAGCTTTCAGCGTATTTTAGCAAGCGGAAAGCCGTTCTTCTCGATGAACGGAGGACCGTTAAACGGATAACTCCTTTCTTGAACATGTAATCATTCTAAATAGTCATAAGAAGACCGATAATATTTGTCTAGAATTACATGGAGGTATTTATGAAAAGGATTGTCTCAATAATGTTTTTACTCGCATTGATAGGAGTGTTTACTATGGCCAGTTCTGAAATACCAGTAGTTGATGCTAATCTGCCAGAAAAGCTAGAAACCGCAACCTTCGGATTGGGTTGTTTCTGGGGTTCTGAAGCGGTATTTGGTGGGATAAGAGGAGTATACAGGACCAGCGTTGGATACGCAGGAGGCACGAAGGTTAATCCAAGCTATTATTCTCTCGGGGATCACACTGAAGTAGTTCAGATAGAGTTTGACCCTTCAGTTATCTCTTATGAAGAACTTCTGGGACTTTTTTGGCAGTCTCACAATTCTTATGTGAATTACAAGGTTCAGTACATGTCTCTCATTCTCTATCACAACGAGCAACAGAAAGAGATCGCCGAAAGGTTCATTGATTTGAAGGAGAACGAGACCGGCAGGAAGGCGGCCACAGAAGTCTCGCGAATGACCGAGTTCTACAGAGGCGAGGATTACCATCTCAAGTTCTATCTCCAGAGAGATAAGGAGATTCTAAACGATCTTCTAAGATACTACGAAGACATCTTCGCTTTGAACGATTCAACTGTGGCGGCCAGGTTAAACTCTCTCCTGGCTGGAAAGGGAGACCCCGACCTTATGAAAAACGAGTACGAAGGCTACGGCCTCCAGGATAGAGCTCTCGAAAAGGTGAGAAAGATTCTCTATTAGAGAGAAAAGAGTTTCGGAAAAAACCAGGTTAGAGTCTGGTCTGGATTAATGGGTAAGAGAGAGAAGTAGATAAAACGCATTATCGAGAGCGTGGATTCGATATAAGAGACTTGATAAAAGTTGTACGTCAACGGTCTACCGTCCTCCGAATCTGAATGCCTTCGGCAGGAGTCCATATTAAAGCTTTCTACTGCCGCAGGCCAGTCAGGCTTCGCCTGGCCAGTCGCACTTCGCGCGGCCAGTTCCGCTTCGCGGGAGAAGAGCCGCTGTACGCTGATGAAAACCACGTTATCCGTCAACGGTTCACCGTTCTCCGAGAAGAGCACCTTCGACAAGATCAAAACCGAGAACCCGAAACAAGTTCGGGATGACAGTGAATGATTATTCCGAAAAGGATAGATTCCGTCATTCCGACAAAGCTCCTGGTCTGAATCTTGATGGTATTACTTCACGTCTCTTCACGACAAACGGAGAACCACTCAACGGTCAACCAGTTTCTCTTGATCTTATGAGCCCGTAGCACCAACCCCGGTCTTTAATAAGCCCAGATCCTGAACAGGAGAACTTCAGGATGACAGAATAAGTTGGTTTTGATCGGATTGCTTCAGTTTGCTTGCTCTTTTTTGGTTTTTGTCTCCTGGTGGGTAAGCGCCAAAATCACTTCCTCGGATGCCCTTCCGGGAATCACTTCCTCGCGCCAGCGAGCCCAACTTCCTGGCGAAGCCAGCATCACTTCTGTTCTTGCTCTTACCAACCCCCTACCTGCTAACACCGGCCCCGGTCTTTGCTCCTTCAACTTACAACTTGCATCTTGGAACTGATCCTTTGCTCTTTCCAACCCCCGACCTCCGACCCCCAACCCCGTTCTTACAACTCATCTCTCAATCAGTTCTACTCCCGCTCTTCTGAATTCCTCAATAGTTCTCTGAACATCGCCTATGTTTGCTTCAACACCTTTTGTTCCATTTATTATTACGTTTATCTTGAAGCCGGCCAGGAGAGCATCGTGAACCGTGTATTTGAGGCAGTAGTCCAGAGCTAGTCCGCAGATATCAAGCTCTTCAATTCCGAGTGCTCTTAGTAGCCCATCTGTTCCCAGTTCCGTTCCGTCGTTTTCTCTGAAGATCGAGTAGCTGTCAACATGGGGATGGGTTCCCTTTCTGATTATGTAGTCAAACCGGTTGGTCTCAATGTTGGTGTGGAATGCCGCCCCGTGGGTTCCCTGCTGGCAGTGGACGGGCCACAAGACGGGGCCAATTCCTTTTTCATTGTCGAATGGTGTAAAGGGCTCTTTCCCGTGGTTGACCGCAAAGCTCATATGATTGGAGGGGTGCCAGTCCTGCCCCGCAACTATCGCCTTATACACAGAGTCTCTCATAGCTCTGTTTATCGCTTCGTTTATCTGGCTTGCGCCGCTCACTGGCAGTGAACCTGTTTCGTAAAAGTCGTTCTGAACATCAACAACTATTAATGCCTTGCGCATCTTCATCACCTCACTTCTTCCTGGAGTGCCCGAAGTCTTCCGCATAGTTCATCGTCGACTGAACTCAGTGCAAACAGAGTTACTTCGTCCGGTTCGAGTTCCCTTACTTGCTTTATGAGTTCTATAAACTCATCCCATCTGGAGGCATAGTTGAATGCACCCAGTCCAATTCTGATATTGTTCAGGGAGCCGTGAAGACTGCGGATGTTTTTCACCCTTGAGATTACTTCCTCCGGCTCTTTGCCATATGCCATGACAACTGCCGCATCAATAAGGCCGTTTTCCAGCCACTCAAGCCAGGGTTGAAGACGCTCATGTACGGCTCTCTCCGAATAATCATCATAGACTGCGCAGGATAGCTTTTTGCTCTTGCTTCGAACTGTTTCGGAGATCATCGAGACCTGTCTTGTCACCGCGTCGATTCTGAAGCGATCGAAGCTATCCGTGCCATTCGACAAGCCTTCTTCGTTCAGCCAATCTCTATACTCGGCCAATGCAATCGGGTTGAATCCAAAACTCCTGAAGGGGTACCTTATGAAATCAAGATGGACCTCTTCTATATCGTAGTTTGAGATTTCCGAAGCAATCTCCTCTGTGAACTCTCTCACGCCTGCTACACCAGGATCGACGTAAGGGCCGAAGACTTCTTCGAGGTTGCTGGACGAATAGTCGAGCATTGAAGTGCCGTTTTCGTCAACGGTAATCCATTCAGGATGTCTGTTCACTATGTGTACTGCCGATAAAGGTCTTCGCCTTTCGAAACCCCAAACCAGGTTGACATTCATCCAGGCCGAAATGTGAAAAGTCTTTCCCGAAGCTTCGGCAATAGCCTTCCTAAGAGCATCGAACGGCTGCACCAATTCCTCTGCAGGCGGAAGCAATGCTGAAGAGTAATAGGAGTCACCTCGACCAACAACCTGAATGTAAGCTCTACCTACGTTTATCCGATCGAGCCGATCGATCATTCTGCTCAGTGATTCGGGGGAAACAAGCTCTTTGCTTGTCACCCATACTCCCGGTTCAAGTCTGTTCATCTTTCTCCTCCTGCCGGCTAATCAGCAAGTTTCCGCCTGAAACCTAGATGAAGTCAATCACATTGGATTTGTCGCTTATTTCGGGGATTATTATGCCCTTGCCGTCCGCCATTACTACCGTTACGCCGGGGCCGTGACCGGTAATTATACAGTCTCCGTGCACAACTACTCCGATAGTAACGGAGCCCTCCATATAACCTCCAAGTCCGAAAGAATCGTTGTGATTTTCGAGGGCTACGAAATCGCCTATTCTGAGCCTGTCGAGACCGACTTTCTTTATGAGTGCCCTGTCATTTGTGATGATGTCGTAGTCGCCACCGGAAGGATCTCCCGATCCTGAGCCGGAACCCATGAGATAACCGGGTACTATTGCCCTTACTGGGAAGTAGATCTTTCCATCTCCTTCTCCAACGGGTATCCTGTCTAAAAGCTCAGGATCGATATTGTATACCCTGATTGAGGGATAATCTTCAAGCACTAATCCCTGACCGAATCCGACAACCTGTATCTTGTCTCCGATCGCCATTCTCTTCTTTATGTCTTCTTTGAAGTGAATCAAGACATGATTTATGCCGCCATGCTTGCCTATGACTATTCCCTTCTCCCCCTTTGCATCTCCGCTGATTAAAGTGGCCGAATTTCCGATACAGGAATAACCGACATATGCTGAGTTCTTGTCAGCTTCGGAGTTCTTTGTCGAGACATCCGGCTCAACATGGTCGCCAACCATCTTGAAAGCACTGTCTCCAAGAGCAAAATTATAGGTAATGCCTCCCGTACCCGGGAAAAGTCTTGGAGTCCCATCGACTTCAAGTCTGAAAGGGCTTCTCCTTAGTGGATGTGCAACTTCGCCAGAGACAGAGATCTTCACTACAAAAGCTTTGTTTGTCTTCAATGTCTTCTCCTCCATTTGGTGTTCTTGTTAGCATGTAGTACATATACATTATATCAACTGAAGAACGTCGGTCGAACCGTGATATAATCCACGCTGGAGGTAATCATATGTATTATCCGGGCCATATCCAGAAAGCGAAGAGACAGATCCAGAATTACATGAAGTCCGTAGACGGAGTTGTCGAGCTGCTTGATGCTAGGATTCCTCTCACTAGCAGGGCCTATGAAGCAGAACGGTTGTTTCAGAACAAACAGCGTATTGTCGTTCTGAACAAGTCTGACCTGGCCGATCCTGAGATCACTTCCATGTGGAAAGAGCATTTCAGAGCACAGGGAAGCGGAGTTGTAGAGGCTTCACTGAGATCAACAGACGCCAGGAATTTCATAATCAGAGAAATCGTACCTCTATTAAAAAGCAGGTTCTACGAGAAGAGGTTCATGGTCGTCGGAATGCCAAACGTTGGAAAGTCTACCTTTATCAACAGACTCAAAGGCAAGAAATCACTGGCTGTAGGAAATAGACCGGGGATAACGCGTGGAGTACAATGGATAAATGTCTCTAAAAGCATTTCCGTTCTCGACACGCCGGGAATTCTATACTCTGAACTTCGCTCTCTGCAAGTAACGACGAAACTTCTAGCGGTAGGTTCCCTACCGTACGAGAAGTTTGATCCGCTTGATGCTTTCGAAATGGTGCTTTCCTTAATTGTCGAAAGATACGGTAAGGTTCCCCTTGAGGATTACCTTGGTGAGAAATTCGCCAATGGAGAAGAGTTTGTCGAGAAGTTCTGCAGAAGAAGAAACTATCTTGCCAAACAGGGAGCGCTCGACACAACCAGAGGAGCCCACACTTTTCTCAGAGAGGTCGCGGCCGGGAAGGCAGGAAGGTTTTCCTTCGAAGATCCCAAAAGCTTTTACAGTACTGATTCGCCCGAAACAGAGTGATCTCTCGTTCTGCTTCTCAAATCGGTCCATATTTGATCAATAAAACTGTAGGTCAGCCACTCTTCGATGATGTGGAGTTTCCTTGTGCCCAATCTGGTTGGTTTGATGATGTCACTCTCTCTTTTGAGATACCCTCTTGTTATTGCCGAGTAAAGGAGACATCTCATCCTCAATGGAAGTCTTCCAAAGTGTTCTTCAACACTGCCGAGATCGAGGTGGCCACCATAAAGCGCCCAGAAAGAGTAATAGAGAATCGCCGAAAACTTACCCATTTTGATCGTCTTACTGACCGGAAGCTTCCCGGAATCGACAAAGGAGAAGTATTCATCGAGAGAAAAGGTATTAGTTCGAAAATCCTTTCCGTTGAAGGAAGAGGCGCTCGTGCCAATTCCCATAAAGAACTCACGTGAAACAGAGCTGTACTTTCTCTTTTCTCCCCTCTTTTTGAAGGTCCAGAGAGAATCTCTAACATAACCATTTGTGAGAGCGACGTCTTCAAGTTCTTCCAGTATCTCGAGTTCCTTCTCGGGATCGTTCTTAGTGTTTTTGTAGGCCGTGTCTGCGAAACGCATCATTGGATAGACTGATACCTGTTCCGGGCCGTAAGAAATAGCCGTCTCAAGATCCTCAACGATTCTTCCCCGGTCAAGTTGGTAATCGAAGATCAAGTCTACGTCTACAAAGTCAAAGCCCGCCGAAGTAGTCTCGGCTATCGAATTATGCGAAACGCTGGAATCCTGTCTCCTTCGCCCCATAGAGTTCAAAGTGAAATCGTCGAAGGATTGTATCCCCAGACTGACGAAGTTAACGCCAGTCTCTCTTATTTCTTCAAGCCTCTTAATGGAAACATCTGCCGGGTGGATTTCAAGAGCGATTTCGCCATTCGCCATTTCCCTGAAATGAGAGACAACTCCCTTTAGAAGATTCAGGTCATAGGAAGGTGTTCCGCCTCCTATGTATATGGAACTGAATTGTGCGATTTTTTGGAGATCGGATTCGCGCTTCAAAGCCGTTAGGTATTTGTTTGTCAGTTTAGAGTCGTATTTGATTTTGTTGTAGGGGCAAAAGCTGCAAAACTCCGGACAAAATGGTATGTGTATATACAGCCCTGGGGATGAATTAAAGCTCAGTGGGCCAGCACCATCCGCGTCCTCTATTATAAACAGCCTTTTGCCAAGTTCCATAACTCTTTCGGTAAGACTCATTTTTTGCCCTCCCACCGCTCCATTCTAGTACGTAAAGTGTGGTAATATAATATATGTTTTGAGCATATATCTTATTCTATTTGGAGGTGTTACATGAAAAAGGACGTAGTGATAGTGGGAGGAGGTCCCGCCGGTATAGTTACGGCGACAACGGCAAAGAAGACATATCCTGACAAGAGTGTAGTGGTAATTAGAAAGGAAAGGGAAGGAGTCGTCCCATGTGGAATTCCATACATATTCCATACTCTTCCGACTGTAGAGGCCAATACCATGCCGATAAAAGGTGCGCAGGATCTGGGAATCGATTTCATTTTTGATGAAGTCGAGGAAATCAGTACTGATTCCAAGAAGGTCAATCTCTCCGGTGGGGAGTCTATCGAATATGAGAAATTGGTTATTGCCACGGGTTCGCAACCCATATTACCTCCAATAAAGGGCAGTGAGCTTTCAGGTGTATTTACTATAGCCAAGGATAAAGAGTATCTGAAGACTGTATATGCTGCTGCAAAATCGGCGAAGCAAGTCGTAGTCGTTGGTGGAGGTTTCATAGGAGTGGAAGTTTCGGACGAGATCCTCTCCGATGGCAAGGAAGTCTACCTTGTCGAGGCCGTTGACCAGATACTCATGGCAGCCTTTGACAGGGAATTTGGAACAATGGTAAGTGAAAGACTCGAGAAGAAAGGCATGAAGCTACGCACCGGGATGAAGGTCTGTGAGATAAAAGGGGAAGACAAGGTATCCGGAGTTCTACTTGACAACGGCGAAGAGATCGAAGCAGATATGGTGATACTTGCAATAGGTTACAGACCGAACGTGAAGCTTCTGGAAAATATCCGCGTTCACAGGGGTATAACCGGTGGAATATGGGCCGATGAATACATGAGAACCAGTGTTGACGATGTCTTTGCCGCCGGTGACTGTGTCGAACACAAGTGCTTCTTCACGAGAAAGCCGAGTAGGTTAATGCTGGCATCTACCGCGGCTTTTGAAGCGAGAGTTGCAGGTTCAAACCTCTTCAGCCTCAAGATGGTTAGGGAGAATCACGGAAATCTTGGAGTGTTCTCTACTTCTGTGGCCGATTTAACGGTCGCCGCCGCGGGACTCACGGAGTGTACGGCAAAGATGGAGAACTTTGATTACGTGGTTGGCGTTGCAAAGGGAATAGATAGACATCCCGGTTCGCTTCCCGACAAGTCGGAAATTTTCGTCAAGATGATCTTCTCCAAGGAGAGCGGAATTCTTCTTGGCGCGCAGATGGCGGGCGGAAAGAGTGTTGGAGAGATGGTCAATATTATCGGTCTCGGTCTACAGAAAGGAATAACCGTGAACGATTTCCTCACGATGCAGATCGGTTCCCATCCACTGCTTACTGCCGCCCCTACTACCTATCCGTTGACTATTGCAGCTGAAAACGCTCTAATGAACTTGAGAAAGGAATAAGAAACACTACAAATAGAAGAAGCTACCCAGAGGGTAGCTTCTTTTTATGTTGAGTGATGTTACTTTGCTTTCCCCTGATTCGCAACTGCCTGCTGCGCCTTTGCGATTTCTTCCGGATCACCCAGATAATAATGCTTTATTGGTTTTAGATCGTCATTCAGTTCGTAAACTAGAGGTATTCCGGTCGGAATGTTCAATCCTACGATCTCGTCGTCGGGAATATTGTCCAGATATTTGACCAGTGCCCGAAGGCTGTTTCCGTGGGCTACAATCAGCACTTTCTTTCCAGACTTTATCTCCGAGGATATCTCATTCTTCCATAGTGGCAGGAATCGCGCCACCGTGTCTTTGAGGCACTCCGTTCTGGGGAGCTCGTCATCCGAGAGAGTCTTGTACTTGGGGTCATGTCCCGGGAATCTTTCATCGCTCTCTTCAAGTGCAGGCGGCCTGATGTCGTAGCTTCTCCTCCAGATCTTCACCTGTTCTTCGCCATGCTTGGCTGCGGTTTCGGCTTTGTTCAAACCCTGAAGGGCGCCGTAGTGCCTCTCGTTAAGTCTCCAGTCCCTAATCACCGGAATCCACATGAGATCCATCTCATCCATTATGTACCATAGCGTTCTTATCGCTCTCTTAAGAACGGAAGTGTATGCTAGATCGAAGTCGTATCCTTCGGCTTTCAATATCTCGCCAGCTTTCTTCGCTTCCTCACGGCCCTTTTCGGACAGATCAACATCGGTCCAGCCTGTGAAACGGTTCTCTTTGTTCCATGTGCTTTCTCCGTGTCTTACCAGCACGAGTTTGGTCATATTACTCCTCCTTCCACATATCTTCTACATTATAAACTATTCCTCAAATTGGGGCAGATCGGTCTTTCTTTCGAAATAGTCTGTAGTCCTACTTTCTGTTCTTAGTCATCCATTCAACCGCGAAATCAACCAGTTCTACTTGAGGGAGAAGAGTTGATTCGGCGTACCCGATCATTCCCTTGTTTACCTTTGAGGGGAAATCTCTCTCGAAGTCGCTTCCTATGATATAAAAGTCGTCTGAATCAAGGTCGAAATCGTTGAACTCTTTCCAGACTCTCCTTCCGTTTTCCATAATCGGGGCTCCATCTTTGCACTTCTTTCTGGAGGGAAAGTTGGCCCGGTATTCTGCCAGATGCAATGAACTGTTGTTCGAATGATCGACACCCAAAAGCAGTATGTGAGCATTCAGGTCGTATAGTCTGGCAAGGGGCGATCCTTCACCCATGCCGAACTCCAGTTCGTGGCTATCTACAATGTAAGAGACCTTCTTTCCCCTGGCGGCAAATGAGACCTGAGGATGGTCGCTTCTCACAACACCTTTCATCTTTCTGAAAGTCTCTGAAATGACTCCCATCCCTCTTGTCGGAGTCTCCGCTCTGTTGAAGGGAGGCATTGTTCTTCTGATCGTGTCAAACCAGGTCGCCGGAACAGGAGGATTCGACCAGTTTGAGGGCTCGCTGAGATCTCCCGAATGAGCAGGCATTACTAGTGTTCCTTCCTCATCAAGTACTGCTTCAAGCGCCCTAATCACTGTAATGGCTCCTCCGCACACCCAGCCTAGACTGCTTAGTGAAGAGTGAACTAGCAGTACCATTCCTTTCCTTACTCCGAGATGCTTGAGATCAGAAATCATCCTCTTCATAGTTAGAGGCCCGTTCTTGCTAAGAGCAATTGCATCGGCTTCACTCATGTTTGACTCCTCAGTGATCCTACTTGTTAGAAGAATCATTCGGCGATTAACCAGTAGACTTCTACTTCAGCAAGACGTCTGTCTGCAGAGGGATCTTCGAAGACAACTTTGAGAGAGTACTCCCCTTCTTCTTCGAAGGTCATTTCATTTCTTGTCTTTTGCCAGTCTTCTGCAAACCGCTGGATTTCCTCTTCGCCTTTTTCCAGTAAGAGATACACGTTATTGTTCTTCAACACTTTTATGTTCAGTCTCACTCTCAGTTGCTGGCCAGGTTGAATAACGAACTTGGCAAAGCTTTCACCTGAGTCTCTTGCATACAGGGTTGTGCTCTCAAAGCCGGAGGATCCTGCAAGGAACAGTGTGAGAACGACTAGCCCGAGTATCCCGGCAAATGTCAGACAGCGTCCCGCGACAACAAGTCTCAAAGTAAATACCTCCGTAAGAGTTTTTCGTAAATAGATTATAACCGAATCCAGTGCTGGCGTCGATCTTAAGCCACCAATAGAATAGTTCGAACAAGACAGTAATGCAGAAAACGAGGCCGATTCAGGTAGATGTATAATTGAGATGGGACATACACCCCACAACTTGTTGATATGGAGTCTGGTTTCATGTGATCTAGTATGAAATCACTATCTTGATTTGGATTTAGGCGTGAGAGACTATATTATTGTGATATAGAACGGTGAAAGGGGGTAAACCGCCTTGAAGATAATTATCTTTGGTGGCACCGGAAGAGTAGGGAGGGTCATACTTGATAGGGCCTTGAACGATAATCACATAGTCACAATATTCGTTGGCAACGTCTCGAAATTGACTGTTAGAAAGGAAAACCTCAGGATTTTCCAGGGCGATGTCTTCAATAGCCAGAGCGTGAGAGATGCAATAAGAGGGCAAGATGCGATTGTCAGCGCTTTAGGCCCGGATAATTCGGGAAGCGTGAACGATACTCTGGCAGTCGCTATGAGAAACATAGTGAATGCCGCCAGGGATACCGAAGTGAGTAAGCTCGTTACGATCGCGAATTCGGGTATTCTTCAGCTATCGCCGAGAGAACTCAGGCTTGATTCCCCCAACTATCCGCAATATCTCAAGAAATCTTCAAGAGAATTCATGGATGCGTTCGAAATCCTCAAGACTTCGGAGCTTGATTGGGTCGTTGTGTGCCCGCCATTTATGTCCTTTTCAGAAGGCAACCAGAGTTACAGAGTTTCGGCCGACTTCCTTCCAGAAAACGGAGAGAAGATTTCGATTCAGGACGTTGCCGAGTTTGCTTACAAGCAATTGTTCACGTCCGAATACACTCAGAAGAGAGTTGGCATTGCCTACTAACCGTGAAAGAACTCGAAAGGTGAAGTTCCCGATCCCGAAATACGTGTGAATAGGCTGGAGGCACTTACGAATGGTGTGTTTGCCATCGCAATGACTATTCTCGTGCTTTCTCTCGGGGTCCCGGCAAAGGATAAGATTGCAGATCAGGGCGCTCAGTGAGGCACGTAATGAGCAAGAATTACGACTTTCTGAGTTACTTCATCTCCTTTTTCGTGATCGGATCGATCTGGATCTCCACAGTTAGAAGGACAGACATTTTGAAGAAGACTGATTACCGGCATCTTTGGTTGAACTTACTCAATCTCTTCTTCGTTACAACAGTCCCTTTCACTACCGCACTTCTTGGGGATTCTGGTGAATTTGAGTTTGCAGAGCTGCTGTTTCATCTGAATATCCCGATTCTTGAGATTATCGCACTTGTTCAATGGCATTATTTGATGAAAAACACCGGTCTGATTCGCAATGAGATCCTGGAGAGTCTTGATATGCATTACTACAGAAAGATCTATGTTTCAGCGTATTCATCCCGCTTTTTGGAATCGCGATTTTCATTCTGACACCCATATGGAGCAACCTTGTGTATCTCGTCATATTTCTCAGGGTGCTCTTTATACTCAGGTAATACTTAATTATGGTTTTGATTGCTAGAATATATCTATAATCTAGGGGGCGATCGAGATATTGTTCACTATCATTCGTTTTGTTGTTGCTGTTCTTACGGCAGTCACCGGTGTATATATAGTGTTGAAACCGGAATCCTACGCCAAGCTGGCCGAGTTTTCGGCCGGTAATGCCAGAGGAAAAACGGAAGTGAAGGCTATCATGGGGGGCACGTTTATAGGGCTTGGAGTTGCTCCGATAGTTCTCTTGGGTGCGCAGATTTCATTCCTTTTTCTGGGGATTGTTTATCTGTTTATCGCCGCAACACGTATAATGTCCATATTTGTGGATAAGTCTTTGACGTTCACTAATCTGATTACTCTTCTCGTTGAAATAGCATTTGGTCTAATTATGGTACTCCCTATTTGAAAGAAAAGAAACCGACTTAGGTCGGTTTTTTTATACTAGGTACTTCTACCCCTGAGAAGATCATGAAAGAAATGGAGGAAAGGAAATTGAGAGAGGAAGATCTTAAGAAGGCAATAGAGGAAGCATGGGCAAAACGCCTTCAGGTTCCTGTCGATAGATTTGTCTCGAAAGAGCGGTTTCTCATAGCAGATGAGGCTAAGAAAGGAAAGGGCGAGATCAGTCATCTGAGTTTTGAAAAGCGAACTGTAATTCTTTATGATCCTAAGCTCGAAACAGTTGTAAAATCTGCTCTTGAGGAAGAGGATAGAGAAAAGTTGGCTCTTGAGAAGTTGCTTCACGAGTCTTTTTCTCTCTGGAAGAAGACATCCATCAAGTACCTTAACCCTTCGAACTACGTTCCTTACGACCCACCAATGGATTTCGTTGTCAGAAGACTAAATCAGGGCGACAGGACTGCTTTCTATCGGTTCAGAAACCAATGTACAAGGGAGGATCTCGCCGAAGGATTTGTCGAGCTCGACCACGTAGTTGTTTTCGGAGCCTTTTATGAAGAGGAGATCGTGGCGGTCTCAAGCATTATTGAATGGGATAGCATTGCAGATATTGGCATAATAACTATGCCTGATTTCAGAGAGCTTGGCCTGGGAAAGGCGATCGGTTCAAGGGCAAGCGAGTGGGCAATCGTCAATAAGAAACTGATTCAGTACAGACATGACGTATTGAACTACGGATCGCTGAAAGTTTCTCGTGCTCTGGGATTCAGAGAGTACATACTCGAGCAAGAATACACCTATATTGGATAATCACCTTATCGGAAGAGAAATGCATCTGTTTCTTCAAGTCAAGAACGTATCTCTCTGAGATTGTTACTAGTGCGTAAGAATCAGTTCAGTTTGTCGGGCGATTTTTGTCTCTTTTGATTTGACATGGTGAGCCACAAAAGTGTAGAATTCTTTCATAAATAGCGGGGAGATGAATTGATGATAGACTCCAGATTTTCCTGGATAAATGCATATTATTATTATAACAACAGAAGCATTTGCTTGTGAGTGATAACTCCGGGTAAGTGCTTCTTGCATTTACTCCGGATGAAAGAAAAGAAAGGGTCTCCAATCCGGAGACCCTTTTCTTTTTCAGACAGGAAGGCGGGGTGGTGAAATGGTAGTCGTTCTTAAGAGAGGTACTGGTGAAGAGGAGATTAAGCAAGTAGAGTCTCTTTCAGAGAGTCTGAATCTGAGCTGTCATGTTTCCATGGGGATGGAGAGAGTAGTGATTGGTGTCATCGGTGACGACCGTTATATGTCAGTTGAACGATTTGAGGCTCTTGAGTGCGTTGAACAAGTTGTTCGAGTTCTCAAGCCGTTTAAGCTTGTTTCCAGGGAGTTTCACAGCGAAGATATCTCTGTAGACATTGGCAATGTCTCGGTAGGAGGAGGAAAGTTCGTAGTGATGGCCGGTCCGTGCGCGGTCGAGGATAGGCCTATGATAGAAGAGATCGCCGCCTTCCTTTCTGAAATGGGAGTGAAAGTGATTAGAGGAGGGGCTTTCAAGCCAAGAACCTCTCCATACTCTTTTCAAGGTCTTGGAGAAGTAGGTCTGAGATATTTGAGAGAAGCTGCGGATCGGTACGGCCTCAAGACGGTGACCGAGGTAACTGGCGAAGGGACACTTGAGGCCGTCTATGAAATGAGTGACATACTGCAAATTGGGGCAAGAAATTCACAGAACTTCCAGCTAATTCAGAAGGTTGCCGAAAAGGGAAAGCCGATTCTTCTGAAGAAGGGCTTCATGAATACGGTTGAAGAACTTCTTCTTTCTGCGGAGTATATTGCCTCCAAGGGTAACATGTCGATAATACTTTGCGAAAGGGGTATCAGGACCTTCGAAACGGCCACGAGAAACACGCTTGATATTTCTGCCGTGCCTCTAATCAAACTTCAATCTCCACTTCCGATTATCGTTGATCCCAGCCACGCAGCAGGGAGGAGAGACTTGATAATACCACTTTCCAGAGCTGCTCTGGCGGCCGGAGCTAACGGTATCGAAGTTGAAATTCATCCCAGGCCGGAGATGGCTCTTTCCGACAGCAAGCAAAGCCTAAGTTTTGGCGAATTTGAGAAACTAATGGATAGCCTTGGAGCACTGGCCGATTCTGCTGAGCTCCTGCTTACATGACTGGCAGGGAGGATAAAATGAGATTGCTGCCTTCAAAGAAAGTTGCCGGTGAAATAGCCGTGCCTCCTGATAAATCAATCTCCCATAGGGCACTAATGATGTGTTCGATGTGCAGTGGCGTAAGTGTCGTCCATAACCTGCTTGAAAGCGAGGATACTTTAAGGACTTTCAGGATTATCAGCGAACTTGGAGGAGGTTTCAAGGGAGATTTCGACAGACTTGAAATATCTCAGGCGTCGTGGAAAGAGTCATCCGGGCCGCTTTATTGTGGGAATTCCGGAACCACTGCAAGACTGATGGCCGGAGTTCTTGCGGGCAAGAGAGGAACTCACATCCTTTTCGGCGATGAATCCCTATCGGTGAGACCCATGAGGAGAGTTATCGCCCCGCTGAAAGAGATGGGGGCAAGGATATCGGCGAGGCAAGAAGATTCGCTTCTTCCAATGTGCATAGCCGGCGGCGAACTGAATGGGTGCGATCATTCTCTTTCAGTGGCAAGTGCTCAGGTAAAGAGCGCGATCTTGCTGGCAGGCATTCAAGCAGAAGGAGTCACAACTGTTACGGAACCTCACTGCAGCAGAGATCACACAGAGAGGTTGCTTCAATCCATGGGAGCCGAAATAAGCGTACTTGAGAGAAGAGTCGAAGTACGAAAGAGCGAGCTCTCGCCGATTCACTTTTCGATACCCGGTGATATCTCCTCGGCCGCTTTCCTGATAGCTCTAGCTATTCTTCACAAGAACGGCGCGGTGACAGTTCGAAATGTCGGACTGAATCATGGAAGGATTGGATTCCTTAAGCTCCTGACAAGTATGGGAGCCGAGATCGAGTTAGAAGTCGAAAACAGCTTTCCAGAACCATCGGGAACGATCTTGGCCAGATCTTCTCACTTGAGAGGTATTGAAATCGAAAGTGGGTTTATTCCTTCAATGATAGATGAGCTACCTCTAATTGCGCTTGCCGGTACCTTTGCAGATGGTGTAACTACAGTCAGGGGAGCTGAGGAATTGAGGAAAAAGGAGTCTGACAGGATCTCGGTTACCGTTCAGAACTTTAGAAAGATCGGAGTAGATATCGTTGAACATGAAGATGGTTTTAGCGTAGAGGGCCCTCAGAGAGTAACCGGAGGCAAGGTTGATTCCTATGGGGATCACAGAATCGCGATGCTTTTTTCAATAGCGGGTTTGCTGAGCGAGGAAGGAGTAGAGATAACCAACACAGAAGCAGTTGGTGTGTCCTTCCCCGGGTTCTTCCAGACGCTCGAGGAGGTCTGTCGATGAGGTTATGCATAATAGGACATCCAATTTCGCACAGCATGTCGCCAAGCATATACGGCCGTTTTTTCGAGGCCATGAACATCGATGCATCCTACGAAGCAGTTGACATCGACCCCAATGAGTTTTCCACGAAGATAGTCTCGATCATTCAGAACTTCGATGGTTTCAACGTCACGATTCCCTTCAAAGAGAGAATTGTTCCGCACATAGTCAGTCAAGTAGAACCTCCGCTCCTTGCAGTGAACTGCATCTTCCAAGGAAGGGGGTACAACACCGACTGGATTGGTTTTGGAAAGCCTTTGCAAAGAAGACCGATAGAGGAGCCGGTAATGATTATCGGAGCCGGGGGAGCGGCGAGAGCCGTGGTTTTCTATTTGAAAAGGGCAGGCGTGAAGAACATACAAATAGTCAATAGAACACTTTCGAGAGCCGAGAAAATCAAAGAAGAGTTCGAAGTATCCGGGAATCTGGAAGTCAACGTCTTTCCCTTGGAATCAATAAGAGAAGTTGCAGCAAAGAGCAAGAGCATAGTAAATGCCTCTTCTCTGGGAATAAATGGAGAGGATACTGGGATCACTGCTGAAGAGCTTTCCGGTAAGAGCCTCGTATACGATCTCATCTACTGGAAGACGCCCTTGATCGAGTCTTCCCGCCGCTGTGAAGTGAAAACTGTTCTTGACGGAAGGCACATGTTGCTTCATCAGGCAATGGAGAACCTCAGAATTTGGGGAGTGCCTTCAGGCGAAAGTTTCGAAAAAACGTTTTGGGAAGTGATGAAGTGAAGTTCACAGTTGTCGGAGACTCTCATGGTAGCGGGGTTTTTGGACTCATTGAAGAACTGCCCTCAGGTGTTTCTCTTTCGATCGAAAGGATAAACCAACAACTCCTCCGCAGACAGAAGGGCTACGGCCGGGGAAAAAGGATGGAACTTGAGCAGGATAAAGCATTAGTTAGGTCTGGTCTGTGGAGGGGAGTTACGACTGGAGCCCCGCTCTTAATAGAGATCCCTAATAAGGTTTCCAGTGCAGAGAAGAGTGTGAGAAGCATCCCGAGACCCGGCCATTCAGATTATGCTGCCTGGACAAGATACAAACTGAATGATCTCGCGGTTTATGCAGAGAGAAGCAGTGCAAGATGGACTGCAGCTGCAACGGCTGTTGGATCGGTTGCATCGCAGATTCTTCATGAACTGGGCATCGCTTTGTGCAGTTCAGTAATAGCTATCGGAAATGTAAGCTGCGGACTGCCCTCAGAGACCGGCTGGATTTCAAATAGAGATGCGTCTCCGGTGTTCTGCCACGATAAGGAAGCTTCTCAAAAAATGGTCGAAGAAATAGAGGATTCAATCAAAGCGGGAGATACGCTCGGCGGGAGATTTGTGGTTATCGCCGATGGAGTTCCGACGGGAACCGGAGGATACGGGACTCTCTTTGAAAGGCTTGATTCGAGGATCGGCGAGTACTTTATGGCTATTCCTTCTGTCAAAGGAGTCTTCATTGGAAATCCGGACGTGCGACTTAGGGGTAGTGCGTATCACGACAAACTGTTCGTTGAGAACGGCATGATCGTGAGAAAGTCAAACAATGCCGGTGGTATTGAGGGTGGAATATCGAATGGCGAGCAGATCGTTGTTGAGGCAAGCGTAAAGCCGATTCCTTCGTTGAGAAAGGGAATCTCTTCTGTTGACCTGAGTAAAATGAATGAAACGGCAGCTCCTTATGTGCGCGCCGATACGACGGCAGTTCCAGCGGCTTCGGTAGTAGGCGAGTCGATGCTTGCGCTCTTGTTGCTTGAGGCGATTCTCGAAAGATTTGGAAGCGGCGATTTCTGCTCAATAAAAAGGAGGGTGAAGGATGAGAGTCTTCCTTATTGGAATGATGGGCTCGGGGAAAAGCACTATAGGTAGAATTCTATCTTCAGTTCTAGACAAGGAATTCATAGATATGGATTTAGAGATAGAGAAAGCTAAAGGAACTAGCATAAGTGAGATTTTCGAGAAAGAAGGCGAGGAAGAATTCAGAAGACTGGAAAAGGATCTTCTGAAGAAACTAGTCCACAGGGACGAGATTGTGGTATCGACTGGAGGAGGTATCATACTGGACAAGGAAAACCGCCAGATTTTGAAGGGAGAGAATGCCGTCTATCTTAGGCTTCCTCCGGCCGATCTTTACAGGAGAGTTACTGTCAAGGGACGACCGCTGCTCAAGGAAGGCAAGGAGAGTATCTTCAGGATTTGGGAAGAACGAAGGGAGCTATACGAGCAGTTTCCGTCTGTTGAAACTTCCAGCCAGTCCCAGTGGGAAACCGTTGCCGCGATATCCATGAAGATAGCGTCCGGAGAAAGCAAAGTGCTCAATAGCAGCTCACATCCAGTGTCCATATCACCTGGAGGATTCAAGTCAATAGGTAGAATGCCGAACGCGGTGGTGTCTAGAAGAGTTGAAAGGATCTTTTCCGAGTGGATCCCTTCTTCGGCTCTATCCATTGACGACGGTGAAGAAGCAAAGGGATTTCACACTCTATTTCAAGTCTATGAGTACCTCATGGATCGAGGGCTTTCGAGAAGAGATGCCTTGGTTGGCGCGGGGGGAGGAACGGTGACGGATCTAGTGGGATTCGCTTCCTCCACATTCAAACGCGGTATCCCCTTAATTCAGTATCCGACGACTCTGCTTGCACAAGTAGATGCTTCTATTGGCGGGAAGAATGGTCTGAACTTCAAAGGGTGCAAGAACGTCGTCGGTAACTTCTACATGCCTTCTGAGACAATAATCGATCCGGTTGTAACGCTTTCGATGGACGAGGGACGGTTCGAAGAGGGCCTCGTTGAGGCCTTCAAGATATTCCTTATAACCGGTCAGTACTATGAGAAGTTCAAGAAGTTGTGCGGTAAATTGAAGGAAAGAAATCTTGCCGCACTGAGTGAGATGCTGGAAGAAGCGGTGAAGCAAAAGGATAGGATAGTCTCGATGGACATTCGTGAAACAGGACTAAGGAAGGTCCTGAATCTTGGTCACACGCTAGGACATCTCTACGAACCATTATCGGGAGTCTCACACGGTATGGCCGTGGCCTGGGGGCTGGAACGGGAGATGCATTATTTCGCGGGTCTGGGTGTTATAGATGAACAGTTGTACAGAGATGTCTCGGATACGCTTTCAGAGATCGTTGGCCTCGATTTTCCGCAACTGCCTGTCGAGGAGGCTCTTAGGCTGCTTAGAAACGACAAGAAAGCAGTTGACTCTGAGAGTGCGGAGATAGAGATTCCTGTGGTCAAGAGACCCGGGGAGTTCGAGTTCTTGAAAGTAAGACTTGATGATTTGCTGGCGGTGGTTGTATGAAGATACTCGTATTAAATGGACCCAATCTTAATATGCTCGGCTCGAGGGAGAAGAGTATCTATGGGGGTTTCACCTACGACGAACTGCGCGAGGCAATAGAAAGGAAGTGCCTAGAGAAAGGGGCGGTGGCCGATCTCTTCCAGTCTAACCACGAAGGAGATCTAGTCGATAGAATCCAGCGTATAGACTATGATGCAGTCGTAATAAATGCAGGTGCTCTAACTCATTACAGCTACTCGCTTAGAGATGCTCTTGAGCTTTTCAAGGGTCTAAAGATCGAAGTGCATATTTCAAACATCTTCGCTAGAGAAAAGTTCAGAAGCCGCTCAGTGATTTCCCCCGTATGCAAAGGCACAATCGCGGGACTTGGACTGCAGGGATACCTGCTGGCCATAGAATATGCGGTTTCAAATCTACACTCGTCGGCGGATTGGGAGGCGGTTGAATGAAGGCTATTAGGGGTGCAACATCTATAGAGTCAGATAATCCCGAAGAGATCGGAAGTTGTGTTATAGAACTAATGGAGGAGATTTTCGGAAGGAACGAGATCGGTGAACTGCACTCCGTGATATTTACCGTTACAAGCGATATAACTTCGTACAATCCGGCAACTGCCTTCAGGAAGGCATTTAACCAGAGTGATGTCGCGTTGCTGTGCCTCTATGAAGCCTCTTTTGAGAATTCGTGTGGTGGGATAATCAGGGTGCTGATTCATTGCGAGTCAAAGACTAAGAATTTCGTTTATTTGCGACGGGCGAAGAACTTGCGCCCAGATCAGGTGGAGATTGGTGACTCGAACACATGAAAATACAGATTATCGGCGCCGGTTCGATTGGGGGTTCGATCGCGATAAGGCTCTCGATGTGCGGCCACGAAGTTTCGGTTTTTGATGAAAGTATAGGCACAACCGAGGCTCTGAAAAGAAAACATCGAGACATTTCGATATCCCTCAAAATCTGTGAGAGTGCGGATCTAACAATCTTGGCTGTTCCCATGAGTTCAGAAGCTCAACTGCTACAATCGGTTGCTTTCGAAGAGACCGTATTAGATGTTGCAAGCGTTATGCAGCCCTTCCAGTTGATCGCCAGAAAGAGAAAAATCAGGTTCATTAGCGGTCATCCGATGGCTGGTAACGAACACAAGGGTCCGGCCGGTTGGGACGAGTCGATGTTCGACGGCCGCGTCTTTCTGTTTTCTCCCGGGGAGTTTGCTTCCGCAGAGGATCTGAAAAGTGTTTTAGAGATTATAGGTGATCTGCGTTCGTCTCCGGAATACCTCTCGCCGGAGAGACACGATTTAATCGTAAGCAGGGTGAGCCAGGCAGCCTACTTTCTCTCTAGAGCTCTACTTAATCTCGGTAGTGATTTCGAGAAGTACACCGGACCGGGCTACGCTTCAACTTCCAGACTGGGAAGACAGAACAGGGATATGGTCATCGACATGGCTAGATTCAACGGAAAGAATATCGCTTCCTCGCTTGAGGAAGCGGAAATCTATCTGCGCAAGATCAGGGTCGCGATCGAAAATGAAGATCTGAACGAACTTGAAGAACTGATTTCCGAGTGACTTATCATATGTTGAAAAGAGAACTCGACTCTGCCTATCCGCTCGAATTAACCAAGTCTATATCGAAGGGTTTGGAGGAGATCCCTCTGTCGGCAAAAGTCACAAATCTCTCGCCAAAAGCACAATGTTGTCTATTCCGGAGAGCATAACAACAGATAGAGCTACCGTGCCTAGATTCCTGAATCCGTTTTCTACAAAGAAGCTTGTCGGCCCGTTGGGGAATGGACTTACTTCACCGGATAATACCTCTACGCGACTGAACCCGAGCTTTCTGCACTCCTCCAGGACTGACTCGATCAATTCCCCGCGATAGTCGCATGGGGAGTCAGGAGAACTGTAGACGCAGGTAATGAAGGCTGTGGACTGGTCCTTTGAGATTGGGTAAGGGGAATTAAGCGAGGGAATAACTTCAACAAGAGCGACTGGTTTTCGTTCAGCAAAGGAAACGAAGCCGAAGACGACTCCATTTCTCCTGGAACGCTCGTACCAGCCGATTTTGCTCTCTGTACCGTCGCCGGTTCCATTGGCGCACACAAGACATGCGTGCCTCAAAGACTCTTTCGAAAGGTGTTCTATACCATCGCTGTTTCCGGGGGGGTTCGTTTCGCTTGCTCGAACGGAGCCACGATTTTCCGACCCGTCAGTACGTCAACTTTGAAACTGGACGAGACCGGCCCCGCAATCTCCAGATCTCCGTGAATAACCGAGAAAGGAAAGAAAATACCGATATCGGCGCTTTCCTACATTGGATTGCATTCGATGGGGTCAAGATCTAGAACCGCCGCGGCCTTTATAGCTTGCTGCAGTGCTGATGCGTTCCAGGAGCACTGGTTGCCGAAGTAATAGACTCTAAGTGCTCTGTCGGTCATTGACAACCTCGCTATTTCTTCACCAGCGTGTAGACAGTGTTTCCCATTGTCTCATCCTTGAGTATGTAGAAGCCGGCGTTTCTTAACCACTGATCGTACCAGCTCTTCAGGGGCTTGAAATTATATCTTCCTTCTTCATCTAGAAACTCGCCGACAACTACAGGGAGTCCGCTTTTCTTAAGAATGTCGTGCCGCTTCTTGGCCTCTTCTTCTTCACTGATTCCCGTTACGATTAGACCCACACCGCTGGTCTTAACTGACCTGGCGATTCTTAGAAGGGTCTTTGACCATAACTCGGGATGGAGTCTTTGAAGCATCCCAGAAGCGATGAATCCATCAAAGATACCGAGGAAGTTGAAATCGGAAAGGCTCACATTCATAACCCGGATTCCCATTGACTGCCTGACCGCTTGGTTACAGGAAACCCCCACGACTCTAAGTTTCATATCTCTTAGGAGAGGCCAAAAATCTGCAGAGCGGCAGCCGAAGTCTGCGACTATGTTCGACTCTTCGAGAAAACCTACCATCCGTAATACGAAATCCTGCAGTTTTCCTTTGTCTATCTCAATGTCAATAGAAGGTTGCTCTAGCACTCTAGCTCTATGTTGTTCAAGCCAATCTCGTCTTTGCAATCTACTCACCTACTATTAGAGATTGTATCGGAGTATGGAGGATAATCAAACAAAAGTCCTGACTCTAGTTGTCAGAAATCGTAATTCATCTTCACTGCTTCAGTCTTCGACTCTCCAAATCTATAGGCTATTTCTGCTACAAAAGTGAGCGATGCGTCTCTATCGGCCTCATAGTAGATTGTTTTTGCCAATTCCTGCGAATTATTGTCTAATGGTAGGAAGAGAGTCTCTCTCGAATCCTCTCCTCCAACAACCTTTATCACCGCTTCAGAAATTCTAAGCTCTTCATCTCTACAATACTGTGTGTACAGATCAATTGAGTAGTGGATCTTGTCTGTTTCAAGAAGCCATGCGTGTCCAAGCAATTGATAGTGCTGAATGTTGTACAGATCGTGAGAAATGGCGAATTCTTTGCTCAATGTCTCTTTGTCGCCATCTCTTAGTCTAACCTGACCGTAATAGGTCACTTCAGGCAATAGCTCGATCAATGCAGTGAAGATATCGTTCTCCGATTTGAGTCCATAAGAACGTACCTCTGCATCTTCATCGATTACATTCAGAAATAGCTGACTTCCTTCTGTGAATTCAGAAAAAGTTACAGAGGCCTTAAGTACAACTTTTTCAAGAGAAGTTGTAGGTCTGGTGAAGTGCACCGACTTGATAATGTCGTCGGATTTCTCGATTTGGTTTCGAATATCGTTAACAACGGAATCAAGAGATGCAACTCTCGATCTGAGAGTAAAAAGGTCGGTGCGAACTTTCGAAATCTCTTCCAAGAGCTTGTTTGACTTAAAAACGGTTGTTGCGAGATTAACGATTGCAGCCGCCGAAATCAATACAACCAATAACCAGGCGATGCCCTTACTCATAACATCATCTCCTACTGTGAGTATTCACCCCGGCAATTTGAATAATATCACGATTTTCGTCTTCGCTCAAACACAATGGAATTCGATGCAATATAATTTACTAAGAGGGAGGTCTGAAGATGATTGTTGATAACGTGAAAAGACTGAGAAGAGAAATACCTGATTATGTGACCATCGTAGCCGCATCGAAAACGAGGACTGCTTCAGAGATTCTAGAGCTTCTGGATAGCGGTTTGAGGGATGTCGGTGAGAACTACGTTCAGGAGGCTCAAGAGAAATTCGAGGTGATCGGCAGCAAAGCCAGATGGCACTGTATAGGTCACCTGCAGCGAAACAAAGTCAAGAAGGCCGTTGAGATATTTGACTTGATCCAGACTGTGGATTCCCTGAAACTGGCCGAGGAAATAGATAAGCGATGCGCTTCCATAAACAGGAGAATGCCGATAATGATAGAAGTTAACAGCGGCAGGGAGGAAAAAAAGGCCGGGGTCTTTCCCGAGAATGTCTTTGAACTTATTGAATCGCTTTCATCCCTCGAGAATATTTCTGTAGTTGGTCTGATGACTATGGGGCCGTTAACCGATGATCAGGAAGAAATCCGACCTTACTTAAGACTAACTAGAGAGTTGTTTGAAGAGATCTCCATGCATAAGATCGAGAGAGTTCAGATGCGTTACCTTTCTATGGGGATGTCCGGCTCATACAAGGTTGCGATTGAGGAAGGATCCAATATGGTGAGACTTGGCACGATAATCTTCGGCGAAAGACAGTAGGACGAGCGCTCCGCAAGGGTACCGAGTAAGCATACTCGGTCGATCTTCGAACAGTTGCTTAGGGTCAAGAGTCCTTATATCGATTGAGTTGTGTCCAACGATTTCACGAATTGCCTAACTTCGAGATTCGTTGCTGCCGGAAAGCAACTCCAATCCAATCCTCATTCTCTTGGTGTCAACTTCAAGCACTCTAACTTTCACGATCTGGCCGACGCTCAAGACTTCAAGTGGATCCCTTACTCTTCTTCCCATCTTGCTTTTGTGAATCAGACCGTCCTGTTTGACTCCAATGTCTACGAAGGCGCCGAAATCTACGACGTTGCGGACGGTTCCTTCAAGTTCCATGCCTTTAGACAGGTCTTCCATCGAAAGCACGTCGGTCCTCAGAATCGGTTTCTCCAGCTCCTCTCTTGGGTCTAAACCGGGCTTTTTCAGCATCCCTATTACTTCTCTCACAGTGATCTGGTTAAAACTGTTTTCCCTTGCCAGAGCTTCGGGATCGATTTGATCAAGCAATTCAATAATCTCATCTTTTCTGTCGAAGAGCTCTTCCGGGAGCAACTCTACGCTTTCAAGGATGAATCTGGCGATCTCGTAGCTCTCTGGATGGACAGAGGTTCCGTCAAGAGCTTCGGATCCATTGATTATTCTGCAGAATCCCGCCGCCTGCTCGAAGGCCTTTGGACCTAGACCGGAGACTTTCAGCAGTTCCTTTCTGTTCCTGAACGCTCCGTTTTCAGCCCTGTGTTTTACAATGTTCAGTGCGGCTCTTGAATTCAATCCGGATATGTATTTGAGTAAATGCTCCGATGCAGTGTTTAGATTGACGCCTACTAGATTCACGACAGACTCGACCTCTCTGTCGAGGGTCCTTTTCAGTTCTGACTGATTTACATCGTGCTGATACATACCTACTCCAATAGCTTCAGGCGAAATCTTCACATATTCGGCGAGGGGATCTTGAACTCTTCGGGCGATCGATATAGCCCCCCTTGTTGTTACGTCCTCATCTGGGAATTCCTCAATGGCGACTTTTGAAGCCGAATATACAGATGCTCCCGACTCGGTGACTATCATATACTTGACAGGAAGATTGTGTTCTCTAATCAGCCTGCTCACGAAGAGTTCGGTTTCCCTTGACCCCGTGCCATTACCTATGGATATAAGCTCGACATTCAACGTGTTTATCGCCTGAACAACTTTCATCGATGAACCGACGTAGTCATTCTTTGGAGGGGTGGGAAAGATCACGTCATGATAAAGAAGGGAACCGTCCTTTCCGATGACTGCAAGCTTGCACCCGGTCCTATAACCGGGGTCAACACCCATGACCACCTTCTCGCCGAGAGGAGGCTGAAGAAACAGGTCTCTCAGATTTCTGGCAAATACATGGATTGCCCTGCTTTCTGCTTCTTCTCTTATCAGATTTCTCACTTCTCTTTCTATCGAGGGCATGAGAAGTCTGGAGAAGGAATCGACCGAAGCCTCAATCAACTCTTCATAGTAGGCGAGATAGTCTCTCCATCCCAAGAGATCTCTCAAAGTTGGAAGGATATCGTACGGGAGCTCCAGTTTCAGCGAAATAATCTCCTCGCGCTCTCCTCTGAAAAGAGCGAGAATTTGATGGGCTACCAGTCTTGATATTGGCTGAGAGAAGTCGTAGTAATCTCTGTAGACTTCACGCTCATCCTCCTTTTCGGTTCGGGAGCTCTTGATTATCCCCTTCTCCTTAAGTAGACTTCTTAGCTTTTCTCTTACTGCCACTTCCTGTGAGAATTCTTCGGCAAGTATATCTCTGGCTCCTTCGAGTGCATCTTCGAGCTTGAGGATTTTCTGTTCTGCATTTATGAAAGTGAAGACAAAAACCTCATCTTTGATTCTCGAAGATTTAAGGAAATCCGCTAGAGGCTGGAGCCCTTTCTCCCTTGCCTTGTCGGCTCTGGTCTTCTTCTTTGATTTGAAGGGAAGATAGAGGTCCTCGACTAACTGAAGATTCTTTGCTCCTTTGATGCTTGCTTCCAGCTCATCAGTAAGCTTGCCTTTTTCCTCGATTATCCTAAGAACCTCATCTTTTCTAGAACTCAGTTTTTTCGCATACTCGAGAGCATCGGAAATCTCTCTTAACTGTATCTCATTTAACTCTCCAGTCTTTTCCTTTCTGTATCTAGCGATAAATGGAATCGTCTTTCCTTCTTCGAGCAGTTCGACTGCATTTTCTACTTTCCATCTTGGTAAAGCCAGCGAGTTGGCGATGTCCAATATTATCTCATTCATCCGAAGTGACCTCCAGAACGGTCTTAATTGTCTCAATAGGGAAGGAACCATAAGCAGTTTCATTCGAGAGGACGACACCTGAAAACCCCTTTCTCTGAACGTCCTTTAAGTGGCACAGTTCACTCCTCGTAGCGAAAGGGTGTTCTACCATGTGCTCCAGAACCTCCCCTGCCATCAGAACCGGCTTGTAAAGATCATTGATATTCGCCGAAAAATAGTCATAGAAGTCTACAAGCCCTCTCGGCCCCAGCTGTGCTCCGAGATCTCCGCGGCATAACCAGAGCTCGTCGCTTGAAGCGGAGATTTCCTCGATTTTCGAGAAGGGTAGCTCCCTTTCGATCTTCGATGCCACAGCTCTTCCGGAAAGATCCTTCAGTTCGATTACTTCACTTGAACTTGAGACGAATGAAAGAGCGTATCTTATGAAGTCATATTTCTTAGTAGTCAGCACAATTTCTATGTCTCTCGATGAAAGCTCGATCTGATTTATGGGGTGCGGCGAAATGTTCATTCCTTTGGAAGGTCTTATTGTTCCTCCTCTCAGGACCATAGCTCTTGCGCAATCGGCTTCCGTCTTTAGCACCTGGAGTTCTATTCTGCCATCTTCTATGGAGATTTTAATCCCCGGGGAGAGATATGACAAAGATCTAGGGTCTATCAGTATACCCCTGAGTTCCGAACATTTACTACCCAGAATCACCTGTTCTCCGGCCTTTAGTTCGATTACCCGCTGGCTGCGCGATAGTCTAAGCTTTGCTCCCTGGAGATCAATATACAATGGAAGCGAGCAGTTTTCCTCGTAGTAAGACACGAACTTCTGGAGGTCCTCAAGAGTCACATGTGATGAGTTTATTCTTATTGCCGAAGCCCCGGCCATCTCTACAGACTTGAGGAGTTTCCTGTCACTTATTGTAACAACGATCGAAAACGCTCCCATACTGATCACCTCTACTGAATTATATCAGTAACACCATTTGAGGCCTCTGCTTTTTGAGGAAGATGAAGCTACCGAATCTTTAATAATGATGGCTCTTTCTTACATCAGGTAGGTGGGAAATTGAGGTAGTTATCGGCTAATACGCGATCGTTCAATACGCAAGATATTAGACTAAACAAGTCCTTCCCGAATGCAGCTCTCAAGAGCGTTCACAATCTCAGGATCATATTGGGTGCCCGCCTGGGACTTCAGTTCCTCAAGAGCACCCTTGCAGCTCATTGCATCTCTGTACGGTCTTCGCGACGTCATTGCGTCAAATGAGTCGGCTACAGCTACTATTCTGGCCTCCAGCGATACTTCATCTCCCTTCAATCCGTCGGGATATCCGGAACCATTTACGCGTTCGTGATGATGTCTGATGATGTCGTGAGTATCTTCTAGAAAGCTGTTTTTTACCATCTGACAGCCAAACACCGGGTGAAGCTTAATTCTCTCGAACTCCTCTTTGGTTAATCTTGAGGGTTTCTTCAGTATCGAGTCCTCGATTTCGATCTTTCCGATGTCGTGGAAAAGGGCTCCCATCGCTATGTTCTCTTGCTTCTCGGGAGGGACGCCAAGCTTTCTTGCTATGGCAAGCGATACGTCTCTGACTCTTTTCCCATGTCCGTGGGTGTATGAGTCCTTTATCTCAACTTGAGAAAGAATACTCTTCATCACCGAGATATTCTTGCTGATGTGCTTGAACAAAGGTCTTGAAGAAATATGTAGAAGCTTGACATCCGTTTGGGGTTTCAGCTCAACTGGAGCCTTAAGATTGTGGGCGTAGAAGTAGTCGCCATGGCCAAGATGAACTTCTTCATCGGAGAAGTTACAGGAAATCTTTCCTTCGATCACATAATAGAATTCAAGAAGATCCCCACCCGCAAAGGTATCCAGAAAAGTGACGACTCCCGACTTGAGTTCATAAACCGAAATCTCTACTCCGTCGCCGTGAGCCAGAAGAGACAGAGAAGAGTTTTTTTGGACAACAGTTTCGATCGCTTCGTTAGATTTGCAGACTTTGAACCCTTCCATGTATTCCCCCAAAAAGAGCATCACAGTAAAAAGTATAATCTAGTACAGTGTATCACAAAAGACGCATAGTTTGCCTAAAACGAAAAAATGCCGTAGATGACTACGGCATCTAAAGCTCACTTTAACTTGCATGACTTGATTAGTCATCGATAATCAGTATCGGATCTATTAGAAAGACCTTGTAGCCGAGCTTCACCGGTACATAGTAACAGATGGCTTTGCAACCAAGCTCTTCGATTCTCGCTATCGCACCCTGAGAAATACTTAGAGCCTTACTGGCGAGTCCATTGCCTAGATTGTCTATTAGGGTTTCATATGCGTTTTGTGACATCCCTTTTTCGGTATAATGCACCGTGAATTTCTCGGCCTTCTCTACCGCCACTTCAATCAGCGACTCAATCTGTTCGTTTGCAGTGTTGGCTATCTCTTGTGCTAGATCAACCGAGGTAGCGATATCCGCAACGGCAAAAACCGAAACAAGAAGAAGCAACAGCGTTAAGGCAATTCCTTTTCTCATTGGTGTCCCTCCTCTCAATTTTTTCGAACGTATTAATCATATTATATAATCTATCGATTTCAAATATTCCGATATGCTCGGCATTACTCTCTCGACATCCCCACCTGATTCTTGATCTGCAACCGGCCTGAGATGTGATATTCTCATACCAGCATGTAGTTCGAGAGGTGAGGACTGTGGAGAAATTCTTCGATCTTTCAAGAGCAATTGAACACGGCCAGGCTGTCTATCCAGGCGATGAAGAGACTGAGTTGATCAGATCCAGGCATCTGGCAAAAGATGGGTTCAACAATCATAGGCTGAGAATAAGTATGCACTCGGGAACGCACATTGACGGACCCATGCATTTGACAGAGTCTGACACATATATTGACGAGATTGATATCGGCAGCTTCATCGGGAAAGGTATTTTACTGGACGTGAGGGGCGAAACGGTGATAAGAATGAAGTCGGAGTATGAAAAAGAAGTACCTCTGGAGGCGATAGTCTTGTTCTGGACGGGCCGTGACCTGTTCTTTGGAAGTGAAGATTATTTCGTCAACAACCCCTATCTGACGCGGGAGCTCGCAGAGTTTCTGGTTAAGCGGAGAACCCGGCTTGTTGGTTTCGATTCATCCTCTCCTGACAGGTACCCCTTCGATATTCACAGAATTCTATTCAATGGAGGCTGTTTGATCGCAGAAAACCTTACGGGGTTTGAAAGAATCGCGAACTATGAGCATATCAAAGTCTTTGCGATTCCCCTTAAGATCCATGCCGACTCCTCTGTAGCGCGAGTCTTTGCGGTTGCAGAATAAAAAAGGGTAGAGCTTTGAAGATTCAGCAGATTGGCAGAAGGGGAGTTTTGTTTGCCTTTCAGGACGGAGACTCCACGATGGCTGGGGAGACATCCGTTTACTTGATAGAAGGCAGATATCGATTCTATTTGTGTGACACGTTTCTGGGGAACAGATCCATGAGTGTTGTCAAGAACTACATCCAGGAGACTCCCAGAAAGGAGCTTGTAATCTTCAACTCACATTCGGATTATGACCACATCTGGGGAAACGGAGCATTCGAAGGGTGCGAAATCGTGGCTCATGAATTTGCTAGGAGAGAATGGAAGAGAGATGGGATTACGATTTCGAAAATCTAGAGAGATTTCGAGACGGAGAAGTTTTGAAAAGACTTCCCGGCATTACCTTCAGCGATAGACTAGTCTTTGAAGATGACGACATAGAGTTTCGTTATATGCCTGGACATACGCTGTGTTCTTCAATATGTCTGGATAGAAGAGAGTCGGTGGTCTTCGTGGGAGATCTTGTGGAAGATCCTCTGCCAGTTACTCTTTGGAACGATCCGATCACGTTCATGGAGAGTTTGAAGACTATACTTGAATCGTCATGTCAGACAGTTGTTTCCGGACACTCCGGCATCGTCGCTGGGAATCTTATAAGAAGCAATCTAGAGTATCTGAAGGCTCTTTTCCTTGGTGAAGAAATAGACGTTGAAGAAGGCGAAGAGACACATTTGTTCAACACGAAGTATCTCGACTTTCTGCATTATGAAGATATCGCAAGAAAAATGCTTGGCGAGAAGTTTGACTTCGTGCAGTTTGAGAGAGAGTTTTGGCAGATGCTTGGAGTGGAAAGGGAATCTTTGAAATTTGAATCGAGATTGATCCGACAGACTCCTTCTGAAAGACTTGAAGAGATCTGGCCCCAATATGAAGAGCTGTTGAATAGCAGGAAAGCTTTGGAATGAAAGAGAGTAGAATACTGAGCAGCATATGGATTTGATGGAGGTGAGAATGTTTGGATTTTCGATTATTCCTTTAATTATCGGTATCACGGTGGTTGTGGGTCTGATTGTTTACTTCATGATTGCAAGGTGAAACGAGAGCAAAGGTTAATAAACCAGTAGTGATCTTATATCCCGGACAAGTGAACGCTTTCATGATCTCTTTTCCATGACTGGTATCTTTCGGATGTCTTTGCTTGGTCGTATTAAATTACTGCCCCTCAAACGTTCAAAACGAGTGAAGGGCAGCTTGATCAGATAGTAAAACTACTCTAGAGAGGTATCTCGAATCTGCAGAGTATCCTCTTCATTGATTACTGAGTTACATCCCTTCCGAGGCTGCATGTATTCGGACGTATGCATCTTCGCCCCACACGGCAGAGAAACGATTCTGGGAGTAGTAGGCTGCCGCCTGTTGGAGCAACCCATCCTTACATGGTACCAAGACCTGGACACCGTATTTCTGAGCGAGTTCTCCGATTATCTCGGCTTCACGTTCGAGAACTTCCGTTTCCATGTATGATCTCGCAGTGTGCAGCGCCTCCAGAATCCAGTTCTTCTGCCTGTCGTTCAGCATTTTCCATGTAGCCTCGCCGATTATCGGGTTGATCGATTCGATCTGATGCCCGGTAAGTATTATGGTCTTTATAGAATCGATGCATTCCTCAGCTGTAATGCATTCAAGGAGCATCTCCGCGCCCTGAACTGAACCACAGCTCATCGCATCTTTGAGAGTGCTCTGACCCATATAGACGGGAGTTGCGCCAAGAGCTTTGCAGGCGTCGAATGAGCCCTGGTAACAGCTTGAGCAGAGCTTCAGTCCTTCCAGTTGCGAAGGATCTTCGATCCCGCTTATGACTTCGTTCAAGAAGAGATGATGACTTCCGCTGTACCAGTTGTCGAGCACCCTTACTCCGGAGTCTGCTGCGGCTCTATCAAGAAGCCCTGACATGATTCCACTGTCCATAGCCTTGTCCATGTGCTCCACATCCTCGAATAGATAAGCGGCGGAGAAGATCGATAGTTGAGGGAGGAACAGCGAGTCGGCAATTGAGCACAGGCTGCAGTCGAATGCCATCAATTCCGTTCCGTTGATTACACCGGAAAGAAGTTCTTCGGAACTACGGTTATTAGTATGAAAGATCCTGACGTAGATGTCTCCTTTGCTGAGAGTGTTTACGGTGCTTGCGAAGACCTTCATCGCTTCAACTTTCACATCATCCACGGGAGCGGAGGTAAAGGCGCTTATGAATACGCTGTACTCCTCTTCTTCCTCCCCTTCTCTGTAGAACCCATCGACTTCTTCTACGGGTTCAGATTCTTCCTTAGATGAAGAGGCAGAAGATGCAAAATAGTAGAATGAGGGATCCCCCTCTTCCTCCCGTTCTCTGTAGAACCCTCTTGCGGCCATATTCTCCAGAGTGATTGGGTCTGTATTGTCTTCTTCATACTTGAAAGAAGGGATCGTTGATGCGAAGTTCAATGAAACAGGATTTTCTTCTTCAAAGGGCTCATACATCTCGTCTATTGGTTCTTCGGAAAAAACGGATACACTAAGCAGTATTATTGAGACTAAGAGAAAAACTGATATTAGCTTCATTCTTCTCATGTAATCTCCTCCTCGGGCCAATGAGGCCTCTTATCGGTTCGATCGCTTTATGTAAGGACGATATATGCCCATCGGTCTTTTCCTATCGCGACAAGAGTATATAACCCTAATAGGCAACTGAAAGGGTACATTTGCTTCTAAGTTAAGGGGAACACTTCACAAGAAACCCGGCAAATAGGATTCGTTAGCTATATGTTCCTTGCATGCCTGCCAACTGGACTCGATTAGTGTATTATGATAGCAGGTCGTCTCTGAAATGGAGGGTTTTGCTTGAGATTCAGAAGTTCCCAAGAAAGAGCGAGAGCAATGGGGACGATGAAGATCCCTTCGCTTCTCATAGGTCTTTCGATCCCTTCAATAATTGCAATGTTGACAAATGCTATCTACAATCTAGTCGATACTTTCTTCATTGGGCGGATAGGCACAAGCGCCGTAGGCGCAGTTGCAGTCGCTTTTCCGATATTCAATCTGATTGGAGCCGTTGGTCTGACTTATGGCGTGGGAGCGGCTTCGTATGTCTCGCGTTTGCTTGGCGCAGGAGATAAGCAACAGGCCGACAAAGCGGCATCTACGGCTCTATTTACGAGTCTGGCGACCGGGATAGTCTTTACATTCCTTGGATTGATATTCTTGGACCCGCTCCTGACTGCTTTTGGCGCAACTGAGACAATAATGGAATATGCTAGGGAATACACAATGATAATCATTATGGGATCGATCTTCACCATGATGAATATGACCATGAACAACCTAGTTAGAGCGGAGGGTAACGCCCAGAGATTCATGGTTGCCATGGTATCGGGAGCTCTACTGAATGTCGCTCTCGATCCGGTTTTTATATTTGGCCTTGGAATGGGAATAACTGGAGCGGCCGTCGCAACTGTAATCTCTCAGTCTGTTTCGACGATGATAATCCTCGAGTACTTCGTTCGTAAGAAGAGTTACACAACTCTATCGATAAGGCTGTACAGGTTCTCTCTTCAGATATACTCAGAAATCTTCAAAATTGGGCTTCCGACATTCTTACGACAATCCCTGTCCAGTTTCGCCGTTGCACTGTTGAATAACGCCGCCGGAAACTACGGGGACCATGCCGTTGCGGCCGTCGGAATAACAATGAGGGTTCTTATGTTGGGCATGATGGTTCTATTCGGATACGGTCAAGCATTTCAACCTGTTGCTGGCTATAATTACGGCGCAAAGAAGTTTTCGAGAGTTTTCGAAGCTCTGAGATTTTCGGTGATCGTGACAACGGTCTTTGCAACGGTTTTTGCCATAATCGGGTTGACAATACCTGGTTCGATTATCAGCATCTTCAGTAATGACCCCGAAGTCATCGATGTGGGTTCCAGGGCCTTTAGGGCGGTAAACATTTTCTTTCCCACATTCGGCTTCGTGATAACCTTCACGGTTTTGTTCCAGGCACTTGGAAAAGGTTTCGCGGCTGGCTTGCTTTCGATGTCGAAGCAGGGGTTCTTCTTGATTCCCGCAGTTATTGTCTTGCCAAGGTTTTTCGGACTCAACGGAGTGATTTATTCTCAAACAGTTGCAGATTTCTTTACACTTTTCATTGCGGCTATTCTTGCATTCATGATCGTTAGAAAACTCAAGTCGCAGAGTAGAGAGCTTCCCGTGGAAGAACAGGGGGCTAGTTACACCTAGAAGATTACAGGTGAATTCCCTTCTCTTATGAAGGCCCAAGACATATCTTTGGCAGTGTGACCAATTCCGATGTTCCCATATCTGTCGATCGCTATGAGTCCACATTCACAGTTGAAGTATCTGGCTCTCTCGAGAGCGATGTCTACGGATTTTTGAGCGGGGTATTGTTCCATGAAGAAGGCGACCAGCCTGCTCAGCGTGAGCTTCATGATCTTTTCTCCATGACCCGTTGCGGAGACTGCACCGAATGAGTCCGCATAGGTTCCTGCTCCCAAAATGGGGCTATCGCCCACTCTACCGAAACTTTTCATCATCATTCCGCCCGTGGATGTTCCGGCGACCATTCTTCCGTGGTCGTCTAGTGCGACCGCACCGCAGGTAGAGTGATATTTCTCGGCTTGTTTTGCCAGCTTGACGCTCTTTCCAAATCTAGTCTTCTCGCCTCTGGCGATTTTTTCAAGTTCTTCTTTCCACTGAAGGTGTCTTTTCGGAACGATCAGGTCATCTTCCCTAGGAAACCCTAGAACTGTAACGAATTTCTCCAGTTCGGCTCCGGCAAGCAAAACATGATCGGTTTGCTCCATGACGGCCCGTGCCACCGTTATGGGATGGAGAATTCTCTTAAGTCCGGAAATCGCCCCCGCATTTAGGTTGTTGTCCATTATCGCAGCATCCATTTCTATATCGCCGCGATAAGTAAGTGCCGATCCCCTGCCACAGTTAAAGGTGGGATCTTCTTCCATCACGGACACGGCGGTAACAACGGCTTCTTCTGCGTTGTTCATCTTCTGAAGAGTTGAGAATCCTTGCTTGACAGCCTCTTCGACTCCTCTTCTGTGTTCATCGGCGTCTATTACGCTACTAAAACTTCCGGTACCGCCGTGTACAATGATGGCCTTCATGCAAACACCTCGTTTCAAGCAATAGAATCTTCCTTGATGAAAACAAGAACACTCCTCTTTAAAAAGCAATTCAGATGCCGCGGTGGGCTAAGTCAATTCCCCTCTTCGATTCCTTTTCTCTTTTCACAAATTAGAGCCTTCACAAACAAACGATGAAACTACTTGCTCTTTCCTTCAGTACTTATTGCCTTGTATCCTCTCTCCTCTACGTCAAACAACCTTCTCATCTCCTCCATGCCGGTCTTCTTCTCGCTTAGAATGATGAAGTTCCCTATCATTTCCGCTACTGCAACGGGTCCGACGAAGGAATTCCCAAACAGAAGTGAGTTGTTCTCGCACAAAATCGACGAATAGGCTTTTGAATAGACCGGACAGTCAATGGAATCTGTAACGAGCAGAGTTCTTGCGGTTCTTTCACGTGCAAAGTCGATCATGTATTCCACTTCTTTTGAGTATGGAGGAAAGGTCATAACTATCAGAGCGTCATTTCTTTCCATAAGCTTTATTTTGAAGGAAAAGTCGGAGACCGATCCCGACAACAACCAGGTCGGCTTCCGCTGGAGAACGGAGATTGTGTACCGCATCAACGAAACCACGTGTCTTGTAGCGCCAAAGCCCCCGAAATAGATGTTCCTGGCTGTCCTTATAGTGTCTACCCATTTGTGAAGCTCTTCTTCTCTGATCCCGGACAGAGTGTTTTTGAGATTGTTGATCTCATTCTGTCTTAACAATTTCAACTGGTTTTCCACCGGAGCCATGTCAAGTTCTGTCGTTGCGATCTTTTCATACGGCGATAGCCTTCTTCTAAGTTCGCGCTGGATAGCCTTTTTCAGTTCATTGAATCCCGAGAAACCGAGACGCCTAGAGAATCTCACTACAGATGCCTTGCTAGCGCAGGCCATAGAGCTGAGTTCTTCAATGGACATGAATCCCACTTGCGAGTATTCTTTGAGAATACAGGTTGCTATCCTTTTGTAAGCTGGCGATAAACCATCTTTTATTTTCGCTATTTCTTCGGATACCATTGTTATCAACCTTTCGGGAAGGAATTAGTTAATCACTTATTTTATGAAACTATCTTTTCACAATAATAGCATAGTGAAACTATATTTTCATAACTGCATTCGCTGATTTTTGGAAAAAACTGAGATGATCGGTGAACTGTCAAAGCTTGATCTCGATGCTCAATTTCGTGAGTGATGATTTGGTAGATTTGATGTGATCAAGGTCTGTAGGAATTAGTTTGGAAACATTCTACTTAGCAGTTCAGATGATAGAATATAGCTACACTAATAGGAGGTGGATTTATGAAGCGAGTTCTTATCCTTACGATCTTTCTGATGTTAGTAGCAGCGGCCTTTTCAAACCTGGTGGTTTATTCCAGTGTGGATGAGGCAAATGCAAGGAAGATATTGAACGCATTTGTAGAGGAGACCGGAGTCAAGGTAGATTTCGTATTTCTTTCATCCGGGCCGGCGCTTGCACGAATCGAAGCAGAATCAAACAATCCACAGGCAGATGTTTGGTTTGGGGCTCCTTTGGAAAATCACATTATTGCAAAGGAAAGGGGACTTACGCAGCCTTATAAGACACTGAGCGTGTACGGTGTATCTCCAGAATTCTATGATGTTGAGGGCTATTATCACCCGATTTACATGAATCCTCTTGGCGTTGGAGTGAACACTTCAGTTATTGAGCAGATCAAAGCTTCTGTACCGGAAACATGGGAAGATCTCCTTGATTCTTCATACAGGAGAATGATACAATATCCAAATCCACAGTCTTCAGGAACTGCATACAGTCTGATAACTGGTCTTGTGAAGATTTACGGTGAAGACGGGGCTTTCGAGTATCTGAAAAATCTCGCTCCAAACATCCAGACCTACACACAGAGCGGAACTGGACCCTCCAAGGCCGTCGGCCCCGGTCAGGTTGCGCTTGGAATTCAGTTCACCCCTGCTTTCTTCCAGTTCATGGAACAGGGATATCCCGTCACCGTGGTTTTCCCTAAGGAGGGCGTACCATACGAAGTGGCATCCGTTTCGATTCTAAAGGGTGCCAGGAATCTCACCGATGCCCAGAAGTTAATTGACTGGGTTGTGTCAAAAGCCGGTCAGCAGCAGGTGGTTGATCAAAAAACCTTCTTCTATCCGATCAGGCCAGATGTTGACTTCGGCAGTCTGCAGCCTCTTTCGACCATTAACCTTCTTTCAGTAGATCCATCCTGGGCTGCAGAAAACAAGACCAGACTTATCGAGAGATGGATTAACGAAGTACTTCCATACTAACGATCACTTAGATTTGCTTTGAGGGGGAGAAATCCCCCTCTTTAATAGGAGGTCGTCCTGTGGCTATAAGGGGAGAAGAAGCAAAAAATAGGTTTCTGAATCTTCTTAGGGATCCAGTTCTGCTTTTGATAATAGTTCTGATATTCGCTGCCCTGGCAATATTCATTGTCTATCCCCTATTCAGGGTTTTCGCGGTCAGTATGACCGACAAGGAGGGCAGATTTGACCTGAGCGCGTACAGCCACGCCTTCTCGAATCGATACATGAGGCAGGGCTTCTTCAACAGCCTTTTGGTGGCTGGCCTTACGGCAATATTCGGAATGCTTGTCGGGTATCTGTTTGCTTACACTCTTAACAGAACGGATATTCCGCTGAAGGGCTTTTTCAGAACCGTTGCCGTTCTGCCGATAGTCTTTCCACCGTTTATTGGCGCACTTTCTATCATAATGCTATTCGGATTCAACGGGATCATTACCGCCGGGATATTCGGGATCAGGAATTTCCCGGTGTACGGTTTATGGGGTCTCATGATGGCCCAGGTGGTCTGCTTTTTTCCGGTTGCCTTTATCACATTGGACGGCGTTATAGGAACTATCAGTCCGACACTTGAGGATGCCGCCTTCAATCTCGGTGCCAATCGATGGCAGGCTTTCAGAAAGGTAATTCTTCCGATGTCGGTTCCGGGTATTGCCAGCACAATGCTCGTTCTATTCATAGAATCACTCGCCGACTTTGGAAATCCTTTGATTCTTGCAGGCAGCAAATTTCCCGTGCTCTCAGTTCAGGCATACCTGCAAATAACCGGAATGTTTGATACTAGAGGGGGCGCTGCCCTCGCGGTCTGGTTGCTATTCCCTTCCATAGTGGCATTCGTAATCCAGAAGTACTGGGTGGGGAAGAAGAAGTACGTCACGGTTACAGGGAAACCGACGACTTCCGTCCTGAAAAGCGTCAGTAAACCGGTGAAATGGATTCTATTCTCCCTATGTATGTTAATTGCGGTCTTCACGCTGACTATTTATGCAACTATATTCTGGGGAGCTTTCGTTAAGGCGTGGGGGATGAACAACACCTTCACCCTCGAGAATTTCAGATACGTCTTTGATGTTGGACTGGAAGCAATCAAGGACACTCTCATTATTGCTTTCACATCCACACCGATATCTGCTGTTCTTGGCATGATAATCGCGTTTCTTCTGGTTCGTAAAGTCTTTCCCGGAAGAAGAGTAATGGAATTCACTTCAATGTTAAGTTTCGCAGTTCCGGGAACAGTAATCGGAATAGGTTATATTCTTGCATTCAACAAGCCTCCGTTGCTGCTGACTGGTACTTTGGCAATACTCGTTCTCAATTTCGTCTTCAGATATATACCCGTTGGAATACAGTCGGGTGTTGCTTTGCTCAACCAGGTAGATCCTGCGATCGAAGAGGCGGCATATACACTTGGAGCAGATAACAGGCAGGTTTTCACGAAAGTGACGCTGCCCCTTATTATGCCGGCCTTCTTCTCCGCTCTAGTCTTTGCCTTTGTAAGGGCGATGACTGCAATCAGCGCGGCGATATTTCTTGTTTCGGCGAGGTGGAATTTGATAACCGTGCAAATACTTAGTCAGAGTGATTCCGGACGTCTATCGGAAGCATGTGCCTTTTCTGTGCTGTTGATCGGTATGATTATGAGCTTCATTCTTATATTGAAGATCTTCCTGAAGAACAAAATTAGTCTATCCAGCGGTGGAACGGCGGGACAGGGGTGATTACATGAGTCTGATTCTGAGAAATGTTAGAAAAGTCTTCACGAGTTATGGTACACAAACAGTCGCCGTTGACGACTTCGATCAAGAAATCGGGAAGGGGCAGCTTGTAACACTCCTGGGTCCTTCGGGATGTGGAAAGACGACCACATTGAGAATCATTGCCGGGTTCGAAGTTCCGACAAATGGTCGAGTTTTGCTGGATGGAAAGGACGTCACAAACCTGCCTCCCAATAGGAGGAGCATTTCGATGGTCTTCCAGAGTTACGCTCTCTTCCCTCACCTAACTGTGGAGGAGAATATCGCTTTTGGTCTGAAGCTGAAGAGACTTGATAAGAAAACCATGAAGAAAAAGATACGGGAGATGACAGACCTGGTGGGTCTTAAGGGTCTTGAAAAGAGACGGCCCGATCAACTGTCCGGCGGTCAACAGCAGAGAGTTGCATTGGCGAGAAGCCTTGTTATGGAGCCGAGCGTTCTTCTTTTTGATGAGCCGCTCTCGAATCTAGATGCGAAATTAAGGGAATCGATGAGGCTCGAAATCCGTCGAATACAGCAAGAGGTTGACATCACCAGTGTGTACGTTACTCACGACCAGGTAGAGGCGATGAGTATTTCCGATGTCATTGTGGTAATGAACGACGGAAAAGTAATGCAAATAGGAAGTCCGTTTGATATCTACGCCAGACCACAGAACAGTTTTGTAGCAGATTTCATCGGACGGGTCAATTTCATCGACGGGGAAGTGGAATCTGTCGACGGCGACTCAGTGACCGTGTTGTGCAGCTCTCTGGGAAAGAGGTTTGTAGGCAGTAAGGGAGGTGAATTCGCTGTCGGAGACAGTGTTAGGATAGTATTGAGACCGGAATCCCTTTCTGACAGGGAAGAAGACAAGATCAATATTCTTAATGGGAAGGTCTTGAAGTATGTCTTCCTCGGATCGAATGTTGAATATGAGATAGAGCTTCCGGATGGAAAGAGGTTGAACGCAGTGACTTTCAACCCGATTGAAAGAAAGTTTCCCGTTGTAGGCAAGGAAACCGAACTTTTCTTCTCAAAGAAAAGTGCCTGGGTCATAAAGAGCTGATATGGACGGTCATGATGTTCTGACCTATTACTGTCTGGATAGGTGCAAGGGCTTTTTCTCTGAGAAAGTAGAGGTTACGCCTTACACTTATGAAGAAGAAGACCCAGGCCCTTACAATCTTTCAGAGAGAGGCTTCGAAGATTATCTTGGGCGACAGTACCTTTCCGATTCGGACGAAGAGCTGCGACTGAGTTTCTTCGAGAATTTGTTTCCGGCCGAGGGAAAAGCCCCCGCCTGGCAGATAATGACCGTTTACTCTTATGAACCTGATTTTGGAATGGATAGAGACCTGAAGCTTTCTCCTCTGCAAAGGTTTGTGGGAAGCAGCGGAGCGTGGCGACATGAAGAGTATCACATCATACTTCGCTTTGGCGAAGTGACAAAGAGATTCCTTCATTTTGATCAAATGAGCGAACTAGCTATGAAAAAGGGTGACAGGTACTGGGCTCTGAGATTTGCGGCCCGTGCCATTCACTATCTTGAGGACTGCGGAACCCCGTACCACACCTCTCCGGGGACCCTCTTCGAAGTACTCAAGATTCCTTTTCTATACAAGAGGCAGTTCAAGAAGATAAGCACATTCCACAAATTCCACGACAGGTACTTAGGCTACCGGCTTTGGAGAGAGTACGGTACGTACATTGAAGAGATCAAGACCGCGGAGCCCAACGATCCAAAATCCCTAGAAGTCGTGGCTAAAACAACGAGAAGGGAAGCATTGCGGCTTCTTCCCGAGACCGAGCGATCAATCAAGACTTTGCTCGACGAGGACCCGCCGATGTTTTCCGGAATAGAGTTCTCAAAAGATTACTATGACAATCTGGTTGCTTGTAAAGATACAAGCGAACTTGACCGAATAAGCCGTAAAGTGCTGAAGAATACCTCTTCAGCTGTGAAGACATACCTGAAGCATCTTGACCAGAGGTTCTCTTAGAAGATCCTTCGGGGAAAGAGCCAAGGCACAGAAAAGCCTCTGGGGACGCAAAGCTGCCTTCGGCAAGAGGCGAGGCCGACTATGTCGGGAGGTGACGCTTCTGCGCTGGAAGTGATTCTGGAATAAAACTTCAGACGCAAGGCTGGGCAAGAACGGCCACGTCAGAATGCTGCCTTCGGCAGGTGGCGAGGAATCAACAACGAACAACTTCATTCTTGAGAGAGTATCAGAGCTCTAGGATTTGAACTCAAATCCCTCGTCGAAGACTTCTAGGCAGACATTAACGACCTTTCTGTCGTAATACTTGCCCGAGTTTTGGATTATCTCTTCAAGGGCCTTGTCCATTCCCAGCGAAGCTCTGTATGGTCTGTGTGAAGACATAGCTTCAACAACATCGGCTACGGCGATTATTCGGGCTTCAATCCTAATATCGTCTCCCTTAAGTCCCCGAGGGTAACCCGAGCCGTCAAGCCTTTCATGATGCTGGAACACTATTTCCGCTATAGGCCACGGGAAATAGACTCCCTTAAGTATTTCGTAACCCTTTGCAGAATGCTCTCTAACAAGGTGATACTCGAGATCGTTAAGTCTCACGGGCTTTGTCAGTATTTCTGTCGGCACCGCACTCTTTCCTATGTCGTGAAGCAACGCGGCAACTCGAATCGATTCGATAATGTCCTTGTATTTATCATTATCTGAATATAGTCTTCGGGCAATAGCAACTGAAAGCTCACTCACCCGTTTCTGATGGCCGGAAGTGTATGGATCTCTCGCCTCGACAAGAGATGACAGTGTGTTTATTAGTGATTCAAGGCTTCTTTGAACCGACTCCTCTGATCTCTTTCTTTCGGTAATATCTAGAACAATCGCGACGAATACACGCTCATATTCGTCTTCATGTAGTTGAAGTCTCACTTCCACGGGATAGGCAGTTCCGTCTTTTCTGACATGCTCGGTCTCAAAGACTTCATAGGACTTCGGGTCCGTTTTGAGTCTGTTCAGAACTTCCTCAAAAACTCCTCTATCCATCTTGAGTTTTAGATCCATAGGGGTCATTTTACGCAGTTCATCAAGAGTGTAACCCGAGTTTTCCGTAGCTCCTCTATTCGCTTGAAGGAAACGCAATGAGTCCGGGTCGAACAAATACATCTCATTGAACGAGAGATCTATGACACTCCCAAGCCTCTTAAGGGCCATTTCGGCAATCCTTCGACTTGTAATGTCCAGAGCGATAGCGGCGATCATCGGTTTGTCGCCTTCGGAAGGTATGGGGAATTTCTGTACATAGAGGATCTTCTCCTGACCGTCGGCAGCCATAATCCTTTCTTCCCTCACTATCTGTTCTCCATTCTGAGTTCGCAGGTCGTCGTCAAGTATATCTCTGCCTAGCTTTCCGGGGTAGTTTTCCTTCGGATCTCTTCCAATCCAGTCGTCCTTGAACCCGAACATCTTGCTTGCAAAATCGTTGAAGTATGTCATTCTCAAATTGCTGTCCGAAATGAATACTGCTCCGGGAAGTCTATCCATGAACAGAGAGAATCTTCTCTGGAGAAGTTTCTCGTTCTTCTCAAGCTTGAGCTTGTAGATTGCGTAAGAGATATCGTCGACTATTTCGGAGAAGAGGTCTCTTTCTTCCTTTGAAAGATAGAAACTTGCCTTAATGACAACTGCCATGGCCCCCATGCAGTTGTCAGCAACTCTTAAGCCTTTTGCAAACACCGCAAGATCACCGGAGTCGCTAAATGTCAAGCACTTCTCGTGGTATTCCTTACTTCCGATCGAAATAACGCCTTCCCTTTCCATTGCCTCTCTCAGCACGGGAGGAATATGACCTGATTCTAAACTGGATTCTATTTCCAGCAGTTGAGATCTGCTGAAGCCCGAGGCGGCCCAGCTTGAAAGGTCCCCATTATTGGTCAACAGAATCATGCATCTCTCAAACCCTCTGGAGCCGGTCATCAACTCGGCACTCTTCTTTATGAGATCATCGATATCATTTTCGGTAACGATCAGACGATTAACTCTTCTAATTGAGGAAAGAACTCCGCTCTGGTGTTCTAGCTGAGCTTCAATTCTCATTGATGAAATGCCGAATGAGATGTCTTCAGCAAGCTCCTCCAAGAGTCGAACTTCCTCGCCATCAAAAGCGTCTTCATACTCCGAGTAAATCACCAGGCTGCCTATTACCCTCTTATCGACCAAAAGAGGGATTGCAACCGAGGCTTTCAGCCCGTACTTCAAAACAGTGTCTTTCCAAGGCAGATAATCGGGGGAACGATCAATGCTTCTGGTAATAACGGTCATTCCGGTCTTAATAGCTTTTCCTATGGCACTTCTGCTCAGTTCGCTTTCATCCCAGGTAATTGCAACTTCAAACGGATAGTCCTTTGCCTTTCCGCTGACGGCAACCGGGTCAAGAGTCTTTTCTCCGGGCCTCTTAAAAGCTACCCAGGCAAGCGGGAAATCTCCAATCTTGGCGACGATATCACAAAGTCCATTGAGAAGAGATGCTTCTTCCTTTGCATGAATTAAGAACTCATTTGCCCTGAACATCAGTGTTAGCAACTTGTTGAGCCTTTGGAGTCTCATTTCGGCAGCTCTGTGCTGTGTTAGATCCTTATGGATCCTGACCATTCTCAAGGGTTCGCCGCTACTGTTCCTCGATACTACCTTTCCCCTGTCGAGAACCCAGACAGATGAGCCGTCCTTCCCAATAAGCCTATACTCCAGCTGATAATTGGGTGTCTTGCCAGTAAGGCATTTCTCCAGAAGAGACTCCACTTCAGCGAGATCTTCCGGATGAACTCTCTTCTTCCATTCCTCTACGCTACTGGAGATCTCCTTGTCAGAATAGCCAAGCATCTCCTTCCATCTTCTTGAGAAGAAAACGTGACCGGTCTCGATATTCCAATCCCACATACCTTCTTCCGAGGCGTCTATTGCAAAAGTCAACCTTTCTAGGCTGTCCTTCAGATCGTCCTGAATCGAGATTCTCTCTAGGGTATTTGAAAGAACCGAAGTCGCGGATAAGAGTAGCTTCCTCTCTTCTTTCAGGAAAGGTTCATCTTTGAAGAGTGATTCGTTGATAAGCGATACACTTACCTCTCCCATCTTCTTTCCATTTACGACTATGTCGGAAGAGATCGCCCTTTCGTTCGACCAATTGTCTCCAGAATTCCAAATACTCCCGTTGAATTCGATTCTTATAGATACTTGATCGGTGAACCTGAATCCTTTGGGAAGCTGATCAATTAACAGACCGACCGCTTCATTTGCCGTCGAGGATCCGTGAAGCGCGCTGGAGATCTTGTAGATACAATCCAGTTCTTTCATTTGCTCCTGAAGAGCGAGGATGGATTTCGCCAGTTTGTCGCTACCTTCTTCAATCGTCACATAAACGCCTCGCTCTGCAGTAGTCTAAAATCATTCTAGCATTAAACAGCCAGGCAACAAAAGGTTATGATGACAACGAAAATAACCGTCCCGAAGAGTGCGGGACGATGAATAAGTGTTTGCAGAAAGCATCACTACTAAGGGTATTCAATCACTCGGATCTAGAGTATGTTATTGACAGTTTAGGACACTTTTCCTTGCACTTGAGGCAAACGAGGCACTCTGAATTGTCTATCTTCATTCCATCACTCTCTTTTTCTATGGCGCTAACGGGGCAGACCTTCTGGCAGATTCCGCAGGATACGCATGAAGGTTTGTCAATCTTCATACCGAAAAACGGTTTCTTCGAGAAAAACGTTAGTAGCGTCCCAAAGGGACACATGTACCTGTGCCAGAACTCCTCCTCAAATATCAGAGTAACCAATACCGAAAACACTGTGATGTAAAGAAGGAGATTGATCTTGATTTTGAAAACCCTAACCGCAATCATAAGCACCACAAAGAGTATCAGAATCGTCCATCTGAATACGCCGTTCTTGAATATCGCCGGCGTTCTTAGCCTCTTCAGCCTCAATTTCGCATACAACCAGTCTATTGGTCTGAACAGGGTCTCCATGGGGCAGATCCATCCACAATAGACTCTCCCCAGAAAGAGAGCTCCCAGAAGTCCAACGCCGAATATCAAGAACCATCTCTGCAAATCCCTGTTTCGCAGCAAGAATACGAAGAGAGCGAGAAAAAGGACCTCCACGATAACTCTTAGTGTTGCAGCTTTTTTGCTAGACATAATCATCTCTCCTTTCATTCAGAGTCTATAGCAAACAGAGAGTCAAGTACGTGACATAAGTCACGAACTCGGTATTGTCAGTCGAAATCGAATTCAAGCTGGTATAGTCTTCTATATATCCGTAAATGCGGGGGGTGTTTCTTTGAAGAAGATCGAAGGAAGTGAATGGAAGAGACTCCTTCCTTTTCTGTACAGAAACAAGGAGTTCAACATGTTCATTATTGGAGATATCGAGAATACGAGTTCCGATTCAGAGCATATGGAGATATTCCTCGATGGAGATCTAGACGACCCGAAAGGTGTCCTCCTTCGTTACTACAAGTTCTTCATTCTAGCCGATTCCAGTAGAATGGATTTTCGAGAAGCTGCAGGTATCATAAAGAGGGATGTTCGGGCAATGATGCTTACCGGAAGCGTATACGGGATAGACAAAATGGTTCCGTATCTTAGTGAGATGTGTGAGGAAGAGGACGCTCTGCGTTTTGCCGTCATGAAGGAACCCAACCTTGTCGAGTCTGTATTTGAAGTGAGAAGAGCAACGATGAAGGATGCCGCAAAGCTTCTGGAATTTCTTTGCTCAGTAGAAGAGTTTCATGCTACGGAAGAAGAGTCTTTCATGGCTACACTTAGAGATGGAAGTACCCGTAGATATATAATAGAAGAAGATAGTGAGATCCTGGCTACGGCTGCCAGTACTTCCGAGAGTTGCGATATGGCGATGATCATTGCAGTTGCAACTAGGAAGGACCATAGAGGGCGAGGCCTGGCATCGGCAGTAGTATCCAGACTCTGCGGGGATCTCCTTGCCGAAGGAAAGACTCCCTGTCTGCTCTACGACAATCCTGATGCGGGTAGAATCTACAATCGACTTGGATTCAGGGAGATCGGGGAGTTAAAGACGCTAAGATTTAAGAAACCATAGATTCATTTAGAAATCGATTACTAGACTTACTTGACCCATCGGGACGAAGCTGGTTTCTGGAGAAATGATTCATTGAACCACGTTCAGGTTCAACCCTAGCTGGGCCCCGGCCTTAAGTCCAGGTGAGATATTTCTTTTCGTTTCCACAAGCACGCCCAGAACTGCTGCGAGACTAAACGATTCGGAGATGATCGCTCCCAGGCAACCTCTCATAAGCGCTGAAACTTCCATTTTATCCTTTCGTAGCATTATCGATGAGCAACTGTATCCCCCTGTGAAAGAAAAAGGCCAAGGGCTGCCGGTCCGAATATCGTGATCGGCGGTATGCTCCAAGTCCAAAGCAAAGACCAGAATCCATCTCAAAGGACAGACCGAGTATTGAGAGACCTTCAATCCCCATCCTCAACGTAAGCCCCGGAAGTAACGAAATGAAAAGGAGAATCGCAATAATCGAAGCGAGAACTTTCCGCATGATCCACCTCCCTTCTTCGGGAAGATTATATTGTTTTGTCTTTCATAAATAGCCTCATCTTGTACACAGATGATCGGCAGGTTGATGATAAAATCTTACTAGTGACAAAGAGTGAGGTGTGAGTTGATGGAGCATGGCAAGATATCGCCTAAGGAAGTAGTTGAGATCTTCTTTGACAGTTATAGAAATCACGATCTCGAGTCAATCGAATCGCTATGCTGTGCTGATATTACCTATGTGAATCCCGAAGGGCTCGTAAGTAATGGGAAGGGTGAGTTTCTTGAGCTTCTGGAAAAGGAGTTTGATTCGTTTGGGGTTCTCTTTGAGCCGATATCTTGGGAAGTTACATTTGAAAGAACCTCGTTCTGTTTTGTTTCATGGAAACGAGGTATGAAAATCGCAAGAAAAGCTGCATTCAGGAGAGTAGAGGTATTCGGTTCGGCACTTGTTGTGAAAGCAGATCGCAAGTGGCAACTGATGCACTTCCAGCATGGCTTCACAAGTTCTTACGCCGGCCTTCTGAAAGCCAAGAAGAAGTGATTGCAATCTCACGGATCGCTTTTTCTCGCCAAGGATAGTACATCTAAGTGATTTTCGGCACTACGAACCGACTAAACAGATCAGCCCGGCAATTAGCGTCATTTATCAGGAGGACAAATCTGTGGAAAACAACAGGAAAGCCTGGCTCGTAGTCTTTAGTGGTTTGGGGGTCAATTTGACTCTCGGGGTCCTTTATTCGTGGGGAATTATCTCAGCGGCCTTGATAGACGACTTCAACTGGACAGCAACGCAGACTCAGATTCCTTATATGCTTGCTTCAGCGGTCTTTGCTTTAACCATGATTCCGGGAGGAAAGCTGCAGGATAGATTCGGTCCAAAGCCAGTTCTTTTCGTATCCTCACTTCTTGCGGGGATGGGTTTTATCTTCTCGGGGATGAATCTTACCGTAGCCGGGTTAACCTTCTTTTTCGGGTTCGTGTTCGGGCTTGCGATGGGATTTGGCTATTCATCGCCAACACCGGCTGCAGTCAAGTGGTTTCATCCCGATCACAGAGGGCTGATATCTGGTATTGTTGTTAGCGGTTTTGGATTGGCACCTGTGTATATAGCGCCGCTGACTTCGAGCCTCATTGCTATGTTTGGACTGCCGACGGCTTTGGTGATTCTTGGTGTTCTCTTCTTTCTGATTGTCTTTTCCCTCACCTTCCTAATCTCCAACCCTTCCGATGGTGTGGAAAAGGTAAAACTTAAGAAGAAGCCTAGAAGAACCCATAGGCTGGCGACAAAGGATTACTCATTGTCCGAAATGATGAAGACACCGCAGTTCTATATTTTGTGGACCATGTTCTTCTTTGGTACGTTTGCAGGACTGCTCATTATCGGTCAGATGTCGAAGATAGGGTTAGAGCAGGCATCAATTAGCAATGGATTTATGCTGGTGGTTGTTTATGCGATTTTCAATTTCATTGGCCGGGTAACGTGGGGCACGATATCCGATTATATTGGAAGAACGGCCACCCTATTCACTATGTTTGCCATTCAGGCTCTCATATACTTCCTGTTCAGTTCATTCACCACCCCTGTTGCTCTGTTGATAGGGAAGAGCGTTGTGGGATTCACTTTTGGCGGAATGCTCGCAATCTTTCCGGTTGTAACTGCCGATTTCTACGGTGTGAAGAATCTCGGACTGAATTACGGGGTAATGATAACGGCCTGGGGTGTAGGCGGAGTCATCGGCCCTTTGCTAGGTGGGATCGCGCGCGACCTTACGGGTGGATACGGGATAAGTTACTTGGTCTCAGCGGTTCTGAGTGTTTTGGGTGCAGTGCTAAGTCTTATAATCAGACATCCAGAAGCAGAAGACCGCAAGGGACGTTTGGGGGAACCGGATGGTAAAACGGGTGGAAGCACTTGAGAAGATCAGGAAGACTCTGGCCGTCCTATCGGACGACGTTCAGTGGAAACTAGATGACATCGTCCTAACGATAGGAGATCTCATAGATGCGGAAAGAGAGATAAAGGTGGATTCTCTGAGAAAGATAGCAGCGATGAGTTCGCACAGGAGAAGACTTCTAAGCTATTACCTGATGGCTGTCGAAGAGAGAAATTCTTTTCTGAAGCAGAGAATTGAAGACTTATGGCAAGTAGAAGACAATGAGCTTCAGGAGGTTATCGAGGATCTTCAAGAACTGTCCAGAGATTCTCAGGACATGAAGAACGAACCTCCAGCTGGAGACTAGAGGCTCTTCTCTATATATTTCATGAGTGTTTCCAGCTCCGCTATCTTCTCCTCAATATCGCCGGAAACCACTGCTTCTCTTATGCAGGTTTCGATATGCTTGTTTACAACTGTTGTGTTTGCCTTCTTGAGGAGCGAGATGACAGCGAGAAGCTGAGTGGAAATATCTATGCAGTATCTCTCTTCTTCTATCATCTTGATTATGCCGTCTATCTGACCTCTGGCCGTCTTAAGAATCTTTAGAGCCCCGTCGTGTTTGTGATGAGAATGTGTATTCATAATTACTCTCTGATTCCTTTAAATGAATAACCTGCATCTTCAATAATCTCTCTCAAGCGGTTCTCTTCAATATTCTTGGTTGTGAAGATTTCTGCGATTCCTTCATCAATGTCTACCACTGCGTCCTCCACGCCTTCCACAGACTTCAACGCTCTTTCCACTCGCATTTTGCAGTGATTACAGCTCATTCCTCCAATTTCAAGCTTCATAGTATTCCTCCTTCTAGATTCGTACTCTCTTCAACCTCAGTGCGTTTGCGACTACACTAACACTGGAAAAGGCCATGGCTGCACCGGCTATCATAGGGTTAAGCTTTATTCCGGCCACTTTGTAAAGGAGACCGGCTGCCACTGGTATTCCAACAACGTTATAGAAAAAGGCCCAAAAGAGATTCTCTTTGATGTTTCTGATGGTTGCTCTGGATAGCTTTATTGCCTTCGGAACATTATTAAGATTGTCGCTGATAAGAACGACGTCTGAAGACTCGATAGCGATGTCGGTTCCCGATCCGACGGCAATGCTTATATCGGCCTCCGCCAGTGCCGGGGAATCGTTTATCCCGTCGCCAACCATCATGACGGTCTTGCCTTCTTTCTTAAGATCAGCAACCTTTCTCGCCTTGTCTTCGGGCATTACTTCGGCAAGGACATTCTCGATTCCTACCTGTTCTGCGATTGCTTTCGCGGTCCTGGTATTGTCTCCTGTCATAATATAGGTATCTATTCCCATTTCTTTCAGCGTTGATACGGCTTCCAAAGAATTCTCTTTCACAACGTCTGCAATTCCAAACACCGCCGCCGGTTTGCCGTCTACGGAGACAGAAACGGGGGTCATTCCCTTGCTGGAAACCTTGTCCACTAACTCCATCTCTTCCGCAGATAGACCAACAAAATGGTGATTCCCGATTCGTACCTCTGTCCCGTTAACTACTGCGATGATTCCCTTTCCAGGGTATGCCTCGAATGAAGAGACTTGCAGCAATGTGCCGTGATAAGCAATCGAAATAGCCGAGTCTAGAGGATGAGAGCTTCTTCTGGCGACGCTTGCAGACAGTTGTAATACCTGATCGCGATCTAGAGATCCCATTGTGTGAATGTCTACAAGCTCAGGTCTTCCTCGCGTTATGGTTCCTGTCTTGTCGAATACGATAGCATCAACCTTATGGGTTACTTCCAGAGCTTCTCCGTTTCTAAAGAGAATCCCCAACTCTGCTCCCTTTCCTGTGCCGACCATGATTGCTGTAGGAGTAGCGAGTCCCAGGGCGCAAGGACAGGCAATCACAAGGACTGCGATCATCATTGATATGGAGAATGCGAATCCGTAGCCTAGGAGTATCCATGTAACAAAGGTGACTGCAGCAACAATAAGTACAAAGGGCACGAAGTAGCCGCTCACGATATCTGCCATCCTTGCTATCGGAGCCTTAGAAGACTGAGCATCTTCAACGAGCTTTATTATTCTCGATAAAACTGTATCGCTCCCTACTACAGTAGCCTTCATCTCAAATATTCCGCTGATGTTTGTTGTGCCGCCGATCACCTTAGCACCCTTCTGAACGTCAACGGGGATAGATTCCCCGGTTATTACCGATTGATCGATGGAGCTCGTTCCTTCCAAGATTTCCCCGTCTACCGGAATTCTCATTCCGGGCTTGACAAGGAGAGTATCTCCAACCTCGGTTTCCTCGATCGCAATTTCTTCGAAGCCGTCGCCCCTCTTCACATAAGCCGTTTCCGGAGATAGACTCATTAACTTCATTATTGCATCGGAAGTTCTGCCTCTCGAAAGGTTCTCTAGATATTTACCAAGCGAGATCAAAGCAATAATCACTCCTGCCGATTCAAAATAGAGATCTGCTACGTAAACGTGGTTACCAAGAGCGATTTGAGCCGTTGCAAAGATACCGTACGCAAACGCTGCGCCTGTTCCGAGACCAACAAGACTATCCATATTTGGATTGCCTCTGAAGAGATTCGGTATTCCCTTAAGATAAAAATCCTTTCCGGCAATTACTATCGGGACTGTTAAGAACAGCTGAATCATAGCGAAGTTCAACGGATTTATATGAGGATCTATGATTATGGGCAATCTGAGCCCTACCATATGGCCCATGGCAACTATCAACAAGGGCAGAGCAAAGATTGCGGAGAATACCAGCTTCCTCTTGTAAGAGAGCGTCGCCGCCTCTTTTCTTAAGCGGCTTGCTGCAAGGTTTTCCGTTATGAGGCCTCCAGCCTTATAGCCTGCCTTTTCGACGGCCGCCTTAACTTGACCGATTCTAAGAACGTCGGGATCATACTCAAAGGAAACGGTATCTGAGGATAGATTCACGCTGACGCTCTTGATACCTTCTAGTCTACTGATCGCTTTCTCAACAGCTACGGAACATACTGCGCAGGTCATGCCATCAATTTCCATTACGGCCTTTCTTCCGGACTTCACTTCTTTGAGCGAGTAGCCAGAGTTTTCCACTGTTTCAAACAGCATTTCTCTATCTATTTTGTTTGCAGCTTCGATAGAAAGTCTTTCCGTTGAAAGATTGACGGTCGCACTCTTCATCCCTGCGATTTTCAAGGCAGCTCTTTCAACCGCTTTTGCACAGGCTGCGCAGGTCATGCCTTCAACGATATACTCTTCTTTCAAATCTATTCCTCCCCTTAATTCTCGGTTCTCCTTCTGGTTCTCGCTAAGCACTTTCGGCATCTAGTTGAGACCGCGCACTTTTCCAGTTCCTTCTATGACCAAACTCTCCTTACACTGAGAAATTCGAAAATCGGCCTATTTCCATGAACTAGCTGCAAACTCTTCTTCATAATGCTCGTAAAGAGCAAAACTCAAATCTTCTTACAACGCCCCTCCCTGGGGGGAGGTATTATTATAATACAATAAATTCTGTCGGTTTTCAACGAATCTGAATTGATTCTGGGATTTGTACCCTATTAAGAGTTCTGAAGAAGAAAGTTGAAGAGAATTATTAGATTCTTTTCTCCTCGGAAATTATATAATTGTTGAGGATCGAATCTGGCTGTACTGAAGTAACTCGCTTGCTGAGATTGAGTATCAGCGGATTTTGCCTTCCATTGCTTTGACAAGTTCTCTGCAGAAGTCTGGAATGTCCTTCACTACACGCCCCCAAACTAGGTTGCCGTCACTGAAAGCTGGTTCATCCAACCAGATTGCGCCTGCATTCAACAGGTCATCCTTTATGCCGTCGCTGCCGACAGATTTTGAACCTTCTACGATTCCGGCTGAAATGCCGACAAGTCCTGCGTGACAAATCATAGCAATAATCTTTTTCTGCTCGTTTGCAGTCCTTATGAGGTCTTTAACATCTTCAAATCGTCTGAGCTTGTCGGGTGCCCACCCGCCGGGTACTAGAATCCCATCTACTTCTGAAACATCTATCGATTTGAAGTCCGCATCTGATATTGCAGTAAGCCCACCCTTGCCCTTGTACAGCCTGTTCTTCTCTTTTCCAGCGACAGTAACTTCTGCGCCCTCCTCTTGAAGTCGCATTACGGGTACCCAGAACTCGAGATCTTCAAATCCGTCTTCTACGAGAACTACGACTCTCTTTCCTCTCAGCTTCATGCTGCACCTCCGAATCGCTAAAGAGTTATTAGAAACCATTCGAGAGAGGCTTCAATGATTTCCATTACTTTATCTCGCCTATCAAAAAGATCGAATATGTGGCCCGAATCCTGTTCAAGGAGCCTGTCGACTCCCTTATGGTATCTGGTAAAGAGCCTTGAAGCTTCCGGCTGAGGGAATACAATATCGTCCTTAAGCCCTGATACGACAAGAAGAGGGCCTTCATAAGAGACTATCTCGGCCACAGGATTGACTGAAAAAAGCTCATCAAAAAACTCCCTTCTCAGTACGGTAACACCTCCCCAGGAGATGTTCGCTTCTATCTCCTCGAATGGAGAGGCTATCATTGCCCTCTCAACAGAATCTACACCGAGAAGAGCTGAGTACGTGTGTATAGGTATTGCAACCGCAGACCAGAGAGCGACACTTCTTACTCTTGAATCTCGACCGGCAAGGCAAGCAGCGACCAGACCGCCTTGACTGAGGCCGACCACGCCTATTCTTCTACTGTCAACGCTATCTAGAGATGTAATGAAGTCAATGGAGGAGACAGCATCAAGGATCTGCTTGTTGAAAGTAGTGTCCTTCCACTCTCCTTCACTGATTCCCGAGCCTCTGAAATCGAATCTCAAAGTGGCAATACCCTTTTCGGCGAAGGCCGTTGCGGTGATCTCAAATAGCGATTCTTCCGAATCATACACGATTAGATCGTTCATATGGCCAAGAAATCCATGGAGGAGCAGCACAATTGGTACATAGCCTTCTTGGAACTCCGGTACGGTAAGAACTCCGTTTATTCTCAGCCCTTCACTGTAGAAGTGGACGGCGGTCTCTGAGACAGTGTACTCTGAGTCGGAAAGGGCTGCATGCGATGATACTGCAAGCAGAATGAAAACGGATAGAATCATAATTCCTTTTAAGAAGTGTCCTTTCACTGTTCACCTCCGTGTTTTTGCACTATCGATTCCATTCTACTCTCTGAAGAGGAGCTTGGGCCAGAATTTGCTCATCAGTGAAATCACGCTTAGACTCGATTATCTAAGTGGCATGCAGACTTCTCACTGCATTCAGAACTTGCTTCATGCTAAAATAAACAAATAGAAGGTGAGAGAGTGGCCAGAACAGAAATTGATGCTCAGATTCTTCTGAGCGACCTCGAAAGTATTCTTCAATATCGCCTCAAAAGGAGAGACAAGGAGCGGATTTTCGACGCCTATGAGTTTGCACGCTTTCATCATCAGGAGCAAATGAGAGACTCGGGTGAGCCGTTCATAAGTCACCCGGTAGAAGTCGCGAAGATTCTTGCCCAGTTCTCGGCCGACAATGATACTATAGTCGCTGGGATACTTCACGACATAGTTGAAGATTGCGATGTGCCGCTTTCCGAGATAGCTGAGAAGTACGGTGATACGGTTGCTCTGATCGTCGATGGTGTGACGAAGATAAGCAATTTGAAGCTCAACGAAAAGCTTGAGTCGAAGATAGTGAAGTCGAGAATGAAGGTCGAGACTCTACGCAAAATGCTTCTCGCTTTATCAGAGGACCCGAGGATCATAATCGTCAAACTTGCAGACAGGCTTCACAACATGCGAACTCTTGACTTCCTCAAGGATCCAGAGAAGAAGCGCGACAAGGCCAAAGAGACGATCCAAATCTATGCTCCAATAGCTCACAGAATAGGTATGCACAGAATACAGGCAGAGCTTGAAGATCTTGCCTTTAAGTTCGAGTATCCTGAGGAATTCAAGGAACTGAAGTTCAAGGTCAACAAGAAGCTTAAAGAGCGTCAGGACATAATGGATGAGTATAAGGAGATAGTGCTCAGAGAACTGAGAAAGAACAGGATACCTGCTTTGATAGAAGGCAGAGTGAAACACCTTTATAGCATATGGCAGAAGATGATAAAGAAGAACAGATCCTTCGACGAGGTGTTCGATCTTATTGCCCTGAGGATAATTACGGGTGACGAAGTGAATTGCTATAAGATTTTGGGCGCAGCTCACTCTCTATGGCCTCCGATGCCTGGTAGGTTCAAAGACTACATTGCCGCACCGAAGTCGAACGGTTATAAGTCGCTTCACACAACCCTGATTACCCACAGAGGAGAGCCTCTTGAGATTCAGATAAGAAGCGAGAGAATGCACAAGGAAGCCGAATATGGAGTGGCCTCTCACTGGGTCTACAAAGAGGGAATTGATGTAAGGGATAGAACCTGGTTTACACAGCTCGTCGATTGGCAAAAGGATTTCATCGAGAGTTTCAAGGACATGGAGTCGATTTCTCGCGAACTTGAGGTCGAAGAGGTGTTTGTCTTCACGCCGAAAGGCGAGGTTGTTCATCTTCCAAAAGGAGCCACACCGATCGATTTTGCCTACGCAATTCACACGGAAGTGGGCCATCATTACGCGGGTGCGAAGGTTAATGACCGGCTAGTTCCTGTCAATTATGAACTAAAGCTCGGAGACAGAGTTGAGGTTGTCGTAAACAAGGCAAGTGAAGGTCCGAGTCTTGACTGGTTGAAGTATGTCAGGGCAAATTCTACAAAGGCAAAGATAAAGAGATACTTCAAAAATGAGTATTCGGCGAAACTCGTTGAAAGAGGTAAGGAGATATTCAGAAAGATCAGCAGACGGCTCTCCGTATCGATGGATGACTTGATAGAGGGAGAGCAGATAAAGTCCCTGATGAGCCGACTGGGGGCGCACAATGAAAGCGATCTCTTTAGCAAGCTTGGTGACGGGTCGATAACGATGGGAGAGGTACTCAGTCTTCTTGCGCCGAAGGAAGAAGAGATAGATGTTCTTCCCGAAGAGACCGAATTGATCAAACAGAAACAGGCGAAGGGGAACGAAGTCGTTGTTGGCGGCGAGACTGGAATCGCCGTCTACTTTGCCAAATGTTGTACTCCTCTTCCGGGCGACGACATAATCGCGGTGATGAGCAGCAGGGGTATATCAATTCACAACCGCAACTGCCGAAATCTGAAAGACATAAGTGAGGATAAGCTCGTGGACGCCCACTGGAACCTTGTAACGGGAGGAAGATTCAGTGCCTGGATTGTTGTGGAGTTTGACAGCACGGATAGAACTCTTATAAATAAGTTTCTTGAGAGACTGGAAAACAAGAATGCAAAAGTAATGAAGTACTCCGTTGAAGCAGGAAAGTGGGGATATGATACACTGATTGCGAATATCCTTGTAAAGGATGTTGCCCATCTGACTTTGGTGATGGAGAACCTCAGGGGTATGAAGGGTGTTCAAAACGTGAAGAGATTTGGAGGGGTTGCGTGAGGGCCGTAGTTCAAAGAGTTAGCAAGGCCAAGGTAACCGTAAGTGGGAGAATAACTGGAGAGATAGATAAGGGCCTTCTTGTTCTTGTTGGGATCGGTCGAGACGATGACGGGAGTGACGTGGAATGGCTGGTTGATAAAACACTCAATCTTCGTGTGTTTGAAGACGAAAATGAGAAGATGAATCTTTCGCTAATAGATGTCTCGGGAGCGCTTCTTGCCATTTCACAATTCACAATAATGGGCGACGTCAGAAAGGGAAGAAGGCCTTCTTTCACCGAAGCTGCAGAACCGGAAGCTGCCAGAGCGCTTTTCAACGATTTTCTCCAGATGGCGTCTAAGACTGTGAAAGTTGAAACAGGGATCTTCCAGGCTCACATGGATGTAGAGCTTGTTAACAGTGGGCCGGTAACGATTCTATTGGATTCAAAGAGAGTATTTTAGGAGGTGTTCTTGTGAAGAGATCCATGAAATTTATTCTTATCGTAATAATGGTTGTGGCGGTCGGGGCGATTGTTGTCTCTGAGAGCAGTGCGGGGCCTTCCAATCCTGCAAAAATCGCGTTTGCAGATATGCAGAAAGTCCTTGAGTCAACGAGAGACTGGGTTACATTGAATACCGACTATCAGAAAGACACTCAGTTTTATCAGGGCCAGTTGGATAGCTTGAGTAGAGAGTATCAGGACTTGGCGAACTCTGGAGCTAGTCAAGAAGCGCTTCTCCAGAAGCAACAGGAGATTCTTACCAAGAAGAGCCAGTACGAACAGACACTGGAAACGACCTATAACGCGAAGCTTCAGGTAATAATGGAACAGGTTAACAAGAGAATCAGAGATTACGCAACGTTTATTGGTATAGACATGGTAATATCCGACGAAATAGTTGTATATG
>Ga0334900_1000494_pt1 | contig 56749 bp, 39 predicted proteins | sample GraSluR3_MG_2_FD_207231 | JGI IMG/M metagenome (GOLD analysis project Ga0334900, IMG submission 207231) | Sludge microbial communities from methane-producing bioreactor in Wageningen University, Netherlands - Granular Sludge_31_08-R3 | ecosystem: Engineered > Bioreactor > Anaerobic >... | reverse complement strand
GTATGGTGAGTGTTACTCCCGAATTCACATACAAATTCTCCGTAAGTAAATGCGGATTATTTTCCGGACTCCAAACAGTATCTTCATTTAGCTCACCACCTACTATGGTTTGCGATTGCAAACCCGACATCATGATAAGCAACAATAAAACTATCGATAAATATTTCATTTTTCCCTCCAATTCTATATTCACACTTCGATACGCTCCGGCTTACACCGAAGCTACTCAGTGTGACGATATCGTTTTTTATGAGATTTCTCCGCAAGAGAGGTCGTGATAAGTAATACGTGATACGGAAAGACAGGCAAAATGACGCGATTTCTTTAAACTTTCAACCCTAAACACCTCCTTGCTTTTCTTCCCAATAAATTCCTTCATATTCACTCCTCATCAAACCGGGTTCGGTAAAGCAATTGCCAAATTAATTTCAGCGTTCGACCGAGAACCGATCCGACATTAATGTAAAGATTAAAATTGCAATTTTCTGTGTCAAATCTTTTTTATTCTTCTGTAGCAGCAATTTAGAAATTTCTACTTTGTAATAAAAATAGCGAAAGCGCTTCTATAAGAGCGCTTTCGCAAAGCTGGTATCCCGTAGGGGAATCGAACCCCTGTTGCAGGAATGAAAATCCTGAGTCCTAACCACTAGACGAACGGGACACATCTATATTCTGGTGAGCCTGGATGGATTCGAACCATCGACTCTCTGCTTAAAAGGCAGATACTCTACCACTGAGTTACAGGCCCCTCTTTTCTGCAACGAAAGTCAAACAATAAAGGGTGGGTTGGGGTGTCAATGATTTTTTTTGTTGCCTTATCTAACTGGTTTGATAATTATGACTTTCATAGTTAGATGATTTAAAAAGGAGAGTCAATATATGAAAAAATCGAGTAAACAGACAGCATTGGAAGAGAAGCTCATAAGCAGAGTTGCCGGTAAACCGGCAGAAGTGGCAAGATTTCTTTTTGAGTCCGAAGAATTGCAGGCTCTGCACGATCATGCCAATATCGTCTCTATCAAAAGATTACATTTCAACGACCATGGTCCCGTACATATGCGAAAAGCAGCTTTGAATTCCATCATCATGGCTAATCTGCTGCATGAAGCCGGCATCAAGTTGAATCTGGAAACGGAGCAAACAGGGGATTATGAGGACAGTATAGTCTCGATAATTACAGCCTCGATGTTGCATGATATCGGCATGGGAGTTTGTAGGGATAATCATGAAACTCTCAGTGTGGTAATGGCTTATCCGTTTGTAAATAGGATGTTGGAAAAGTTTTATAATGATAGTGTAAATAAAAAAATTGCGATCAGATCGCTGATATTGGAAGGGATAGTAGGACACATGGCGACTCAGCAGATCCATTCTTTGGAAGCCGGATTGGTATTGATAGGCGATGGTTGTGATATGGAGAAAGGGCGAGCGCGTATAACTGCGCTCATGGCAAGTAAACCTCAGGTCGGTGATATTCACAAATATTCCGCCAGCGCTATCCAGAAACTTAGAATAAGCAAAGGAGAAGAGAAACCGATCCGCATAGTGGCGACTATGAGCCAATCGGTCGGATTTTTCCAGATCGAGGAAGTGCTCTTTCCAAAAATCGCATCCAGCCCGGTAAAACCTTATATCGAACTTTATGCCGGCATCAGAGATGGCGAGATGCTCCGCTATCTCTAAAAGGAGACTATAAGCTGACACATAACCGAAAAATCATCTTGCGAAAACCAGCCATCGGATATTTTGGCTTGTAATTCCCAACGCTCGGAAAATTCATATTTCGCCACCAAGTTACAATGAATTCCATCGCCCCGGAAAATCGAATTTTGCATCTTACCATCCAAAGAATGCTCATACATGTACAAAAGCACATCCGAATGATAGACGGTCAATTGCAAGAGCAGTTGAAGTTTTTCCAATGGCAGTCTGAACTGTTGGAATGCCAGGAAACCCCGCGAATAATGCTTCTCTTCGGGAAGATATTCTTCCACCATCTCCAACCTTGATTTTAGCATTATCGGACTATAATGCTGCCACCAATCAAAACGATAAACCGATCTTCTCTGCTTGCGTATTTTGGAGATACCGTCCAGATTGATCTGCCTTTCCCGATCTTTATGAGAATATGAGATTTGCACGATATGCTTCTGATGCCGAAATCTGAGCTGGATGAATTCTTCGTGCGCTGCTGTCGGCATCTTCTCGAAGTAGCGGGTTCCGGGATGATTCCAGACATCCAAATAAGCATTAACTCTGATGCTACTTGTCGGAGTGAAGGTAAGTCCGTAATAAAATCCTTGTTCATTATCGAATCTGGTTTGGGAAGAAAATGGATTGCCATGCCAAGTGGGGAAATTCTTTTCATAGTATCGAGCCAAAAAAAGCTGTCTGAACCCTGTATCACCATGTCTGAACCCCAAGATGAGGGCGTTTCTTGAATCAGCATGGGCAAATTCTCCAAAAATAGGAGTTCTACTACCAAACAGATTGAAATATAGATTGAAAGCATCATATTTCCGGGCACGCTCGGGATCTGCAAATGGTTTGTCGAATGCCAAACCGGAGACAGAAGAACCCACATAGTGATCATTATATCTATAACAAACGGCTAATCCACTAATGGTTTCCTTTACATTATGTTTTGTCTCGGGATCATGATGTATTCCACTCTCATTGAAAGAAGTGATGGCTCCTTCACTTAGATTAGCGCTGAGTTTTGTGGCAGAATAGAAGGGCATGAATTCTATGTTGTTATATGACAAAGCAGCGGTAGCACCCTCCAATGCCCATATCTCATAAGAACTTGTGTATGATCGGATATTGGAATGGCTTTTTATGGGAGTAGTGGTGGCATTGGCACTTTTGGACATGCCGAGTTTGGGCGCAAACAGAATCCCCTGTCCCAATGCCAGTCTGTATTTACCAAGTATTACCTGTCTGATTGGTTGATCAGATTGATATTCCAGAAAATATGATATGAAATCGAACATATCTCTTTCACCCTGATCTTTGTCTGAGATAAAGCCGAATTTATATTGTGGATCGGATATTATCCAGCGTTGATAATGGTTTAAAGTAGATGGCAAATGATAATGGCGTTCGTGCAACTCTAATCTGGAGATATGAAACAGATTATAAGTTCGGGGAGTAGTGAAAGAGATATAAGGTTTGATCTGAGTGATGGTGATATCTGATAGTCCTGCATCAGAGAGGTCGGAAGTGCTTGTTATTGGATTATCGTTTCTGAATCTGATAATGTGATCAATGTCGGTTTGTTCTAACCAAGGTAAGAGAGCGAGATCTTCTCTGCCGGCTGTGTTTATGTCCAGCGGTGCTCTTCTGAGCTGCATCAGAAGATCCTGAAGCTCATCATCCTCAGCGATTTGCTCTTCCAAAAAGAGATCGCTATCTTCAAATGCCAGCAAAGGTGTCAGGAATAAGATGAAGATAAATAGTTTAATCGTTTTCGAAAACATAAGCCAATGAAACGAAATGCGTTAGATCCAAGTATTGATGAGTACGAAAACTATAGGTGACCTGATAAGGCAGGATAGAGAACTGCGCACCTACGCTTAGCCGGGCGGGCTCATGGATATATCCGGCGTACAGACTAAAATGCTCCGAGAAATGATGGGCAGTTGCAAATTTGAAAGAAAAGTCATAATTCATCTCTTTTTCTACAGCAAAAGCAAGAGCGCTATTTTCAGTTAGTCTGAAGCTTTGTTCCCAAATATACACAATCGGGAGTGGATCTTCATAGAATTTCGTATGAGTGGCATTTTTCAGGATAAAAGCGGTGGTTAAAGTATGAAAATCCCAAGAAGTTCCAACATCTATTCCCAACACATTGTTTTCGTGATATCCGGATGCTTCGCTGTAAATATTACGCAGAGCAATGCCGATACTCAGTTCATTGAAGTGCCGGCTGAAAGCGAGTGTACTTTTGTGCTCCCTATAAAGAGGATGATCCAAAAATTGATGAGATGCGGATATGCCGATGTTACCAAAGAGAAAAGAGACATTGGTAGTGTAATAGGGGAGATCGGCTAGATTGAAAAAACGGGTATAAGAAGTGCTAAAACCGGGATAGATAAGCGAAGGATTGAACATAGACACACAAACTGCCTTGGGGATGAGGGATATATCGGCTGCGGCATTTAGTGGTGCGGATGGTGTGATTGCTTCATCAACTGCTGCCAGAGAACTCCACATACATACAAAAATGATTATAAATCTCATGTCTAATCTCCATAATCAAAAGAACATGTAAAGTGATGAACTTATTCGGTAAAACTAAATTGCGATACTAACTATTTCTAAAAGGGCTTATCTTTCTTCTTGGATTTGTTGTGAGCTACTATATATCCGAAGATGAAACCAATCAGAAGTACCAAGCCCATCATAATAATTCTCGACATTTCCACTTGCCAGAAGAAAAAGCGAAATTCCACAACTTCGGTATTTTGGATTAAAACGATTAGACATAGGATGACGATAACCGTGACAAAAATTTGGGTTTTACTCATTGTAATTCTCCTTGTTTTTCTTCACCATAGAGGCACTTTTCTGTCTCGATATCGAAGAAATGTACTTTGCTCATATCAAATGTTAGAGACATCTTTGCATCGACGGTGGGTAGTTTTTTGGGATCAAACCGAGCTGTGATCTTTGATTTTTTGGTTTTGAAAAGAACGATAAATTCGTTGCCGAGTGGTTCGACAAGCTCGCATATAGCTTCGATTTTTTGTGGTGTTTCAGCCATAGAATCAAAACGGCTATCATAAATATCTTCCGGACGAATGCCTGCGATGATCTCTTTGTTTACATAGTTTTTTAGGATATCGGAACGATTCTCAGGGATAGCGACCTTAAAAGAGCCTTCATCAAAATGAAGCTGGTTATCCTGTTGGCTAATCTTACCTCTGAAAGTGTTGATCGCCGGACTTCCGATAAAACCAGCTACGAATAAGTTTTCCGGCTTGTTATAAACTTCCAGAGGAGGAGCGATCTGCTGGATCTCGCCATCTTTCATGATGATGATCTTGTCGCCCATTGTCATAGCTTCCACTTGGTCGTGGGTTACATATATCATGGTAGATTGAAGTTTCTTGTGTAGTTTGATGATCTCTGCCCGCATCTGAACACGAAGTTTGGCATCGAGGTTAGATAGTGGCTCGTCGAAGAGGAATACTTTGGGATGTCTTACTATCGCTCGCCCGAGCGCAACTCTTTGACGCTGACCACCGGAAAGCTGTTTCGGCTTTCTATCCAATAAATGTCTGATCTCCAGAAGATCGGCTGCATCTTGTACCGTAGCTGCTATCTCACTTTTGTCAATACGGCGTAGCTTGAGCGCAAAAGCCATATTATCATATACACTCATGTGCGGATAGAGTGCGTAGTTTTGGAATACCATGGCTATATCTCTGTTTTTGGGGAGGATATTGTTTACTATCTTATCAGCTATGATGATCTCTCCCGAGGTAATATCTTCCAGACCGGCGATCATCCTGAGCATGGTGGTTTTCCCACAACCAGAAGGTCCTACTAAAACAACGAATTCTTTGTCTTCAGCAACGAAACTGGCATCTTTGACTGCATGAACGGTATTATCGAAAACTTTGTTCACATTTTTGATTCGCACCTTTGCCATCTACAACCTCGATCTATTCTGATTTTTTCTTATTTGGAAAGAAGATAGAGATCATTGTTTTTGTCAATCTAAAAATTTCGTTTTCCGCTCTTCTTTTTTGATAATGAACATCTCGACTAGTAATCCGAGCAGTGCCAAAAGAAGGAAATACTTCCATAATTCTACCCCATACCTTGCCAGAAAAATATGTTCCTGCCAATCTTCTTCCAATAATTCTATATTTGCAAATTCCGTTTCGGATATACGCTGATAATCACTTTCTTCATAATGAATATTTACTGCTAATTTGTGGCCTTGCAGATGATAAATGCCGGGGGTAAAAAAAGTATAATTCGGGCTACTCAATTTAATCTCATTACCATCTGGGCGAGTGATCACTTGGGGTCTGATCCGTATGGTTTCTCCCACATAAGCTTGAGTTCGCTGCCTCAGAGTGTTGGAACTATACTGAAAGATATTATAGAGCATCACAGGGAAGGCAGGATTGACTATAAAAGGATTTCGTTTGCTTTCGATATCAAATAGAATGAGACTGGACCGGCTTTCTTCAACGACCAGAGGGTAATTGTCGGTCGATAAGAGGGATGTGGCTTGAGTAGAAGATTGCCAATAATCGGTAATATTTACATCAGGGGCGATCTGCAGAGGTGCACTGACCGGATGGTAAGGATTTACTTCCGCGATCGAGTGCAGCCTCGGCTCTGCATAGTAGTCAGATAGTTCCGTATTGAATTTGATAGAGATCAACTCCTGCCAACGAGAATCCATATCTTTGTTTGTAAAGATAATGCAGGAATTGTCAGTGGTGATAAACTGTTCTAATATGAATCTGAGCTGTTCGGAGAGAGTCTTTTTATTATAGATTAGAATCAGATCATAAGCAGAAAGGGCATTCACAGTTGTTTGAGACGCATCTAAAAAAGAGATGTTTCCCGGGTCTGTGTAGATATTCAAAAAAGTTTCCAATATCATCCCCGGTTCTTGTTGATCGGAGAAAACTGCCACCTTCGGTTCGGGATTGTAGTAGAAGCTGAAGTAGCTCCTATTATCAGGTGGGAAACGTTCATTTTTTACCTCTACATAACCGGCATACCATCCCATTTCTTCCAGAGGTAAAGAAAAGCTTTCGCTTATCTTCTGCTGAGGTTGCAGAGAGATCATCTTCTCTGCTAATGTTTGTTCGTTTACCACCAATTGAACTAAGATATCGTTTTGCTCTGTATTGGAATGGTTAGCCAAATCAAAAGCGATTTGCTGATCCGGTGAAGCTCCTACATAATCTCTTTTTATATGTGCATTCTGACAGCTCAGATTGATACGTTCTTCTATATCTGAGGTGGGTATATAAAAAGTCGGAATCTCCGGCTCGACCTTATCGGGCAATGAAGATTGATGAAAATCTGTAATGATAAATATCTCTTGATTGGGGATATGGGTATCTTCCAATGCTGCTTGAGCCTGTGTCAAAACTGCATCCATAGAAAGAGTGTGATACGCTATATCTATAGTATGAAGAGTGTTTTCCGAAACAGAACCATAGATTGGCTGGCTATATAGCTGATTCCAGCTCTCATCCCTAGTGTATAAAATGACCACATCTTCATCAGTAACCATTTGATTGATCTCGAGAGCGATCTCTTTAGCATAGTCAAGTTCGGTTTTGGTATCTATCAGATAATCCATACTGTAGCTGTTATCTATAATCAGCGCGATAGCTGTTTTCCCGTGTGTAGTCCCGGCTTGTAAAAAAGGTGCTTTTATAGCTGGTCTGGATAGTGCGAGTATAGTGAAGAGAATTATCAGCATGCGTAGTAACAAAAGTAAGATGTTTTTGAATACTATCCGCCTTTTTTGCTGCTTCACACTCTCTTTTATAAACTTAATCGAGCTAAATACTACCCTTTTCGGTTTCTTCTTAGCAAAGAGATAGATCAAGATCGGGATAACAATAGCTGAAGCAAGAAATAATACACCGGAATTCAAAAAAGCTAGACTAAACATATTTTTTCTTCAACTTTTTGTAGCAATAATCTCCTAAATAGTAAAACACTATACCATAAAGAACACCGAAAACAGTATCAATAAAGTAGTGATAGCCACAATACACAGTAGCGAGTGCTAAAAGAATGGTGATGGGCAAAAATACAAATCCGATCTTCTTCACACTGCGCAAAGCTTCTATAGTGATGACTAGAGCAATAGCCACATGCGAGCTGGGAAATGCTCCTCCCAGATGTGTCGTATTTCTATATATAAAAACCATGATATGTGTGAAGATCCCATAGCGGTATTCGGTCGTAACAGACGGATATCCTTCCATAATCTCCCACCATCTTCCACCGATGACAGGTAAAAAATTGAAGGTGATATAACAAATATAAAAAACAAAAGATAAAACAAAAAGATAATGCATAAATTGGTTGCGATTCTTGATGAATAAATAGATGGCAAAGCCATAGATCATCGGATAATAGGCAAAATAGGCGAAGTGGAATAGCTCGCTGAGAATATAGCTATCGAACATATATGCCCATTCCAAAGCAGGTTGGTATCCAAAGATGATTTTGTCTATGTTTTGGAAAAAATGATCGATATAATCTGTGAACACAACCCGATTCAATGCTGAAATGGCAGTAAAGAAATAGGGGAAGAAAAACAGCGGATACCAATTTCTGATGAAATTCACAAATTTGGATCCACCTTTCAAAGGTGCATTTTTTATCAGGACTAAAGCAATTACGATTATGCTAAAATAGATGGAGAAATGCAATATCGGATCATCTATCCGCTCCCATCCGATTATGATAAAGAGCAGATTGAAGCAAAGGAAAATGAGCGTGATGATATCTACCGGGATTATTTTTTTCATCTCTCTATAACCTTTCAGGCAATACTTTTTTCGTATATTCGAAATGTTTTATATATTCTGCCGCCGATAGTCTCGGCTATTCTATTCATAGCAACATTATTTTCCAATACCCAAGAAAATTCGGCAGCGTAGTATTTGTCATGATAGCGCATAGCAGTTTCGAATGAGCGATGATAAAACAACACATCAACACCCTTGCTTTTGTATTTATCGACAACTCCCATGATCGGCACACGAAGCATCGAGATCTTGTTTTTGTAATAAAGTGCTTTGAATAAACCAAATGGGAAAATCCTTCCATTCATTTTGCGAAGAACAAAATGATAATCTGGCAAAGTGATAGATATCCCTGCCGGTTTCCCCTCGATTTCGGCGATATAAATGAATTCGGGAACTGCTAACGGCATCAATTCTTTGACAGTATGATCGAATTCTTTTTTCGTCATCGGTACAAAACCCCAATTGTTTTCCCATGCCTTGGTATAGACTGTGAAGATAGTTTCCAGATCTTTTTTCATATCTTTTTTATTTTTGGATAATTCCCGCAATGTAATATTATATCGCTTCTGGATTTTTTCTGCCAAACGGGAGACCCTCGCGGGCGGAGGTACTACTTTGGTATAGTAAGAGTACATATCCATCACTTTTTTCAATCCGGCATTTTCCAAAAGATCTTTATAATATCGAAAGTTATAAGGCAGCATAATACAGGATGGAGATTCAAATCCATCTACCAGCAGAGCACATTCATGATTGACCGAGAAATTCATCGGTCCCCTTATGGCATCACATTTTTTGGCGGTTAACCAAGCTATGGCAGCATCCAAGAGCGAATTTGCCACATCTTGATCATTTATGGATTCAAAGAAACCAAAAAAACCAACCCGATCATTATGTGTCTTATTGTGCTGTGTGTTCGTATGAGCAGATATCCTTCCCACTAGATCATCGCCTTTGTATGCCAAGAAGAGCTGAGCTTCCGAATGTTCAAAATACGGATTTTTTTGGGGATGAAAAAACTTCTTTTGTTCGCTGATAAGCGGCGGTGTCCAATTCGGTTCATTTTTATACAATGCAAAAGGTAATTTGATGAATTTCATCAAATCTTTTTTTGACTTTACCGGAACTATCCTGATCATATTTCCCCCATTTTTTTTGAGACGACGAAATTTATAATACCCATCAATAAGGCAGCAAGAAACAATTTGGCGATAAAATCTATACTATCGGTGAAGAAAAAATTAACAAAAGGTGGCAATAGAACTATGCAATATTGAGCAAAGCGGATCTGTTTGAAAAATATTATGATCAGCAGTCCCAATAGTGCTACGATGACCATAGGCCACGGTGCAAAATAGAATATAAAACCGATGTAGGTAAAGATGCCTCTTCCACCTTTGAAATGGTGTGTTACCGGCAGGCAATGTCCGATTATCATCACAAATCCCAAGATCAAGAGATGATTCTGAGTAGCGATATCCGGGAATAGGTAGCGCAGGATCAGATCGATGACTGCCAGATATAGTACCATCTTACCAAAATCGATCAAACCCGCAAAAATGCCCAGAGCTTTATCTACATTATAGTATATATTCTGTGTGTCCGGATGACCGGTACCTACTTTGTAGATATTCAAACTTTTGAAATATTTGGCTATTAGTCGTGAAGTGGAGAAACATCCCAAAAAGTATGAGATCAAAAGTAGTCCGATAAAAACGATTGTATCAATCATATTCGTCTCCTATCGTTGTCTTTTACCAAAGATTGCGCTACCGATCCTTACCATATTAGCTCCTTCTTGTATGGCTATCTCGAAATCATTTGTCATTCCCATAGAAAGATAACGCATTTCAACATTCGGTATATCTTCGCTAGCGAGTTGGTTAAATAATTTGTATGTAAGTCTGAAACTTGCTCTTACTTTTTCTTCATCGTCCGTAAACGGTGCCATTGTCATCAAACCTAATATTCTAATTTGATTCAGATTAGATACTTTCTGAACAAATTCCAATGTCTCTGCCGGTGTAATCCCATATTTGCTCGATTCGCCCGAACTGTTTATTTGGACCAAGATATCTTGGCGAGCATCTTTTTTCTTTAGATAATCATTTAGTTTTCGGGCAGTAGAGTATTTGTCTATCGAATGGATCAAACTTGGATTCAACGGCAGCAATTTTTTTATCTTATTCGATTGAAGGTGTCCAACAAAATGAAATGTCTTATAAGATTTTTCTATCTGAGGGATTTTTTGTTCCGCTTCCTGCACTTTACTCTCGCCGATATGTTCTATGCCGCAGGTTAATGCTTCTTCGATTATAGTAACCGGATGAGTTTTAGTGATAGCGATCAGCGTAATATCTTCCGGTTTTTTCCCGGCATCTTTAGCAGCTTGAGCTATACGCTCATGTACATTTTCGATCGACTCTCTTATATTCACTTTTCTATCCTTTATCATAATTAACAAGAATAAACACAAGAAAGCAGCTCTCTGTGTCAAGTATTTATATCATTTTTTTGATGCGAGACTAGGGAAACAGGCATTTCAGTTTCTTATATCAGCCATGTAAAATGCTGGCAAGAAGACTTTTAGGAGCTAAGACGAAAGTAAATACTCGTATGAATATTGTATCCAAACAAGAAGCTCTCCACCTGAGATGATGGAGAGCTTTCTTGGCTATTTAAGGTCTATTTTATCAGCATCATCCGTTTTACATCGGTATGATCTGTGGTTTTTAGTTTATAGAGATAAACACCGCTCGACACAGTGCTGCCTCGCTTATCTTTCCCGTTCCATACCACAGAATGTTCACCGGCAGTATAAGTCTCGTTTATCAAAGTGTTCACAAGCTGACCTTTGATGTTATAGACTTGCAGAGTTACATCGGTATCTTTAGCCAGGTTGAACGAGATTGTCGTAGTTGGATTGAACGGATTCGGATAGTTGCTATTGAGTTGGGTGATCATATCCGGCACTACACCAGGATCGGCTGATGTGGAAGCATCGGCTGCATTACCTGTTCGGCGTGTATTCTTCTTGAAGAAATGCCATTTGATCCCGCTGATACTATTTTTATAATCAATGAGAATATAAGCATTGGTGTTTGCCACAGCTATTTCCACATCGTTGTCATGGCCGGTATATTCGATAGCCGGACTTGCCTTGATAGCACTGCCGAGATAGATGGGGAAGTTCGGAGTCTGATTGCCTTCGAGATCGATAGAATGTAGATAACCTGTATTGTCTCCGAATATAATGTCGTATGTGCCATTGCGGCTCATATCAGCTAAGATGGGAGTAGATTCTATCTGAGCATCGAAAGCCAGTGGGAAATTACCGATGTTATTGCCATCGGTATCTATAACATGAAGCTCACCACTTTGTTTCATCACCACAAGCTCTATCGAACCGTCATTGTTCAGGTCAGCAGCCACTATACCGGCTCGGATCTGCCCTGCTATGTTATGTTGCAGATGAATAGAGCCGTCGTTTTTGATGATGAACACATTACCGTTCAAAGTGCCGATGACAACGTCTTGCTGACCGTTACCCGTAGCATCGACTACGATCGGTCCGTTCCAGCTACCACCACCGATATCCACGGGCCAACCTGCTATAGAAGTAGCAGTTTCGGCGTTCAAAGCGATAACTTCACCACCTGTGGTGGATAATATGATCTCCGGAGAGCCATCATTGTTCAGATCTGCAAGAGCGGGAGAAGACCAAACGCCAGCATCTAAAGTGACAGGATAGTTACTTAAAACATTGCCGGTAGAGCTCAGAGCTGTTAACTGTCCCGTACTTGTGACTACGATGATCTCATGCTCACCGTTATCGTTGATATCATCTATCATTGGGTTAGCTCTTATCATTCCCTCCACATCATGAGTAAAGAGGAGAGAAGCGTCATGAGTGAGTACATGCAGTTCGCCAGCTTCGCTACCGACTACCAACTCTCGCTTTCCGTCACCGGTGAGATCAGCAGCAGCGATAGAGGCACTGATATTGCCGGTGAATTGAACCGGGAAACCGGAGAGATAGCTGCCATTGGCATGTAGAGCATGCACTTTTCCGGTATGATCGCCGAAGATAACTTCGCGATATCCATCAGCAGTGATATCGGTGATGAGTGCAGATGACATGCTGGCACCACCCAGATCTATGGGCCAACCGGCATGGATGAGAGAAAGTGGGATATCTACTTCGTGTGCCAACTCATAAGGCAATTGATTATCCGGGTTGGCATAAAGAGTGATTGTAAATGGAATCTTGTGAAAACCTGAGAGACCGGGATCGGTTTGGAACAGGAATGGATCACTGTCGTTCCAGTATTCGAAACCGCCGGAAATATTCGGGAAAGTAACCTGATCTTGGATAATCTCCACGCCGGGCACATCGCAGCTAAGCGTGGCAGTTACCTGCTCTGCATTAAGCCAGAGCACATTTTCGCCCAGAGCATTGTGAAGTTTCAGCGAAACACTGATAACTTCACCGGGATTCGGTATGCCGTCTCCGTCACCTTCATACTCTTCAATCTGCATCTCTTCGATAGAGAGATTGGGGATCAGATCATACATGGTTGCTGTGAAAGCGTTTATCCTTCCACTTCCCAATAACCCTTCATAGCCGGGATTCAGATCATCTATGTCGTCGGCGGTTAATACGATACGATCTCGGATCTCAAGCGGTCCCAAATCTGGATGCATCGATTTGATCAACGCAGCGATACCTGCTACAACCGGAGATGCCATAGAAGTGCCATTATAACCGGCATAACCATTTCCGGCAATGATCGTAGAGATAATGTTTACACCCGGTGAACTCACATCGACTACATTGCCATAATTTGAAAAATTGGCTTTTTCATCATTTTGATCGGTTGCTGCAATACACATCGCATTTTGAGCATCTGATGGATAACGAGGAGATATATCGTTATTCGAATTGTCGTTGCCAGAAGAAGAGATGACCAAAGCACCTTGATCGGTAGCATAATTTACAGCCAGGTTAGCTTGATTAGCGCCACCTGAGCCTCCCCATGAGCAATTTATAAAATCAGCTCCAGCATCTGCTGTGTAATAAATTGCGTTGTATCCATTTTGGATTGTACCTGTGTTAAAATTAGTTGGAGCATGACGCGTACCGAGCAGCTTAACGCTGAGTGCAGCTCCAGCCACGCCGATACCATTATCTCCTACAGCACCGGCACAACCGGCAACATGCGTACCATGGTCATTGTCCGGGAACGGCTGAAAAGATTGGTTGGATTGGGTACTATAAAAATTCCAACCAATTACATCATCTGGTTTACCGCTACCGCTATCGTCAAGGTCATTACCACCGGAAACAATGCCGTTTTCCCAATCTATCGTCATGCCGGGTCCACCATGTGTAGTTGAATTAAGCTCCGCTTCACAAACATAGATGTTATCTTGAAGGTCAGGATGATTCCATTTTACACCGGAGTCTATAATACCTACGATAATTTCTTCACTTCCAAAAGTCCAATCCCAGGTCTCCGGAGTCTGGGTGACAGGGTGATGCCACTGCAAGTTGAATTGAGGGTCATTTGGAATATAATCTAATCTTAGGATAGGATCATATTCGGCAAATAGGATGTACGGTTGATTGGACAAAGCTCTTAAGGCTTCCTCAATCACTTCGTTATCTTCTAAAATGACACGATAGACATTTAGCGGATATTGACCTTTGTAGTTCCAATCTTTGTCTCTAACAGTCTCGACAGTTTGCTGAAGATCTGTGAAGCGATATTGAGCTGCCAGAGCATCGAATGGTGCGCGACCGGTTTGTACTACACCATCATTGATCTCATAGTCGATAAAACCGTCTCTATTGCCCACAAAATCTTGGCTGAAACATACTACGATAATATTTTCATGTGAGTGTTCATGATTGAACGGTACGATTTCCGCATTCAAATAAATCGCAAATGATGCTATCATGAGTAATAGTATAAATTTTTTCATAATAATTCTCCCTTATCGTTTTTTTCTTCCTCATATTCCAAAAATTTATTTATCTAGATGCTTGTAAACAAAAAAATAAAAAACAGTTAAACTGTTCTGCTTGAATCATGCCTGATAATGGTTTCAAAATAGATTTTCACTAAATTTAGAAAATAATAGAATGAATCTCTGGATGATATCAAGTCATCAATTCTTTTTGTTATTTACAAGGCAGAATAAGAAAAGAGCCGGTTCTCACCGGCTCTTGTTGTTATTATTTTATCAGCATCATCCGTTTTACATCGGTATGATCTGTGGTTTTTAGTTTATAGAGATAAACACCACTAGACACAGTGCTACCTCGCTTATCTTTCCCGTTCCATACCACAGAATGTTCACCGGCAGTATAAGTCTCGTTTATCAAAGTGTTCACAAGCTGACCTTTGATGTTATAGACTTGCAGAGTTACATCGGTATCTTTAGCCAGGTTGAACGAGATTGTCGTAGTTGGATTGAACGGATTCGGATAGTTGCTATTGAGTTGGGTGATCATATCCGGCACTACACCAGGATCGGCTGATGTGGAAGCATCGGCTGCATTACCTGTTCGGCGTGTATTCTTCTTGAAGAAATGCCATTTGATCCCGCTGATACTATTTTTATAATCAATGAGAATATAAGCATTGGTGTTTGCCACAGCTATTTCCACATCGTTGTCATGGCCGGTATATTCGATAGCCGGACTTGCCTTGATAGCACTGCCGAGATAGATGGGGAAGTTCGGAGTCTGATTGCCTTCGAGATCGATAGAATGTAGATAACCTGTATTGTCTCCGAATATAATGTCGTATGTGCCATTGCGGCTCATATCAGCTAAGATGGGAGTAGATTCTATCTGAGCATCGAAAGCCAGTGGGAAATTACCGATGTTATTGCCATCGGTATCTATAACATGAAGCTCACCACTTTGTTTCATCACCACAAGCTCTATCGAACCGTCATTGTTCAGGTCAGCAGCCACTATACCGGCTCGGATCTGCCCTGCTATGTTATGTTGCAGATGAATAGAGCCGTCGTTTTTGATGATGAACACATTACCGTTCAAAGTGCCGATGACAACGTCTTGCTGACCGTTACCCGTAGCATCGACTACGATCGGTCCGTTCCAGCTACCACCACCGATATCCACGGGCCAACCTGCTATAGAAGTAGCAGTTTCGGCGTTCAAAGCGATAACTTCACCACCTGTGGTGGATAATATGATCTCCGGAGAGCCATCATTGTTCAGATCTGCAAGAGCGGGAGAAGACCAAACGCCAGCATCTAAAGTGACAGGATAGTTACTTAAAACATTGCCGGTAGAGCTCAGAGCTGTTAACTGTCCCGTACTTGTGACTACGATGATCTCATGCTCACCGTTATCGTTGATATCATCTATCATTGGGTTAGCTCTTATCATTCCCTCCACATCATGAGTAAAGAGGAGAGAAGCGTCATGAGTGAGTACATGCAGTTCGCCAGCTTCGCTACCGACTACCAACTCTCGCTTTCCGTCACCGGTGAGATCAGCAGCAGCGATAGAGGCACTGATATTGCCGGTGAATTGAACCGGGAAACCGGAGAGATAGCTGCCATTGGCATGTAGAGCATGCACTTTTCCGGTATGATCGCCGAAGATAACTTCGCGATATCCATCAGCAGTGATATCGGTGATGAGTGCAGATGACATGCTGGCACCACCCAGATCTATGGGCCAACCGGCATGGATGAGAGAAAGTGGGATATCTACTTCGTGTGCCAACTCATAAGGCAATTGATTATCCGGGTTGGCATAAAGAGTGATTGTAAATGGAATCTTGTGAAAACCTGAGAGACCGGGATCGGTTTGGAACAGGAATGGATCACTGTCGTTCCAGTATTCGAAACCGCCGGAAATATTCGGGAAAGTAACCTGATCTTGGATAATCTCCACGCCGGGCACATCGCAGCTAAGCGTGGCAGTTACCTGCTCTGCATTAAGCCAGAGCACATTTTCGCCCAGAGCATTGTGAAGTTTCAGCGAAACACTGATAACTTCACCGGGATTCGGTATGCCGTCTCCGTCACCTTCATACTCTTCAATCTGCATCTCTTCGATAGAGAGATTGGGGATCAGATCATACATGGTTGCTGTGAAAGCGTTTATCCTTCCACTTCCCAATAACCCTTCATAGCCGGGATTCAGATCATCTATGTCGTCGGCGGTTAATATGATACGATCTCGGATCTCGATCGGTCCCAAATCTGGATGCATCGATTTGATCAAAGCTGCTACTCCTGCCGCAACCGGGGAAGCCATAGAAGTGCCATCATAACCGGCATAACTGTTTCCGGAAATAATCGGGGCACGAATCCCAACGCCAGGGGCGCTGATGTCAATTACATTACCGAAATTGGAGAAATAAGCTTTGGAATCATTTTGGTCGGTGGCTGCTACACAAACGGCGTTATCTGCATCTCCCGGATAATGAGGAGTGATATCATTATTGATATTATCATTACCGGCAGCACCGAATACAAGCGCTCCTTGATCGGTAGCATAATTTACAGCCAGATTAGCTTGATAAGCACCACCGGTACCTCCGTAGGAACAGTTTATTATATCTGCGCCGGAATCGGCTGAATAATAAATGCCAGAATTACCGTTGGTTACATATGGAGAAGGTGTATGTGTGGGAGCATGTCGAGATGAAATCAACTTGACCGACATTGCTACACCGGCTACTCCGATATCGTTATTTCCAACAGCACCAGCTGTTCCTGCTACATGTGTGCCGTGGTCGTTGGCTGGATGAGATTGGAATGATTGATTGGAATTTGAGTAAAAATCCCAGCCGATTACATCATCTATTTTCCCATTACCACTATCATCTTGACCATTACCACCGGAAACCGTACCATTTTCCCAATCTATAGTCATGCCGGGTCCACCATAAGTTGTCGAGTTCAACTCGGCTTCGTTGATCCATATGTTGTCCTGTAGATCGGGATGATTCCATTTTATTCCTGTATCTATTATGCTGATAACGATCTCTTCATCTCCGAATGTCCAATCCCAAGTCTCAGGAGCTTGGATTTTGGGATGGTGCCACTGCAGATTATATTGCGGATCGTTCGGTATATAAGCTGTCTTCATTATCGGTTCATATTCGGCGAACAGGATATAGGATTGATCGGAAAGAGTCCGCAACGCATCTTCTATAATTTCGTTATCTTCTAAAATTATCCTATAAACATTGAGCGGATATTGTCCTTTGTAGTTCCAATCTTTGTCTCTAACAGCCTCGACAGTTTGCTGAAGATCTGTGAAGCGGTATTGTGCGGCAAGATGATCAAAAACATCTCGTCCAGTTTGTACTACGCCATCTCTGAGTTCATAATTGATGAAACCATCTCTGTTATCTACAAAATCTCGACTGAAACATACCACTATCATGTTCTCATGTGAATGATCCGGGTTGAAGGGTATTACTTCAGCTGTTAACATTATAGATAAAGTGATGATCAATAAGGTTGTCATTACTAATTTCATATTTTTCTCCTCTTTTTTTATGTCATTTTAATAACATTATTTTTTTTGTTGCTCTTTGATTTTCATATATTGCTGAGATCAAGTATATGCCACTGGATAGTTTTTCATTTCTATCGTTTTTCCCGTTCCAGACAAATGTGGAAATACCGGCAGGGAGAATACCTTTGTGGAGTGTTAAGATCCTTTGTCCGCGAAGATTATAAACGTATATTTCTGTGTGCGATTCTGATGGTATATCCAAACTGATAGTTGTTTCCGGATTGAAAGGATTGGGATAATTATGAAGATTTAGGTTGTTCTTAACAACCGGTTGATCATAAGCATGAGTAAACTCTGTCTCCAAGTAGGTTCTGATCATAAGATTGCCATCATCTATGGGAGTAGGCTCATTATTCGTCCATAGGAAGCTATTACCGACTGTCTGATTATCAAACCCGATTCCGGTCGAATTTTGGGTATATAACACTCCGATATAAAACGGCTGATCTATCAAAATATCGGTTACCTCTGTTGGGATAGAGATCGTATTCCAACCAGGCTTTTGTTGAGATGCAGCTACTGCTAGGGGATAGTTGTCGAAAAACAAAGTAGAATGCTCTTCTGAGCTATACCAGCCGGTGAGTAATACCTGACCGGAGATATCTTCATTCAGATATACTTTAATGTGTGTCAATTTGGTTATTTCTTGTCCCTCAGGTGGTGTAAACAGTACGGAAGCAGTATTCAAAGCAGTTGTAGAAAAGATGGCGTCCGCTATACCGTTATCATATCTCAGTTCGACAGTAGTTTGAGTAGGAACATAGACAGCTACAATGTCAGACGGATATGATTCACCATCATTATTAACAGCAGTTAGGTAGTAAAAGTTTGTCCCCCCATATTCGGGAATATGATGAGTATAAGAGAACAAATTTGCTCCGACTTCATCCAATAATATGAAGCTTGAACCATCTGTGGAATGATAAATATTGTATCCGATGATATCATTCTCTATATCGGGAGATTGCCAATCAAGCAATACCTCGAAGTCGTTATTGGTAATAATAGAGATATTTTGTGGTGGCGAACCGGTGTAAGTCTGCTGTTTGATAACAAAATCATCGATGAAAATACCCATCCCAAGCGGATCAGCATCAGAGCTGAAAAAACCGATTCGGAATTTTACTAATTCAGAAGCATACTCATCGAGTCGTCCACTAAGACCCGGATAAGAATTGACTGCGGAGTTCCAACCTTGCAGGGGGGAACCGTAAACATAATTGTTGCCATCAGGGTCATTGTACGGATTACTCATAGGGTACCAGGTTGTACCATCATCGATTGAAATATCCCAAGTCCAATATGTGCCAATATCATTCAAAAATGAACCTTTGAGCATAAAATCTGCGGTTATACTACCGTCAGAGGGCATATGGATCGAGGGAGAGTATAGATAATTGATCATATTTGGTTCATAAGAGCCCACATCATTTTGGCAAATATAGGCATGAGTAGGTGAATAAGCTCCGCCATCCGGTTCACCCAGATACCACCAATCACCGGCAACTTCTACCATTGTACTGCTTGTCATTCCTTCTTCAGAGCCATAATTGGTAAAATCTCCCAGCTCGATGTTATCTACCATCATTCCAAACCATTCGGGATTGTCCAATGTATTGGTATAAGCATCGGAGGCGAAGGCAAATCGGATTCTTACCTCTTGTCCGGCATAGTCGGACAGATCGAAAGAAGCATCTATCCAGCCTTGCGAACTACCACCCCAGCCGGGAATGCCAACTCCTTCACTATGTACTACACCGAATCCGTACATAGACGATGATTCATATTCCGGCAGACCGTACAAGACCTGCCAAGTTTCACCATTATCGGTAGATATGCGTACATTTCCACCATCCCATCCGTCATAATCGGGTGCTTGAGCAGAGGTGCCGGGATCTTCACAACTGTAATTCAGCTTGAAAGTAAGTTCTCCATCCGGTGGGACCAGTATCTCATCTGTATCCAATACGACATAGATATTATCCAAATAACCACCGATCTGCGGATCTCCCATCCACCAAGAATAACCGGAAAAGGCATCATTAGTAGTGAGATGCCACATAGAAGTGGGTAGAGTAGCATCTTCGCTTTCCCAATTCTCTGCTCCACTCTCAAAATCTTCCATATAATAGACATTCTCTTCTCTGGGTTGTTCTATTATATCCGAATGCTCAGCGTAGTTGATCTCTAGCTTATTGCTCCAGAGAAGAGACGCTAATAATGTCATTGTGCATAATATAATCGGTGTTTTCTTCAAAAAAAATCCTTTATTCTAATGTGCTCATATAGATAAGCAAGTCAATAATGCGCATTGAGTAACCCCACTCATTATCGTACCAGCTAAGTATTTTGACTAGGTTGCCATTTACCATGGTATATTCCGAGTCAAAAACCGAGGAAGCAGGATTTCCGATGATATCGGTGGAGACGATCGGCAGATCAGTATATTCCAAGATATCTTTCAAATAACTATCAGAAGCTTCCTTCATCGCTTTGTTGATCTCTTCTCGGCTTGCCTGTTTTTCCACAATCACCGATACATCAACCAGAGAGCCATTCGGAGTAGGTACACGCACGGCAATACCGTCGATCTTTCCTGCCAATTCTGGTATAACTTTTGCAGTAGCCTTGGCAGCGCCTGTAGTAGTGGGAACTATATTCAAAGCTGCTGCTCGAGCCCGGCGAAGATCACGATGAGGAGCATCGAGGATATTCTGATCGCTGGTGTAGGAGTGTATTGTGGTCATCAGGGCGGATACGACACCGAACTTTTCGGTGATAACTTTCATTACCGGTGCCAGACAGTTTGTGGTGCAAGAAGCATTTGAGACTATCTTATCTTCTGCTTTCAGGTCATGATGATTCACCCCCATTACCACGGTAGCATCTATTTCACCTTTGGCAGGAGCGGTAAGGATAACTTTCTTTGCGCCGGCACTGAGATGTTTGGATAAGCCTTCACGGTCTCTGAATACACCGGTTGCTTCGATAACATAATCAATTTGCAGCTCTTTCCAGGGTAGATTTTCGGGATCTTTCTCGGAATAAACTTTTATCTCTTTTCCATCTATGAATATAGATGCATCTTTCGTTTCTACAGTACCTTCATATTTTCCATGAATGGAATCGTATTTGAATAGCTGTGCTAACGTCTTGGCATCAGTTAAGTCATTTATAGCAACCACAGCTGCTTTCTCATTACTCATCAATCCTTTCAGAACTAATCGTCCGATTCTTCCGAATCCGTTAATGGCCACTTTGATCATGATATCCTCCTTCATAATATTATCGAGCGGTGCATACTGCCGGCAAAATCGACCATCTCTTCAACCGATTTTTGGACTGTTTCTTCAGCTTTGATCATCCATTTTCGCGGATCGAAGCGCGATTTATCCGGAGTATATTCATCATCAGAAATATCGTCTGGCTTTACTATGGCATCTTTCTCTTTTTCCCAATATGCCTGAACAGCTGCAGCCGTATCCATCTGATACTGAGTATCTTTATTTATCTTGACTACGCCGTTTTTTATCACATCGACATGCTGTTGTCTTGTCAAACCCGAAGCACCGTGCAGTACTATACCGGTCTCTTTGTTATTAGCTATCAAAAGGTCATCTATCTGCTTTATCAGATCCGTTTTCAGAGTAAGTTTGTGTCCTTTGCTAACGCCATGATTAGTACCCACAGAAGCTGCGAAAAGATCGACATTGGTTTTGGTAACATATTCCAGCGCTTCTTCCGGTTGAGTGTAGAGTTCTGTCTCCGAGACGATTTCGTCTTCAGAGCCTTTGATATAGCCGATTTCACCTTCTACAATAACGCCATGTTTGTGAGCGATCTTGACCATTTCGGACGAGATGCGAATATTCTCCGCCAAACTCTCTTTGGAAGCATCTATCATAACTGATGAGACAAGGTCATTTTCGATACAGTAAACGACAAAATCGAAGTAATTCGGTGTAGCATGATCTATATGCAGACCTACCCCCGACATTTTGTATTGTTCTGCCAATATCTTAACCATTGCTGAGATCAGTTTTGCTCCCACTTTGATATCTTTACTACTACCGGCGGCATATTTGGCAGCGCCGGAGCTCATCTGCAACAAACCATCAGATTGTTTGTGGTCATAGCCGGCCAATAGACCTCTAATGGTGGAATCAAATACCACATTAGAAGCGATAATGCCGAATCTCTCTTTCTTCGCTCTTTGAAATACCTCTTTTAGTTTCTCTCCATCATAAAACATGGCTCCTCCAGTATTTATAATCTATTCATCTTCAAAAAGATCTATTGAAGATTTGTTACCGGTCAGTTCATCCAACATGAACTGAGCAGATTCGTGTAGATCACCTTCGGGATAATCTTCGATAACAGAGCGGAAAGCTTCTATAGCAGCTTCTCTGTCATCCATCTCTTCTGCAAAGAGGAAAGCTTTCATAAATGAGGCTTTGTATGAACTTTCATCTTCAGGATAGTGTTTGATGATCTCATCATAATAATGTACGGCATCATTGTATCTTCTTCTTTTCATTGCTTCTTCTGCTAAGTCGAAGTACTCTTCCTGACTAAGTCTAACTATCAGATTGTCAGGATAAACCTTCAGATTATATTTATCTTTTAACTGCTCTTTTTTCTCTTCGAATCTTTTTTTCGACAGCTCATTTACCATTGTGTTTTTGATCCTTTGTTCATTACCTTCGAAAGGATCGGGAACGGGCGGATTGTGTTCGAGCATACGGAAGAACACATATTCACCTTTTTTGTTTTGGAAGATTTCGCTAAGGTCACCCTCAGAAGCATTCCATACTTTATTAGAATAGTATTCGTCTTTGCCCAAACCCGGGATGATATCATTCTGGTAGATATAATTGAGCACACCGTCTCTGGCAGGATAAAGTGAATATTCTTCTACTAATTTAGCAATAGCTTCTTCATTTGGCTTTTTTAGTTGAATGGAGAATATCGAAAACCCGAGATTTTTCTTTACCTTACCATATACTTCTTCGGCAATATTTTTATCTTTGAAAGCTAAAGCTTGGATCTTCCGATAAGGTCGAGAACTGAACTGATCTATGTTTTCTTCATAATATTGACGCACACTTTCATCTGATGTGTCTATCGGATCCACAATCAGTTTATTATAAACCAATCTCATCATCATTGTTCGTTCCACTTGTTCGACAGTATTCTGCACTTCGGGTCTTTCATGCAGACCATGTTGCATTGCTTTTTCTGTGAGAATGGTAGCTTCGGTATAATAATCAGCAAGATCAATAAGATCATCTGTGGATCTGAGCGGCATACGCTGAACTTTGAAAACATCGATCAGATAAGAGACCGGTTTATCAAATTCTTCCTTACTACTTGTTATGAATAGCTTGTCGAGGTTGGGATCATTATCCGGATTTTCCACCGAGATCTTTCTGAGTAATTCTCTGTCGATAACGATATCGTATTCATCCATCATGTCATCGACCAATTGATTTATTTTTTCTTCTTTTTGTTTGTCAATATAATCTTGTTTTACTCTACCTCTGGCTTCCTCAAATGTGGCAGCGGGATAGTTTTGCGTATTTTCTTGATAGTATGAGCGTAACACATCCTCTTTTGGCTCGAATATTTTGCCAAATTCGATTTGGTCTGAGAACTTTTCCGGATAATCTCGCATTTGTTTTTCTATGTAATCTCGTTTAACTCTGTGTCTTGCTTCTTCAAAGGTACGTTCTACGTAGTTATTTTGCATATAGAATTCGCGTAGTTTATCAGTAGGAGGAGAGAGTATTATACCATATTCTTTTTTGAAGGTATCAGCATAGATTGTTTTCTTCTGCAGATCGATCATTTCCAGAAATTCCGGATCGTTATCTATTCCTAAGTTTTGTGCTTCGAGATAAAATAATACCTCGTCAGCCATCATGTTTAGAAGCTCTCTTTGTCCCTCCCTGGAAGTGAACCGATGTTGGTGAAAAGAAGGCATTTGGTCAATACGATCAAAAAGGTCTCCGACGGTTATGGCTCCACCCTCGTATTCGACCAGTACGGTGTCTTCCGGTATATTTAAAGTATTCAAGGGTTTAGAAAACACATTGTCTGAATAGGGTTTATTAGGAATAACCTGAGATCTGTATATCGGGTCCGTCCTATCGCCTTGTGGTTCTGTTGCCGAAAGTGATGGACCACTCCAATAAACAGTTGAAATTAACATAGTTAAAGTAATGATCAGCAGTGATACTTTTCTTGAGTTGATGATAAACATATACTATCTCCTTATATCCTTTTATTATGAAAATCAAAAAAATGAATTGACTATTGAAAGTCAAGTAAATAAATGACAAACAAATTTATTAGGGAAGTGTAAATGAGGTTATTTTCTCCGGAGCTGATAAAAATGCATTATTATGCTCTTGATAAAAAGAGCTGTCTGACCGAGATGACCGAATTTCTTCATGAAAAGGGGATAGTAGATGACCAGAAAAAATTTTTGGATGCCATATTAGCACGTGAAAAAATCGTCTCTACTGGTATAGGTAGAGGAATAGCAATCCCACATGCCCGTTCTGCATCAGTGAAACAATTGAGTATAGCAGTTTTTGTACTTGACAACGAACTCGAATTTGATTCGGTTGATAATAATCCGGTACGCATCATTTTTATGATAGTTGTTCCGGAAAGTATGAAAAAGGAGTATATGCAGATTTTGAGTCTGATATCAAATTATCTAAAAAATGATGATAACATCAAAAAGATGTTGAATTGTGATAACGAAGAGCAACTATATGAACTATTAGAGGATTTGGAAAATGAAATCTAAGCTAATTGTATTACTGATACTATTATCAGTGGGATTGTTCGCTGTGAACGAAGAGACGGGAACGACGGGGTTCAGCTTTTTGAAAGTGCAATATTCCGCTCGAGCGTCTGCATTGGCTCATGCTTATTCAGGATTAGCCAATGACGCATATGCAGCGTTCTATAATCCGGCAGGTTTGGCTCAAGTGCAGACACAGTCAGTTACGACAACCTATAACAATCATTTTGAAGGGATGCATGGTGGGGCATTGATCTATGCCCATCCGATCAATCAACGGCTCACAATTGCACCATTTGTCCAAAATCTTTATGGTAAAGAGACTCGAACTCTGGTAGATCCCCAAGGCAATTTTGCCGGAACAGACGGAGATTTCGGTATCTCAAATTTCCTGATGGGTATGTCATTGGGATATGAGGTGATGGATATATTGGATATCGGGGTAACCTGCAAATGGCTGCATGAAAGTCTGGATGATCACTCTGCATCTGCAGTAGCATTCGATTTGGGAATTCTGCACCAGACGACAAATGAGGATTTGAAACTGGGAATCACTTTGCAAAATGTCGGCAGACAACTTACATATTATACCGAAGATGAATATGAAGAAGAAATGCCGATGATTATTACTGCCGGTTTCAATTATAATCCGCTGGAGACACTCTTTGTTCTTCTGGAATTTTACCAGCCATTAGCTGAGGATTATAGCCTTAGATTTGGCACTGAATACCAGATCCATCCCATATTTACAGCTCGGATCGGATACAAATCGGACGCAGATGATTGGAAACTGGGAGGCTCGGGTGATACGCTCTCAGGGATTTCTGCCGGATTTGGTATAAACTGGGATCAGTATAAACTGGATTATTCTGTTGCCTCTTATGGTGATTTGGGATTAATAAACCAGATTTCTGTAACTTATGATTTCTAAATTATACAGAGAAATAAATAAATAGAAATAGACGAGAGATATATGAATTATCAGGACTTTCTGTTTGAACTCGGTTTCGAAGAGATACCCGCTGCTTACATTCAACCCGCAGTCAAAGCTTTTGTAAAATATATTGAAACGAAACTTAAATATCTGGAACTTCAACATGCGGAAATAGTTACTTACTCTACACCCAGAAGACTCGCCATCACAATCGATAAATTGCAGACCAAACAAGCGGACAAGCAGCAGGAAAGAGTAGGTCCATCGGTCGATGTGGCGTATGATAAAAATGGTGATTTGACCAAAGCAGGAGAAGGTTTTTTAAGATCTGCCGATGCGCAAAAAGATGATGTTTATACGATAGAGACTGGCAAAGGTAAAAAAATAGCAGTGTCACAGTTTATCAAAGGGGAAGATACTTCTGACATTTTGTCCGGTTTGATTCCGGAAGCTGTCTCAGCTCTTAATTTTCCCAAAACAATGAGGTGGAACAAACGCTCTCTTTGGTTCGCCAGACCAATCCGATGGATGCTTTGTATGTATGGAGATACTGCTCTACCCCTCAAATATGGCGATATAAACTCAGATGAGAAACTGCGAGGCAACAGGTTTTGCAAAGAAGAATTAACTATCAGCAAAATAGCCGATTATGAACAGGAATTGGAGAAAGTATATGTCGTAGCTTGCAGAGCCAAGCGTAAACAAAAGATAGAAGAGCAGCTAAGGACAACCGAGAAGGGTACCGAAACTCAGATACTTAGAAATACCCAATTGCTGGAAGAGGTAACCGATCTGGTTGAATTCCCTACTGCTACAATAGCCAGCTTCGATGAAAAATTTTTGGGTTTACCGGAAGAGATCATCACTACCACACTATCTTATCATCAGAAGTATTTCGCCATGAAAACTGACGATGGTAAACTGACCAATAGTTTCGTGTTCGTTTCAAACGGAGACCCGCAGTATTCTGAATTGATCGCCAAAGGTAACCAAAGAGTGGTAAATGCACGTCTGGAAGATGCCCAATTCTATTTTGATGAAGATACTAAAAACCCCTTGGAAACTTATGTGTCACGACTCAAAGATGTTACCTTCCATGCTGATTTGGGTAGCATGTATAAAAAGACTGAGCGGATTATGGAGCTGTCTGCATTTGTATCACAAAAACAGAAACTATCCGAACAAGACAAAAATAATGTGAAGAGGGCTGCCTATTTATGCAAAGCTGATCTTGTCTCTTTGATGCTGGGTGAGAAAGAATTTACCAGATTGCAGGGCTATATCGGCATGAAATATGCAGAATTGAGTGGAGAGGAAGATTCGGTGGCACAAGCTATCTATGAGCATTATATGCCCCGTGGCAGTAAAGATGACACACCGGAGACTTTAGCGGGAGCGGTCGTTGCGATCGCCGACAAAATTGATACGATTTGTGGAATCATTAGTTGTAATGACCTGCCTACCGGCTCCAATGACCCATATGCTCTTAGGAGAGCAGCAAATGGGATAATCCGCATAATCGAAAATATGCAGTTCGATCTAAATATCTATGAGCTTATCGACCGAGCTTATAAACTATTGGACGGGAAAAATTCCAATAAAGATAAAGTATATGAGTTTATACAACAGCGGATAGATTGGCATCTCCAAAAACAAGGTTTTAGTTATGATATCATAGATAGTGTAATGCATATTGATCATAGTAATGTAAAAGATCTGATAAAACGAGCACAAGCTTTACAGAATTACAAAGACAAGGATGAGTTCATAACTTTGGTTCTCGGTTTCAAACGAGTTTCAAATATTATCGCAGATTGTCAGAAGATTCCCCAGATCGATCCCAACTTGTTTTCAGAAAAGACAGAAATGGAACTACATCGCAAAACAGTGGAACTTTCCAAAACCGTAAATAAACTTCTGGAAACTAAAAATTATGCTGCCGTATTACAAAATTTAGTCGATTTTAGAGTATATATAGATCAATTTTTTGATGATGTATTGGTGAACTGCGAAGATGAAAAGGTCAGTTTGAACCGATATGGTTTATTATACGAGATCCGCAAATTATTTCTATCTGTAGCGGATCTAAACAAATTAGTCGTCGAAGAAAAAAAATAAGATAATAGGAGAAGAAATGGGTATTCGAATTTCACATCGAGCTCGGGCGATCAAACCTTCACCGACACTTACTGTCTCTTCCATGGCAAAACAGATGCGTAGTCAAGGGATAGATGTAATCAATTTCGGTGTGGGCGAGCCTGATTTTAATACGCCCGAGATTATCAAAGAAGAAGCAAAACTGGCTATTGATCAGAATTTTACTCGCTATACCGAGGCTGCCGGTATATTGGAATTACGAGAAGCGATCAGAAAGAAACTCAAAGAAGACAACAACATAGATTGCCGGGTAGAAGATATCATGGTATCACCGGGCGCAAAAGCTGCAATAGTGAATATATTGATGACTATTTGCGATCCCCGTGATGAAGTCTTGATCCCCTCACCATATTGGGTTAGTTATACCTCTCAGGTAGAGATGGTAGATGCTTTCCCGATCTTGCTGCAAACCGATATGAAAACAGATTTCAAGATATCAGCTCAGCAGTTGGAAGAGATGATAGAGACATTATCCAATCCCAAAGCTCTGATATTGAATTCTCCCAATAATCCTACCGGTAGTGTTTATAACAAAAAAGAATTGGCAGAAATAGCCGATGTATGCCTGAGAAATGATATTGCGGTCATATCCGATGAAATATATGAGAAATTGATCTATGATGATGAGAAACATGTTTCTATCGCCTCAATTTCACCGGAGATCAGAGAGATCTCCATTGTGATCAACGGTGTATCAAAAGCTTATTGTATGACAGGTTGGCGACTGGGCTGGGCTGCCGGTCCGACCGAGATCATAAAAAGAGCGAATCGGATACAGAGCCATACTTCATCTTGTGTGAATTCAATTACTCAAAAAGCTGCCATAGTAGCTTTGAATAAATCGGAAGATAGTGTTCAGAAGATGCGCAAAGAATTTCAGCTAAGAAGAGACTATCTGGTTGATAAGCTGAACTCGATCGATAATATATCCTGCAACATGCCCAAAGGCGCTTTCTACGCTATGCCCGATGTTAGCTTCTATCTGGATAACAATAACCGCGGCATCAAAAATACCATTCAACTATGCGAATATTTATTGAAGACAGTCAATATAGCAATTGTTGCGGGATCGGCATTTGGAGCGCCCAATAATGTCCGATTCTCTTATGCCAATAGTATGGATAATATCAGGGAAGGATTAAAAAGGTTCGAACAAGGACTTGCTTCCTTGTTGAATTAAAAAAAATGGGTAAGCTGCAAGAAGAGTTCCAAAGACGCTTGGAAGATAGAAAAAGAAGCAAACTCTCCTCTTGGGTGAGTGTCTTTGTCAAGATCTTGTTGTTTCTCTTTGTTTTCGCTCTAATACGGGTTTTTACCCATCCGGACTCTCATCAATTGTTTGAACATTTTCGACAAGAAGAGCAAGAGCAACAGCTGATTATCGAGTAATTATGAAGTGGCGTGTATTATTGGACGGAAAACTATCAGCGGCAGAGAATATGGCTATAGATGAAGCGATCATGCAAGCTATTTCTGAAGGGAAAGCGCTGCCGACACTAAGGTTTTATGATTGGAAACTGCCTACTGTGTCTTATGGCTATAATCAAGAAATAGCCAAGCAAATCGATTTGCAAAAAGTAAAAGACAAAGGTTATGATTATGTAAGGAGGCCCACAGGCGGTAGAGCTGTCTTACATCACGAGGAGATAACCTATGCTGTCATTTCTCCGCTAAAAGACCATCTTCAAGGAAGTATAATAGAGTCTTACGCGTCTATAAGTAAAGCTTTGAAGAGAGGCTTAGCTTTGCTTGGCATAGAAGTGGATTTTGAAAAAGGGAGTGTAGATTCTCATCAACAGCGAAAAGACGCGAATCCTTGCTTTTCGAGCAGTTCCCGCTATGAACTTTCTTATCAAAACAGAAAAATAGTAGGTAGTGCTCAGGTGAGAAAAAATGATGTGCTTCTGCAGCATGGCTCTATTCTGTTAAACCGAGATCAAAGTGGTATTGCCGAGTTTCTACCCAATATCAGCGAAAAAGATAGAAAACGGATGGCATCATTTTTTTCCAGGAAAACCATCTGCATAAATAATATTCTCGAAAATTCGGTTTCTTTTGATCAAGCAGTAGAAAGATTGAAATCCGGGTTCATGAAAGAGTGGAAATCCTGTGAATTTGAGACTATTAGCTGTCTGAGTTATGTTGAGAGGCAAATAAAGAATAGCTTAAAAACTAAATACTTGACAGATGAATGGAATATAAGAAAATGAATCGTTGAGTTATCAGTAAATGTAAAAATTTTACTGATAAAACGTGAATAAAAGATATAAAATAATTAGGGGGATGTATTGATGCAGAAAAAAATAGTAATAGCACTGATAGTGCTGCTGATGATGATTACAGCATTATTTTCCCAGACAACAGGCCGTTTGGCGGGAAGAGTGCGAGATGAAGATGGGAACCCTGTGCCATATGCGAATGTAGTATTAGATGGTACAGAGATGGGAACGCAAACCAGAGAGAATGGGCAATTTATGATTATTAATATCCCACCAGGTGAATACGATGTCCGTTTTTCTCAAATAGGTTATACAACTCAATTAATTACCGGAGTCAGAATCAATCTCGACGAAACTACGATCCAGAATGTTACATTACCCAGAACTGCTCTTGAGATCGAAGGTGTGGATGTAACTGAAGCACGTATGGAAATGGTGGATCGAGCTCGAACCGGTACCGTACGTGGAGTATCTTCCGATGACATTGCAGATCTTGCTGTCCGTGATATAGAAGGGATTGTGGCTTTGCAAGCCGGTGTTTCCATGTCAGCGGGAGAGTTGCATGTTCGTGGTGGTAGATCGGATGAGGTTGCCTATACTGTGGACGGTATGTCAGTATCGGACCCGGTGGATGGTGGCTCTCCTTTGACTATCGATAGTTATGCGATCAAGGAAATGCGTGTAATGACGGGTGGTTTTTCCGCTGAATTCGGGAACGTTCAATCAGGGATGGTGAATATTGTCACCCAAGATGGCGGACCGGAGTATTTTGGCAGAATGGAGATCAGCTCCGATCATTTGCTATCAGATAAAAACAGAAATAGAGACGAGATTAGATTTGCATTGGGAGGACCAGTACTAGGCACACGCATTGAAAGCCTTAGAGATAAATTTACATTCTTTTTCAACACTACGGCAAAATGGGAAGATGGAAGATACAAAGATTATTATGTATCCGATCCTGTAGAAGAACTTCAATATCTTACAGTTGACGAATTTGGCGCATACAATCCTTATGAAGGTAGAGATAGTTTCCTATGGTATGATCTTGGCGACAGGAATTATAACGACTATAATGCAAACTTGAAACTGAAATACATATTTACTCCACGCTCAAATATCAGCTTGGCTGTTCGTGGTGATCAGTCCGAAAGCAAACCATATTCTCATGCTTGGAAATATGCTTTGGATAATTATATGCATTATGAATCTGACCAGATTCAGTATCTTCTTACTTATGATCATATGTTTTCTTCTCAGATGAATTTAAATGTAAAAGCAAGTGCTTTCCAAAGAAATGTAAAAAGAACACCGAAAGGCATCAGCAGAGATATGTATTTTAGCATCAACGAAGATAATATTCCGATAGATCCTGATACCGGCGAAGAAGAACCGCAAGTACCAGATCCATACGGAATAGATGGTATAGATTATTTGTTGGATGAATATGGTCTTTATGGATCGGATAGACTCTATCCTTGGGTTATCCTAGCCGATTCTCAGGAAAGATCTGTTCCCGGATTCATTCGCCCGGGCAATATCTATCAGTTCCATCAGGATGATGATCATACTATGTATGCACTGAGAGCAGATTTGGAATATCATCCCAACGAGATTCATAGTTTGAAAACCGGTTTTGAAGTGCAGAAGCATGAAGTCAAAAAAAATCAGCTTATTAATGCAGGGGATATTGATAGATACAGATATACAGAGTATTTAGACAACGTTACTCCTGCAGATTCAGTCTATAATGAAACAGAAGATATTTGGATTTATCGTTATAATGTGAGTGACTTATATGATGCTACCGTAGCAGCTTCGGGCAGGACTGATGGTTACGAAGCTAATCCGTGGCAGGGAGCTTACTATATCCAAGATAAGATGGAATGGGAAGGTATGATCGTAAATGCAGGCCTTCGATTTGATTTCTGGTACTTAGGAGATAGATATAAAGTATATCAGGATGACGGCAGCTATGTTTGGCAGGATTTCGAAACAGATACCACTGAGCTGATGATTTCTCCTCGTTTGGGTGTTTCTCATCCGATTAGCGAACGCTCTGTATTGCACTTTAGTTACAACTATCAAAACCAATTGCCGCGCATGCAATATATATTCACTTCAGTTAGACCGGAAGATGCTATCACAAGTGCGGAAAATATAGTCATCGGCGAGCCATCCTTGGATCCTCAAATTACGGTAACGTACGAAGTGGGTTTGCAGCAGCAATTATCAGAAGATTATATTATGGATATCGCTGCCTACTTCAAAAATATGTACAATTATGCTAATACACAACGTGTATATCTGCAACAAAATGGGGATGTTATACCTTGGTATGAAGAACCGGAAGATCAGACTATCCCATTGTATCAGTATATTTCGGAAGATTATGGCAGTGCCCGTGGTATAGATATCAACCTGAGGAGAATGCTATCGCACTTCATCTCAGGGTCGCTCTCATATTCCTTAGCTTGGGCTACCGGCAATAATTCGTCAGCCACTATTCAGGACGAAACCATGAATCTTAGAGAGTTTCCGCTAGATTGGGATATGCGCCATAGTGCTAATATGAATCTCACTTTCAGAGTATTAAGAGGCGAAGAATTCTATCTTCCCTTTACCGATGTATTATTCCCGTTAGACGACTTTTCGATCGGGTTATTCTACAACATATCTTCAGGGACACCATATACACCGGCAGATAGAAAAGGTAATATGCTCGAAACAAATAGTGATCGTAAACCATATCAAGCAACAGCAGATTTGAGATTTACAAAGAACTTCAACTTTACCGAAAAAAACAAAATGCGTCTATTTTTGGATATTAACAACTTGTTTAACAGGAAGAATGCTCAGAATGTATATCCACGCACCGGCTCTCCTTATGATGATGGATCTTACACTTACGATGAAGATAAAGGATACCATGTTGATGTAAACGGAGATTATGTTTCCGAAGAGATCGTCTATATTCAGAATTTAGCTGTTAATAATCCCGGTAATGTAAGTTTTGGTAGGAGTTTCACACTGGGATTCTCATTTGAATGGTAATAAAAAATAAATAGTAATACTAGGAGGATAAAAGATGAGTAAAGGATTTATGAGAATACTACTGATAGCAATGCTTAGCATTACATTTATCGCGGCATTGTCTGCACAGGAGATGCCTGAGCAAGCTGAAGAGATGGCAGCAGCTCAAGAAGAAGGGGTCGAGTTTGTCGAGACTGAGGAAATGGGTGGATTAGAAATGTTCGCTCGCCGGATAGTTGGAAGCGGACTCGTAGATCTGTTCGTTCAAGGCGGATTTGTAATGTGGCCTATACTGCTATTGGTGATCTGGGGATTGGCGACGATCATTTGGAAGATAATTTCACTTAGTTATGCTCGTATCAATGTGAATGATTTCATGGAGAAACTTACTGATCTATTGAAACAGAACAAGATAGATGAAGCTGTGAAGCTATGTGAAAACACCAGAGGACCTGTAGCAACCATTCTGCATAGAGGGCTTTTGAAAGCCGATCAAGGTGTGGAAGCAGTAGAGAAAGAAATCGAAAATGCCGGTACGATGGAAATGGCGTTTTTGGAAAAAGGTTTTATACCTCTTTCTACTACGATCAATTTGGCACCGATGTTTGGTTTCTTCGGAACAATCGTTGGTATGATTGCTGCATTTGATGCTATTGCTCGTGCAGGTGAGGTTGATCCCACTATCGTGGCATCTGGTATTAAAATAGCTTTGGTAACTACAGCAGCAGGTTTGGCAGTCGCTATACCAGTCCAATTCTTCAATAATATTTTCCTAGGCATGGTTGATAGCCTTGTTATGGATATGCAAAAAGGATCTGAAAGATTGATAGAAGTATTGATGGAAAACAATAAGTAAGGAGGATGGATGCAACGCCGGAAAAGAAAAAATCTTGGCGGTATCCCACTGATATCCTTGCCTGATGTGGCATTCTTGCTACTCATATTTTTCCTGACTACTACTACGTTCGATATTAAAACCGGATTAGGTCTGGTTTTACCTCCTGCATCCGAACATGCCGAAGAGAGAGTTAGGTTGAGAGATGAGAATATTACCCGGATATGGATTAATCAACAAGGGATTATCTCTTTAGATGAGGAACCAGTTTCCCCCGAAGAGCTCGAAAGTCAAGTGAGACGTATCATGGCTCAGAACCCGGAAATGGTCTTCTCATTGAGGACACATAGACAAAGCAGATATGACAATATGATCACAGCATTAGATCGATTGAGAGCCGCCGGAGCAGAAAGGATATCTTTATCAACAAATTAGGAGCGAATTATGGCAAAAATAAAGAAAAAGACTAAACCGGAAATAATAATACCTACAGCTGGTATGTCGGACATAGCGTTCCTTTTGCTCGTATTCTTTATGGTCTCTACCGTTTTTGTAAAAGAGCGGGGTTTGAATGTTGCGTTACCAAGAGCAGCAGAGATCGAAAAAATACCACGTCAGAATGCGGCTACGATCTATGTTGATAGAAATGGAACGATATCTATTGATGACTACTTGGTTGAGATACCAATGGTTCAAAATATTATGGCAAGAAAGAAGATGGAGAACTTTAACGTTATAGCTGCCTTTCGTACAGATGCAGATGCAAGCTATGGCATTATGTCCGATATTATGAACCAGCTCAGACAAGCTGATGTATTACGAGTTTCCTTCGAAGCAAGGCAAAGAGGTAGGTAATCATGCATAATAAAATACATGACTGGAAAGATGTGGCTAGCAGCTATTCCGAAAAAGCCTTTAGTTTGGCTATACTGCTAGTACTCTTCGCATTTCTGGTCTCTCCGGAAATCGAAGTGAAAACGTATGAGGCTACCGTAACTGTGACTGAAGCTATTGATATACCACCGGAGGTAAGGGAAAGAATAGAACCACCGGAAGAAACGGTTCGACCGGTTGTGGAAATTGTGATCGAAGATGATCTGGAAGCAGATGCAGATGAAGATCTGGAATTCGTCGAAACAATCGATGTTACCACCCTCGATCCCTATGAGCAACCACCGGATTTTCAAGAAGGTACGACACCTAGATTTGTTCCCTACGAGGATCCCCCGCAACCTATTTATAATCCGAGACCAAGATATACGGATTTTGCCAGACGAAGTGGCATAGAAGGAAGAGTTGTTCTTAATGTCGAAGTTTTTGCAGATGGGACTGTAGGAGCTGTAGAGGTGGTTCAATCTTTGATGCCCGGTCCCGGTGGATTAGACGAAGCAGCAGTAAGAGCAGTCAGGCAATGGGAATTTGAACCAGCAAAAAGTGGTGGGAAGCCAGTTAGTGTCTGGGTTACTTTCCCGGTAGAGTTTAGATTAAATTAATTATATGGAGGAATTGATATGGTAAATAGTAAAATGAGAGCATTGTTATGTATGCTTATACTTTTTGTATTTGCAGGCGTAGCATATGCTCGGATGGTGAGCGAGGACACACCATCACCCAAGATGCTGGATTGGCTAAAAGTCCACAATGCGGGGAATATATGGTTACGTGTGAGTAACTTTGGATTTTTTGGCTCTGGAAATAACAACCCCCAATTCCCTTCTTTGGAATATCCCGGTGGCAGTGGTATAGATTATCTATATCAAGGTGCATTGTGGTTTGGCGCTAAAAGAAGAAGAAGAGATGAGCAAGGCAGACTACTCTATTGGTTAGAAAATGCTTCAGAGCCAGGTGATGTGGTACATGCTGGGCATCCCGACTGGGATCCCAGTCTTAAACCGGCAATAGATACTTTAACCTCTGTCGGATTCGACGGAGATAAATCTCTCTATGAACTTCTACCTGCCTACAATCCCTTGGAAGCAGGGGCAGCAGGTGTACCTTATGAAGAGTATAATCTTCATGATAAAATCGTTACACAATCTATTCGTACTCAGCAAGCAGGTGTAGATAATGATGGAGATGGTCTGATAGATGAAGACCCGGTTGGATATGCATTTCCGATGAGATCATCTGATGAGTTACCGGATGTATTTTCCTCCTTTGGGGGCAAGTATCTACATGAATTAGATGTTCATGCGGAAATACCTCTGATCGAAGAATACAGTCATATCTGGTTCCCACTCGGTTTTATGGATCTTAGTGCTGTTCCGGCAGATCACTATGCTTTCTCTATGCCTCACGATGATGATGGTGATGGTTTAGTAGATGAAGATGGAGCTCCTGTGTCGGAACAGGATTATATCTCCTACTACTATGATTACAGCCCGTTCAGTACTCCTGGAATGAGACATTGGGGTCAGTCTACTGGCAGTAATAAACATTATCCTCTTAATATAAAAGTCAGGCAGATGAGTTACCAATGGAGCTATGAGTATATTAAAAATCTGGTTTATGTAGAGTTCAATATTACTAATCTGAATCCTCAAGACACATTGTTCGACTGTGCTATGGGTATCTACATGGACTGTGATATCGGTCCGCAAGCACTTGGTTGGCAGGAGATGTCTCAGAATGATCTGAGTAGCTATGTACTTGGCGAAGGATATGAGTTCGCCTATTCATGGGATGTCAATTACCTTCAGACCGGATTAGCCGGTTATATAGGAGCTCGTGTCTGTACACCAGACCCGGAACAATTGGATTATGCTTGCTGGACATGGAGTGTAGGAGAGGGTCCTGATGATTTTAATCCAAGAGAACCAGACCCAAGTGGTGCTACAGCAAATGAAAAGTATTGGCTACTGACAGGCAGGAATCCATCTGATTATATGAACTTAAGAGAAGAGCCAGATGCACAAATGCTCGAGCATCCAACAGGAACAGACACCCGATTCCTTTTTGCTTTCTTTGGTGATCAACAGGGTATGACTGAACCAACCGAGGCATCGTGGAATCTCGCACCGGGGCGTACAATGAAGATTGTGGTGGCAGTATTCCCGGGCGAAACCCTAGAAGAGCTCAGAAGAACCTCACGATGGGCTAAAGATATCTATGGAGAATCTCAAACTTTGACCACAGTTATACTTCCTGACACATTTCCACATTATGAAGCTCCAGGTCCACCTCCGATACCAAGTATGCACGCAGAATTAGTCGATGATGGTAATGCTATAGATGTGTATTGGGATAACAGATCTCAAAAAGCTCATACCAATCCATATATAATCAGAGATTATGGCTGGCAGAGCGATGATCCAAAACTTGATAGTCATATTAGCAACTATGATGAGAATATCTTCCCAGATGATGTACCTGGTTGGACTTTTGCACCGGAGTATGATAATGGAGTGCTTATAGAAAACGAAAATGCGGTAGTCAATCCTTGGACAGCATATAGGTTGCAACATGACTTCCAAGGTTATTCTCTATGGGGCAGATCCGGTAGTGGAATAGATGAACATTGGATGCTATTCGACCGTTGGGATAAAAAGGAAACCGAACAGGATCTGGAAGATTATGTGGTCAATGCCGGACATACTGAATTCATAGATTTTGGTGGTGAACTAGGGATTGACAAAGGATTCCCACAACCACGTGTAGTAACTGAGGACACTTATGAAGAGGATAGTAAATACTATCGTTACGATGAAGGATACATCATGGTGAACTATGAGCTGGGAGATGATATCTACGGCAATCCGATCTATGATCATATTGTGGTTTATAGTGATTCTCTTCAGCAATATGCTCACTCATTATCGCATGATGATCAAGCATTACTATTCAAGCATCCGAATATGCGTGAAGATGTTTATTTGGATCTTTATGATGAGAGAGTGATACCATTGGAAGGTTTCTTGGGTCAGACTGCAATATGGGATCCAACCGGTGAAGCACTAGAGCATCAGCGAAAAGATAGATTAACCAGAAGATACTATTATGCCAGTATCCCGAACCCACCCAAAGGAATCGAATATTATGTATCCATTTCTGCATGGAATCGTGGTATCCCGGATAGGGACTTACGATCACTTGAATCAGGTCGAGATGGCAATATGCAGGTCTTTTTCCCAGGACCTTCAGCAAAATCCGAAATGGACAATATCTATGTGGTTCCAAATCCATATATTAGAAGAAGTACTTTCGATGGTAAGAGAGAACGAGATGATACCGGAGATAAGAGTCGGCGAATCTGGTTCGTAAATGTACCGGAAAGATCAGATATCAGGATATACACCTTAGCAGGCGATCTGGTAGATGTGATAAATCATGACGGTGCTTACCAAGAAGATATTATTAATATCAGTAAAGCAGCTTATGAAGGCTTGACGGCTAGCGGTATAGCATCATGGGATCTAATCTCGATGAACAATCAGATTATAGCTCCCGGTGTGTATTTGTTCTCCGTTGAAGATAAAGCGACCGGCGACTTAAAAGTCGGAAAATTCGTGATAATTAAATAAAGGGGTGCATTATGAAAAGATATATTCCAATTATACTCATAGCCATGATATTCCCCGTGTTGTTAAATGCCCAGTTTGCCAAAACTGGAACAGCCGGTCTTCAATTCTTGAAAATAGGTGTAGATGCGAGAGCAACCGGAATGGGCGAAGCTTACACTGCTGTATCCGACGATATCTCTTCAGTGTATTGGAATCCCGCCGGATTAGCGATGAGACCGGAAAATCAGATATTCTTCAATCATACTGAGTGGGTAGCTGATATCCGATATGAATTTGTCTCAGCTTCTCGTGTGACAGATATCGGTACTTTTGCGTTCACAGCAGCTCTATTGTGGATGCCACCTATGGAAGTGACAACCGAAGAGGCGTTTGGACCTACCGGTGAAGAATTTACCGCTAGCGACTTCTCTGCCGGACTCACTTATGCAAGCGAGTTTACCGATAGATTTGCATTTGGTATGACAGCGAAATATCTAAGACAAAATCTCGATACCTATAATGTACATGGTATGTCGGTAGATCTGGGCTCGCGTTATAACACGGGATGGCGTAATTTGACGATCGGTATGTCGCTCAGGAACTTCGGACCTGATCTAGAATACGATCTAAGTGACCAAGAACCTGAATATGATCCATTAGGACTCACAGTTGAAGAGATGCAGTTTCAGTTACCAATGAATTTCTCCCTCGGTGTGGCGATGGATGTGATCAATCGGGAAAAAGAAAAGCTGATTGTATCGGCACAGTTGGATAATTGTGTAGATAGAATGGAAACTTACAATCTCGGTTTTGAATATGCTTTAGGGCAATTTAAGATCAGATCCGGTTATCAATTCAATCTGGATGAAGCTAGTTATTCAGCCGGGTTCGGATGGACTATACCGACTAGGACAGCAATAATCGATCTGGATTATTCTTATACTGATTTCGGTTATCTGACCGAAAGCTTCCTAAGAACTCCACACCGTTTCTCGATCAAAATGTTCTATTAATAGAATAGAACAATATATGAAAAAGCGACTGGATTATCCGGTCGCTTTTTTTTATCTAAAAGTTCCGTCTTTATAATTTATATCGGATAAATACAAACCATTTGGCGGTGCTGTGAATATTAGGTTTTGCTGCAAATTATGCTTAAATATAGCTTTGACTACGGCAGGATTGGCTTTATGATGAGAGATCATCATTATCGTACCTATAATTCTGCGAACCATATTGTGTAAAAAGCGGTTTGCTGAGATCGTGAACTCATACTCATTTTCTTTGATTTTGCAAGTAAAAAAAATAACATCACAGACATTGTTGTTAATATCTGGGTTATGTTTGGAAAATGCACTAAAATCGTGTTTACCTTCAAAGTATGATAAACAGCTCATAATGATATCTTTTCGAAGGTGAACATTGGGACAAAATGAGCAATAGTTTCGATTAAATGGAGAGAAATCGGTAGTAAGTCTATACAGATATGTTCTTTTTATAGCGTCATAACGGGCATGTGAATTTTCGAAGACTGGTAAGATCTTGAGAATTTTTATATCATTTGTAATAGAACTTTGGATTGCAGCTTGGATCTGCTCAGGCTTCATTTGGATAGGGAAATCGAAATGAGCATATTGTGAGTAAGCATGGACACCGGCATCTGTGCGTCCGGCTGCAGTTAACGCTATAGGTTCTTTGCAAATCTTTGTTAAAGCAGCCTCAAGTTCCTGTTGAATAGTTCGACGATCATTCTGCTTCTGCCAACCATGAAATAGTGTGCCATCATAAGCCAATTGCATGAAATAGCGTTGTGCCAATATCCCTCCAAATCAAAATAATAGTAATGAAAGCTGCTAAAATGATAAGATAAAGATTTGATAAAATAGCAATTCTATTGGTTGAGTAATTATTTTTATATATCAAATCAGTTGAAATCTTTATACTCTCGATCTCCTCAGCTGTTTTACTAACTGCTTCTGTTAGATTGGCAATGTGATTATGATTATTTGCTCGTAAATTTTTGAATCTTTCTATTAGCATTGGTATAAATCTCAGCAAAGCAATAAAATAGAATTGAATATCTCTCAATAGCTTATTATCGGACTTTGAACTGATAACTAATAACTCTTTTGGAGTAGTGCAGATTAAATAGACTGAAAGAAGTAATAGAATAACTATCTTCGTGCTAACGATAAGCTGATGGGTGAATGATAATCCGAATAAAATTCCCATAAAAAAATAGGCTATGAAAAAGGGAATGAGTTTGAGGATTGTCTTTAGCCAAAGTAGATAGATAGAAGGATCAAAAAGTAAATACATAAGCATGATAAAGAAAAGTAGAAGCAAATTTGGCGTAGAAGTAGTTGATAATACCACTAAAATGACCAAAAAAGCCACGGTTAATTTCAATATAAAATTTTGGGTACGGAAAAAAAGACTACCACTCTTCATCAAAGTCTATTTCGTCAAAGGTCTCATCAAGTTGTTTGTCCTCAATGAGTTCTTTTCCTTCCACCTCTTTTTCTTCAGTATCAGGTTTCATCAGAGAAGGGAGAGTATCGATACTCAAAAAAGTAGTGCCATCATAAAACTTGTTTATATACTCGGTGTATCCGGTTTCTAAGTTTAGCAAATTATCCAGATAAGTTTTTGCAGTCTCACTATCGGACAAGGTAAAATGATATAAATATCCCAGGCTATACATAGCTTTTTCACGATAATGATGTTGTTCGTTGTTAGCAATTTGCTCAAGTTTATTAATAGCTTCATCGATGTTTGCAGATACCATGCCGATAGCCTGTTCATAATCTTTTCGATCGGCTTTGTAGCTTTCTGTAATAAATTCTACCGTCTCACCTTTGAGCAAAGAATGAGCTGCATGTGTGAATTTGTTATCCGGATATTGTGATTTCAACTCCTGATAGAGTGAATCGGCAGTTTCGGATTGAGACAAGATTTTGGAATACACCCAGATTTTTGAGAATATTGATTGTGGTATGAAAAAGGATTCGAATTTTTCGATAGAGTTTTGGAAATTTGAGATAGAACTTTCCAATGAAGAGATAGTTTCCAAAGCTGTGGAGTCGGGTTCCGACAAAGCGTTCAGAATATCCAGTTCCACTTGCATCGAATCCAACATTTGAGTGAATCTATCTTTTTGGTCAATTATATTATCATAAACTGCCAAAGCCGAGTCTGGCATAGCGAGCGCTTCGATATAGTATTCGGCCAGTTTGAAATGTTGTTGTACCAGTTCTTCGGGTTCTAAATCGGTTGCCGGTTGGTGGTATTGAATGATCTGGCTAACGATAGAGCTGCGGGTAACCGCTTTTTCTACATATTCGGAACGGCTGGATTCACTACTGACTTTGCCATAATGTTCGATCGCCTCATCATATTGATGCGTTCCGAGAAAATACATTTCAGCAAGGCGATAATATGCCTCAGCGGAGATCCGTGTTCTCCTGTTAGCTACGATGATCGAATTGAAGAGGTCTTCTGCTTCCTGATAATTACCGAGTGCGCTTAGAATTCTTGCTTGTAGTAAGCGTACATGAGGAATTCTGGCATTACGATTCTCATCTTTTTCCAGTTCTTCGATTACTTCAAGAGCTGGCTGATAATTCTCCAATAGAAAGTCATTATACGCGATATAATAGCGGGCATCGAGTTTGCTTTCTCGGGGGATCCTCGCTTTTATCAATGAGGTAAATACTTGTTTGGACTCTTCATACTTCTCCTGTTCATGGAGCATCTCTCCTCTTGTCATAAAAGCGTCCTCATAGACTTCCGAGCGTGGAAAGCGATTGATGATAGTTTCCAAATGATCGTCGGCGAGGATATAGTTCTCTTCATCCATATAATACTCAGCAATGATGTAATGTGCTTTGGGGTGGAACTTTCGATATTCATCCTTAACCAAAAACTCTCTTATCGTACTAAATGCTTCTGGTCTTCGATTCATGGCATAATATGTTTTACTGATATAAAGAAGAGCTTCGGGCACCAATGGACTATCGGGAAAGTGTTGGATCAATTCATTGAATCTTTCCAAAGCTTGTTTATAATGAGTTTGTTTGTAATACAATGATCTACCCATCAGCAATAGTGCATCATCCACATATTTACTGTTTGGATACTCATTGATCACAATAGTACAGCGTTGTATTACTCTGTTGTAATCTTGAACTGCTTGCGGTGAAGGTCTGTTGCCTTCCAATAGATCTCTATCCTGTGCTTGGGTAAAATACTTTTTTGCGTTGAAAAAAGTATTATAATATGCACATCCACTAATCAGAACTATCAGTATTAGAATATATTTTATATATCTCATAATGGATATTATAATAACTTTATCTCTTTGAGCAATGTATTTGAATCCACTATCTTTGTAGCAGCCTCGATATCTTTGTCCAAAATCCTATCTTTTTCTAATGAGGAGATTTCTTTTCTGACGATATGTTTCACTTTTTCCATCATATCCGAACTCTTCATAGTTCGCAATTCTACAGCTTGAGTAGCAACCATCAATTCAATGCCAAGGATGGAAGATACATTGTCCACAATAGCGCGAGCTTTTCTGGCTCCTATCGTACCCATACTTACATGATCTTCTTGGTTGGCAGAGGTTGGGATGGAATCTACGGAGGCAGGATGGGAAAGGGTCTTATTTTCCGAGACCAAAGCAGTAGCGGTAACATGTGCTATCATAAAGCCGGAATCCAAACCTGGACGATTGGCTAAAAACGCATTGAGATCACGATTCAAAGCCGGGTTCATGATCTGCTCTGTCCGCCTTTCGGCAATATTGCCAAGCTCGGCTACAGCAATAGACAGCGAATCGGCAGCCAATGCAACAGGTTCACCATGAAAATTCCCCCCCGAGAGTACTTTGTCTTCATCCGGGAAGATAAGCGGATTGTCGGTGGTTGAGTTTATCTCCACTTCCAAAGTTTTTCGTACATAATCTAAGGATTCTCTCACAGCTCCATGGACTTGTGGAACACAGCGAAGGCTATATGGATCCTGTACATTGGTACAACTGCGATGTGATTCTCTAATCCGGCTACCTTCCAATAGGATTCGGATATTTTCTGCTACTTGTTGCTGACCTTTGTATGGTCTGAGCTTATGAATAAGCGGATCAAAAGCATCGATGGTTCCCAAAAGAGCGTCCAAACTCATGGCAGCGCATATATCGGCTACCTTGGCTAATCTTTCAGCACGCAGATAAGTCAGTGCGGTGATAGCAGTCATTACTTGGGTACCGTTGTTCAATGCCAATCCTTCTTTTGCTTTGAGTTTGATCGGATTCAATCCGGCTGCTTTCAAGGCTTTATCTCCGGGTAGCATTTGTCCTTGAAATTCAGCAGTACCCAATCCTAACATTACCAAAGCGAGATGTGATAAAGGTGCCAGATCCCCACTCGCACCCACCGACCCTTTCTCGGGGATAGAAGGATGCACACCTGAATTTAACATATCTACGAGCAACTGGACAGTTTCAAAACGAATACCGGAATGACCATTGGCTAAAACATTTATCCGGAGTAGCATTACAGCGCGGATCTCCGGTATGGACAAACTTTTGCCAACGCCGGTAGCATGGCTTTTGATCAGATTTTCCTGCAGTTCATCGATCTGTTCTGGAGGGATGGTGATATTGGCAAATTTGCCGAAACCGGTGGTCAGACCATAAACTACCTTCCCTTCACGAATTATCTTATCCACATATTCTCGGCAACGAAGGATCTTTTGCTTCGAATCCGGATGGATGATCACTTGCACTTGTTCATAAGCGACAGCGTTTATATCTTGTAAAGTCAAAGTATTGCCGGTTAATTTGATAGTCATGCCAATATGCTCCTTAATCAGAATCTATATATACATTGAATAGTGGGATTCATATCGAGATCGAAGTTGACACTGAAATTCAGATTTTGCTCAGCAAGCATTTTGGAGCTGGTCAAGGCAGCATGGATCACATTTGCCAGTCTATTCACTATAATAGTACCCATAAAAGCTTTGGCATAGTCGGAGTAATGCACCACATATTTCCTGATGACTCCATACTTCCTGCGTCTGTCTCTATCATCCCAGTTCCAATAATAGTCTTCATCATAGGCGTTTTGCGAGATATATTCATTTTGTTTGTCTATATCGTTCGGATATAACTGCTGAGCTCTTTCTACTATGTAAGCATTGTAACCACCGGGAGAGTAGCCAGCACTATTGAAATTCCTGAGATGCTCAAAATAGAGATCGTCGTAATGTAGATGCGGATCGATATGAGCGTATTTCACGGCAAAATTGAATGATTTCTGCTTTTGTAATTTTTGTTCTTCGATATAATAAATTCGAGCTGCCCACAAAAGAGTTTCGCTGGCAATGAATGCATAGCCTGTCTTATTGCCGAGCGATAGCTGTCCCCAACCTGGGAAGATAGCAGATTTGAGCATGGTTTGAGGAACAGAGATCTCTTCTGCAAATGAGATAGTAATAATACATAATAGGATAACTATGAGGATGACTTTAAAATTTATATTCATATCCAATCTCGAATCCTTTCCTTTCAAAATCGGGAGTTACAGATAGAGAGCCGCCGGATTGATGTAGATCTCTGTTGTAGTTTCTAGTACCCAAAGCAGCATCGATAGCGCTGACTATACGATTCAGAATTGCAGCTGCTACGGTGAATTTGGTATAGATCTCTACATTTTGCTTATCCCGGCGTAATTGCCTGTATTCATACCATTTTTTATCTGTTTCCCAATCCCAGAGTCTATCTTCAGGTATCAGATAAGTCTGCAAATATTCTTCGTATCCTTCCGGATCGTTATAGTAGATCAGGTAAACATTCCGAGCATAGCGAAGGACGCTATCGTTGTAAATCTCGCTGTTTTTGTAATCCTGTATGAGTTGATAGTAAAAATCTTCGTTCCCTTTTGGCACATCTGCATGAGTATATGCGAATTGCTCATAAGAATTTATAGCCATATCCAGCTCACTTCTGAATCTGAAATAAGTGAAGATGATGGCAATTTCTGCAGCCCAAAAAACAGAAGCTTTGGTATTGTTTTCCGCATAGTATTGCCCGGTTCCGGGTATGGCTGCAGAAAAAAGAAATGCCTTGCCCACACTTTTCTCGGTAGCTGTCAAAGACATTACAAAACAGATAAGGATAATGAGCAGGATGACTTGTTTCATTTTAGAACCTTGTGTTTACCATTAGTCCGGCAGAGAGATTATTGTTTATAACCATCGGACTGACGCGGAAACTATAGTTTTTTGGGTTGCTATCATTTCGAGTGAACTGTCTATTATGCTGTTTGGATAGTCTGATCGCATCTATAGCACTGAATAATCGGTTGAATACCATCCCAAAACTGAAATAGCGGGAAGTAGTGTATAGATCTTCAGCTTCATGCCTCATTTTGATGTAATCTGCTCGGTACCCACTGTAATGAGTATAGGGATCATCATAGTTTTCATTGTAGTATGGTGATTCTGTATTTTGCGGATTGGTGCCTACCCATAGGTCTCGTCCGAGATCATCTTCGTCGAAGATCCAGTCGATATTCGTCCATGTATTTGGTGCGCCGGGTAAAGTGGCATGAATTTCGAACCAATCTGCCCAACCGAATATGTATTTATTGTATTTTCCGATATCTTCATAGTAATGTTGAGTATTTTCTTCATCTAATCTGAAATGATCGTCATAAAGAGGGTTGTTAGCACTATTGATGAGATCGTTTTGGGCAAAATTTTGCCTTTCCCGGCTATAGTGCTGATCGGCAAATTTCTCATATTCCCTTTCTTTATCGTCTCCTCTATTTTGATAGTGAAGATATCCTACAAATAATCCTACTTCTATGATTGGGAAAATATAGGTGGTTATGCTGCTACGGTTAGCATAAAACTGTCCTGCACCGGGAAATATGGTAGATAAGAGCATAGCTTTGGCAGCCGATTTTTGGGTTTGCTCGAAGTTTTCTGGGATCTCAGGAGAAGCAGTTGCCCATATATTGGCTGAAAAGCTGAACAATAATAGGATGGCGACAACATATCTGATCATAATGATCTCCTTTTTTAATGTTCTATTGCTATCGGTATTAAAGTCGATTCATCTCCGGATGAAACTTTACCGAAATATACACCCGAGGATATCTTGGAAATATCCCAACGGATATCCTGTATGTCATTGTTTTCTTTTTCATAGATTTCATTGTGAACTAAATTTCCTGCAATATCATATATTTGCAAAGAGATATCTTCTTTGGCATAGTTGATCCGTAATCTGGCTTCATCTCTACTTTGGGCAGGATTCGGGAAAGCGTAACCGGATAATTTTGCTACCAGATTAGGTTGGTAAGAAATTGTTCCTTCATACAAAGAAAAACCGTTATGTCTAAATCCACTCCATAGGATTGGGTTTTCCTCTTTGGATATTGAAGCACAATAAACGGTCTTCTGATTTTCTACAAATACAAAATGGAGTTTTTTGTGTATTTCGTCCCAATAAAACTGATCTTGCTCCACACTGCCATCCCAGTTGAAAGATAGAGCCGGTAAGTAGTCACCATTGCTATTGACGGCGATATATCCATCTTTCCTGTCCGGAAAAAGCATCAATGTCTCATCTATTTCAATCAGATGAGGATGGGAATATGGTTTCACCTGCTTGTTTTCTATATATTTTGGAAATCCCGGGGCAAGAGTACCTTCCGATGTTATGGCAAAGACACGGTCATCAGTGCCGAAAGCTAAATATATAAGACCATCATCCAATATGGAACCGAGTGCCAGTTGAGATGGCATCTCATTAGTATATGAAGAGAGTGAGAAGATCTCGGTTACAGACTCACCTTGAATCTTGAATATTGAGCCATGAGAATTCTGTATAAACACTGCACTATGAAGATCATTTTTATCTTTGAAAGCGACCGGATAATATTCTTCCGACAAATCATCTATCTTATATGTCTTATGTAGTCCCGGTGGTGATATGGTGATGAAATGCAGAGCTTCACTATCAGAAGCGATCAGATAATTTTGGTTATAAGCTAATTTGGCATTTGCAATTTCAAAAGATGCATCTCCTACAAACAGTTCTTTTTCTGTTGGCACTATAAACTTGTTTTCGATGAACAATGGTGCATCAGTAACCGGATCGGGAAAAGTTTCATAATGGCTGATATCGCCATTATGGTATAAAATATGAATATCGTGATCTGCAACTAAGACGAATTCGTCGTTCCCATCATTATTGATATCCCAGTTAGTTATGGGTGCTGTGGGTAAAATATCGGAAGGGATAGTTGGAAGGTAATGTGTATCCCATGTATCGCTAATATTTGTATAGAGATCAATTCCTTGTGAAGTAAACAGCGGCAGAGTAGGAAATGAGAGCAGCTCTCCTATCAAACCAATATCGAGCAAATTGGGAACAAAAGCAATTGCGTCCAAATTGTCGAACAGCTCTGAGCCGAACCGGAAAGACATAGTTCTGATTTCATCCTCGTTCAGGCTATAACTGCTAATATCGTAAACAGCAAATGGGGAAGCGTAGCCGGTGTTGCTTATCAAAGCAGGCTTACTGCTTGGAGTTAAAGCATCGTTGTGTAACTCTCCTATAAATTGGGTAGTGCCGTCGGGATGAATGATTGTTTTATCATCCCAACCAGCGAAATAGCCGTACTCATCTATGATCGGTTTGTATTTGTAAAATGGCTCATATTCTGTTCCGCGCCAGTACAAAGAGTTCGGATTTCCGATATCTTCCAGTCCATCGGCTTCCACTATTTTGACCCCTCGCCGAGACCAACGGTTGTTGACAGAATTGTTGTCGTAATTGGAAACAAACTCTCCTTGAGAATTATAGGTGCCCATATCATAGATCACCTCATCGTCTATATGCCAGATAAGTAAGCCTCCACCATAATCATTTCCTTCATCATCAATCCAGCCGGGTAATAAGTAATCATATTCGTAATTCGGTTGGTCATCATAAAATGAGCTCGGGGCCAAAATGCCACGAAATTGACCATTGGTAGGTAATGCGCCTAAGACAGTGATGCCACCGTCTCCATCGGCATCTATTTGCCGGTTTTCTATCAGCAGATATTCTTTGTCGGTTGTCGGGATACGGATGAAATAAGGCAGCTTTTCGGGAGCTAAGTCCGGGCGAAGACTGGAAGGTAGCAGAGTGATCTTCTCATTAAAATCGAATTGTTCTATTTCTTTCAGATAGCCGAGTGATTTGAACTGCTGTTCCCAGGCAAGGATCCGATGCCAAGGATTCGGCAATGCCGGTAGGATCCCTTCTATATAATAAATATTCTCACTGTTGATGCCACCAAAGGGAACAATCATCATACCACCGCTATCCATAATATCATAATAGCCTACAGCGGGTCTGTGTGTGTTTGTATTGTATAAATCCACAAAACCAAGCGAATGCCCAAATTCATGTGCCATTACGGCATTTATCAAACCATAACCCTGTACGATATTATCATCATAACGAAAATCTTGCGAGATAGTTTCGGGCACATTAGCTGCGTGTTTTATCACAGTTCCACAACTAGCAATGAATTCCTTACCTTCACCTACATGAATGAAGAAAGAAGGGATATCGGAAGGAGTATCACCAAATACATCGTGTTGCCAATCGGAACCGGCGTGGATGAACATAAAGTGTTCGTATTGGCTGAAATCTATATCCTCATCCTTGTCCGCTTCAGCAAGAGAATCGTGAAAATACTGCTCGAATCTTTGCACTATTACTTCGGTCGGTTCATTGGTGGGATGATAGTAAGCCATCTCGTTTGGTAGTGTATAAGCATTGAAAGAGCCGTCGTCCCCGGGTTTCGGATAGAGGTCGTAATCGAGATCGTAAGTGCCGAGACTGGCGGCATGATAGTATAAGCGAAGAGCTTCCAGATGAGCTTCGAAGTATTCATGGTCTCTTGGTGGTCGTCCGAGGGAGATATCTGCCGGGTAATCGGAAGCATCCAAAACGAAAGTGCCGTCACCGGTTGTTTGCGAATTGATCGGATCTTCTTTTTGAAATTCTATCAGTAAGACCAGTAGTCGGTTGGAATTTCGCTTGCTAAAATCAAAATCGCGTGGTGCGGTTAGATATTGAACCGCAGGGTGTTGTTTCTGAGAAATACGGGGAGGGTGGTATGCTCTGTCGAGAGTTAATTTCTCTGCAGAGCATACCGTCGGTATTATGATCATTGTTGATATCAACAATGATAACAAATGATTACGCATATTTACTAAAATTCTAGTTTTGCCGAGAAGGTCTGGTTATAATCTTGCAAGCCACCCCCAGGTGTCATGGCAAAATCTATGCCGAGTTTATAGCGGTTTGTAAATGTATAATGAATTCCTGCACCAAAAGAGAAACCGACTATTTCACCGACATCGTCCCAAACATATCCGCTTCTGAGGGAGAAAATATCCAAATAGACATACTCTGCGCCGAAGTTATATACAATCTCATCTATATTATCCCAGCCGGAGATCAAACGATAGAACAGCGGATCATCATTCGCCAGAACTTTATTCATATCTGCAGACAAGCTGAATTGGTTATAAGGTTTGTCTATCAGACGATAAGCAAATCCCATCTTCCAGTTCATTGGTAAAGGATCGGATTGAGCTTCGTTTATATAGGTAATATTTGGTCCTACATTTTGTAGGTTGAGACCGTAAGTTAAGTTCTGGACACGCAGGAAATTTTTATAGAGAAAACCAAAGTCAAAAGCAAAGCTCATGCCTCTGCCTTTCACATCCTCTTCTGATTCTCCCTGCCCTTCCGGTGCAAGATCACTGTAGATAAACTTGAAGTTCAGACCTACGCCGATATCTTCGTTGAGCTGATATCCGTAGGCAGCTCCCAAAGCGGCATCGAAACTTGTGAAAGATCCGACCACATTACCCTGTTCGTCTGTTTGTTCTTGTTTGCCAAAAGTCATATAAGTCAAATTGACGCCGATATTTCCGATATCTTCATAGTATTGGTTCCAAGCCAGATATTCATAATACATATCATCGAATACACTGCCGAACCAATTTGAATGCATACCGGCAAATTGTGTTTTCCGATTGAATGCCATAGCACCGGTGTTCCACCAACCGGCAAAAGCATCATCTGTCTGTGCAACATGCGCATGTCCCATAGCACCGGAGCGTGAGCCCGGCTCGATTAGCAGGAAGATAACACCGGCAGTAGAGACAGCTTGCAAGCTAATTGGGATGATTATCATCAGTATCAGCGCAAGAAGGATATTTCTTTTCATCATTTTTCTAAAACCTCCACTTTATTTGAAATTGATAAATATAAAAATCTTTAAACCTTCTCTACACATTATACTATCAAAACTCCATTCCTCCAACATAAAAAAATCACTGGTGCCGAAGGCCGGACTCGAACCGGCACGGATACGAAATCCGGTGGATTTTGAGTCCACTGCGTCTACCAATTTCACCACTTCGGCACTTAATTGGTGAGCAAATTTAATTGCCTTTCAGGTGTCAAGCACTTTTTCGCATTTTTAGCTGAAGATATTTCATGGATTGTGAAGTAAAAAAAACAGGCTGCAAAAAGTTGCAGCCTGTAATATGGTTTTTATTAATACATTCCGGGCATGCCGCCACCACCGGGCATACTAGGGGGAGCTGCCGGTTCATCTTCTTTGATGTCTGTGATCAGACATTCGGTGGTGAGGAACAATCCGGAAATACTGGTAGCGTTCTGTACTGCACTACGAACTACTTTGGCAGGATCGATCACGCCTGCTTTGAATAGATCTTCAAATTTACCGGTTTCGGCATTGAAACCGAAATGGATATCATCAGAACTTTTGAGCTTTTCAACGATCAGAGCGCCTTCTTCACCTGCATTCTTGGCAATTTGGTATGCCGGTTTTTCCAGTGCTCTCTTCAACAATTGGGCACCAACTTTCTCTTCATGAGTTATGGTTTCCATCTTATCGATAGCGCGGGAAGCATAGATGAGAGTAGCGCCACCACCTGTTACGATGCCTTCTTCCACAGCTGCTCTGGTAGCATGAAGCGCATCATCTACCCGGGCTTTCTTCTCTTTCATCTCTGTCTCTGTAGCAGCACCTATCTTGATTACAGCAACTCCACTGGAGAGCTTGGCTAGTCTTTCCTGAAGTTTCTCTTTGTCATAATCAGAAGTGGTCTCTTCAATTTGTGCTTTAATCTGCTTAATTCGTGCTTTTAGATCTTCTGCTTTCCCGTTACCTTCACGGATGGTAGTATTCTCTTTATCTACCAATACCTTTTTGGCACTGCCAAGATCTTTGATAGTAGCTGATTCGAGTTTTCTTCCCAAATCTTCGGAGATAACCGTGCCACCTGTAAGAATAGCGATATCTTCCATCATAGCTTTACGTCTGTCTCCGAATCCGGGAGCTTTGACAGCAGCAACATTCAATGTGCCACGTAGTTTGTTCACTACTAATGTTGCCAAAGCTTCACCTTCCACATCTTCGGAGATGATGAGCAATGGTTTACCCGATTGTGCTACTTCTTGCAAGATGGGAAGTAGGTCTTTCATGACACTGATCTTCTTATCATACAATAGAATATAGGGATCATCAAATTCGGTGATCATCTTGTCGGTGTCGGTTGCAAAATATGGAGAAAGATAACCACGATCAAATTGCATACCTTCGACTGTCTCCATATATGTCTCTATCGATTTTGCTTCTTCTACGTTGATGATTCCTTCATTGCCAACTGCTTCCATCGCTTCTGCGATCAATTTGCCGATCTCTGGATCGTTGTTGGCTGATATGGAACCGATCTGAGCGATCTCGTTTGAACTCTTGATAGTCTTGTTTAATTCTTTAATGCGTTCTACTACAACTTTAGCAGCTTTCTCCAATCCGCGTTTGAGATACATCGGATTTACACCGGCTGTCACATGCTTCAAACCTTCTTCGATAATCGCTTGTGTGAGTATAGTCGCTGTAGTGGTGCCATCACCTGCTATATCATGTGTCTTTTCCGCAACTTCTTTTACAAGCTGAGCTCCCATGTTTTCAAAGCCATCTTCCAATTCGATCTCTTTTGCAATTGTTACACCATCATTTGTGATGGTCGGAGATCCAAATTTCTTATCTAGTACTACATTGCGTCCACGCGGACCCAAGGTGATCTTTACCGCATCGGCAAGCTTGTCCACACCTTTTTTTAACGCAGTCCTCGATTCATGGCTGAATTTCATTTGTTTTGCCATATCCTTATTCCTCCTTCTATTTTTGTTTCTTAGCAATCTCACCTTCTGAGCGCTAAAAAATAAGGTAAGCTTTTTTTTGTCAATGAAAAAGATTTTTTTTCAAGAAATTCATTGCCAAAATCAGACTAACATAATATTTGTAATAAAGATATTTATAGCGGAGGGAATCGATGCAGAAAATTTATTTTGTCCTGTTAATCTTATTTTTTTTAATTTCCATATATGCTCATCCACCCATAGAACCGGAGAGCTTCGATTATTTTCACTTTGATACGGATGCATACAGAACAGCTGATCACAATTTCGATATGCAATATTATCAGATCATCTTGGCTATCGATCACGATACGGAGTATTTGGAGGGAACTGTTAATGCCGAAGTGCTGGCAGAAGAAGATTTGACCTCTATAGCGTATGATCTTATTATGGCTTATGAAGTAGAAGAAGTGTTGGTTAATGGAAGCAGCACTGAATTTACCCATGAAGATGATATAATTACGATTGATCTCGGCTTGATAGAAGAGGGAGAATTATTCCAAACTTCAGTTACTTATGCCGGACATCCCGAACTCAGCAGTGGCACCTATGTATTGGGAATGTTCTTCAATCCGAATGCTATTTACACTTTGTCTGTACCGTATGCCGGGCGCTATTGGTGGCCCAGCTATGATTATCCGCACGATAAGGCGATAGTAGATTTTGAGATTACCATCAGAGATGATTGGTTGGTTGCCTGCAATGGTATCAGGACGGATATCATAGACAATGGGGACGGAACAAAAACTCATATATGGGAAGGTGAAAATCCGATTGCTACCTATCTGGTTAGTCTGACAGCAGCAAATTACGAAGAATTTTTTCAAGATTTTGAAGGCATACCGATCCACAATTTCGTTTCACCGGCTCAGCATAATAATGCTCTCGTTGATTTCGAGAATGTCCCTCTGATGATGCAAATTTTCAGTGATAGATATGGATTCTATCCATTTGAAAAATACGGTCATGCTGTCACGAGTATAACTACTTTCTTAGCGATGGAACATCAGACCATCTCAACCTTGTCATCTTCACTGATCACCGGTACGCAATCCGGAGAATATGTGATCGCGCATGAACTAGCGCACCAATGGTTCGGCAATTGTGTTACTCCATATTCCTGGACTGATGTGTGGCTCTCCGAAAGCTTTGCCACTTATTCGGAAGCTGTTTATGCCGAAGCTAAAGAAGGGTACGAGTATATGACAGATTATGTAAAAACTTCTTTTCATAATCAGTATATAAGCTGGTCTAACAGTGCCGGACCGAGAACTATCTATGATCCGCCATTTCATGAATATTTTGCACCCTATGTATATACCAAAGGTGCATCGGTGCTTCATATGCTACGCTTGGAAGTGGGAGAAGAAAATTTCTGGAATATTTTGCAAACCTATTTCGATACCTATTACAATGATAATGCAGAAACCGGAGATTTTATCGATATATGTGAGCAAGTGAGCGGAATGGAATTACAGCAATTTTTTGAGCAGTGGATTTTTAGCGATGGACTACCTTCTCTGGAATATACTTTTTTTACTAACAATTCATCGGATAATCCTGAGCTGATTACGGCTATCAAAACGACTTCCAATTCCGAGACGGATTTTTATATGAAACTACCTGTAAAAATGATTTCTGAGGGTCTTACCGATTCGGCTAGCGTAATTGCAGAGCCGGATATACCCGCACTTACTACGATACAGCTCTCTGCTTCCGAATTTGAAGCATTTGAGATCGATCCTGATAACTGGACGATCAAACGGATGATTTCTTATCATGAACCGGCGATAGAACTTGCTTATCAGTTGGACGGCAGCGTTATCCTGCAGTGGGAAGACTTTTGGGAAGAGCTGGAAATAGATGGCTACAATCTATACCGCTCTGTTAAAGGCGAAAACGAGTTTAGCAAGGTGAATCAGTATCCTATAGCAGCTACTTTTTATCATGACCATGATGTCGAAAATGAGGTGGTCTATCAGTACTATATAACTGCGGTAATAAATGACGAGTTCGAAACCGAGCCTTCGGAGCACTACGAAGCCGGACCGCTGCAATTTCCTATGGATCAGGGTGTGTTGGTAATAAATGAGACCAGAGACGGTACTCCATCACAAACGGAGATAGATCAATTCTATGATGAAGTTATCGATCTACCTTACTTGCTCCATCATTACCAGACAGAAGGCAGCCCCAGCTTGGCTAAGATGGCTCAGTATTCTACCATCTTCTGGCATGATGACGATATGAGCCAAAATCTGATCGCCAGTGATGATAATCTGAACAAGATCAGTTCATACCTCCGTTCAGGCGGCAATATGATTATTTCCGGTTGGCGAACCGCTTTTACTTTGACGGAGCAGTTTAGAAATGAATACTTGAATATTACCGAGATGGAAATGGTGACAAACATGGTATTTCAATCCGCATATTCCCCGGAATACCCCGATCTTACCCTGGATTTGGAAAAACTTGAGCCCAATTTCAACGAAACATTACCTTATGTTGTCACTTTTTCCGAGAGTGATAATGGGATTTATCAATTTCATGGTACCGAAGGTAACCAGTGGGAAGGCAAAGATTGTGCTATAAAAGCTTCTGAGTATGGGCAGGTATTTTTGTTTGGATTCCCACTCTATTATTTCGATAAAGAGCAGGTTGGTGAACTGTTTGCCCAAATGTTTGAAGAATTGGGTGAAACTGAGCCTACACCTCCACCTCCTCCAACAGAACAACTTGATGTAATAGTCTATCCCAATCCGTTCAAGATGGAAATTCACGAGACTATCACGTTCTCCTATGTTGTAGAAAATGATCCTGATATAGTAAAAGTCGAGCTCTACGATATAAGGGGACGTCTGGTCGAGAAAATCCGTTTTGATGAGATCGCACCTCACAAATCTGAGCGTATAGAGAGTATATGGCAGGTGCCTACAGAGAAATTTTACAGCGGGATTTATCTCTATTATTTGAAACGTGGTGATAAGAGCGAGACCGGCAAGATCATTATATTTAGATGAAGTTTGCCTGATGGATGAAAGTTTAGATGTTTAGGGTTTAGAGTTGAAGGTTTAGGGAGAAGGAATTGGTAGGAATTTGTTCGCTTCGCTCACGGAATTTATAGTTAAGAGAAGCAGGATGAAATTTAGGTGAAAAGTGAGATGGGCAAAGGGGAAAGTAACAAGTGACGAGTAACGAGTGACAAGTAGATTACAATTACCGAATGACCAATAAAAAGATGATCGATCATTATGATGTTTCTGCGAAGCAGAAAAATATGTTAGCATGGGGTTGAGCTTGCGAAACCCTATGATCGGGTGACAACCACCGTTTATTTCGCTGAAGGCGATATATAGTTTTAAGAAAGATAGCTATTTATCCCTTTCAGGGAAAATCTTGTGGTTATATTGATTACCTACGGTTTCACAACAGGCCCAGTGAAATAAGCATGAAGAAAAATACTAAGTGATTTCACCGGGCAAACTATCATATATACCCTTCGGGTATTAGCCTCCTCAAAAATAGACCAGTCCTTCAGGGCTGGTATTTGTTTATAAATATAGCATTTTTAGGCCGTTAACGGCGTTGATAAGATAAAGTCGTAAACGACTTGATAATGATGTATCAGAGCATAAAACCCTACGCCTGAAGGCGCAGGCTATTATTACTGTCTCCGGACAATCCCTCTCTCAGTCTCTTCTTGCTCTTCTCAAAACTCATATACTCATCACTCACTACTGTCTTCTCACCTGCTCCCCTCTTGCTTATTTCACCAAGAAAGCAAAACCGTGACATCTGTGACAATTATACGGCAAATATTGTGACATTTTAGTCACATATTTGAT
>Ga0334900_1000490_pt1 | contig 57382 bp, 51 predicted proteins | sample GraSluR3_MG_2_FD_207231 | JGI IMG/M metagenome (GOLD analysis project Ga0334900, IMG submission 207231) | Sludge microbial communities from methane-producing bioreactor in Wageningen University, Netherlands - Granular Sludge_31_08-R3 | ecosystem: Engineered > Bioreactor > Anaerobic >... | reverse complement strand
CAACTGAAATGGGCCTTTTTTTCCTGCCCGACAACCAAGCCGTTTTCAGTCGCACCATCTTTGGAGCCCAACTCCCCCCGTTCTTTGCCGAGGAGACTTCAACGAGGACCCTCCGCTCGATTTAGGACAGAGACAGTGCAGTATATGGTGCGCAGGTACAGTATGCCGACTGTACCTGCCATGCTGTGTGCTTCATGCGGCAGATGCGGCTGCATGCTGTGTCCTGCTGGTGCGCGTGCACGTTCGTGCTGCCGGCTGCCGCGTTTTTTCAGGGGCATATGTTCTGTCTGCGGGCCGACTCAAGCCCTGTGCAGTCGCCCGTGGAGCATCCGTTTTCAAAGTCGCTGCATGCTCCGGCGGCGTCTCCCAGCACCAGTTTTGCGCCGCCTCTGATGTTCCATGCCTGATTATACGCGGTGTCATATTCCAGCGCGCGCGTTGTGTCGCGCACCGCGCCTATGGCGTTGCCCATGCGCAGCATTACAAGACCGCGCCATGTATAGCTTTCAGCCGAAGGCTTCAGCCGTACGGCCTGTGTCATGTCGTCAAAGGCTTTTTCCCACCGTTTCTGTTCGCTGTAGGCAAGCCCCCGCCGCAGAAGCGCTTCGGCATAGTCAGGCTCGGCCTCCAGCGCCTTGTTCAGGTATTCCACTGCTTTTTCGGGGTCGCTGCAGGTATTGTCCTTCCACAGCACATGGGCCATGGCATACCATTTTTCCGCGTCCTGCGAATGGGTACCGCTCATGCCCATGGGGTTGAAGCGCGGCAGTTCCGGTTCTTCGCGCCCGCCGCATGCCGTCAGCAGCAGTGCGGCGCACAGGGTCAGCAGCAGTGCGGTTTTGTGTGCGGTCATGGATATTGCTCCTGCGCGGCAGGTGCCGCGGTATATATTCTGTGCCGGACACACGCTAGCCTAACAGCCGCCGGCAGGCAATGCAGGGCTTTTATCCGGTGCATGCACGGTTGTACATCGCGCCGTATTATGTGCTATGGCAGAGCATCTGCAATGTCGGCTACGTTGCCGCCGTCACTGCGGCGGCTGTGTTCATTACCTGTTCCGCCATGCTGCCTGCGGGCAGCGGCGGGGCGGATTTATCCCGCAAGGAGACTAAAATGGCTGAAAAACGTATTTTGATGCTGGTGGGTGATTTTGTGGAAGACTATGAGGCTATGGTGCCTTTTCAGATGCTGGGTATGGTCGGGCATACCGTGCACGCCGTGTGCCCCGGTAAAAAAGCCGGTGAAACGGTTAAAACCGCGGTGCACGATTTTGAAGGCGACCAGACCTATACGGAAAAGCCCGGACACAACTTTATGCTGAACTGCGATTTTGACAGCGTTGATGTGGCGCACTATGACGCGCTGGTTGTTCCCGGCGGCCGTGCACCGGAATATATCCGGCTCAACGCCCGGGTTATTGAGATTGTGCGGCAGTTTGACAAGGCCCGCAAGCCCATAGCAGCCGTGTGCCACGGACAGCAGGTGCTGGTGACTGCAGGCGTGCTGCAGGGGCACACCTGCACGGCTTATCCCGCGGTAAAGCCTGACGTGGAGGCGGCGGGCGCCACATGGTGCGAGGTGAACGACACGGCTTCAAACGCCTGCGTCAGCGGGCATGTTGTCACTGCGCCTGCGTGGCCTGCCCACCCCGAATGGATGCGCAAGTTTCTGGAGGTACTGGGAACCCGCATTGAGCCGTAATTTTATTACCGGTAGATAAGAAGCGGGCAGCACGGCTGCCCGCCTTTTCATGTATTCACCTTGACGGAGGCTAGGCTTCGCCCTCGCCGGGGCCGGAAGCGACAGGATACTCGCCGCGCACCGGTGCGGTGGCCCGTCCGAGCCAGTCAATGGTCCTGCCCAGATGATCCATGTTACCCATGCCTTCGGCATCGCCGGAGACCTCGCCTTTGTGCAGGCCGTAGCCCAGATTCCAGTATACGGAACCGGGAACGATCATCTGCGACATCATGAACATGTGGTTGATGCTGTCAAAAACGTGGATGCCGCCGCCTCTGCGCACAGCTACCACAGCGGCCCCTATCTTCCCGCGCAGCAGGTGTCCGTTGGCAATGGAGACAAGACCTGTTCTGTCGAGAACGGCCTTCATTTCGGATGAGACGTCGGCAAAGTATGTGGGCGACCCCATGATGATTGCGTCGGCGCGGAAAATTTTTTCCGCCAGATCATTGAACAGGTCGGTCGTGACGGAACACCGCCCGTCTTTATTTTCAAAACACTTGTAGCAGGCTATGCAGCCCCGTACCGGTTTGCCGCCCACGCGGACAAGTTCCGTTTCCCATCCTGCTTTTTCCAGCGGGGCCAGAGTCTGGCGCAGCAGGGTTTCCGTATTGCCGCCTTTGCGGGGACTGCCGTTGATGGCTATGGCGTACATGCTGTTCTCCTTGTTGCGGCGGGTGCCGCGTTGCGTTTGCATATGCCGGTCTGCGGCACAGGCGCAGGGCATGGTTTCCATAGTATATGCGGCCCGCTTTCTGGCAAGTACTGAATTAAAAGTGCGTGAGTATGCCGCAGGTAACCACGGATATCACCATGACGGCGTAAAAGACGCAGCGGCGGCTAGCGGATGCGGATGGTGTTGCGGCCTGCTGTTTTGGCCAGATACAGCCGCTGGTCGGCGGCGGCCACGATGCGCTTCGGGGTCAGTTCCGAGGCGGGCAGCTCGTCGGCTTCGGCAATTCCGCCGCTGAAGGTGACCCTCAGATGATGTCCTTCGGCGTCAAAGGTGTGTCCCGAAACCTTTTTCAGCAGCCTGTCCAGAATGCCCAGCGCTTCTTCCCGTCCGCTGTCCAGCAGCAGGATGATGAATTCTTCGCCCCCGAAGCGGGCAACGACATCGTACGGCCTCAGCGATTCCTTCAGCAGGAGGGCAAACTCGCGGATGACTGAGTCGCCGGCCATGTGTCCGTATGTGTCATTTATCCGCTTGAAGTGGTCAAGGTCTAGCAGCGCCACGCAGAGATTGTACTGCCTGCGTTTGTACTGCTCCAGATGTGTTTCCAGCTGACGGAAGAAATGCCTGCGGTTGAAGAGTCCCGTCAGATAGTCGGTCATGGTCATCTGTTCCAGTTCCTGCTGGTATGACTTCAGTTTGCTGATGTCCATGAGAACACCGGCGGCGCGGCCGGAACTGTTGATCATCTGTCCCCGGCACAGCACCCAGCGTTTTTTTCCGCCTGTATCAAGCTGCATTTCTTCTTCAAAGGTGCGGGTGTCGTTTTGCTGCATGTTGCGCAGCGTATGTACAAAGGGCATGGCACCTGTAAGAGAGCGGTTGCCGGCCATGGATTCCAGGGCCGTCTGCAGCGGGGTGTCGCTGCCGCCCAGCATGGTGTGGGCTGTTCTGTCCAGCGATACATGGTCGGATTTCAGGTCCCAGTCCCACCAGCCCAGATTGCCCGCCCACAACGCCAGCGAAAGCCGTTGTTCGCTTCTCAGCGTCCGTTCCTCGGCTTTGCGGCGTGAGGCGATTTCCGCGGTAAGCCTGCGGTTGAAGCGCAGCAGAACAAGGCACAGTCCTACGGCTCCCGCCAGAATGCCTATGCCGGCCCGCACACCCCAGTGGGCGAGCAGGCTGGACGACAGATCAGGATCATGAAGAAAGCCTTTCAGCGTATAATCGGCGTCAGCCAGCCCCAGCTGTACCAGCGTGTCGGCCATGTGTTTCCAGCGGCCGGGATTCATGTGCCCCAGATCGACCAGATGCGGCATAACCAGTTTGCGGCTTTCTTCCGCTTCGAACAGCAGATGCTCGCGCGAGTGGGCAAAGGGGTGATCGCTGTATTTGTTCAGAATGATGTCCACGGCTTCGTCCACATGGTCAAAGGCGTAGGCCCAGCCTTTCATGCTGGCTTCTATGAATGCCTCTGTGCGTTCGGGGTGCCTGCGCACTTCGTTTTCTGAAGAAAAAATGGAATTGCCGTAGAAATCGATACCATACTGGATGGGCCGGATGAGCCGGTAGGGAATGCCCCGCTCGCGCAGAAAAAAAGGCTGGCTGAAAGAATATGCCGAAATGGCGTCAACCTTGCCGTCCAGCAGCAGCTGGGGATTGAATGTCGAATCCACGTGGGTCAGCTGGCTGATGTCGATGCCTTCGTTGTGCAGCATGGCATAGGTTTCGGCGTCGCTTTCCAGCCTGCCCATTTCAAAGACTCTGCCCACAAGGTCCTGAGGGGTGTAGATGCCGGAATCCGCCCGTGTGAGAATACAGCTGGCAGAGTGCTGAAACACTGCGGCCAGCATGACCAGCGGTGCACCGCGCAGCCTTGCCAGCAGCACTTCGGCGGCACCTATGCCGTACTGGGCATTGCCGCGCAGCACCTCCTGCACCGGCACTATGCCCGGCCCGCCGGGTATTATGGTCACATCCAGCCCGCGTTCCGCATAAAAGCCTTTTTCTTTGGCAACATAAAAACCGGCAAACTCGAATTCATGCGTCCAGTGCAGTTGCAGCGTAACCGGCTGCAGGCCCGATGCCCGGACAGGCTGCGCCTGCAGCAGCGTAGTGCACAGGCACAGAACGGCCCATGCGGCAAGCCCGGAAAGGGTGAGAAAAAAACGCCGGCAGCGCGGGACAGTCATGGCCTTGAGTATTCTCCCTGATGCAGCAGGGCGGCTGTGCGCGGTGCCCCGTTGAATCCGCCTGCAATTAAGTACGGTGATTAGCTGTGATAACCGGACAGTAATGCCGATCAGTATGCATATTGTCAACAAAATGTCTATGATACATTTTTAGAGCCGGTATTTGTCCGTCGTGTGGGGCGGGCGGAAACAGGATCGTCGGGCCATGGATGTTTGGGGTAGCGTCCTTTCATTTCAGCTTTGACCTGCCGGTACCCGTTTTTCCAGAATCCTTCGAGGTCCTGAGTTATCTGCAGCGGTCTGCCCGCAGGTGAAAGCAGATGGACAAGCACCGGTATGCGCCCGTTGCCTATGGCGGGCGTGGCTGTGGCACCGAACATTTCCTGCAGCTTTACCGCCAGCACCGGCACAGGGCCGGAATAGTCCAGCCGGATATTTGAACCTGAAGGGACGGTGAGCAGTTCCGGTGCCTCCTGCTCCAGGCGGGCAGGCAACGGCCATGGCAGCATCGCCTGCAGGGCTGTTTTCAGGTTCAGGTTTTTCAGCTGTGTCCGCCGCCGGATACCGTCCAGAAAAGGGGCAAGCCATGTTTCCAGTGTCGCCAGCAACGTTTCTTCCGAAAAATCGGGCCAGATGTTTATCTGGTCTGCTCCGCACGGTTCGTGCCTGCGCAGCAGCATGACCCGCTGCCGCAGGGTTTCTGTCTCGCGGGTCCAGGGCAGGGCACTCAGTCCCATGCTGCGGATGCCTTCGCACATGGCCTGCACCGCGGCCTGCGTATGGGGTTTTTCTGCGAGAGGACGCACTTCCAGCGGCAGCTTCCACAGCGTGCGTTGCGTCGTTGCCTCCACTGCTTCTGTCTGCGGGTTCCATTGAATGTTGTCCTGCTGCGCGATGTTGTCTGCGTACAGGGTTTCCACGGTGCGGCTGTCCAGCGCCGCGGCGGCATGAATGCGTGCGTCCGCGTTTTGTCCGTCCAGCTCGGCCGCTACGATGAAGTGGCTTCCGGCCAGCGGGTGGGTGGCAGCTACGATGGCGGCTCTGCCGCAGGTAAGCAGAAAGCGGCCCTGCCCCGTGGCTTTGCCTATGCGGTCGGGAAAGGCCAGTGCGCAGAGCGCAGCGCAGCGCGCATCCGCAGGCAGTGTGCGCAATGCCTGTACCGCCGGCCGGTCGTCCGGGCCTTTTCCGGCGGCGGCCGCCAGACGTCTGGTCATCTGCGCCGTGCGTGCCGCCGTACGGCTGTCTGTGGTGCGGCCTGTGGCAGCGTCTTCTATGACGGTGCACAGGTCGGCCTGCCTGCGCAGGGCCGATGGTGCTTCTGAAAACACGGCGGCTATGCGGCAGGCCTGTTCCAGAATGTCGGGCTGTCCCGTATCCGCCGCTGTGATTACCATGTGCGCCAGCCGGGGGTGCACCGGCAGGGCGGCCATGCGCGCGCCGTGCTGTGTGATGTGACGCAGGCCGGTAGAGGGGGCAGGCTTCAGAGCGCCCAGCTGGCACAACAGCATTGCGGCCTGTTCCATGCTGGAATGCGGCGGCGGTGTCAGCCACGGCAGCGAATTATGGTCGCAAGCCCCCCAGCGGGCCAGTTCCAGTGCCAGCGGCACAAGGTCTGCTTCCAGTATTTCCGGTCTGTCAAAGGCGGGCATGGCCGGTTCGTCGGCTTTGCTCCACAGCCGGTAGCAGATACCCTCCTGCAGCCTGCCGGCGCGTCCCTGCCGCTGTGCGGCCGCGGCCAGTGACGCTCTGCGTGTGACCAGTCCCGTCATGCCGCTGCGCGGGTCAAACTGTGCTTTGCGCGTCAGGCCGCTGTCCACCACAATGCGTATGCCTTCAAGAGTCAGGCTTGTTTCGGCAACGGATGTGGACAGCACCACTTTGCGCACCCCCTGCGGGGCGGGACATATGGCCGCGTCCTGCTGCTGCGGGGTCAGTCTGCCGTGCAGCGGCAGCACCTGCACGCGGCAGCCGTCGGGTGACACCGCGCCTTGCAGCGCCTCGGCCACCAGAGTTATTTCCCGCAGACCGGGCAGAAAGGCCAGAATACTGCCTTGTTCTTCGTACAACGCGCGGCGTATGCCGTCTGCAATAAGCTGTATGCAGTGATGTCTGTCGAGCATTGAACGGCCGGCAGGCGGCGCAATGTGCCGGGTATGCACGGCATGGCTGCGTCCGGTGGCGGTCAGTACCGGACATCCGCCCATCAGCGCCGCCACGGGAGCGCCGTCAAGGGTGGCGGACATGACAATCAGCCGCAGTTCGGGGCGTAAGGCGGCCTGAACTTCAAGACACAGTGTCAGGCCCAGATCGCCCTGCAGGCTGCGTTCGTGAAATTCGTCAAAAATGACGCATGCCACATCCGTCAGAGCGGGGTCCGACTGGATCATGCGTGTGAGCACCCCCTCTGTGACCACCTCTATGCGGGTACCGGAGCCTGTACAGCTGTGGTGGCGCACTCTGAATCCCACAGTTTCACCGGTGCGCTGCCCCAGCATCTGAGCCATGCGCCGCGCGGCACTGCGGGCTGCAAGCCTGCGGGGTTCCAGCATCACTATACGTCCGGCGGGCAGCTGCGCGTGCAGCAGAGCCAGTGGCACCGCCGTGGTTTTACCGGCTCCGGGGGGGGCCTGCAGAACGCAGCATGTTGTGCGGGCCAGTGTGTCGGTAAGTTCTTGCAGAATTCCGGACACGGGCAGCTGTTGTGTGGCAGCGGGCAGAAAAAGAGACATGACGGACAGGTATTCCTTGTTTTGCGGGGTGCTCCGGATGCGGCGCGCATGTACAGACTGTTTCCGGTCAGCAGTATTTGCTTGGTGCGGAGGGTTTTGTCAAAGCCGCCGGGGGTACTCCGCACTTGCGTTCGGGGCTGTCATGCGGCAGAACAACATGAGGATTATTCCGTCCGGCCCCTTTCCGCATGTCAGGGGAGTGCCGGAAAAGACCGCCCGCGGGAGGGCGTGCGGTCGAGCCGGCGGTATGCACACTATATCTGCAGGAGCTGAATGATGATAAAACGAAACCGTTATATTGTGTATGCCTGTCTTATGCTGGCCACGGGCGCCCTTCTTATGCTCGGCGCCTGTGCCGGTCACAGGGGGAGTCAGGCTGTTCCGGCGTCTCCGGCTGATTCCGCCGTGCTGACTGCCGGTGAGTGGCAGCTGACCTCGCTGGCGGGTACACACGTTTCCGCTGATGCCGGAGTCACGCTTGTTTTTGACGAGGACGGCCGTCTGTACGGCTATTCCGGTTGCAATAATTACTTCGGTACGTGGCAGTTGAAAGACGGCGCACTGACTTTCGGTCCCATGGGCAGCACCAAGCGTGCGTGCGAGGAAAAAGCCATGCGCACCGAGTATGAGTACTTCCGGACCATGACCGGTGTCACCCGTGCGCTGCGCGGGCATGACGGCAGCCTTGTTCTTGCACCGGCGGCGGATGCGCCCGTGCAGGAATCACTCGTATTTATCCGTAAATAAAACCTTGCGCGCGGCGGATGCTCTTTACGCCGCGCGCAACGGACACTCCGGCACGGCATGGCGCCGTGCACCCGCCGCATGACAGGATGCTGCCGCCCCGGGCTGGAGCATTTCCGGTGCTGTATGCTGCATTCTGCTTTTCCAGCTTTTTTGCCGGCAGTATGTCTTTGCGCCTCCGGGCCGCATAACTGCCGTGTTCCGCTGCAACCCTAACCTACGCCATTCGGGGGTTACATAATGACAACAAGAACACAGACCGGCGGTCTGCAGGTGGCATCGTGCCTTTCCTGCCTTGTCGCCAATGAGATAGCGCCGGATACGGGTGTCGACCCTGTGGATTTCTGGGCGGGTGCCGAAGCATTGTTCAGGGATTTTGCGCTGCGTAACAAAGAGCTGCTGGAACTGCGCGAAAGCATGCAGCAGTCCGTTGACGCGTGGCACCGCGAACGTGCCGGCAAGCCCCACGATGCGGCGGAATACAAGGCGTTTCTGGAAAAAACAGGCTATCTGCTGCCTGAAGGGGAGGATTTTACCATTTCTCCTGAGAATGTGGACCCGGAAATAGCCGAGGTTGCCGGACCGCAGCTGGTAGTGCCCATTACCAACGCCCGTTATGCCGTCAATGCGGCCAATGCCCGCTGGGGCAGCCTGTATGACGCCCTGTACGGCACCGACGTGATCGCTGAAACGGACGGCATGGAAAAAGGGCCGGACTACAATCCGGTGCGGGGCCGCGAGGTAATGCGTCTTGCAACGGCGTTTCTGGACAGAGCAGTGCCGCTGGACGGAATGTCGCATGGTGATGTGACTGCGTATATCCTGCTTCGGGACGGCCGGCGCCGTGTGCTGGCGGCCCGCGACGCATCGGGGAAAGAGACGGGACTCGCCGCGCCGGAGCAGTTTGTCGGTTTTTCCGGCGGTGATGCGCCTGCCGTGGTTGTTCTGCGCAATAACGGCCTGCATATTGAGCTGCATGTGGACAGAACGCATCCCGTGGGGGCGGCGCATCCTGCCGGTGTGAAAGATGTGGTCCTTGAAGCGGCAGTGACTACCATTCAGGACTGCGAAGATTCTGTAAGCGCCGTGGATGCCCACGACAAGACCAGAACGTACCAGTCATGGCTGGGGCTGATCAAAGGCGATCTGGAAGCCAGCTTTGTGAAGGACGGAACACTGCGCGTGCGCACGCTCAATCCGGACAGGGAATATACGGCGCCTGACGGCAGCGCTCTTGTGCTGCCCGGCCGCAGCCTGATGCTTATCCGCAACGTGGGGCATCTTATGACCACGGATGCCGTGCTGACGGAGGACGGCAGCCCCGTACCGGAGGGGATTCTGGACGCTCTGATGACAGGCTATGTGGCGCTGCACGAACTGAAGGGCAACGTACGCTACCGCAACAGCCGCACAGGCAGTGTGTATATCGTCAAGCCCAAGATGCACGGTCCGGAGGAAGTCCGCTTCACCTGCGATCTTTTCAGCAGGGTGGAGGATATTCTGGGACTGCCCCGTCATATGCTCAAGGTGGGGATTATGGATGAAGAGCGCCGCACGTCGCTGAATCTTAAAGAGTGCATCCGCGCGGCCCGCGAACGGGTTATTTTTATCAATACCGGCTTTCTGGATCGTACCGGCGACGAGATTCATACCTGCATGGAGGCGGGGCCGGTTGTCAGAAAGAATGATATGAAGGCGGAGCGCTGGATAGCTGCATACGAGGACTGGAACGTGGATGTGGGGCTGGCCTGCGGTTTTTCGGGCAGGGCGCAGATAGGCAAGGGCATGTGGCCCAAGCCCGACAGCATGCGCGAAATGCTGGAAACCAAAGGGGCGCATCCCCGCGCGGGTGCAGGTTGTGCATGGGTGCCCTCGCCTGCTGCAGCCACGCTGCATGCCATGCATTATCATGATGTGAACGTGCGCGATGTCCAGACAGCGCTGGCCGCCCGACGGCGCGCCTGCCGTGATGACATGCTGGTGCTGCCGCTGCTGCGTTCGGCACCTGATGCAGGTGCTGTGCGTGAAGAACTGGAAAATAACATCCAGAGCATACTCGGATACGTGGTGCGCTGGATCGAGCAGGGAATCGGTTGTTCCAAGGTGCCTGATATTCACAATGTGGGGCTGATGGAAGACCGTGCCACGCTGCGTATTTCCAGTCAGCATATCGCCAACTGGCTGCATCACGGCGTATGCACGCGGGAAGAAGTTATGGCCGTGTTTAAAAAAATGGCCGCAGTGGTGGATTCGCAGAATGCCGGACATCAGGCGTACACGCCCATGGCGCCTGATTTTGAACGCAGCATCGCCTTTCAGGCGGCGTGTGATCTGGTTTTCAAGGGGCGCGAGCAGCCCAGCGGCTATACCGAGCCGGTGCTGCACCAGCGCAGGCGCGAAGCAAAAACGCGTTTCGGGCAGGTGTAAACGGCCGGAGCATTCGGGCGGCTGCGCTGTCCGGCCGCATTGCCGGATACGGCAGGCCATGCCGGTCCGGCCCGAGCAGGCAGGTTTGTTAATCAGGGCGGTGTCGTTACGGCACCGCTTTTTTTGCTGTGCAGGAACCGCAGCAAAGAAGTCCGGCGCGCAAAAAAAGCCCCGCACCGTTGCCGGTGCGGGGGAGTGTGCGCATTACGCCGCGCGGCACCTGCGGTGCAGATGCTGGCGGTACGGATTAGTAACGACGGCCGTAGCCGCCGCCCTGTCCGCCACGGTTGCCGTAGCCGCCGCCACCGCCGCTGCGACGGAAGCCGCCGCCACCGCCGCCGGAGCGTTCGGGACGAGGACGAGCTTCGTTCACGGTGATGGAGCGACCGCCCATTTCGCGGCCGTTCAGGGCTTCGATAGCAGCGTTGGCTTCAGAGTCTTCGGCCATTTCTACAAAGCCGAAGCCTTTGGAACGACCAGTGTCGTGGTCAGTGATGATGCGGACCTTGTCGACAGCGCCGAACTCTTCAAAGGCTCCACGCAGGTCGTCTTCGGACATCTGGTAAGAAAGGTTGCCAACATAAATGTTCATCAGGGTTTATCCTCACACTTCGCCATTCGTTAATCTAAAATTCCAGAGTCAGTCCATGGCGAAGCCAGACAGCCCGGGGTGCACACACACCCTAGCGGTACTCGGTGTATGCCGCGTTTCTTCTTGTACAAGGCGGCCGCATAAAGCGTTTGCCGTCTGCCCCGTCAGGATGCTGTGAGATACCGCTAAAAAGAGGCAGACAACTACGCAGAATCATGCCGCGAGAATTTATGCAAGTGTTTTTTTGCGGAGCAACATAAAAAAACCGTTCAGCATGCCGTGATATTGGCTGTGGCGGGCGCATGGTTGCTTGCTCCGGCGCTGATTTTCCACAGCTTATTATTTTTTCAGAAAGTATAGGATATTGATTGGGCAATGGAAAAAAGAAGCTCCGGGCGTCGGTGCCGAAGGTGGGGGGGGATACCTTGGGCGCCGCGTTTCCCGGAGCTGGTCGGAAGGCAGTGTTACAGGCGGTACCGCGCAAAGACGACCCGCCGGAAGAATCAAGCAAGTTCTGTGCAGACAGGGCAATGGCCGGTGTATTCAGGGTGATAAGTTGTTGCTGCGGCATCTTGCCCCTGCAAAAAATGTAAATATGTCCGACATGATGACTGTCTATCCGACACCGGCTGCCGTGCTGCGGCATTGCGGCGCAGCCGGTAAACACGTATTACCATGGCAGGTTGCACAAAAAAACAGATTATCCGGTATGCTGCGGCATAGCAGGAAGGAGGCGGAGCCGGTGAAGGTGGAGACAACGGTGCGGGCATGGCCTGTGCAGGGCGAGTTTGCCATTTCCCGCGGCAGCAGAACAGAGGCCGTGGTGGTTGAGGTGCGCATATACGGCGAAGGAGCGCAGGGTCGCGGCGAGTGCGTGCCCTATGCCCGTTACGGAGAAAGTGTTGAGGGCGTTTGCACAGCTGTGCACGAAGCCGTGCGCGGAATGGGCGGGCGGCCGGACAGACAGCTTTTGCAGACCCTGCTGCCTGCCGGTGCTGCGCGTAACGGGCTGGATTGTGCTCTATGGGAGTACGAGGCCGCACTGCGCGGCGAGCGGGTGTGGCAGCTGGCAGGCTGTATGCGGCCCGTGCCCGTGCATACCGCCTATACGCTCAGTCTGGGTACGCCTCTGGCCATGGGCGCCGCCGCGCGGGAAAATGCGCACAGACCGCTTTTGAAGGTCAAGCTGGGCGGCGCAGGCGATATGGAGCGAATCCGCGCTGTGCACGAAAATGCCCCTGAAGCCCGCCTGATTATTGATGCCAATGAGGCATGGACAGTACAGCAGTATGTGCAGCGGGCGCCGCAGCTGGCGTGTCTGGGCGTGGCTCTTGTGGAGCAGCCGCTGCCTGCGGGGGCGGATGCCGGACTGGCCGGGCTGGACCGTCCCGTGCCGGTATGCGCCGATGAATCCTGTCACGACAGAGCAACATTGCCGCGTCTTGCCGGTCTGTACGATGCGGTGAACATCAAGCTGGACAAGACCGGTGGCCTGACGGAAGCGCTGGCCATGCGCGATGAGGCTGTACGCATGGACTTCAGAGTGATGGTAGGGTGCATGCTGGGGTCGTCCCTTGCCATGGCGCCGGCCCATCTTGTGGCACAGGGTGCTGATTTTGCAGATATTGACGGTCCCCTGCTGCTGGCTGCCGATCATGATCCGGCGCTGTGCTACGAGGGCAGTCTGGTGTATCCTCCGGAACCTGCCCTGTGGGGATAGGGCGCAGCGCGGCGCCGCGGCGGACGCGCGCCATGACAAATGTCCGGACGGCGGACAAAAAGTTCACGTAATGACGTCGAAAGTGTTCACACAAGTGCGGAATTGACGTAAGAATGCAGCAATCCCTTTATGAACGGGGGCAGAACTTTTCTGCGAGCCGCTGGATTCGCATGAACGACCTGCCGGATGCAGGTCTGGTCAGACTCTCTGAGGCGAGACCGGATGGCTCATAACCAAACGGAGAAAAATCGATGAAAAAGCTGATTAATGCCGTTGATGATGTCGTCCGGGAGCAGCTGCAGGGCATGGCCGCCGCTCATCCCGAACTGCTGGTCCATCTGGACCCGCATTATGTGTGCCGCAGAGATATTCCCGAAGGCAAGGTGGCTGTTGTTTCCGGCGGGGGCAGCGGGCACGAACCCATGCACGGCGGTTTTGTGGGGCATGGCATGCTGGACGGGGCCTGCCCCGGAGAGGTGTTTACATCGCCCACGCCCGACCAGATGTATGAATGCGCCAAAGCTGTGGACCGCGGTGCCGGCGTGCTGTTCATTGTCAAAAACTACACCGGCGACGTGATGAATTTTGAAACCGCCGCCGAACTGTGCCATGCCGATGGCATCAAGGTGCAGAACATACTTATCGACGACGACGTTGCCGTGAAGGACAGCCTGTATACTGCTGGACGCCGCGGGGTGGGCACCACCGTGCTGGCGGAAAAAATTGTAGGCGCCGCAGCCGAAGCCGGTTATTCGCTGGAACAATGCGCCGACCTGTGCCGCAGGGTGAACAGTTGCGGGCGCTCCATGGGCGTTGCACTGACATCCTGCACGGTGCCTGCGGCGGGCAAGCCTACTTTTGAGCTGGCCGACGGCGAGATTGAAATCGGCATCGGTATTCATGGTGAACCCGGAACGCACCGCAGCTCCATGCAGACGGCGGATGAGCTGACAACCATTGTGGCTCAGGGCATTCTGGACGATCCTGCCTATACCCGCACCGTGCGTGAACTCAATCATGATACCGGCCAGTGGGAAGACAAAAAACTTACCGATGAGCCTTTTGCCAAAGGCGACCGGGTCATTGCTTTTGTAAACAGCATGGGCGGCACCCCCGTAAGCGAACTGTACGCCGTTTACCGCAAGCTGGATGCCATCTGCCGCGACAGGGGCATCGTCATCGAACGCAATCTTATCGGCCCCTACATCACTTCACTGGAAATGCAGGGATTCTCCATCACGCTGCTTAAAGTGGATGATGAAATGCTGAAGTTCTGGGACGCCGGAGCAAACACCCCCGGTTTTGTAAAAATCTGATAACAACATATCCGCCTGCGGGGTCTGCACGGCCCCGCGGCGCAAAGCATATACCGGCCGGCATCGCTGCCGGACCGCCGGAGATTTTCCGCATGCAGATGACCAAGGAACAGGTGCTGGACTGGCTTAAGGCTCTGGCCGCAGAATATAAGGTGCAGAAGGAATATCTGACCGGTCTCGACGCCGCCATAGGTGACGCGGATCACGGAATCAACATGGATCGCGGTTTTGGCAAGGTGCTTGAAAAACTGCCTTCCATGGAAGCAAAGGACATCGGCGCCATTTTGAAGGATACCGGAATGACGCTGCTTTCCAGTGTCGGCGGGGCCAGCGGGCCGCTGTACGGAACATTTTTTATGAAAGCGGGCATGGCGCTGGCCGGAGCGGAAACGCTGGACGAAGCGGCCATGCAGAAGCTGCTGGAAAGCGGTGTGGAGGGCATTGTATCGCGCGGGCGTCCCGTGGAAGGGGACAAAACCATGTACGATATCTGGAAGCCCGCGCTTGATGCGTACACACAGGCAGTGCAGGCAGGCGCCGCGCTTGATGCCGCACTTGATGCCGCGGTGGCGGCCGCGGAAAAAGGTCTGGAAGCCACCGTGCCCATGCAGGCCCGCAAGGGGCGCGCAAGCTATCTGGGCGAACGCAGCATCGGTCACAAAGATCCCGGCGGGGCTTCCTCGTGCATGATGCTCGGCGCGTTGCGTCAGAGTATCGGGGGATAGCCGCATGGTCGGCCTTGTAATTGTTTCTCACAGTGCCGTTCTGGCAGAAGGAGTGCGCGAGCTTGCCCTGCAGATGACGCAGGGCAGGGTGCGTATTGCTCTGGCAGGCGGTGTGGATGATGCAGAACACCCCATAGGCACCGATCCCACACGTGTGATGGCCGCACTGGAGGAAGTGCAGGACGGTGACGGCGTGCTGGTGCTGATGGATCTGGGCAGTGCGCTGATGAGTGCGGAAACGGCGCTTGACCTGCTGCCGCCTGAAGTGACGGCCAATGTGCGTCTTTCGGCGGCTCCGCTGATCGAAGGTTGTATTGCTGCCGCGGTGCAGGCCGCGGCGGGTGCCTCGCTGGACGATGTTCAGGCCGAAGCGGAGTCGGCCCTTGCGGCTAAATCGGCTCAGCTCGGTTCGGCGGTGCCTGACATGGCTGCGTCTTCGGCCGGAGCTGCCGGTGCAGTGCCCGATGCCGCTGCGGAGCATGTCCGGACGCTTGCTGTGACGGTGCCCAACAGACTGGGGCTGCATGCCCGTCCGGCATCCCGCATTGTGGGGGCGCTGGCAGGGTTGGATGCCGATGTGCGTCTGGCGCATGGGGGGCATGTGGTCAACGCCCGTTCACTCAACCAGATAGCCACGCTGGCGGTGCGCCTCGGCGATTCCATCGAGTTCCGCGCAGCCGGTGCCGACGCACAGCAGGCGCTTGATGCCCTGCAGGCACTGCATGCGGCAAACTTTGGCGATCCGCGTGAACCGGAAGAAGGGCAGGCGGACAGCCATGGTGCGGCACCGGTCCGGTCTGCAGGTGCCGTAGCCGCCTCGGCCGGGTATGCAGCGGGACCGGCTGTGCGCTTCAGAGCGGCATTGCCGGAAGTGGCGGAAATTCAGGTTGACGATCAGGCGGCCGAAAAGCGTGTTCTGCAGGATGCTCTGAAGCAGGCCGCGGACGAGATTGCGCTTGTGGAAAAGCAGACGGCCGGAAACGTGGGCGGCGCGGAAAGCGAAATTTTCGGCATGCACCGGATGATGCTGCAGGATCCTGAACTGAGGGATGCCGCGCTGCATGAACTGGAAGATCGCCGGTGCAACGCGGCGGCGGCGTGGCGGCGTGTCATCGTTTCCACCGCGGAACGCTACCGCGGTCTGGATGACGATTTCATGCGCGCCCGTGCGGCTGACGTGCTGGATGTGGGAGCACGCGTGCTGCGTATCATCACCGGAGAGGCTCCGCAGGGGCCGGATATCGCCGAACCCAGTGTGCTGCTGGCAGCCGATCTGGGGCCTTCGGACATGGCGCGGCTTGATGTGACAAAAGTTCTGGGTATTGTTACCGAGCAGGGCGGTGCCACATCGCATGCCGCCATTCTGGCGCGTTCCATGGGCATACCCGCCGTGGCGGGGGCCGCAGCGCAGATAGCGGGCGTGACCGACGGCACTCCTGTGGGGCTGGACGGCAATACCGGTGAGGTATGGGCTCCGGCCGACGAACACACTGTGCAAAGACTGCGCGGTCTGCGCCGTCAATGGGAAGAATCGCTGCGCAGTGAGCGTGAAAAGGCCGCCGCACCGGCTGTCACCCGTGACGGCAGGGCTGTGCGGGTTCATGCGAATATCGGTTCACCGGCGGATGCGCATGCCGCTGTGCGCAACGGGGCCGAAGGTGTGGGGCTGTTCCGCACGGAGTTCCTCTTTCTCGACAGGCCTTCCGCTCCTACAGAAGACGAACAGACGGCCGCGTATACTGAAGCTGCTCAGGCTCTTGACGGCCGGCCGGTTATTATCCGCACGCTGGATATCGGAGGCGACAAGCCTGTACCGTATCTGCAGCAGGGGCAGGCGGCCGAAGCCAATCCTTTTCTGGGAGTCCGCGGCATACGGTTCTGCCTTGTGCATGAAGACCTGTTCGTGACGCAGCTCAGGGCGCTTCTGCGCGCTGCGGCGGACCACCCCGTGCAGATCATGTTTCCCATGGTGGCTCATCCGGGCGAGCTGCGGGCGGCCAGAACGTTGCTGGAAAAAGCCCGCGCACAGCTGCTCGCCGAAGGGCGTCCGTGCGGACATGATGTGCCCGTGGGGATTATGATAGAAGTACCCGCCGCGGTGGCTCTGGCAGATCAGCTGGCTGCTGAAGCGGACTTTTTCAGCATCGGCACCAATGATCTGGCCCAGTACGTCATGGCGGCAGACAGAGGCAACAGCGCTGTGGCGGCTTTGTCCGATGCCCTGCATCCCGCTGTGTTGCGCCAGATTCAGCAGACAGTGGAGGCCGGTCACGCGGCCGGAATTCATGTGGGCATGTGCGGAGAGCTGGCAGGCGCGCCGCTGGCAGTGCCCCTGCTGGCCGCCATGAATCTTGATTCGCTGAGCATGAGCGGTCCGGCCGTGCCCCGTGCCAAGGAAATCATCCGGAGCATTGATGCCGCTGCGTTGCAGCCGCTGGTGGAACAGGTGCTGGAACTGCCCGATGCTGCGGCGGTGCGTAATCTGCTGCAGCAGGCCGCGGGGGAATCTGCGGACCGTGCGTGAGAGTAAGGCCCGCGGTGCTGACGGCGCAAGGCGTGCCGCCGGCCGGCCGCAGGATAACGGCAGGCGCGGTGCGCGTGGCCCGTTCCGGTTGCGGTACATGTAAGAATGTTTTCTGACCCGCTGATGCGGGGGTGAACTGTAAAAACGCAGTCTGTTCAGGACTGCGTTTTTCTGTGTGTTCAGACTATGGGGCTGATGCAGGCGCTGCGGAAGGATTGTCGGCGGTGATGGCGCAAGGCATAACGGCAGGCCGCAGGATACTTCCGGGATGGGTTTAAAAAACGGCCCCGTGCATGCACGGGGCCGACTGCGTATTTCAGATGGTTTCTTCGGAATACAGAAAACAGCGCACACGGTGTCCGTTTTCCAGTGTGGTGAGAGCCGGAGTTTCAGCGGCACACCGCGGTGTGGCCTCCGGACACCGCGGGTGAAAATGACAGCCCGATGGCGGGTTGAGAGGAGTGGGCAGTTCACCCTTCAGACCTTCGCGCTGCGGAACAACGTCCACCGCGGCCACGGGGGCCGCTTTGAGCAGGATACGTGTGTAGGGGTGGCAGGGGTTGGCATACAGCTCGTTTTTGTCGGCCAGCTCCACTATGCGTCCCAGATACATGACGGCCACCCTGTCACTTATGTGTCTGACAACGCTCAGATCATGCGAAACAAAAAGGTAGGTCAGGTTGAATTCATCCTGCAGGTCCATCAGCAGGTTGATCACCTGTGCCTGAATGGATACGTCAAGTGCGGAGACAGGCTCGTCACAGATAATAAGTTCCGGCTGCAGAGCCAGTGCCCGCGCCACACCTATGCGTTGGCGCTGGCCGCCGGAAAATTCATGCGGATAACGCCCTATGTGGCCCGGTCGCAGGCCCACTTTGTCCATAAGGTAGCGTACACGGTCCAGCCGCTCGGCCTTGCTGCCCATGCCGTGTATGACCAGCCCCTCACCGATTATCTGGCCCACTGTCTGCCGCGGGTTGAGCGAGGAGTAAGGGTCCTGAAAGATGATCTGCATGCGTGCCCGCAGCGGGATCATCTGTTTGCGGGTCTGACGCAGCACGTCGGTACCGTCAAACATGACGCTGCCGCCGGTGGGTTCTTCCAGCCGCAGTATGGCTCGTCCCAGTGTCGACTTGCCACAGCCTGATTCCCCTACAAGGCCCAGTGTTTCACCGCGCAGAATATCCAGATCAACTCCGTCCACGGCCTTCACATGACCGCCCGCGCGGCGCAGGCTGCCTTTCACTTCGTAATATTTCTTCAGGCCCTTCAGCTCTACCAGAGCGGCGGCTGCGTTGCCTGTATCGGCAGTACTGTTCGACATTATGACTCCTGATCATCAGCCGGCGCAATGCCGGCGGCACCGGTTATTCCTGACACAGCCAGCAGCGTACAAGATGCCCGTCGGCTGCCGGATCAAGCTGGGGTTCTTCCAGACGGCAGCGGTCGAAGGCGTGTCTGCACCGGTCATGAAAGCGGCACCCCTGCGGCAGGTTGAGCAGCGAAGGAACCATGCCCGGAATGGTTTCCAGACGTTCCTTGTCCGCATGTGCGCCCAGTCCGGGGATGGAGCGCATGAGGCCGCGCGTGTAGGGGTGAAGAGGGTTGTTGAACAGCTCGCGGACTTCGGCCTGCTCCACCACCCGTCCGGCGTACATGACCACAACTTTATGCGCTGTTTCCGCTATCACGCCAAGATCATGAGTGATAAGCTGAATGGCGGTGCCGGTTGTCTCGCGCAGGTTATCCATCAGCTCAAGTATCTGTGCCTGTATGGTCACATCCAGCGCGGTGGTGGGTTCGTCCGCGATGATCAGCTTGGGGTTGCATGCCAGCGCCATGGCTATCATCACGCGCTGGCGCATACCGCCGCTCATCTGGTGCGGGTAATCTTCCACCCTGGATTCAGGAGAGGGAATCCCCACTTTTTTCAGCAGTTCAACCGACCTGTCGCGGGCGGCTTTTTTGCTCAGGTCTTCGTGCAGGATGAGGGTTTCGGCAATCTGGTCACCCACACGGAACACGGGGTTGAGCGATGTCATCGGTTCCTGAAAGATCATGGATATCTTGTTGCCGCGGACATGGCGCATCTGTTTTTCGGACAGGCTCAGCAGGTCAGTACCGTCAAACATGATTTTGCCGGAGACTATTCTGCCCGGCGGTTCGGGAATGAGCCGCATGACTGAAAGCGCGGTGACGCTTTTGCCGCAGCCCGACTCGCCGACAACTCCCAGTGTTTCTCCGGGGTTGATGGAGTAGCTGACATCACCCACGGCTTTGGCAACGCCTCTGTCGGTATAAAAGTAAGTCGAAAGGCCTTCGACGGAAAGAAGCGGTTCAGACATTGTGCCCCCTAATCGCGCAGTCTCGGGTCGAGCGCATCACGCAGCCCGTCGCCCAGCAGGTTAAAGCCGAGAACGGCCAGCAGTATGGTGATGCCCGGAAAGGTGACCACCCACCATGCGCGCAGAATCAATGCGCGGCCGCCGGCCAGCATGGCCCCCCATTCCGGGGTCGGAGGCTGCGCGCCCAGCCCCAGAAAGCTGAGGGCTGCCGCCTCCAGAATGGCGGAAGCGAAGCCCAGCGTGGTCTGCACGATGAGCGGCGCCAGACAGTTGGGCAGAATGTGCTGAAAAATAAGACGGAAGTCGGAGGCTCCCAGCGCGCGGGCGGCCTGCACATAGTCTTTGGAATATTCTTCCAGCACACTGCCGCGTACGATGCGGGCATAACGCGGAATGGATACGATGCCGATGGCGATCATGGCGTTTTCCAGACTGGGGCCTAAAAAAGCCACAATGACGATAGCCAGCAGAATGCTGGGGAAAGCCAGCAGAATGTCCATGACGCGCATGATGATGACATCGACCCAGCCACGGTAAAAACCGGCCACTGCACCGGCAATGGTACCGAAAAACAAAGAGATGGATACCGATACCACCCCGACAAGCATGGAAATGCGGGCGCCGTGTATGAGGCGCGAAAGAAGGTCGCGGCCGAAATCATCGGTTCCCAGAAAAAAGCTCATGCTGCCTCTGGCATCCCATACCGGCGGTTTGAGCTTGTTGTACAGTGACTGTTCCAGCGGGTCATGCGGCGCTATAAGCGGGCCGAACAAGGCCAGAAATACAAATATGCCCACAATGACGAGTCCGGCCATGGCTGTGCGGTTTTTGTGCAGCCTCAGCATGGCTTCGACCAGAGGGGTGTGTGATTTTTCCTCTTGGGCAGCGGTGGTGCCTGTAAGTACCTGAGACATGACTACACCTTGATCCTCGGGTTGATGACAGCATACAGCAGGTCCACAAGCACGTTGATGAGCACAAACAGCGTGGCGATAAGCATGGTGCCGCCCTGTACCGCGTTGAAATCACGCGCATACACGGCATTGAGCAGCCACGACCCTATGCCCGGCCATGCAAAGATGGTTTCTGTAAGTATGGCGCCGCCCAGCAGAATGCTGAACTGCAGCCCGATGATGGTGACAATGGGGATGAGCGCATTGCGCAGGGCGTGCTTGTAGTGCACGGCGCGCGGCGACAGCCCCTTGGCTTTGGCAGTGCGTATGTAATCCTGCCGCAGCACTTCGAGCATGCTTGACCGGGTCATGCGGGCGATGATGGCCATGGGAATGGTGCTCAGGGTGAAGGCCGGCATGATGATGTGGTGCAGAGCATCTTTGAAAGCCGCCCAGTTGCCCTGAATGATGGAATCGATAAGGTACAGATTGGTTACAGGCTCCAGCGTGATGTCATAGGAAAGCCTGCCCGACAGCGGCAGCCAGCCGAGATTGACTGAAAATATGATCATCAGCACCAGCCCCAGCCAGAAAATAGGCATGGAAACCCCGATGAGCGACAGCACCATGGAGCCGTAATCGAACAGCGAATACTGGCGCGTGGCGGAAACAATACCCGCCAGCATGCCCAGCGTAACGGCAAATACTATGGCCACCAGCGCCAGTTCCAGCGTGGCGGGAAAATGTGTGGCTATCTCGGTGGTTATTTTTTCGTTGGTTCGCAGTGCGCGGCCCAGATCGCCCTGTGCCAGTCTGGACATGAACAGTCCGTACTGAACATACAGGGGTTTATCCAGCCCCAGCTGCTGGCGCAGTTCCGTCAGGGCTTTTTCGTTGGCACGCTCCCCCAGCATCATTTCCGCAGGGTCTCCCGGCACAAGGTGGATCATGAAAAAGACCAGCACGGATATGCCGAGCACTGTGGGAATGACCTGAAGCAGTCTTTTTATCAGAAAATGTAGCAATGCTCTTCCCGTTGAATACAACGGCAGGGGCGGTTGCGCGCCCCTGCCGGTAGATGGTTCACATGTCGTGGTCTGCCTGTGGGGCTACTTCAGCCATACCTTGTGCAGGTATACACTGGTTGTCGGGTGCAGTTTAAAGTCCTGCACGCGCTTGTGCTGGGGCTGTGCCACGATGGAATGCGCCATGTTGATCATGGGAGCTTCCTGATGGATAAGTTCCTGCGCCTTTTTGTAGATTTCAATGCGCTTGGCCTGATCCGTGGTGCGCTTTCCGTCCACCATCAGCTGGTGATATTCTTCGTTTTTCCACTGGGTGCGCACGTTGGGGTCGGCCATGCCGTCCAGCAGGATGGCAAGGAAGTTGTCGGGGTCGCCGTTGTCACCGGTCCAGCCCAGCTGGAACAGGTCCATGCCCGGATCCTGCGAACGCTGCTTTTTGAGGTAGGTTCCCCATTCCATGGTCACCAGTTCCACGTTTATGCCCACGGCTTTCAGGTCGGCCTGAATGGCTTCACCCACTTTCATGCCGCTGGGATTGTAGGGACGTGCCACAGGCATGCACCACAGGGTTATCCTGTCCTGTCCGGCGGCTTTCAGTTTGCCTTCAAAATCGGCTTCCTTCAGCAGCTGGCGGGCTTTTTCGGGGTTGTATTCGTAGTCGGTGATGTCATTGTTGTAGCCCCACATGGTGGGAGGAATGGTGTTCACCGCGGGAACACCCATGCCGTAGTAGATGTTGTCCACTATGGCCTGCTTGTTGACTGCATGGGCGATGGCACGGCGGATGCGCGCATCCTGCCAGAGTTCCTTGGTGTGGTTGAATGACAGGTAGCCCACGTTCATGCCGGGCTGGGTGATCACTTCAAGGTTGCCGTTGCTTTTTGCCAGTTCCACGTCTTCGGGGTTGGGGTACTGGCAGATGTGCACATTGCCGGACATCAGTTCGAGAAAACGGACCGAGTTGTCGGGAATGACGCGGAAGAGGACTTTATCGAGGTAGGGGGCGCCGTCCCAGTAGTCGTCGTTGCGTTCAAGGGTGATGCGGTCGTTTTTCTGCCACGAGACAAACTTGAAAGGACCGGTGCCCACGGGGTTGGTTATGTAATCGGCACCATGCTTGAGAACGGCGGTGGGGCTGACTATGTCGGCAAAGTCCATGGCCATGTTGGCAAGAAAAGGAGCTTCCGGGCGCTTGAGTTTGTACACCACGGTGTAGTCGTCTTTTGCTTCAATGGATTCGATGATGTCGTCCATTTCCATGGAAAGCCAGTATTCCGCAGCGGGAGCCTGTTCGGGCCAGCCCCACTGTTTGCTGAAAAATTTGGCTTTGCTTTTGTCTTTCATCTGGCGTCCGTGTGAAAAGACAACGGCATCGGCATTGAAGGGGGTGCCGTCGTGGAAGCTGACACCTTCGCGCAGATGGAAGGTATAGGTCATGCCGTCTTCGGAAATATCCCACGATGTGGCCAGCGAGGGGGTAAGCGCAGTGGATTCGGGCATAAAGCCCACAAGTGCGTCGTAGATGTTGTCGCACACCATGAACGAGTTGCCGTCAGTCTCATATGCGGGGTCAAGACCGGGGCTGTCTGCACCGCGGGCAAAGACCAGCGTTCCGCCCTGTTTGGGCGCCGCCAGAACAGACTGGGGGGTGAGCGAATAGGCTGTCAGTGCAACCGCAGCCAGCGTGAACAGCAAGAGTTTTTTCAGCATGCAAGCCTCCCGGAAAGAAAGATGGTTGTGTTCTGCCGTATGGTTCCCCGCCGCCTGCCGGGCAGACGGCGGGGTGGCGTCATCCGGTCAATTATATCACAAAAATGTGACGAAGGAAAGCGCCGCTGTCTAACCCCTTAGCTGAACACTCAAACTGCGGCATGCTCCTCCATTTCGCGGGCGAGCTGCATCAGCGGGTCGTAGATGCTCTGCAGACTGGGAATGTGCAGACACTCATCGCGTGAATGCAGGGTGTTAAAGCCTTCTGCACCCCATACAACGCCTGTGAGGCCGTTTTCGCCCAGATACCGGGCATCACTTGCTCCGTGGGCCTTGCCCGCCGTTGCACCGGACAACGCCAGCAGTCTTTCTGTGTAGGGGCTGTCTGCAGCCAGAAAAACAGGCACGGTGCGCACAATGCTGACCGTTCCCGAGACTGTTTTACGTATTTTGTCAATCAGTGCTCCGGGATCGTCATGTTCCGTCACGCGGATGTTGAACCAGCCTTCCGCCACGTCGGGCACCTTGTTGGTGGATTCTCCGGCCCGTATTCTGCCCAGATTGACCGTGCGGTGCCAGTGGTCCTCATTTTCTTCGGCAAACAGCGTTTTCAGCCTCGTATAGTCCTCCATCAGCAGGTCAACGGCGTTCACTCCCATCCACGGGCGGGCGCCATGGGCCGCCTTTCCCGTGCAGGTCAGCTTTATGTCGATGATGCCTTTTTCCTTGGTGATGACCTGCTGCGGATTACCGCCGTCCAGCGCCACCACATAGTCGGCCCTGATGAGCGGCAGGGCTTTGGCGGCGCCGTTCATGCCGCCTATTTCTTCGTCGCCGGTGATAAGCAGCCCCAGCGCCATGTCCTTCTGGCTGCGTCCGGCGGCCTTCAGGGCGTTCAGCCGGTCTCTGAACATGACAAGTCCCAGCGCCACGGCATACTTGTCGTCATTGGCGCCGCGTCCGTACAATCTGTCATTTTCCACACGCGGAACAAACAGGTCGTCCTCCGCGTCCACCACATCTATGTGGGCCATCAGCAGCAGCCCCGCCCTGCCTTTTTCGGGCAGCACCATAACGGAGGGAATTCCGTCGTGGTCCATGCGTTCGGCATGAATGCCGTTCTGTGCGCACCAGTCCATGATGAAACCGGCACAGCGTGAGATTTGCTCCGGTCTGGAGTGCATGCTGGGAAAGCGGATGAGATCGCTTGTCAGTTCGACAATGTGTTGCATAGAAGACACTGCGGACTCCTTTTTTATATGATATATGTGACAGGTGACGGCTATCTTGCGCGCGCAGACGGGCTTTTGGCAAGTCCCGCGCGCACTGCGCCGTGTATGTTGCATGCAAGGCCGCGGTGTGGGGTGTGCCGGCTGTTTTTTTACCGGCGCTCCCTTGCCATGTGCACAGGGTATGCTTAACAGCTGTGCATTGTCAGGGGCCGCACAGTGTACGGGGAGCTGCACCGTGCAGGCCGCTGCCGGAAGAGGCGGACGGGCATCCGCCTGCTTCAAGCGGGCCGGCGTTTCCGGCATGATTCAACATCAGCGCGGGTGATCCGCAGAGGTAATGATGACGCTTCCTATTCTTGCTATTGTGGCAGGTCTTGTGCTGCTTGTGTACAGCGCAGACCGTTTTGTGCTGGGGTCTTCCGCCACGGCACGGCATTTCGGCATGCCTCCGCTGCTTATCGGCATGGTCATTGTGGGCTTCGGCACTTCCGTGCCTGAAATGCTTGTTTCACTTATGGCCGCCATGAGCGGAACCCCCGGCATCGCGCTGGGCAACGCTTACGGCTCCAATATAACCAACATAGGTCTCATACTGGGCGCCACTGCCGTTCTGGGACCTGTGATGGTCAGCTCTCAGGTGCTCCGCAAGGAGCTGCCCATTCTTATCGGGGTGACACTGCTTACCGCCGCACTGTTGTGGGACGGCTCGCTGGACAGGACCAATGCTCTGGTGCTGCTCGCCGTGTTTTTTGTTCTTGTGGGCTGGTCTGTTTATCAGGGCATGCATTCCACGCGCGACGCATTCGGGCAGGAGATGGAACAGCAGGCCGGTACGCAGCCGCTGGCGCTCAAGGCCGCACTGGGCTGGACAGCCGCCGGACTGGTGTTGCTCATTATCAGCTCGCGCATGCTTGTGTGGGGTGCCATGAAAGTAGCCGTGACGCTGGGTATGAGCGATCTGGTCATAGGGCTGACCATTGTGGCTGTGGGCACTTCGCTGCCCGAGCTGGCTTCTTCGCTGGCTGCCGCCCGTCGCGGAGAGCACGACATAGCGCTGGGCAACGTTGTGGGCTCCAACCTGTTCAACACACTGGCTGTTGTGGGCATAGCCGGAGCGGTGCAGCCCATGCAGGTGGATCCGTCCGCCCTGGGACGCGATCTGCTGGTCATGGGCGGCTTTACCGTGGCGCTTTTTGTCATGGGATACCCCGTGCGCCGCGCGGGCCGCATCAACAGGCTGGAAGGGGCCGCACTGCTGTGTGCATATGCTGCGTACACTGTCTGGCTGGTGGGCGTGGCAGGGCAAAGCGCCTGACGGCCATACCGGATATACAAAAAAGGAAAGGAGCTCCGGCTCCTTTCTTTTTTTTGTAATGTGTCCGACATGATGCGCTGTCCCCGTTGACAGTATTACTTGCGGGCAGTAGTGTGAGCGGGTGTTATGTAAAGCGATTGCGTAACACCATGCGGGCGCAGGTGTGATGCGCTTTATTTTCTGCCACCAGCTTGGGCAGCCACACGCACAACCGGAGGTAACGGGTATGGTACATTGGTTTTCACGGGTAAACGGCAAGGGTGTTCTGCGGCGCGCCATGGTGCGCGGTGCGGTTGCATGTTCGCTTGTAGCGGCCACATACGGCATGGCACTGGCACACTTCGGCATGGTTATTCCTTCCGCTTCTGTGGCGGTGGAAAAAGATCAGGCCGCTCTCAGCCTTCAGGTGTCTTTTTCTCACCCCATGGAACTGCAGGGCATGGATATGGCCGCCCCGCAGGAATTTGCCGTGATTGCCGACGGCCGTAAAACCGACCTGACCGGCGGGCTGGAAGCTGCCACCGTCATGGGGCACAAGGCGTGGAAAGCTGAGTACCAGATCAAACGTCCGGGCGTGGCCCAGTTTTATGTCATCCCCCGGCTGTACTGGGAACCGGCCGAAGATTGTTACATCCAGCATCTTACCAAAACCTATGTGGCCAGCTTCGGCGAAGAGGAAGGCTGGGACGTTCCTGCCGGTCTGCGCACTGAAATAGTGCCGCTGACAAGGCCCTTTGCAAACTACGCCGGTAATGTGTTTCAGGGCCGGGTACTGATGGAAGGCAAGCCTGTGGCCGGTGCTGTGGTGGAGGTGGAGTATTACAATAAAGAAGGCAGATATGCCGCTCCCAACGAATATTTTGTTACGCAGTCGGTACTGACCGACGCGGACGGCGTGTTCACATATGCCGTGCCGTGGGCTGGCTGGTGGGGATTTGCCGCACTGAATACTGCTCCTGAAAAAATTGACTACAACGGCGAGAAAAAAGACCTTGAACTCGGGGCCGTATTGTGGACAGAGTTTCTTGAACCGATGAAAAAATAACGCTATGCACCTGACGAGTGCGGCGGCCGCACCTCCGGCCGCCGCACTTTTTTTACCGGACTGCGCAGAGACGGAATGTCCGGTGCTTCAGCAAAAGGACGAAAGGCATGCACATATCGGAAGGGGTACTTTCGGCACCGGTTTTGCTGTGCGGTGCCGCCGTGGCGGCGGCGGGCATCGCGGCGGGACTGCGCAGGATGGACTATGACCGCCTGATGACCGTGGCGCTGCTTTCGGCCGCTTTTTTTGTGGGATCGCTTATCCATATACCGGTGGGACCGGCTAGCGCACATCTTATTCTTAACGGGCTGCTGGGCGCAGTGCTCGGTTGGGCGGCCTTTCCGGCCATATTCACCGCACTGCTGCTGCAGGCCGTGCTTTTTCAGTACGGCGGGCTGACCATTCTGGGCGTGAACACGGCAACCATGGCTTCTGCCGCGGTGCTGTGCTTCTATCTTTTTTCTCCGCTTATGCGCAGGCAGGGGCGCTGGCGGCTGCTGGGCGGTTTTTGCTGCGGGGCGTGCGGCGTGCTGTTTGCAGGGCTGTTCACAGCGGCAAGTCTTGCGTTTTCTGATGAAGGCTTCCGCCATGCTGCCGGCATGATTCTGGTGGCGCATATTCCCGTCATGGTGGTGGAAGGCATCATCACCGCTCTTACTGTTTCGTTTCTGGCCCGCGCGCGGCCTGAAGTGCTGCATATGAATGCCGGAAAACAGCGTTGAGTGCACGGATAGAAGGAGGTGCAGATGAAATTGCGGACTGAATTGCGGCCGGGCTGCATATGCGTTGTCATGTTGCTGATGCTTACGGCGCTGCCGGCACAGGCGCATCGGGTGAACGTATTTGCTTATGCCGAGGGCGACCGGATAACTGTGGAGGCCGGATACAGCAAATCGCGGCCGGTTATGGGCGGCACAGTGGTGGTGGCCGACAAAGCCGACGGGGACGAGTTTCTGCGCGGCGTGACGGATGATAATGGCATATTTGTCTTTACCGTGCCGGATGCTGCCAAAAAAGAGAAAGCCGATCTGCGCATCACTCTGCTTGCCGGAGAAGGGCATCAGGACTCATGGATAGTGCAGGCCGGGGAATACGCTGCGGAGACAGCGCCGCGTGATGCCGCAGCTTCCGGAGTGACGTATTCCGGCCGGGGCGCGGCGGGCAGCGGGCAGGCCGGTGCTGCAGCCGGCGCGCAGGGCGGCCATGTGAGCGTTGATGAAGCGCTGCTGCGGCAGGTGGTGGAAGAAGTTGTGGAGCGCAAGATTGCTCCCGTGCGCACCATGCTGGTGGAGCAGCATGAATCAGGGCCGGGGTTTGCCGACATTCTGGGCGGTCTGGGATATTTTGCAGGGCTGTTCGGCATTGCCGCGTATCTTAAAAGCCGCAGGCGCTGACCGGACCATATATGTTTGATGAACCTTTCAGCCGCGGCACCAGCCTGTTGCATCGTCTTGATCCCCGCATAAAGCTGACCGCGGCTTTTGTGCTGTCGTGCATTGTTGCCGTGGCCGCCCGCCGCGATGTGGCGCTGGCGGCGCTGTGCGCGGCGGCTTTTCTGGCCGTGTGGTCGCGCCCGCCCGTGCGGCCGTTGCTCGGCCGTCTTGTGGCGGTGAATGTCTTTGTGCTGTTTTTGTGGGTCGTGCTGCCCTTTACATACGGCGGTGTGCAGACGGATGAAGGCGTATTCGCGGTATCCCGCGCCGGGGTGGACATGGCGCTGCTTGTCACTCTGAAATCCAACGCCATCGTGTTGCTTTTCATTGCCTGTGTGGCCACATCGGACGCGGCGGCTGTGGGGCATGCGTTGTGCAGGCTGGGGGTGCCGCGCAAGCTGGTGTTTCTTTTTCTTTTCACGTACCGCTATGTGCATGTGCTGCTGCAGGAATATGAGCGCCTGCGCACGGCCGCCCGGCTGCGCGGGTTTGTGCCCGGTACCGGACTGCATACATACCGTACTCTGGCCAATATGCTGGGCATGGTCATCCTGCGCAGTCTCGACCGGTCGCAGCGGGTGTACGAAGCCATGATTCTGCGCGGGTTTGACGGTCGTTTTCATTCATTGTGCACTTTACGGTTGCACCGGCGTGATGTTGTTTTCGGCTGCGGTGCGGCTGTGGCGGCCTGTATGCTTGTTTATGCGGAATTTGCCGGAGGGCTGCATGTCATCTGAAACTGCTTTGCTGCAACTGCGCGGGGTCCGTTACCGGTATCCGGGAGCGGAAAATGACGTGCTGGCCGGTATTGATTTTGCGCTGCACCGCCATGACCGCCTCGGGCTGTACGGCCCGAACGGTTCGGGTAAAACCACTTTTCTGCATACCATAATGGGGTTGGTGTGCCCCCGGCAGGGTGAAGTGCTGTTCGAAGGACGCAGCGTCCGGTCGGAAAAAGACTTCCGCGCGGTGCGCAGCCGGATAGGCCTGTTGCTGCAGAATGCGGACGATCAGCTCTTTTGCCCCACCGTGCTGGAAGATGTGGCATTCGGGCCGCTCAATCTGGGCATGGCTCCTGAACGGGCCGCGGAACATGCGCGGCAGACACTGGCCGCGCTGGGGCTGAAGGGCTTTGACAGCCGCCTGACACACAGACTGTCAGGTGGTGAGAAAAAGCTTGTTTCTCTGGCCGCGGTGCTGGCCATGCAGCCGGACGCACTGTTGCTTGATGAACCCACAAACGGTCTTGATCCGGCAACACGCCTGCATATTATTGATATTTTGAACAGTCTGGACGCCGCTCTTATCATCATATCTCACGACTGGGATTTTCTGCACCGTACGGTGTCACAGTATCTTACTCTGAAAGCCGGACACCTTGTGCATGATCCGGAAATGGTGCCCCACCATCACGCACACGCCCACCCGCACGGGGGCGAACCCCACGCACACAGCTGACAGCGGCAGCCGCTCCGGTTTCTGTTTCAGTCAATGGATTCCAGATGCTTCTGCAGATAGCGGGTGCGCAGAGCCTGTATGGTGCCGTCCTGCTGCATGTGGCGCAACGCGTTGTTGACAGCCGGCATGAGCCGCTGCTCCGGTCCTGAAAGCAGCAGAGCAAGCGGGGTAAGCGCAGAAAAACGGTAGACGATGACCACGGCATGTTCCTGCTTTTCCTGCCACAGCAGCCATTCAGCTTCGTTTTCTTCCATGATGACAGCATCCACTCTTCCCGCCAGCAGCATATGCAGCCCGCTCAGTCCGCTTGTCACATCCACCCTGCGTATGGTGCGCCGCTTAAAGGCTTCTTCGTACTCTGCGGGAAAAAAGTACCCCAGCCGTGCGGCCATGGTTCTGCCAGCCAGATCCTGCGGCGAACGGACAGGAACGGCGCTGCTTCTGCGCATCAGGATTATATTGCCCGATTGTCCGACGGGCAGGCTTTCTGCCATGGGCAATGTCAGATTGGGGTGCCATGAACGCGAAGAACACAGCACTGCATGGATTTTTCCCTTTGCAAGCGAGTTCTGCAGGCGCGGTTTTGTCATGGGCAGGGTGATGAGCCTTGTCTGTATGCGCCTGAACGCCTCCGTGAACACGGCGGTACAGTATCCGGTCGTGCGGGCTTCTTCCGTGCCCATGATCCATGGGGGAGTTATGATTGCTCCGGCCACAATTGACCGCGGAAGCGGTTTTTCTTCGGCTGCGCCGTTCAGGGGCGCGCAGGCAATAAAAAACAGCATGATGCAGAGCAGTACCGGCAGACGGACGGCATGAAGCCGGAGGCAGGGACATGAAGCAGTCATGAGGGGTAAAAGAAGGGTGCGCATGGGCCGCTGAGAATACACATGTAAGCGGCAATTGCAACAGGCGTTGCGGCACTTTTACTTTTTGATGTATAACGTGCTGCCGTTATTCATTGTCTGCAAAGGGCGTCTGCTCAAGCTGCGCGCACCGGCCGGCGCAGCCGCTCAGAAACCGCATGCGTCCGGCACGCGGGCAGAAAAGGCAGTGTTATGTGGCCGGAGGCCAGACCACGCGGTTGAAGCCATCGCAGCCGCGTTCCGCAGTGCGGTGGTAACGTACGGCCGGTTTGCCGAACAACATGACATAGCCTGACGTATGGGCTTCGGGTATGCCCAGCCCGCGGGCTATGCGGGGGGCTATTTCGCTCATGGCCCAGGTGGCGAAACCGCACCACAGTGTACCCAGTCCGCAGGCAGCGGCCATCAGTTCAAAATACGTCAGTGCAACATGAACATCGGCCTGTGCGGTGGTGTTTGTGCGCGGCGCCGTTACCCACAGCAGGTGGGGGGCATTGCGGAAAATGATGTCGGTCCCCGTGTCCCAGCGGGCCAGCGCGGCCTGAAAGAATGCGGTCTGCGGATGGCTGCACCCGTCTGCGAGAGCTTCACGCACGGCTTCCACGGTGTCATGCCGCAGTCTGTTCATGGTCTGCGGGTCATCAACAACAGTGAACAGCAGCCCCCGCTGATTTTTGCCCGAAGGAGCATGCGCCGCGGCGTCAACGGTTCTGCGGATGAGTGCGCTGTCCACCGCTTCGGGCAGAAAGCGCCGGACAGAACGTCTGCCTTTCATCAGAATTTCAAGCGCTTCGGGTTGGGGAAAGCGGTTTTTGAGCGGGGTGCAGGATTCGGGTGTTACACCGCGGAAAGAAAGAGCACCGCAGGGACAGACGGTAACGCAGTGCAGACAGCCGATACAGCGTTTTTCCCTCCGCGGGGCAACGGCGGGTACGCCGTTTTCCATGCGGATGATGCCTGTGGGACAGTCGCGCGCGCACTCTGCGCAGCCGATGCAGCGTTCTGTGGCTATGGTAATGTCCGGCACGGCTATTCTTCGATGGCGCCTATGGACATTTCCACCACCAGCTGCCCCTGAGGCGTGGTGAAGGGGATGGCGAGAATGGGTTCTTTGTTGACGTGGCTCAGCGTGTGATTTTTTCCGATGATGACCGTGGGGGTGGAAGCCTGAAACTTCAGCCCTTCGTTGGCAAGGTGCGCGCGGGCCTGTCCTGCGATCATGTTGGTCAGTTCGCCTACGGCATCGGCTATGTCATCGTTGATGCGTGAATACTCTTCGCCCAGCATGTTGCTGACGATGTGCAGAATGCATTTTTCTTCAAGCGTGAGCGAAATGACACCGGTGGCCTGACCGTTGATGCCGATAAGGCCGGTAACATCACCCACGGCTACTCTTTTAGTGTTGATATATGGCTTGCCCGGCGTAGCCTGCACCATGGCCATGGTGCCCAGCACGTCAATGACTGCGCTGAGAAACGGGTTTATGAAGCGGACATCATATTTACTGCTCATGGCGAGTGAATCCCAGAACTGGGGCGCCGTGTCAAGTCTGGCGCCCGTCCGCTCCGCATCATGTGGTGCTGCTGCAGCGGGTTGGGGCAGAGCGGAGCGGCAGTGCGGCCGCTCCGTTTCTGCCTGAATCTGTTACAGAATGGCTTTGAAGAGTTCCTCGATGTGCGAGTCGAAGAGTCCGACGATTTCCACAAGGTCATCACCCTGCAGGGGAATGCGTTCCCATGCTCCTTCTTCCATGCCGGGCAGCAGGTACATGCCCCCGGAAGATATTTCCATGGCGTTGGCCATATTGTCAGCCAGCTGCAGAATTGAAGCCGCAAGCTGATCCTGCGCCTGCGAAGGGGCATGGTGAAAAGCCAGACAGTCCACCATGGATGCCGGAAACTTCCATTCGGTAAGCAGCTGTTTGGCCACCTGCGTGTGGTCAAAGCCCAGATGATCTTCTTCGCTTTCCACCACCGGCAGCTGATTTTCGCGGGCGTAAAGCAGCAGCTGAACCGAGGCGTAAGGCATTTTTTTAAAGATTATCAGCCTGCCCACATCATGCAGCAGACCGGCGGTGAAAAATTTGTCGGCCTTCATGCCTTCTATGCGCGAAGCGATGAGCTTGGCAAACACGCCGCAGCTTACAGAATGCTTCCAGAAGGCTTTCATGTCGATGAGTTCCTGCGGGATATCCTTGAACACATTGATGGCGGATATACCCAGCGCCAGCGTGGAAACTTCTTCCACTCCCACTATGGCTATGGCGTGGCTTACATCCTCGACGGTGTGTGCAAGACCGTAAAACGGGCTGTTCACCAGCTTGAGCAGCTTGGCTGTCAGACCAAGATCGTTGCTGATTTCGCGGCTGATGTCGTCAGCCGAGCTGTTGGGCGAATCGAGCACTTTACGGATGCGGAAGTAGATGTCCGGAAACGAGGCAAGCTGCGTTTCGCTGGAGACAAGCTCTCCCACGGACACGTCGCCCGGTTCGAAGTTGTCACGCAGGTATTCCAGATTGCGCGCGGTGCGGGCGTCCTCGTCGGGCATTATCCACCCTGCAGAGAGCGCTTTTGCCGTGCGGAAAACTCCGATGCGGTACAGCTGAAGCATGGCTTCGTTGTCCGGATCGGCATATGTGAAGAAATTTCTAACATAGTCCTCGCTAAGGGCCATGTGGTCGTTTGATGCGTTTTGGCTCATGCCGTCCCTCCGTGGCGGGGAAAATTGTCACTAGGCGTAAGCGGGAACATGGCGGTTCCTGCTTTCCTGTCCCGTGCCGCAACAGGCGGCTTACTCTTCCTTTTTGTAGCAGATGGCACCGGGCTTTGGCACGGGCCTGAACGCCGTGGAAAGTTTGTGTATGCTTTCCGAGTGGCCGAGGAAAAGGTGACCGCCGGGCAGCAGGTTGTCGTAAAACGCGGTGATGGCCTTTTTCTTCATGGCATCATCAAAGTAGATGATGACATTGCGGCAGAAGACAATGTGCGAGCGGGGTACGCGGCGGGTGGACGCAGGGTCGCTCAGATTGACGGGGCCGAATTGTACCAGCTTTTGCACGCGGGGCTTCACCTGATAGCCTGCATCAACCTTGTCGAAGTATTTTGCTATGATGCCTTTAGGCGTGGTGCGCAGGGCATAGTCGGTATACACGCCGGCACGGGCCAGCCGCAGCATGGCGGGCGAAAGGTCATTGGCCGTTATGCGTATGTTCCATCCGATGATGGACATGCCCAGCGCCTCGTGCAGCATGATAGCAAGCGTGTAAGGCTCTTCGCCCGAAGAACAGCCGGCGGACCATATGAACAGTTCCTTGCGGCCCAGTGCTTCCTGCTTGGCCAGAGTCTCTTTCAGTATTTCGTTCTGAAAGATGCCCAGCTGGCGCGCATCGCGGTAAAAACTGGTTTCGTTGGTGGTCACCTTTTCACAGATGACCTCCATTTCCGCCGCTCTGTTCTTGTCCAGCTGCAGATAGTCGTAATATTCTTTGAATGTCTTCAGACCCAGCTCACTCAGGCGCGCGCCGAGTCTGTTTTCAAGCAGGTATTTGCGTTTGATGGAAATACTGATGCCGGTTTTGTTGTAAATGAAGTCGGCCAGTTTTTCGAATTCTTCGTCGGTTATCTTGGCAGTTTTGCGCAGGCCGAGCTGCCGTGTGGGCAGTCTGCCGGAGGTGATGCCGCTGGCAAGCCCCCCTGTGACGCCGGCGGGCGCAGCCGTTGCTCCGCCACCGGTGCGCGTACCGGAACCGAGCTTGCTGGAGGAGAAAAGAGACATTGATTACCACCCTTTTGATAATTGGGACTCTGATTGTCTATTCTTTATAGCAAACTATGCTTACTATGCAACCGCGTCAGCGAGTATTCAATTATAGTCCGCAAGTTGTCCGTCAAAGTATGTGCACTCCGCGCGGGCAGGCCACGGCATACTGTGGCCTGCGGCTGTATAGTCTGATATCCGTGTTGCATCGGCGGCTGTGCATGCAGAAAAAAACACCGCATGTGCACGCAGACAGGAGCAAGACATGGATAGCACAAAAAATGACAACCGGAGCAGAGAAGCGCTTTTTTCCATAGAAGGGGTGAACCGCGAGTGGGCAGCCGTGCTTGACCTCGGGGTGTGTTCTTCTCTGCCCCGCGGGTACGAACTGACCAGCATCGACCCGTCTGATTTTTATCTGCTCGTGAGCGGCTCGCTTAAACTCTCCTGCCTTGCCGAAGACGGGCACGAGCGGGTGGTGATGATAATCGGCGCGGGTACACTTTTCGGTGAAATAGCCCACCTGCATCTTTCGGCCCTGCATCAGCACAGTCTGCGTACGCTGGAACCCTGCGAAGTTGCCCGCTTTCCCATGAAGCTGCTTGAGGATGAAAACTTTTACCGCTCTCATCCGCATCTTATCCGCAGTCTTGTTCATTCGCTGGGCATCAAGGCGGGGGCTTTTTTCGCCCAGCTTTTTGATTCGGGGCTGGTGGAGGTGGACGGCAGGGTGTGCCGGTGGTTGTACCAGCAGTGGAAACAGCACGGCTGCCGCAGGGTCTGCAGTCCGGGGCTTTCTCAGGGCGATGCCGCGGCCATGCTGGGCATACACCGCAGTTCGCTGTGCAGAGTGATCAAAGAGTTGCGGCAGGCGGGTATCGTGGGTAAGTTTTCACGCCGGACTCTTGAGATTAATGATCCGCAGGCCCTTGCCGGACGGGCTTGTTCCGGCAGGCACATGACCTGAGGCTGGTAAGCCTGCATCCGTATATGTGTTTTGCTCCGCCGCCTCGGGGCAGCATTTTGGCAGGCCCTGCGTTTATTCCCGCCTGCTTCTTACAGTGACATAACGCTGCGCACAGAATTGCGCAGCGTTTTTTGTTTGTGTCAGTCTTTTGCGCGTTCTGCAAAATTTTCTGCGTATTGTCTCTTGTGAGACAGAACTGCGTCCTCTGTTCGTGGTTATGTGAAAAACATCACATAGCGCGAAAGCGTCGTACGCGTACCCCTGACAGGCCGCGCGCGGCCATCTGGCCGGCACAGGGAGCACGCTGCGGTGAGCTTTTTCACAATCAAGCAAGCAGAGGGTTTTTCATGACTTTTGACCGCAGTAAAATCAAAAACGTAGTCATGATCATGCTGGATACCCTGCAGTTCAACTATCTGGGCTGCTACGGCAACAAGCAGGTCAAGACTCCGAACCTGGACAGGTTCGCCCGTCAGTCCGTTCTTTTTGAAAATGCCTACAGCGAAGGGCTGCCTACCATTCCGGTGCGCCGTGCGCTGATGACCGGCCGCTTCACCCTGCCTTACGGCGGGTGGAAGCCCCTTTCCGGCGACGACACCACCATCACCGACATCCTCTGGGGGCGCAATGTGCAGACCGCGCTCATTTATGACACCGCTCCCATGCGCCTTGCCAAGTTCGGCTATTCCAGAGGTTTTGACTATGTGGATTTCTGCCCCGGGCAGGAACTCGATCATACCACCTTTGCCGACATGCCGCTGGATCCGGCTCTCAAGCCGGAAGATTTCACGTCGCCTTCCATGGTCTGGGACAAGGACGGCAACCTGATTGATGATGACAGCAAGCAATTGTTGGACGAGATAGGTTGTTTTCTGCGTCAGATGCAGCACCGCCGCAGTGACGCCGACAGTTATGTGGCCAAGGTGATGAACCGGACGGAATACTGGCTGCGCGAACGGCGCGACAAAAGCCGTCCGTTCTTCCTGTGGGTGGATTCCTTTGATCCGCACGAGCCCTGGGATCCGCCGTCAGTATGGGAAGGCACTCCCTGCCCGTACGACCCCGACTACGAAGGAAACCCCATTCTGCTGGCTCCGTGGACACCGGTGGAAGGACGCATTTCCGAACGCGAATGCGAACATGTGCGCGCCCTGTACATGGAAAAAATCACCATGGTGGATAAATGGGTGGGACGCATTCTTGATTCGCTGCGCGAACAGGGACTGATGGACGAGACCATGGTTGTGGTCATGTCCGACCACGGGCAGCCCATGGGCAACGGTGAACACGGGCACGGCATCATGCGCAAGTCGCGCCCGTGGCCCTATGAAGAACTGGTGCACGTACCTCTGCTTATGCACATTCCCGGTGTGCAGGGCGGGCAGCGCATATCGTCTTTTGTCCAGAATGTGGATGTGACCGCCACCATCATGGATGTGATGAATCTGGCCGACACCGAAGACGGTGTGTCCGATCATGGCATGAACACATTCGGCGCCGAGAGCATGCAGGGCGAAAGCCTGCTGCCTCTCATGCGGGGCGAGGCCGATTCTGTGCGCGAGTACGCCATTGCAGGATATTACGGCATGTCGTGGTCCATCATCACCGAAGACTACAGCTATGTGCACTGGCTTGTCAGCGAAGACGAAAAGAACCGCGCCGACTGCGTGGAAGGCGCCGACAAGGAAATGTCCGAGGAGATGTGGACCTGCACCGCAGGAGCCAAGGTTCAGATGCCGGAACATAACGAACTGTATGACAGGCGTACCGACCCCTTCCAGCTGAACAACATTGCCGCGCAGAAGCCCGAAGTGGCCGAAGAACTGCTGCAGAAGCTCAAGCTGGTCATTGGCGGGCTGCGCACGACCTAACTCCGCAAAATACCCGCGCCGCCGGCATGGTCTGCCGGCGGCGGATGATATCATATCAGAGGTGATTCATGTTTACTCAGCTTACCGACGCAGACTTTGAACAGGTACTGGCCGCCACAGCCTCCGGCGTAGTCATCTTTTTCAAAAAGCAGTGCCCGCACTGCAAGAACATGGAAAAAGTGCTCGAAAAGTTTGCCGCCAAAAATCCCGATGTGGCCCTGTTCAGCATGGACAGCGAGGAAAATCCCGCCACTGTGGAAAGGCTGGAGGCGGAACGGGCGCCCACCATTATTGTCATCAAGAACGGCGCCGTGGCCGCGCGCAAGGCCGGACTGATGAATCCCAAGGAAATGAAGGCGTTTTTCGCCGCGGCGTAGCCGTATTTGCATATGCAACCGCCCGCATTGTCCGGGGAGGGCATGCGGGCGCTCAAAAGAGATACGCATCATGAAAGAATCCAGACAGGTCGATATAGTCATTCTGGGGGGCGGACCTGCGGGCATGACCGCCGCCATTTATGCTGCCAGAGCAAGCCTGAATGTGGCCCTGCTTGAAGAAAGCGTCACGGGCGGGCTGGTCAATTCCACATATACTGTCGAAAATTTTCCGTCGTATCCGGCCATACACGGTATGGAACTGATGCAGAAAATGCGTGACCACGTGGACAGCCTGGGCGTGACAGTGGAGGAAGTGTGCGAAATAGAATCTGTTTCGCTTGCCGGTCAGGTGAAAACCGTGGAAACGGATGAGGCGGTGTTTCAGGCACGGGCTGTCATTCTGGCCACCGGACGTAAGCCCGTGCCGCTTGATGTGCCCACCGGCTGTGAACAGGTGCACCACTGCGCCATATGCGACGGCGCCGCTTACAAAGGCCGCCGCGTGCTGGTGGTGGGCGGCGGCAACAGTGCTTTTGACGAAAGCCTGTACATGCTGGGCATAGGTGTGGAGCACATAACGCTTGTGGAAAAAATGGACCGTTTTTTTGCCGCGCAGTCCACGCAGGACACCCTGCTGGAAACAGGCAGGGTGGATGCCCGTACGCAGACCGTGGTGCATGACCTGATAGTGGAGAATGACTCGTTGAAGGGCGCCGTGCTGGAGCACACCGGAAGCGGCGTGCGCGAGACGGTACCCGTGGACGGCGTGTTCGTGTTTCTGGGACAGAGCCCCAATAACGATCTGTTCAGAGACGTGGTGACCCTGAGCCGCGGCGGCTATGTGGTGGTGGACGAACATATGGCCACCAGCGTGCCCGGCGTGTTCAGCGCGGGTGATATAAACGAAAAGCACTACCGGCAGATAACCACGGCCATGGCGGACGGCACCGTTGCGGCGCTGGCGGCCGAACGCTACATCAGATCGTAACGGAGCCTGCTCATGTTCATATCAAACAAATCTCTGCGTAACTGGCTGCTGGTGGCGGGCATTGCCGGTGCCGGCGCTTTTGCGCTGCATAATCCCGAAAACCCCCGTCTCACCCTGTACTGGTTCGAGACCATTTTCGCCATTGCCGCATTCGCCTTTGAGCTGATGCCCATGTTTGCCACGGCCGTACTGCTGATGACAGCCTATGTGGTGACGGGGATCAGCTCTCCCGACCTCGCCTTTGTGGGCTGGACAACTCCCATTCCCTGGGTGTGCATGTGCGGCATGCTCATCGGTGTGCTGATGGAGCGGACCCGCCTTTCAAACCGCATAGCTCTGCTGGCCATCACGCGCATCGGCACCACGCCCGTGCGGCTGTACATAGCCATGATCATTGCGGGGTATGTCATCGGAGCCATTATTCCCGATGTCATCACAGTCACCATCCTGTTCATGACCATAGCCTCGGGCATGTGCGCCAGCATGAAGCTTGAAAAAGGCTCCGTTGCGTCCACCACGCTTATCATGGCTGCTTTTTTCGGCGCCACTGTGCCTGCCACCAACTATCTGCCCAACAACGTGGGCATAGTGGGGCTGCTTATGGTCAAGGAAATGGGCGTGCCCATCGAATGGCTGGGATTTTTTGTGGAAAACGTGGCGTTTTCCCTGCTGGTGGCCGCAGCCTGCGTGGGGATACTGCATGTTTTCGGCTCGCGCGAACTGGGGCGCTACATGCAGCAGTGTCTCAGCCATGCGCATGACGAACTGCACAAGATGGGCCGTATGAGCCGTGAAGAAAGCAAAACCCTGTTGCTTACCGCGCTGGCGCTGGCCGCTTTTGCCACAGAACGCCTGCACGGTGTGCCCGGCTACTACGCTTTTGTGGGGGTGGTGCTGCTGGGATTCACGCCGCTTTTCAGCCTGCTGAAAAAAGAAGATGTCGAAAAAGTCCAGTTTTCCATCCTGTTCTTTATCGTGGGCTGCATGGCCATCGGTATTGTGGCGGGCAGTCTGGGCATACCGGCACTTATGGCGGCAGAAATCGTGCCGTATCTCAAAACTGTGGACAGTCTTTCCGCCACATCGCTGCTGGCCTATCTTACCGGTATTCTGGCTAACTTTGCGCTTACTCCCGTGGCAGCGGCCACCTCGCTCAGTATTCCTCTGGCCGAGATAGCCACCAGCCTCGGGCTGGAAATCAAGCCGCTGCTGTACAGCTTCTTCTACGGCCTTGATCAGTTTCTGTTCCCTTACGAACTGGCCGCCGCGCTTATAATGTTTGCCACAGGCTATGTGCGCATGCGCTATCTGGTGGCCATCATGGCGGTGCGCATGATCTGCGCAGCCGCCGCCGTGTGGGTGGTGGGCGCCACCTACTGGCAGTGGATATCCTTCTGACCGGTCACGGACACATGCGGCGGTATCATGCCGCCGCATGTGCCGTCCTGCCGGTAGGTTTCATACATTTTTCATAACATTCCGCAGGGCGGCACGGAACAGCAGCGCGGCTTTTCCGCCGGTCTTCACCCGTGTCCGCAGTGGTTCATTCAACAAGATATCAGGAACCTTCATCATGTCTTACAGAATGATTCTTGCGGCGCTGGCCGTGGTTCATATCGTCTGGGGCGGCGGATTCATCGTGCTCAAGGTGGTGCAGGAGCATCTGGCGCTGGAGCATATCCTGCTGGGCAGGGTTATACTGGCGTCGCTGCTGTACCTGCTGCTGTGGAAGCGGATTCCTTCTCCATGCTACCGCAACGGGGACTGGAAGGTGCTGCTTCTGCTTGCGCTTTGCGAACCGTTTCTGCTGTTCACGTTCGAGACTCTGGGGCTGCGTTACACATCGGCCTCGCAGGGAGGCATGATTGTCGCCTGTGTACCTCTTACCGTGGCGCTGGGGGCCTTTGCTGTGTACCGTGAAAAAATCGGGCGGCGGTGTCTGGCGGGCATAGTGTGCGCGGTATGCGGGGTGGTCGTGGTCTCTGCTCTGGCAACGGCGGGCGATCAGGCACCCGCACCGCTGCTGGGCAACTTTTTTATTTTCTGCGCCGTGCTGGCGTCAACCTGTTATGCCCTCAGCGTCAAGCATCTGTGCGCACGCTATCATTATATGTACCTTGCCGGAGTACAGGTTTTCGGCGCCACGGTGCTGTTTGTGCCCGGTGCGCTCATGCAGCCGCTGCCGCCTGCACATGTGCTGTTCAGTCCTCAGGTTGCGGGGTCGCTTCTGTATCTGGGGCTGGGCATCACGTTTCTTGTCTATTTTGTCATCAACTACGCGCTTACACGCATAAAAGCCGCGGTGGTCATTCAGTTCGCCAACCTTATTCCGGTATCCACGCTGGTGTTCGCCTATATTTTTCTGGGCGAGCGGCTTTCGTCCGCCCAGTATGCGGGGGTGGGGCTGGTGCTGGCGGGGGTGCTGCTGGCGGGGGCGTCGGGATCGGGCGAGCTGAACACCGGAAAAACGCAAGGAGAGGCACATGCGCAGAAGGCATGTGCCGCGGAAGGTGCCGCCGGAGACTGAGCACAGTGCGGCAGCAGCTGCGGCGAGTATTGACCTGCGGCGCCGGGGGTTGTACGTGCTTTTTCTGATGGTCCGGTATATGTCTGTCCGTGCGGTTCTGACCGGCATGCCCGCAGGAACCGTACGGGGGGAAAAACTTGCTTGCTCCGCAGGCGGGATATGGCGTATGCGTGAATCCTGTAGTTTATTTCAGTATCTGCCCGGGGCCGGCGGTTGCGGAGTCCGGGCGGCAAGCCCCCGCACTCTGTTGCCGGTGGGCGGAAAAGCAGGAGAAGGCAAGGTGTTGTCCGCTGCATGGACAGGTTCGGCGCCGGTGGAATTGCTGTCCTTTGCCCCGGCATATGGTACGGTACGCATCATGTCAGCCATGCATCATCGCCGCGGACGCAGCGGTGCGCTCCGCGTTCTGTCCGCCCGGCGTTTTTTCCGGGCAGTATGTACACACAGGGCTGTACACCGCATGGGGCATGTGCTCCGCGCCTGTTTTGCGCCGGATACGTTTTTTTCTTTGTTCCGCGCCGGTAGCGGCTCTGCCGAAGTCCGGCACGGCATTGTTCCGGCATATATATCTGCGTTTCACGGTCCGGCACCGCACACCGGTGCCGGCGTTTTCGTTCATATAAATGGATAGTCCAGGGAATATTATGGAAGTGATATCCTTACAGTCCCGGGATGCCGCGTTTGCCGCAGAGGTCGCCCGCCGCAGCGGGCAGAATCTGGCCACATGTTACCAGTGCGGTAACTGTACGGCCGGATGTCCGTATACCTTTGTGTACGACATTCCTGTCAGCAGGATCATGCGTCTGGTGCAAATGGGCAGAAGAGACGAAGTGTTGCGGTGCCGTTCGCTGTGGCTGTGCGCCAGCTGTCAGTCGTGCACCACACGTTGTCCCAATAACATTGATGTGGCCCGCGTGGTCGACGTGCTGCGCCATATGGCGCGAGAAGCAGGATACGCCACCGAAGGCGCTGTCAAAAGCTTCGGCGATGCTTTTCTGGCATCGGTGGAGCGGCATGGCCGTGTCTACGAAATGGGTATGCTGGTCAACTATGTGCTGAAGACCGGCCGTTTCTGGACCGATTATGATCTTGCTCCCACGGTGCTGCCCAAGGGCAAGATCGGGTTCCGGCCGCATACCATTCAGGGTGCCGGTCATGTGGCGGCCATATTCCGCCGTTTCCGCGAGCGGCAGCAGGAAGACCGGCAGGCTGTTTCCGCCGCCGGCCCTGCCGCTGAGAGCAAGGGAGGCAGCCGATGAGTCTTGCCACTGTAGCGTATTATCCGGGCTGTTCGGGCGGCGGCACGTCTGCCGAGTACGAAAAGTCGACTCAGGCCGTTTTCCGCGCACTGGGCGTGCGGCTGGAAGAACTGCCTGACTGGAGCTGCTGCGGTTCCACACCCGCACACACGGTCAACCATGTGCTTTCGGCAGCATTGTCGGCGCGCAATCTGGCCATTGCCGCCACGGCGGGCCACAGCGTGGTGACCACCCCCTGTCCCAGCTGTCTTTCCAACCTGCGCACTGCTGCGCATAAAATGGAAGATGCGGAATTCCGCAGTCAGGTTTCGGCATTGCTGCATGACGGTGCCGCTGATGCCGATGTTGAAACGGGAGCGGATGTCGACGTGCGTTCGACCCTGCAGATACTGGCGGAAGAAGTGGGTGCGCAGGCTGTGCAGGAAAAGGTGCGCAAGCCCCTGAGCGGCCTGAAGGTGGCCTGCTATTACGGCTGCATTATGAACCGGCCCCCCGGTCTGATGCAGTTTGACGACCCCGAACACCCCATGGCCATGGACAGGCTGATGGAAGCCTGCGGGGCCGAGGTGGTGCCTTTTCCGCTGAAGGTTGAATGCTGCGGAGCGGCATTCGGCATGCCGCGCCGCGATATTGTTTCCGAACTTTCGGGGCGCCTGCTGGACGCCGCGGCGGACTGCGGTGCCGATGCCGTGGTGGCTGCCTGTCCTCTCTGCCAGATGAACCTTGACATGCGTCAGGGACAGGTGAATGCGGCCCGCGGTTCGCGGCACGCACTGCCTGTGTTTTATTTTACCCAGCTGATGGGGCTTTCCTTCGGTCTTGCACCGGCGGACGTGGGCCTTGCCAAGCTGGTTGTGGACCCCGGCCCCTGCCTCCGCGCGGCAGGCGTGCTCTAACGCCAAGGAGATGAAACCATGCGCATAGGCGTTTTCGTCTGCCACTGCGGGAGCAACATCGCCGCCACCGTCGACTGTCCTTCGGTTGCGGAGACGGCACGGATGTTCCCCGATGTGGTGTATTCCACCGATACCATGTACGCCTGTTCCGAACCGGGGCAGGAGGGTATAGTGCAGTCCATTGCCGAGCATAATCTGGACGGCGTGGTGGTGGCTTCCTGTTCGCCCCGCATGCACGAACCCACCTTCCGGCGCGCGCTGGAGCGTGCCGGGCTGAACCGCTACATGCTGGAAATGGCAAACATCCGCGAACATGTTTCGTGGATCGGCAAAGATATCAGACGCAACACGGTCAAGGCCTCGGACCTGATACGTATGGCCGTGGAAAAGCTGCGCCATAACGCTCCCCTTACGCCCAAGCACTTCGAGGTGACCCGCAGAGCGCTGGTCATCGGCGGCGGCGTGGCGGGCATTCAGGCCGCGCTGGACTGTGCCGATGCAGGCATAGAAGTGATCATGGTGGAGCGCGAACCCAGCATAGGCGGCAAAATGGCCAAGCTGGACAAGACGTTTCCCACTGTGGACTGTTCGTCCTGCATTCTCGGTCCCAAGATGGTGGACGTGGCCCAGCATCCCAACATCACGCTGTACGCCGCTGCCGAAGTGGACGAGATAAGCGGCTATGTGGGTAACTTTGAGGTCAAAATCCGCCGCAGGCAGACCTATGTTGACTGGTCCAAATGTACCGGTTGCGGCCTGTGCATGGAAAAATGCCCCAGCAAAAAAAGCTTCGACCGCTTTAACGAAGGGGTGGCCACAACCACGGCCATCAATATACCCTTTCCGCAGGCCATTCCCAAAAAGGCTTCCATCGATCCCGACTACTGCCGCAAGCTGCAGGGTAAAAAATGCGGCGTGTGTGAAAAGTTCTGCCCCATGGGCTGCATCGATTTCGAGCAGCAGGAGACCGTGGTCACCGAAAAAGTGGGCGCCATTGTGGCGGCCACGGGGTACGATCTTTTTGACTACACGGTGTACGGCCAGTACGGCGCCGGAAAATACCCCGATGTCATCACGTCGCTGCAGTACGAACGCCTGATGAATGCCTCCGGCCCCACCGGCGGCCACATCAAGCGTCCTTCGGACGGCAGGGAACCCAAGGAAGTGGTTTTCATCCAGTGCGTGGGGTCGCGCGACCCCGCCGTGGGCAGACCCTACTGCAGCGGATTCTGCTGCATGTATACCGCCAAACAGGCGGTGCTGACCAAAGACCACATCCCCGATTCCAACTCCTATGTTTTTTACATGGATATCCGCGCCCCCGGCAAAGGATACGACGAGTTTACGCGGCGCGCTCAGGAACAGTACGACGTGCAGTATGTGCGCGGCCGTGTTTCCATGATTTTCCCGCGCGGCGACAAGCTGGTGGTACGCGGTGCCGACACGCTGGCAGGCACGCAGGTAGAGGTTGAAGCCGACCTTGTGGTGCTGGCAGTGGGGGTTGAGGCTGCGCATGGTGCGCCTCAGCTGGCCGAAAAACTGCGTATTTCCTACGATCAGTACGGCTTTTTCATGGAATCGCACCCCAAGCTGAAACCCGTGGAAACCAACACCGCCGGTGTGTATCTGGCCGGAGCCTGTCAGGGCGCCAAGGATATTCCCACATCAGTGGGACAGGGCAGTGCCGCGGCTTCCAAGGTGCTGACACTGTTCTCGCGTGAAATGCTTGAGTCGGACCCGCAGGTTGCCAAGGTTGATACGGCGCGCTGCGTGGGCTGCATGAAGTGCGCCATGACATGTCCTTTCGGCGCGGTGCGTGAAACGCAGGACCGTGCAGGCAATGTGAAGGCGGACGTGCTGGAAACCGTGTGTCAGGGCTGCGGAATTTGCACGGCAACCTGTCCGCACGGGGCCATTCAGCTGCAGCATTTCACAGACAACCAGATTCTTGCGGAGGTTAATGCCTTATGTCCGCCCCTGATGGACGAGAGCTTCGAATAGTCGGCTTTCTTTGCAACTGGTGCTCCTACGGGGGGGCGGATACCGCGGGTGTGGGCCGTTTTGTGCAGCCCACCGACCTGCGCATTGTCCGTGTTCCCTGCTCCGGCCGCATTGATCCGTTGTTTATTGTACGCGCGCTTATCAGCGGTGCTGACGGCGTGCTTGTATCGGGCTGTCACCCCCGTGACTGCCATTATGCAGCGGGCAACTATTATGCCCGCAGGCGGCTTGAAATGCTCAAGCAGTTTCTGCCGGTCACCGGTATCGATCCTGCCCGGTTCGAGTACACATGGGTGTCCGCTTCCGAAGGGCAGCGCTGGCAGCATGTGGTGACAACATTCACCAGCCGCATACATGATCTCGGCCCCGCGCCCAGAATGACAGGCGGAAACGGCTATGCCGAACTGGCCGACATCGAGCGTGCGGTGCAGGCCGGTCAGGGATGCCCCTGCCATCTCAAGGAGGTGCGCTCATGAGCGTGCTGCAGGAATTGAAAGAACAGATACGCGCCGCCCTGCCGGAACTCGACATGGTTCTGGGCTGGGAGCAGGGCTTTGACGCCCTGCACATGCGGCCTTTGTTTATCCGTACCGAAAAAGATCTTGAGCGGCTTGTGCTCAACCCGCTGTGCGTGCACAGCCTTGCCACCTATCTGCCGGGTCTGCTGCGCGGGGCCGGAAACGATAAAAAGGTGGGCCTTGTGGTCAAAGGCTGTGATTCGCGTGCGGTCATACAGCTGGTGCAGGAAAAGCTCATCCCCCGCGACAGAGTGGTCATGTTCGGCTTCGGCTGCAACGGCATAGTAAGCCTGCAGAAGCTGGAAGCCGGAGCACAGGGCTGTAGCGGTATCGGCAGCGTGGAGTTTGCCGGCGACAAGGTTGTGCTTTCGGCGCCGGATACCAAGGTGGAACTGCCGTTTGCAGAGATACGCAGCGGTAAATGTGAAACCTGCCGGTATCATAACGCCATAGATGCCGATCATTTTGCCGGAGCCCGTGTGGAAGAGGGCGCAGTGCCCGCAAAGCATCCCACACTGGAAGAGTTTGAAAAACTGCCGTTGTCCGAGCGTTTTGCTTTCTGGCAGGAGCAGATGCGGCGCTGTGTGCGTTGTTACGCCTGCCGCAACACCTGCCCCATGTGCGTATGCCGGGACCACTGCATTGCCACGTCGCGCAATCCGCACTGGCTTACGCAGGAATCCAGCACCGCGGAGAACTTCATGTTCCAGATGATCCATGTGATGCACCTGACAGGGCGCTGTGTGGAGTGCGGTGAATGTGAACGCGCCTGTCCGCTGGATATCCCGCTTATGCTGCTGCGCCGCTCCATGAACGGAGTGGTCAGGGAGCTTTTTGCCTACGAAAGCGGTACCGACCCCGATGCCACGCCCCCTCTGCTTACCTATCAGGTAGAGGAAGAGACCATTAACGAGCGAGGCTGGTAATGAGCAGACAATTCATCAGCCATGACAAGATGACCGCGTGGCTCGACGCACTTTCACGCGACCGCGCCGTACTGGTGCCCATGGACGACTGCGGCACGGTGACGTTCCGCCCTTATGTGCCCGGGCGCAAGGCGCTGCTGGACAAGATGCCCGTGCGGGCTCCGAAGGAAGGGGTTTTTCCGCAGACGGAAACTTTGCTGCGCTTTAAGTACGACAAGGATCCCGAAAATCTGGACAGGGTGAAAGTGCAGGTGCGCGAAGTCCTGCCCACACAGAAGGCTGTGGTGGTGGGAGGACGTCCCTGCGGAGCCCGCGGGCAGCTTATTCTTGACCGTGTGTACAACTGCGACACCATGCGCGACCCGTACTACGTAAGCCGCCGCGAAAACACCCTGTATGTTACTGTGGCCTGTACCAGCGCCGAGAGTACCTGCTTCTGCCACAGCGTGGGCAGCGGGCCGGATGATTCCGAAGGTTCCGACGTGCTGCTGGTGCCCGTAGAGGGCGGTTATGTGGCTGAAGGAGTGACGGAAAGAGGCCGTGAGCTGCTGGCGGAAGGCGACTTTGAGTCTGCCTCGCAGGCACGCATGGACGAGGCCGGTGCCGTCATCAGCCGCACCCGCGGTCAGCTGGGCGAAGCCCATGACTATTCAGACGCGCCCCGCAAGCTGCTGGAGCGGTTCGACGATATGGACTTCTGGAATGAACAGGCAGCCATATGCATAAGCTGCGGCGCCTGTACCTACCTTTGTCCCACCTGCTACTGCTTTAACATGACCGATGAACAGTCTGGTCTGCAGGGCAAACGTCTGCGCACCTGGGATACCTGCATGTCGTTCGAGTTCACGCTGGAAGGCAGCGGGCACAACCCCAGACCCACCAAGGCTCACCGCCTGCGCAACCGCATGGGCCATAAGTTTGCCTATTACCCCGAACTGCACGAAGGGCTGATAGCCTGCTGCGGGTGCGGCCGCTGCATCAAAAGCTGCCCTGTCTCGCTGGATATCCGCGCCGTGGTGCAGGCCGCACAGAACCATAACGCAGTCCCTGAAGAAGCCGAGGAGAAAGCCGATGCATAACAACCCCAGCCTGCCTGCTCTGGCAACTGTTTTGGAGGTTGTGGAAGAAACGCCCAACATCAAGACCTTTCGTGTCCGCTTCAACGACGAAAGCCTGATGGAGTCGTTTTCCTTCATGCCCGGTCAGGTGGGGCAGCTTTCCATATTCGGCGTGGGTGAATCGACGTTTGTCATCAACTCTTCGCCCACGCGCATGGATTATCTGCAGTTCAGCGTAATGAAGGTGGGCGAAGTGACAAGCCGCCTGCATCAGCTGAAAGCCGGTGATACCGTGGGTGTGCGTGCGCCGCTGGGCAACTGGTTTCCCGTGGATGAAATGAAAGGAAAAGACGTGGTGTTTGTTGCGGGGGGCATAGGTATGGCTCCGTTGCGCACACTGCTGGTCTATATGCTGGACAATCGCGCCGACTACGGTAAGATCACTCTGCTGTACGGCGCGCGCTCTCCCGTTGATCTGAGCTTCAAGTACGACGTGGAAGAGTGGATGGCGCGGGATGATCTGGACGTGGTGCTTACTGTGGACGCACCTGCCGAAGGCTGGGAAGAATCCGCCACGCGTCGTGTCGGGCTGATTCCCAATGTGTTGCTGGAACTGAACCCCGCGCCGGAAAACTGCGTGGCCGTAACCTGCGGCCCGCCCATCATGATCAAATTCACCCTGCAGGCGTTGAAAAAGCTTGAATTCGGGGATGAACAGATCATCACCACTCTTGAAAAACGCATGAAGTGCGGCGTCGGACTGTGCGGCCGGTGCAACATCGGCACAAAGTATGTCTGTGTCGACGGACCGGTTTTCCGTTACTCTGACCTGAAGGACTTGCCTAACGAACTCTAGCCCCTTGAAGGAGGCATCATGGCGGACCTGTTTAAAGCCGGCGACATCGTGCGCGCTGCGGAGGAAATTGAAATCCGCGGCGAAGACTTCTACCGCCGCCTTGCTGCGGCTTCGGAAGATGAAGAAGCCCGCAGGCTGTTTCACTGGCTGATGGAAGAGGAAATGGCCCACCGTGCCATATTCAAAGCCATGGGTGAACGCATTGCCCCTGTGGAACTGCCCGCATGGGCCGATGAGGCTGACTACCTCATGTATATGCGCTCGCTGCTGGACAGCCATGCCCTGTTCCGCCCCGACGCTGTTCCGGCAGAGCAGCTCGGCCGTGAAACTGCTCTGCGCATCGCCATGCAGTTTGAAAAGGATACCATGCTGTTCTTTGCCGAAATGCGTGACTTTGTGCCCGAAGCTGAAGGCAGGCATATCGACGCGTGCATCGCCGAAGAGCGCAAGCATCTGAAGCAGCTTATGGCAATGCTGCGCAAATAGACGTCATGGTGCGCCGCACCGCCGCAATCTTGCTGCGGTTCTGCGCGGCGCGCTTTTTGTCAGATGAACGACGCCCCGCGGCATTATACCGCGGGGCGTTTTTATGCATGTGCCCCATGCTTCCGCCGCGGATGCATCACTGCCGGCCGTGGCCGTCAAATCCGGAGAAGAATAGTATGAAACAGGCCATACTGCGGGCCATTGATGACTTTGCACGCGGGGTGCGCCCTGCGTTTTATAAAACGCCCAGACGCTGGTATCTGGTACATCGGGGCAGCCTGTATCCGGCCAAGGCCATATGGGCCATGGCCACGGGACAAGGTAGCGCGGGCAGCTTCAACACCCGTGACGCACGCGCCGGACTGGCAGAGGCCGGTTTTGCTGTGCGGGCTTTTGAACCGGAATCCGTGCAGTGGCCCGATGAAGATGTGCGCCTTGCCATCAGGCAGCTGCAGCAGGCTGCGGATACAGACCCCGGCGATGATGCGGCGGAAACTCTTTGCCCGCCTGGCATGACCGTGCGCGAACAGGCTGTCTTCCGGCGCAGTCCCGTGGTCGCTGCCAGAGTGCTGCTGCGTGCCGGTGGCTTCTGCGAATGCTGCGGGGCCCCCGCACCGTTTGTCAGCCGTGCAGACAGCCTGCCTTATCTTGAGGTGCATCACGTCCGGCCGCTGGCAGAGGGCGGCGCGGATACTCCGGCCAACTGCATGGCGCTGTGCCCCAACTGCCACAGGCAGTTTCATTACGGCATCAAGCCGCCGGTATGTGCATTATCATCGTCGCGCTGAGGGAACGGCTTTGATGTAGTGCAATCTTAGCCGTACTGTCATTCTGTTGTCACCTTCCGGGGACATATCCTTGCCAGCCAATGCGGCAGTGCCGTTTTTTTTTATTTGTTGTCAGGCAAGGAGAATTCACATGCGTCCGTCTTGTTTTCAGCGTTCCGTAAGTGTTGTCTGTATGCTGATGACGCTGCTGGTCTGCGCGCACAGCGCAGCCGCGGCAGAGTCTTTTGCAAAGAAACCCGCAAAATATGTTTTTCTGTTTATCGGTGACGGCATGGGCCTGCCGCAAAAGCAGGCCACAGAAGCGTTTACAGGCCGTCAGCTGGTTCTCGATTCTTTTCCGGTGCACGGCATAACCACCACCCCCGCCGCCAACAGGTTCATTGTGGATTCCGCTGCTGCGGCCACGGCCATGAGTACCGGTCAGCTGACAGATGTGGGCATGATAGGTATGGCGCCGGACAAGACAAAAGTGAAGACCATTGCCGAAATGGCCCGTGAAAAGGGCATGAAAGTGGGCATTGTTTCTTCTGTCTCCATTGATCATGCAACTCCGGCTGCGTTCTACGCTCACGAGGAAAGCCGCAACCTGTACCATTACATCGACCATGCACTGGCTTCGTCCGGATTTGACTATTTTGCCGGTGGAGGCATCAAGGACCCCGCGGGCAAGCGTAAAGGCGTGGAACCGCGCGGCAATGCCATGGATGCCATTAAAAACGCCGGATACAAAGTGGTGACGGACCGCGACGAGTTTTTGAAGCTGAACCGCAAAGACGGAAAGGTGTTTGCGTACAACAGCTGGCTGCAGGATTCCGGTGCGCTGCCCTATGCCATGGACAGCCGCCCGGGCAAAGATATCACTCTGGCAGAATTCACCGCCAAGGGCATAGACCTGCTGGATAACAGCAAGGGCTTTTTTATGATGGTTGAGGGAGGTAAAATTGACTGGGCCTGCCATGCCAACGATGCCAAAGCAGCCATTATGGATACTGTGGCCTTTGACGAGGCCGTGGCCGAGGCTGTCAGATTTTACAAAAAGCATCCCGACGAGACCCTGATTGTTGTGACGGGCGACCACGAATGCGGCGGCATGACTCTGGGATTTGCCGGTACGGCATATGAGTCTGATTTTGACGTGCTGAAAAAACAGTATGTCTCGTTTCAGTATTTTGCTGATGATGTGCTGAAGCTGTTTAAAAAAGAGCATCAGGGTTCGCTGGCGTTCAATGACCTGAAGCCCACCATCACGCATTACTTCGGGCTGCAGTTTGCAGGCGACCATGCAGACCCCATGTATGTGCAGCCCCACGAGCTTGCCCAGCTGCAGGATGCGTTCGTCAAGTCTGTGGCGGGCGATTCCATGAAGCTGAACGATCCTGTTTCCGTCAACCTGTACGGCGGATACGATCCTCTCATTGTCACTATAACCCACCTGCTCAATAACAAGGCCGGGCTGGCGTGGACATCCTTCTCGCATACAGCGGTTCCCGTGGGAACAACCGCCGTGGGCCGCGGTGCGGACCTTTTCGGCGGATCGTATCACCAGACGGCCATTGCCAAAAAGATCATGACGGCCATGGGTGTGAAGCCCCATGTCTATGTGGCGGCCAACTGATCATCTGACTGTTGCAGAAACAAGGGCGGCGCGGCCTGCGGGCTGCGCCGCTGTTTTACATGCCGTGCGCGGCTTATGTGGAGAGAACGCTATGCGCAGCAGACTTGACGGGGCCATGGTGCTGTTGTTTGCCGTGTTGTCCTGTGTGTTGTGGATGCTGCCCACGGGATTTGATGCGCGTATGGACACATCGGCCATACGGTGCAGGGGCAGGGTGCTGTCTCAGGATTCCGGCGGGCTGCAGCAGCACACACTTATCAAGGTGGGGTATCAGGCTCTGGAGGTTGAAGCGCTGGACGGGCCTTATGGCGGGCAGCGGTTTACCGTGCTCAATCAGTTGCAGGGAAGGATGGATCTGGACAAAGTTTTTTCTGCCGGAGACACAGCCCTGCTGGTGATAACACACAGGAAGGACGGCAGTGTGGACACCGTGGTGGCGCAGGATCATTACCGGCTGGGGCTGCAGGGCGCGCTGCTGTGCGTGTTCGGCCTGCTGTTGCTGGCTTTCGGCGGATGGACAGGGGCCAAGGCGCTGCTGAGCTTTGTTTTTACCGGTCTTGTATTATGGAAGCTGTTTGTGCCGCTGCTGCTCAAAGGGGTTGCCCCGGTGCCGCTGGCTTTCGGCGTTGTGGCGGTGCTGACGGCGGTTATTGTGTTTCTGGTGGCCGGTATCAGCCGGTTGGGGGTGACGGCCTTTCTGGGCGCCATGCTGGGGGTCGGGGCCAGTTCTCTGCTGGCAGTATGGGCGGCAGGCGCGCTGAAGCTGCACGGTGCCGTTATGCCCTTTGCAGAGACCATGCTCTATGCCGGATACGCTCATCTGGACATTACAGGTATTTATGTGGGGGCTGTTTTTGTTGCCGCTTCGGGTGCGGTAATGGATCTGGCCATGGATGTGGCCGCAAGTCAGCACGAGGTTGTTTCGCGTCATCCTTCCATCAGCACGGCAGAAGCTTTTATTTCAGGCATACGCGTGGGCCGCGCTGTTGTGGGGACCATGACCACCACCTTGCTGCTGGCCTATTCAGGTGGTTTTGTCACGTTACTTATGGCATTCATGGCTCAGGGAGTGCCGCTGGCCAACATGTTCAACATGATTTACGTGTCAGCCGAGGTTGTTAAAACTCTGGTGGGCAGTCTCGGGCTGGTGTTGGTGGCGCCGTTTACAGCGCTGGCAGGTGCTTTTATCTATACGCGTGTTCCGGTGCGGTCTGCCGTGTGCAGCAGAAAAGCTGCGGTGGTACCGGTGCCGCCGGCTCCGCTGCAGCCCCATAGCTGATGCCCTGCTGAACGGCTATGATGTCCTTATCTTTCGGGCATGGGCAGGGCTGCGGTCCGGCTGTTGTTTTGTCTGCGGCATGTACTGCATGGCTTCTGTCGTTCTGCCGTGCAGGCTGTCGGCGACAATGACCTGCCTTTGTCCGGTAGTCTGCTGTGTTCCGCCCGGCCGTATGGCATACTGCAGCCTGTAATGCTGAAAAAGGGGCGCATCCCGAAGGATGCGCCCCTTGTCTGGTATGGAAAGCGGACTGATCTGTCAGTCCTTAGCTGCGCAGAATGGCTTTGGCAAATTCGTCCTGCACGTCGGTGATGAAAGGAATTCTCGTTTCCTTTTCTGTTTCGCGGTTGCAGGCCGCAATGTCTTCGCGCGAAATGCAGGAAAGTTCAAACTTGCGCGCACCTGCCATCAGCTGCTGCAGGCCGGCACCCAGTTTGTCGACCATGGACCACATGGCCACGGCGCCGAACGGAATGTTTTTCATTTCGTCTTTGCCCACCTTGGACTGCACGTCATACCATCCGGCAAAAATCTGCTCGGGGGTGGTGCCGAAGTCCGTCACCGTGCGGGGCAGTTTGTCCCAGTTGCCGCATACGGCTTCACGGCGTTCGGGGCGCAGTACGCCTTCTATGTTGGAGCCGAGGAAGCCGGGAATCATCATGGCGCGGCCCATGCAGATAAGTTTGGTATACGGTGCGCCCAGTGCCAGCGCCTTGAAAATCTGGCTGGATTTGGCAAAACCACCGGCAAACGACATGTCTACAACACGTTCACCCTTGGCTGCCAGCATCGAAGCATATTCATAGGCTTTTGCGTGCAGCAGGATGGAGGGGACACCCCAGGTTTCCATCATGTCCCAGGGGCTCATGCCGGTACCGCCGCCGGAACCGTCGATGGTCAGCAGGTCGAGACGGGCTTCGGTGGCAAGCTTGATGGACATGGCCAGAGCCTGCATGCCGTACGAACCGGTTTTAAGAGAAATACGTTTGAATCCGAGCTTGCGCAGGTAGTCAACGGAGTTCATGAAGTTTTCACGAACCTGCTCCCACGTGCCGAGGTTGGTGTAGCCCAGACGGCTGTGACGGGCAAAACCCTTGATGGCGCCGGACTTGAAAGATTCCTGAACTTCCGCACGGGAGGGGTCGGGGTCCACAAGGTAGCCGCGCTCCTGCAGGAACAGAGCGTAATCAAGGCTTTCAACGATGATTTCACCGCCGATGTCTTTGGCTCCCTGTCCCCACTTCAGCTCCAGAATGACTTTGTCGCCGTATTTTTCGGCGATGTATTCGGCCACGCCGTTGCGGGTATCTTCCACGTTCATCTGAACGATGATGGCGCCGTAGCCGTCGTAGTAGCGCAGATAGGTGTTGATGCGGCGCTCAAGTTCCGGCGCACTGGTTATGCGGCCGTTTTCCAGTGAAGATTTGCGGTCCACGCCCACCACGTTTTCACCGACCACAATGGGAATGCCGCACAGTGCGCAGCCCACGGCAAAAGAGTCCCAGTATTTCGCGGCAATAAAGGTGGAACCCAAAGCGCCGGTCATCAGCGGGAAACGGCATTTGGTCTTTTCGTCGGCGCCAAAGCTGGTTTCCAGCGAAGCATCGGTGAAAAGCGCATCGCCGGACTGAGCTTTGCTGCCGTTTTCACCCATGCCGTGGGCACCGTAGTTGTAGCCCTGAATGCGCAGAGAATTGTATGAAACGCCCACATGTGTGGTGTTGCCGCTGCCGGCGGTAACCAGCCCGAAATCGCGCGGGTACAGGGTGTCGCGACCTTTAAGGCATGAAAGCCACGTTTCGCATTTACCCATACAGTCTGCGCGGCACAGGCTGCACAGCCCGGATTCGACAATATTGCCACGGTTAGTGGTGCCAAGCACGTCATTATTCTTCACGGGGGTATTCATAAGGCCTCCATAAGGATGATTTCGCTGTAAGGCAGCCCATATAGCGTGTAACCGCTCGGCGGGGCAAACAGGAAATGAAAAAAATATATGATTTATATTTTTGGCAATGTATGAATTTATTATCTGTTTTTATAAAAAAGCATATATGACTATGGAAATTGATATTTTAACTTTTAAATTTTTTGAGAAAAATGCAATGCATTGATTGCGGTAGTCAAAGATTGCTAGTCTGCTAATTTTCTGCGTGTATGATTTTATATTGTGTTATCATTCATTTCGCTATTCAAGCGTTCACTTTTGTCATGATACGTTTTAATATTCATAATTTTATGTTTTTTTGACATAAACGTCAAAAAAGCCTTTTTTCGACAAAAACACATTTTTTTCATTTTTTTGTCAGCAGAATTCCAGATTCCGGACTTGCTACTGCAAAAAATTGCAATTTTGTTCACAGGTGTCTCTGCGGGGACAGGGATTTTTCAGGCAAAAAAAGAAAGGCGCCCGCCGTAGCGGGCGCCTTGTGCGCTGGTAGGCGCAACTGAAACTTACCATTCAGGAGCGAAAAGCTCGAAGAATGCTTTGGGGTGGGCACATGCGGGACACAGGTCGGGAGCTTCGGATCCCTCGTGATTGTATCCGCAGTTACGGCAACGCCACACCACGGTCTGAGGCCGCTGGAAAACGACATTTTTTTCAATATTGTGAGCAAAGGCAAGGAAGCGGCGCTCGTGGTACTGTTCGGCCACGGCAATGTTCATGAACACCTTGGCAAGCTGATCAAAGCCTTCTTCTTTGGCAATGGCGGCGAATTCAGGGTACATTTGCTCGTACTCATGATGTTCGCCTTCGGCTGCCGCAAACAGATTGTCCAGTGTGGAGCCGATGACGCCTGCGGGGTATCCGGCAGAAATTGTCACTTCACCGCCTTCAAGAAATTTGAACAGGCGCTTGGCGTGTGCTTTTTCATGCAGGGCGGTTTCTTCAAACACATGTGCAATCTGCACATACCCGTCTTTGCGGGCCTGACCTGCAAAGTAGTCGTAACGGTTGCGGGCCTGAGATTCTCCGGCAAATGCGGTCAGAATGTTCTTTTCAGTACGGGTTCCTTTCAAGGATTTCATTCAGATTTCTCCTGAAGATGAGTTGGTTGAACAAGTTGTTAAGAAAGCTTCTATTCAAGAATAAGCAGCTTGTCAATAATTATTCCTGATAAGATGTTTTCTTCTTTATTGCCAGATAGCAAGAAAACATGAAAAGGGCAAAATAACCGCTGCCGGTGCACACTGTGCCGGAATGTCGTAAATAAAATGTAATTGGACAACGGGAGACTGTTGACCTGTGCACAGGATGAGGCTATAAGGCCCTTCTCATTTGCCAGCATAGCTCAGTTGGTAGAGCAGCTGATTCGTAATCAGCAGGTCAACAGTTCAATTCTGTTTGCTGGCTCCAGAAATTTCAAGGCCTGACGCGGGTTTCCGCCGATCAGGCCTTTTTTCGTACTGTTCAAAATCAGTCTATTTTACGCATTTTTTTACGCGCGAATGCGTAAAATTTGCGTAAAGTCGCAAGCCGTGAAAATGCTGTATCTACAGCATGTTAAAAAATGGTTTTCCGCGCTGCTCTGCAAAAATAAAAAACAGTCTGTTTTCTGCTATTTCAATTGGTTACCCTGCATCTGATTTTGCTACCCTGTGCTGGTGATTGGCAAAATCTTGCAAAAACTTGCACAGAGTGCAAAACGTCATCCCCCGCGCAAAGGCTTGGTGGGCGCTGTTTTGCGGGCGTTTGCAAAGCCATTTTGATTGCACAAAAGCGATAGAAAAAGCGCGAAGGTTTGGTGCGGAGGAGTGATTTTTTTTGAGGGGAGTGTGTTTTTTTGCGGACGGCGGCGGGTATGGTGTGCGTGGTGATGAATTGGGGGTGTGCTGCTTGGAAAGGTGGCAGCAGCAGGGACTTTACGCAAAATGCGGAAAGGGTCGGAGTGTTCTCCGGCCCTTTCTTTGTGCGGTGGTACCCATTGCAAGTTTTTGCAATGCAAATTTGCAGGAATCGGCCGCGGGTTACTGCGATGATTCTTCTGGCATTGCCGCTTCTTGATTTTTGATGCAGGCCGTTTCTGCTTAAGGGGATCTGTCTTAGGGTTTTAAGGGAAGACCATAGTTTTCTCTCAGCGGATTCAGATATTTTTTGCGGTCAAAGGGCATGGTCGGGAAGTTTTTCTTAGTTGCTTCAACGTAGCGCTTATCAAATTCAGTTTTGGCTGTTGCTTCAGCATCAGCCAAAAAGCTGTCGCGCGCTTTGTCGGCATCGGGTGACCCAGTAAGAAGCAATGCGTTGATAAACCACTCGTCAAGGCTGTCGGAGAACTTCATGTCTGTTATACTTACCCTGCCTTTTTGTTTTCTCAGGCGGCTAATTGTTTTCAAGCTTTCTTCGTAGCAGCGTTTCACTTCTTCTATGGGGTACTCTGCCACTTCCGTAAGCGTCACATCGCCCCCTTCTACCGCTCTCTTTTGAAATCCTTCATGCTCCCTCCAATCAAGGAGGTGCGGGTATGCCGCCGAATCGCAGGCGAAGGTCGAGGAAGGAGTCTTATTGGCG